>Ga0209079_10000120_pt1 | contig 37807 bp, 45 predicted proteins | sample PPLLaktember2015_2_FD_187259 | JGI IMG/M metagenome (GOLD analysis project Ga0209079, IMG submission 187259) | Freshwater sediment microbial communities from Prairie Pothole Lake near Jamestown, North Dakota, USA - PPLs Lake P7 Core (6) Depth... | ecosystem: Environmental > Aquatic > Freshwater... | reverse complement strand
CGAACAATTACAGGCAGAGTGGCGCATCCTGAACGAGCGCTACTTCGGCGGGCTCCTGCCGGCCATTTCCATTGCCTGGAGCCGCCGCCTGACGTCGTCCGTCGGGATGTTCGTCAGTCGCGGAGGCCCTCGCCCGCGGCCGTTCGATGAATCTGCGCCGAATCGAACCAAGCGGGAGATCCGCCTCTCCGAGCCGTTGATGCGGCGCCTGGCCGAACGAACCCCCTACGCCGAGCAGGAACTGCTGAACACTCTCGCCCATGAGATGATTCATCAATGGCAGTTCGACATCCTGAAACGGAAGCCGAACCACGGCCCTGATTTTGTTCGGAAGATGACGGACATGAACCGGAGCGGGCTGGTCGCGATTACAATCTACCACTCGCTGCACAAAGAAGTACTGGCACTGGCTCAATTTGCGTGGCGCTGTAAGGACTGCGGAAGGGTGTATCGCCGTCAACGCAAGACCATTCAACCACGACGGCATCTCTGCGGAACCTGCCGGGGAGCGTTGCAGGAATTGCCGGCGGTACATCGTGGAGCGGTGGCCGCGCCGCCGGCCCCCTCTCTCACTCCGCCGCCATCGGCGCCCTTGCCGTCCGAGCCCGGGCAACTCTCACTCGGCTGGGGGGCGTCGATTCGCGCTCTCTTCTCCGGCCGCTAAGCGACCTTACGCTTCTCTTCCGGCCACGACTCGGCATCGATCCCCTTTAGTGAGACCGATACCACCAGCTGATTGCCGCACCCATGAAAATCCAGCTTGTCAAAACTGATGGCCTTGGCCAGCGCGATCCCACGTCCATGCCCATCAGCAGACCGGGTTACATCGAGATCGAGAAACTGACTCCAATCGAATCCCTTCCCGCCGTCGGCGATGGACATCCGCAAGGCTGTCTCCGTCCGATCCAGTGAGACTCGCACCCGCTCCTGCGCATAGTCAGGCAACGCCAGGCGGCGCGTGATCTCGTGATCGAGTGTGCCGGTTTTGAGCAGCGCCGACTTCTCCGCATAGGAAAGGTTCAGATTCCCGTGCTCAACTCCGTTCACGAAGAGTTCTGTCAATCCCGGTTGCGTTCGCGAGGGATCCGGAAAGGCGTCCCTCCCGATCCATCATCACCAAGTCATCCAACGCGCTCTCCATGACGTTTCCGGTCTGCATCTCGCTTTCCCGAAGAGACCGTTCCGCTTGCATCGATCACTCGTGCTCCTTCCGCTGGCCGGCACCGGCCCAGAAGATCGCGACGAGCATGAGGAGGAAAGCCCACCGTCCCCCCCAATCCTATTTTCATCAGCAGGCTTCGAACACTGGCAAGCACATCCACATAATCGGCTCGCACCAGCAACCCCCGGGTCCCGCATGCAATAGACGATCGACCGAGGTTGCGAGACCTCTCCCCTGTTCCCGGTGATGGTCTGTATCAGGTCGTTCTTTCACGAACTTAAGAAATACCGGGGAAAATAGTCGGGTCGTAACGCGTGGCTTCCCATCGGCCGGCGCGACAGGTATGATGGCACTCCATGCCGCACAAAATTGTGACCCGAGAACAACTGGTTGAGCAGCTCCAGCCCCTGCGAGCAGGGGGTTCCCGTATCGTCTTCACGAACGGCTGTTTCGACCTCATGCATATCGGCCATACCCGCTATTTACAGGCCGCTAAGGCCCTGGGCGATCTCCTGGTCGTGGGGGTCAATAGTGACAAGTCTGTCCGTAGCTTAGACAAAGCCCCGGACCGGCCGATTGTGCCGGAGGCGCAACGGGCGGAAGTGCTGGCCGCGTTGGGCTGTGTTGATTTTGTCGTCGTATTCTCCGAATCCGATCCCAAGGCGCTCATCACGGCCGTGCAGCCTGACGTCCTGGTCAAAGGCGGGGATTGGTCTCTGGATCGCATTATCGGTCGGGACGTTGTGGAAGCGCGCGGGGGCAGAGTGCAAACCATTCCCCTGGTCCCCGGTTTTTCCACAACGGCATTGATTCACCGTATTCGCTCGGCCTCAGCGTAATCCGTGTCACACACACCCTCTCCCGCAGATGAATGGCTCGCCCCGCTCGTGTCCGCTCTCAAGCAGACCTCGGCCCGTCTCTGTGTCACGGGTTTGCACGGATCGACCGCGGCGTTTGTGCTTACGAGTCTGACTCACGCAGCCTCACTGGCCTCTTACCGGAACCGCCCCTGGATCGTCGTCACCGCCAATAATGAAGCCGCCGAGCGCCTCTTTGACGACCTCCAGTTCTGCCATCAGCTCATCGGCGCCCCGAGTGACCGGCTGACCCTCTTCCCTCAATGGGAAACGCTGCCCTACGAGGCCACGGCACCCCATGTCAGTCTGGTCGCGCATCGCATGCAGACGCTCCACCGCCTGCAATCCAGCCCTGATACGACCCTCGTCACGTCGGTTGCGGCCCTGATGCACCGCCTCCTGCCGAAAGACACCTGGAGCCACGCCACCCTCCAGCTGGAGCGCAACGGCACCGTCGAGCGCGACACGTTGCTGGCAAAGCTTCTGCGTCTCGGCTACCGGCGTGTCTCGGTGGTGGAGATTCCCGGTGAGTTCAGCATTCGAGGCGGCCTGGTGGATATTTTTTCGACCGCCTACTCTGATCCGCTCCGCGTGGAGTTTCTCGGGGATTCGATCGAAGCCCTCCGGCTGTTCGACGCCACCACACAAACCTCGATCCGTCAGGTCGACGAAGCCACGATCTTACCCGCGCGGGAATATATCCGGCCCGAAGACAGCCCGGAGGCCTACGCCCCGATCGCCCCGGATGCGGAGTGGCGTGCACCGGATCTCTACCCGCAGATGGGAACCCTGTTCGACTATCTGCCGAAAGAGCCGATTCTCATCTTCGACCAACCGGCCACGCTCCAGGCAACCTGTGCAGTACTCTGGTCCAAGATCGAGGACGGTTACCTCCGCCACGGTGAACGGGACGCGGCCAATCCCTATCCCAGTCCCGAGCGGCTCTTCCAAACCTGGGATGAAATTGAAATCGGCGCAGCCGGCTGGTCGACAATCGCCTTGGAGCCACTCACTCCGTCTGACGACACCTGGACTCCGGTGGTGCCGTTCCCGGCACAGGTTCCCGCTAGCGCCGGCCTGGGGATTCGCGGAACCCCGTTCAGCCAAACCCTATCCATACTCGATCAGTTGCGGGACGGACATCGCGTGGTGCTGATCGCACGCAGCCGAGGACAAGTCGATCGGCTTCTGGCCCTCCTCCGCGAGCACGACCTGCCGGCCACGGAATGGCACCCCTCAGCCTGGACCAAACGCGAGAGCGGCAAACCGCCCATCGCCGTTGTACACGGCGACCTATCGAGCGGGTGGTTGTCTGAAACGTTTCGCCTCGCTCTCCTGACGGAGGAAGAGCTCTTTGCCAAAGGCACGCGCCATAAGACGCAGCCCAAGAGCAAAACCGCGACGTTCCTCTCCTCCCTGGAGGATCTGAATGTGGGCGACTATGTCGTCCACGTGCAGCATGGCATCGGCCGATACCTCGGCCTCAAACGGCTGACCGTGCAGGAATTCGAGAGCGACTTTCTGATCCTGGAATTCGCCGGAGCCGACACGCTCTATGTTCCGCTCGACCGCCTCAGCCAGGTCCAGCGCTACAGCGGCGCCGACGGACATGTGCCCCGGCTGGATCGCCTGGGCGGCACCAGCTGGGCCAAAACCACGGCTCGCGTCAAAAAAGACATTGAGGAGATGGCCCAGGATCTCATCGACCTCTATGCGAATCGCGAGCTGGTCAAGCGGGACGGATACGGCGGGGCCAGCACGCTATACCACGAATTCGAGGCGGCGTTCGAATACGAAGAGACGCCGGATCAATTGAAGGCGATCCAGGATATCGCAAAGGATCTGGAGTCGGGGAAGCCGATGGACCGGCTGGTCTGCGGCGACGTCGGCTACGGCAAGACGGAAGTGGCGATGCGGGCGGCGTTCAAGGCGATCGAGAGCGGACGCCAGGTCGCCGTCCTCGTGCCGACGACCCTGCTCGCCCATCAACATTATGAAAATTTTGCCGAACGATTCGCGCCCTTCCCGACGAAAGTGGCCGTCCTCTCCCGTATGCAGCCTCCCAAAGAAACGAAGGCGACGCTGAAGGACCTCGCCGCTGGCGTCATTGACATCATCATCGGCACCCACCGGCTGCTGCAGAAAAGCGTGGTCTTCCACAATCTCGGCCTCGTCATCATCGACGAAGAACAATGGTTCGGGGTCAAACATAAGGAACGACTGAAGCAACTGCGGACGCAGGTCGATGTGCTCACCCTCACCGCCACACCGATTCCGCGCACACTTCAGATGGCGATGGCCAGCGTGCGGGATCTGTCGATCATCGACACGCCGCCGGCCAGCCGGCTGGCGATTCGCACATCTGTCATCAAGTCGAATGACAAGGCCATCCGTGACGCGATCCTGCGCGAACTGGGCCGCGGCGGCCAGATTTACTTTATTCACAACCGGGTAGAGACAATGTCCGCCACCGGCGCCTGGCTTCAGCAATTGGTCCCGGAAGCGCGGATGGTGATGGCCCACGGACAGATGGATCCCAAGCTGCTCGAAGCCGTGATGCTGAAGTTCGTCAAACACGAGGTCGATGTGCTCATCGCCTCGGCCATCATTCAGTCAGGCATCGACGTGCCGAACGCCAATACCATCATCGTGAATCGGGCCGACACGTTCGGTCTGGCACAGCTCTATCAGCTACGCGGGCGCGTGGGCCGTGGCGGGGAACAGGCCTATGCCTATCTGCTGATCCCCGATGAAGGCCGTCTCACCGAGGACGCGCAGAAACGACTGATGGCGATTCAGCAGTTTACGGAGCTGGGTTCCGGCTTTCGGATTGCCGCAGCAGATCTTGAAATCCGAGGAGCCGGCAATCTGCTGGGCAAAGCACAGTCCGGCCACATCGCCGCCATCGGCCTGGATCTCTACCTCAGAATGGTTGAGGAAGCCGTGCAACGCCTCAAGGGGCATACGGTCGAAGAAGAACCGGATCCCACTCTGCGCGTACCGGTCTCGGCCTTCATTCCGGAAACGTATGTGGACGATCCGCACCATCGACTCTCGTGGTACAAGCGCCTGACCGCCTGCAAGCAAGTCGGTGAGCTGGCGCTCCTACACGGGGAAATCCAGGACCGGTACGGACTCCCGCCGGAACCGGTGGAGCGGCTCCTGGAAGTGATGCAGCTGCGGGTGCTGGCCAAGCTGCTCCACATAGCGGCCATCGAAGTCACCCACCAGTCGGCGATCGTCACACTGGGACCCAAGGCCGTGATCCCCGAACCGGCCGTCCATGCCATGATGGATCGGCTGAAAAAGCGGCTTCGCTTCCTCTCTCCGCACGCGTTTGAGATCCAGATGCCGCATGACGACTGGGGTTCGACCTTTACCGAACTCAACACAACCTTGCAAAGCCTGGGACACTGTGATACCAACAAATCAACGATACATCCGAAATCGAGCGCCTGAACCACGCCGCTCTCTGATACTGACTGGATTTAGAATATTACCCATGCGATATTTTCGTCCCTCGCTCGCCCTGGCCGCCCTGCTGTCCGGTTCCCTTTGGATCATGACCGGCTGCACCCCGCCGCAAGAGGAGCCTGTCCTGGCGCTCGTCAACGGGCGTGCCATCACGCAATACGAGTTCGATGTCCGTTGGAACGAGCTCTCCGAGGCCACCCGCGTCCGATACGACAAGGAAGGCGGCAAGCGACGGTTTCTTGATGAATTGATCACCCGCGAACTGCTCATGCAGGAGGCCCGCCGCCAGGGGCTGGATCAGAACGATGCGATTCGCGATCGCGCGCAACGCTATAAAGAGCAACTCATACTGGACGAGCTACTGAAAGATCGCCTGCGGGCCAAAGTCGAGCTCTCCCAGGCCGAGCTGGATGCCTACTACGAAAAGCACGCCCACCTGCTGCTGGCCCCGCTCAAAGTCCAAGTCTCCCAGATGTTGCTGAATAATTATCCGGCGGCCAAAGATTTGAAAAAGCAGGTCGAAGCCGGCGGCGACTTTGCCAAGTTCGCCCAGCGCTATTCCATCGACGACAAGACCAAAGCCAAAGGCGGCGACCTCGGCCCCTATCGAAAAGGCCTCCTCAATCCCGACGTCGATGCCGTCGTCCAGACGCTCAGGCACGGCGTGATCAGTGAACCCATCAAGACCGACGCGGGCTACTACCTCGTCAAAGTCAGTCCGCTGGAAAAAGAGACCATTCAGGCGGATCTCGCCACCAGGGAGCGGCTGCGTCAAGAGTTGCTTGCGGACAAACGCCGAAAACAGTTCGAAGAAGTGATTGCGGATATCCGAACCAAGGCAACGGTCCGCCTGGCCGACGCGTCACGCTACATTACCGAAGACACCGGAAAACCGTAGGGCTCACACGTCCGTCTCCTCAAGACCCCTTCATTTCGTGTACAATCCGCTGGTCTGCCCCGCACTCACCAGGAGCATCGTGCCCGTGCATCTGAATCCGGTTTCCCGCACAATCATCCCTGTCGCGTTCGGACTGCTGATCTCTCTGCTCTGGTTCAGGCCGGCCCCTTCGGCCTTCTCTGCCACTCAGCTGGAGGATCGGATTGTGGCGGTAGTGAATACCGACCTCATCCTGCAATCCGACGTCAGACGCGAGCTGGCCCCCGAACAAGAACGAATTCGCCAGCAATATCACGGCGAGGAATTGGGCCAGCGACTGAAGACAGCCGAATACATGGCGCTGACGAAAATGATCGAGCGACGGCTGCAACTGCAAGAAGCCAAAGCCAAAAACGTGGATGTCTCGGATCAGGAAGTGAAGCAAGCCATTCAGCAGATGAAGCAGCAGGGCGAAAAGGTCAACGAGAAAGATCCGCTGAGTGTGAGAAATGTGCGCGATCAGCTCGCGCTCCTCAAAGTCGTCGACCGGGAAGTACGGAGCGGCGTCATGGTCGGGGACGCAGAAATGAAACGGTATTACAAGGAGCACCAGACGCGCTTCGCGCTTCCGGAGGAATACACGCTGAGTCAGATCTTGATTCAGCCCCGCTCGGCCGACGGAACAGCGGAAGCGCTGGAGAAAGCGCGGATCGTGATGACGGAATTGAAGCAGGGGGAAAAATTTGAGGATGCCGCGCTGCGCTATTCAGACGGTCCGAACGCCTCACGCGGCGGCCGGCTCGGGCTGGTCAGGCAGGGAGAACTTCTGCCCGCCATTGAGCGCGCGATCGCACCGCTGGTTCCGGGCGCGATCTCCGAGATCGTCGAAACCTCCGAGGGCTACCATATCGTCCGCGTCGATGAGCGGACGCCGAAACAGTTTCGTCCATTTGATGAAGTAAAATTCGAAATCCAGTCGCTGGTGTTTCAGCAAAAGAGCGAAGACGTCTTTCAATCCTGGCTGGTCGACTTGAAGAACAAGGCCTACATCGAAATTAAGTTTTGACGAGATCCCGTAAGACCCCCCAGAGCTGATCCCGCCCCTCCCCGGTGACCACTGAATAGGGAATGAGCTGCTGTCCTTCCGGCAATCCGAGATCGCGGCGGGTTTGACGAAGCGTCCTTACCCGTTCACTCGGCTTGAGCTTGTCGACCTTGGTCGCCACAATGACCGGGTCACGTCCGATCGATTGCAACCAGGCCACCGTCTGGCAATCCTGTTCCGTGACGACCCGGCATTCCACTAATAAGACAACCGTGATCAATGAGGGCTGCTCTGCCACATAGGATTCAATCAGAGGCCCCCATTCCGCGCGAATGGACTTCGAGACCTTCGCAAATCCATAGCCCGGAAGATCCACCAGATAAAACTTCGCCAACCCCGGGTCTGAGGTGGCAATCTGAAAGAGGTTCACCGCCCTCGTCTTCCCGGGCGTTCGACTGACTTTGGCAAGCCCCCTCCTGTTGAGCAGTGAATTAATCAGCGAGGACTTCCCGACATTCGATCGTCCCGCGACAGCAATCTCCGGCAACTCCCCCTGAGGAAATTGTTCTGCCGACGCGCAACTTTTGATAAACTCAGATGAAAGAATTTTCATAGTGATGACGCACCCCGTGACTCAACCATCGTTAGCCTCTACACAGTAGCAGAATGACGGGCGAGTAACACCCTCTTCTTATGCCCAAGGCCAAGAAACAACGAACCGTCGCCCGGGTACTGCTCTGGACGGCCTTGCTCCTCGGCATTCCGCTGGGCCTGCTCGCCTTGACCTGGCTGCTGACGTTGCCGGACGTGGCGCTCCTCGCCAAGACCAATCCGGGCCCGACCGCGTTGATGGAACATCGACAGACTCTTGCACACAATCAACGACACCCGGTCCCGCGACAATGGATCTGGGTACCACTCTCACGCATGTCCCGCCATCTGCAACATGCGGCCATCGCGGCGGAAGATGCGTCATTCTTCATTCACGAAGGATTTGACTGGGAAGGGATCAAGGATGCCGCAATCCACAACCTCGAAGCCGGAGAACTGAAACGGGGCGGCAGTACGATCACGCAGCAACTGGCGAAGAATCTGTATCTGTCGACCGAGCGCTCACTCATACGGAAGGCCCGCGAGGCCCTGATCACCAGGTCACTGGAACACCACCTGACCAAGGAGCGGATTCTCGAACTGTATCTCAATGTCGCAGAATGGGGAAACGGCGTGTACGGCGCTGAAGCGGCTGCGCGCCACCACTTCGGGAAATCCGCCCAGGACCTCACCGCAGAGGAAGCGGCCTGGCTGGCGGCCATCCTGCCTTCTCCGCGCCGTTACGACCCGCTCCGAAAGACGGCGTTCCTTAGCAAGCGCCAACAACGGATCCTGAAAAGCATGAACAGGGTTCCCACCGCTCCCCCGGCGCACTGACGCGAGGCTGAGACGGGTCCGGTGAAGAACTTCTTTACTCGGAATCGCCGACGGCGGTGACATCTCGCTCACCGAAAATCGCCGACTCATGGGTGTAGTGTTTGAATTCGAGCAAATTCCGCGAGGGGTCTTCAAGAAAGAAGGTGCGATGCTCGATGCGCGTGCCGGGAAATCGCACGCGAGGCTGCTGATAGAACGACAGGCCATGCTGTCGGGCTCGTTCGGCCACTGCCTCCCAGTCTGATTGTTCGAGGAAGACCAGTCCAAAGTGGCGCGGATAGATCCCTCGCTGCACCGGAGCCTCGTCCGGCTCACGATGCCCGATCAGCTGGTTCCCGGCCAACCCCAATGTGATGGCGTTCGCCGATTCGCGCCCGAGCGTGCAGCCCAGTCCTCCGACATAGAACTGTTTGGTGGCGACCAGATCGTGAACGGGAAATGCAAGGTGAAAGAGGCTGCGGCTCATCGGAAGCAATCCCTTACCGTAGGCTGTCCCTTCCCATCCCACCAGCCGGCAGCCATGCGCGGGGTGACATGGGTGATGGCAAATCGCCCGTTCGGAGCCAGCACGAGAGAGCCGGCGGCACCGTTGATCCGTCGAACCAGTTTCTGCAAGACATAAGTCGCCGCGGAAACCGGATGCTCGCCCTGCTCCAGGCGATCGCAGATTTCTTTCGCCACCGCGATTCGGATGATTCCCTCACCCAACCCGGTCATGGATACGGCCCCGCTCTCGTTGTCGGCATAGACCCCGCAGCCGATGATCGGCGTGTCGCCGACACGCCCCGGCAACATGAGGTCGATCCCGCCGGTGGATGCCCCGGCGGCGACCGTCCCGGTTTGATCGAGTGCCACCGCACCGACGGTTTCTTTCCCGGCCCGCTTCCGCAACGCCGGCCCGCTCGACATCATCGCCCGGTAAAGTTTCAACGTTTTCGGAGACCAGGCCCGCGTCATCGTCGCTTTGCGTACGGCGCGACCTGAAGGCCGAATCGGCTGCCGCTCCAACTTGCAATGCCGGGCAAAGGCCGACGCCGGCTTCCCGACGAGCAGAACGTGCGTCGTCTGCTCCATCACCAGCCGCGCCGCTGAAATGGGATGAACAATCCCTTCGACCGACGCGACGGCCCCGGCCTGCAGTTCATGCCCTTCCATGATCGATGCATCCATCCGACGCACCCCGTCGAGTTGCACGTGCGCGCCGCGTCCCGCATTGAACAACCCGCTCTGCTCCAGTAGGCCAATGACCTGCTCCACCACTGTGAGCGCCGGTGCGCCGCGATCGAGGAGATGGTAGCCGATTTCCAACGCTGCGGTGAGACAGCCGGCCTGAGCTGACGTCATACGACGAAGACCGGCACCGCCATGGACGAGGAGAACGGGACGAACAGATTTCAATTGAGCAACAGACCCTTCACGCGCTGGTAGGCAGGATCGCTCATACGATCGAGATCGGAGCGGACAAACCCCAGCCCGGCCACACAAAGTTCGAAATTATCGGAGAGCTTCCGGAACAGCGGAGGGTCGACCTCGGCGCCATGCTCGCCGAATTCGGCCACGATGCCGTACGAGCGCTTGCCGGTTTTCATATAATCCACAAGAAAATCCTTGTGATAGATCAACCCGGCTGTTTTCAGCCGCCGCAAATATTCCGGAAACAGTCCGGCCATAAACAAGGTAAAGTCCCCGATATGCCGGTGCACCTCCCGCTGGCGTTCGAAGGATTGCGCATCCAGCACCACCTCGGATTCAAACAATAGATCCACTACCGTGTCGACCGGCTGATCTTTTCCGGTGCGAATCTTATACAACTGGTCGGTGTGGGTAAAGTCGACGAGAAGATTGGACACATAGCCCGCCACATTGAGATCGGGCCACCCGAGATGCTCGGTGAAACTCCGTTCGGTCAGAGCGCCGAACAGCTGCCGGAGGGGATGTTGTGGAGGAACCGCCGTCCCCATCTCCACCTCATCGAGTAAAACTAAAAACGCATATGCCCAGTATAGCAGACTCGCCGTTGCCTGGATCGCTATACGTCTGTTCTATCGGTTCCGCGCAACCGGACTTGAGCCTTCGTCGTCAAGAAGGCCTGTCGCGGCTATCCAGCACAAAGGTCACCGGTCCGTCATTCACCAAGGCCACCCGCATGTGTGCGGCGAAGATCCCGGTTTGAACCGAAATCCCCGCCGTACGCAGATCCTCGACGACCTGCTCATACAACCGCTTCGCTTCGTCCGGAGGCGCCGCATCATCAAAGCTGGGACGGCGACCGTTCGTCGTGCGGCCCAGCAACGTAAATTGCGAGACGAGCAGCACCGAGCCCCCGATGTCTACCAGCGACCGGTTCATCTTCCCTTGCTCATCAGAAAAGATCCGGAACGTACGGAGCTTCTCAACGAGATAGCGGCAATCCGCTTCCCGATCGCCTTTGGCCACTCCCACGAACACCAGCAATCCCGTTCTGATCTGCCCGACAACCGTCCCGTCCACCTCAACCGACGCACTGGTGACCCGCTGCAGGATCGCCTTCATCGATCAGGTCCGTCCCCGCCGCAGCTGAACCAGCGTGCCTTCGAGGGTCAGGAGCTTGCGCTTGGTCGGCAGCCCGCCGGAGAAACCACCCAGCGTTGCGTCCTGTGCCACAATGCGATGGCACGGAACAATAATAGGCAACAGATTGGCCCCCACCGCGTTGCCGACCGCACGGGCATACTGCCGGCCTCCGACACGGGCTGCGACCCATTGATACGACCGAAGCTTGCCATAAGGCACTTTCAAAAGTGTTCGCCACACCTGCCGCTGAAACGCGGTGCCCCGCGAAAGATCCAATGGCACATCAAAGGTCAGCCGCTTGCCCGCAAGATAGTCGAGCACCTGTGCCTGCGCCAGCGCCAGCTGTGGAGACGGTTCCATGACGAGAGGATCGGGAGCCTGCTCGCGGAGAACGGCGATCGCCCGCTGCTTCGATGTCTGGGGCAACGCGACGCCGTCGATCCCTTTGCCGGCCTCGGTAATCCCCATCCAACCCCAGGATGACTTGAACAAGGTTGCTCGTCGCATACGCGTCCTTACCGGCCGGCCACTCGACCGAATTTTCTTCGGACCATGCCCCACACCACATCCAATTCGTCGGACTTCAACAGAATATGGACCCCCAAATAACCCCCTACACTCAACCCGATCGCAACGGCCAGCAACACCGCTTTTTCGATCCACTCACCGGGATGGGTCCAGAGCGAGGCGCTCGCGGCCCAGAAACATGTCGCGATCAAGGGGAGACAAGCGAGCACAACTCTGAGAGACGATCGTCCCACTGATCCCCACTCCACGCCGCCCAGCCGGCGATTCAAGACGATGATCAGAATACCCCCGTTGATCATGGCCGCGAGTGCCGTCGCCAGAGCCAAGCCAGCCGCGCCCAGCATCGGCATCAGCGCCAGCGAGAGCAGGATGTTCGCCGCCACAGCGACCGCAGCAGAAATCGCAGGAAGCTTCGTATCCTGCAAGGAGTAAAATGCCGCCACAATGATTCGCACCCCGCCGAATGCCCAGAGGCCGACGGCATAACACAACACTGCCAGCGCCGTCTCCGCCGTATCATGGGCCGTGAAAGTCCCATGCTCGAAAAATAATTGCACGATCGGGGTGCGTAAAAGAATCAAGCCGGCCATCGCCGGTAGGATAATGAAGAGAATCATCCGTAACCCGAATCCGAACGTCGTCCGTAATTCATCCATCGCACCCCGCGCCGCCTGGGCGGAGAGGGTCGGAAGAATCGCCGTCGCCAGGGCCACGCCAAAGATGCCCAGTGGAAACTGGATCAGCCGCATCCCATAAAACAGATAGGTGGGTCCCCCCACAAAGAACGATGCGAGAATCGTGCTCACGGTCAGATTGACTTGCGTGACCGAGAGCCCCAGCAGCGAGGGTACCATCAAGCGTCCAATCCGCCTGACACCCGGATGCCCCGGCTCGAATCGCCAGCCGAACAGAAAGCCTCGGCGGGCCAATCCGGGCAGTTGCATCGCAAACTGCGCCGCGCCGCCCGCAACCACCCCGATGGCCACGCCGATAATCGGCTCCGGCAGCTGGGGCGACAGAAAGAGCGCACAGCCGATCATGAACACATTCAAAAACAGCGGGGAGAACGCGGGAGCCGCAAAGGCCCGCAGCGAATTCAGGATCCCCATGGCCAGCGCAGCAAGGCTGATAAACAGCAGGTAGGGAAACATCACGCGGGAGAGGACGATGGCCAGCGTGAGCTTGGCCGGATCTTCATGAAAACCCGGCGCGAGATACCAGACGATGACGGGAGTCACGGCAATGCCGATGAGCACCGTCCCCGTCACGATGGTCAGGAGCGTCGTGAAGACGGCACTGGCCAGCTCCCACGCCTCACGCTTGGTTTTCTGTTGGTGATACTCGGTAAAGACGGGGATGAAGGCTGCGGACATGGAGCCTTCGGCGAACAGCTCACGCAACAGACTGGGAACCCGGAACGCGACATAAAAGGCATCCGCCGCCGCCGTCGCACCGAAGAGACTGGCCATGACCATGTCACGAATAAATCCGAGAATCCGGCTGGCGAAGGTACCGATGCCGATGATGCCGGCCGCATGCACCACCGAGCGTTGATCGCTTGAGACTGATTGTGCGGAAGTCGCGGGTGCGCTCGATTCGGACATGAATGCGGATTCTAGCGGAACAGCGTCGGGGCGTCCATCAAGGGAACAATTACTGTTCGTCGATGACTTGATCGGGCAATTCATTGGGGTTGTCGCCGGGGCGTGCTGGGCAGGCATCTGCCAACACCGCTCCGCAAGCGGCAATGGCATTTGAGAGTCCCGCGGCAATGTCGCCGTCTCGCAGGCGTTCAACCGCCGCTTGTACGACCTGCTTCCATCGTTCTACCGACACCAGCCCCGCTAACGAACGATCCGGCAAGATATAGATCTGTCGCTCCAAAATCGAGAGCATGATCAGCACGCCCGTGCGCTCCCGGGTCTGCGAGATGGCATGCTGCGCAAAGGCCCGCCCGGCTCTGAGCGCGACCTTGTGCCGCATGCGAGTCGGCGAGGTGAGCAGACGAAGGACCGGCGGTAACGTTCCGATCCAGCTCCCCCCCACATAGGCGAGCGTGACGGCAAGAACCAGCCAAGCGGCGTTCGATGCATGCCATCCCCAGGAAAGCCAGGAAGCCTCGATGGTCAGTAACACGGCCAATGTCGTGAGCGCCGCGATCAGCCCCGCCCAATGTTGGGCGTCGCGATAGAGCCCGGATCGCGCGACGATCATCGGCACAATTTCAGCCCTGGTCCGCTGCTCAGCTGCATGGACCGCCTGCCGGATTCGTTCTCGATCTGCTTCCGACAATGCCGGCTCTTTACCAGTCGCCACTGGCGCCTCCTCCTCCGAAATCTCCGCCTCCGCCACTGAATCCACCGCCACCACTATCACCGAACGAGCCGCCGCCCCAGCCACCCCCCCGGCTGCTGTACGATGTCCAATTATCAAGACCATGGCCCCGGCGGCCCGCCATTGCGCTTCCTAACACCAGAACGAGCAGCAAGGTGACCAGGCCCGTGACGATGGCCGGGATCAGCCAGGGGGACAGCCACAATGAGAGACCGGTGCCGGCCAAAGCGCCGACCAGGCGGTTCACATTCGACAAAGCCAGACCGAAGACCACACCGACGATCAGGGCCATCAGGATCTGGCCAACTGTGTCACCGCCGCTGACAGAGACTGGCGGCTTCTCCGGCGCCTGATAGGTGCCTTCGATGGTCTTCAAAATCGCGGAGACCCCGGCGACAATCCCGCCCGGCAGATCCCCGGCGCGAAAATGCGGGACGATCTCGTTGCGAATGATCTGTGCCGACTTGGCATCAGTCAAGATCCCCTCAAGACCATAGCCCACTTCGATCCGGACTTTGCGCTCCTTTAACGCCACCAGCAACAAGGCCCCGTTGTCCGTTCCCTTCTGACCGAGTTTCCACGTCGTGGCGATTCGGTGAGCAAAGGGCTCGAGCGGTTCGCCTTCGAGCGACGGCAGCGTAAGTACCACAACTTGATTGCCAGTGGTAGTCTCGTGCGCCTGCAGGTCACCTGTGAGCTTCTCTGCCTCGCTGACGGACAGGACCTGTGCAAGATCCATCACGCGCCCGGTCAGCGGCGGCACTTCGATCGACCAGGCCAGCCCCGGGCTCAAGAGCATCGCAAGAAAGACAAAGAGCCGCGCCGGCTTGCGCCAGACACGGCTCATGTTGACGAGATTCATCGCTTTGATCGGGTTCAGTTAAACTTCACCTCTGGCGGCTTTGCCACAGCCTTTTCGTCCGCCACGGTGAAATTCGGCTTCTCTTCCATGTGGAGAAGGAACTTCGCCGTTAAGTTGGTCGGGAAAAAGCGGACCATTTTGTTGTACTCCGCCACCCGATCGATATAACGCTTGCGTGCGACGGTAATTCGGTTCTCCGTCCCCTCCAACTGACTCTGCAAATCCCGGAAACTTTGATCGGCTTTCAAGTTCGGATAATTCTCGGCGATTGCAATGAGCCGTCCCAATGCTGTGGTGAGTCCGGCCTGAGCCTTCTGGAACTGTTCGAATGCGGCCGGATCCTTCAAAGTCTCAGGTGTGACCTGGATACCGGTTGCTTGGGCCCGCGCCTTCACGACGCCTTCAAGCGTCTCCTTTTCATGTTCGGCATAACCCTTCACCGTTGCGACCAGGTTGGGAATCAGATCGGCCCGGCGTTGATACTGATTGATGACCTCGCTCCAGGCTGCCTTGGTATCTTCGTCCAATCCCTGGAGATCGTTATAGCCGCAACCCGCCGTCGATCCTGCGAACACGATCACGAGGCCGACGGCCAGATTCATTACAGACGCACGTCTCATAGACTCCTCCTTTTCCCGGCTCAGTCCGGACTGTAGTCCGGTCCGGGGATCATGCTACCATGGCAATAGTCATTAAGATATGTGAGTCAAGAGGTCTCAATGTCGCTGGAGTCATCGTCTCATCTACCGGGCGGCTTTCAAGTGCGGCACCGCTCGCTGGGCATCTATCAAGGCAGCGCGATCGAGTTGGCCTTCTGGCACCCCTCCTCAGGAATGCCGGAGTATGGCCTGTGCCGGTTCTCTACGGAGACGAAGGCCCAGGCTCTTGTCGATTTTCTCTGCTCGCCGATGTGCGGGGAGCCAATGAATCGAGGTGACCTGACCGTCGAGCCCTACGATCTCACCGAACACAACCGCTTGATCGACGAACACCCGCTTCCCTCAGCCTGGGAAACACCGACCTAGAGCAGGCACTCCCTGTCTCACGCTTCTGTTGAATAAATGTGCGCGGAGAGGTTCGTTAGCGGGCGACCGAAGATGCCACCGCTTTGGACAGAACCGTGGAGGTCGCCCCGGCGTTGGATTGAATGAACGCGAGCAACTGCTTGTTGTCTTGCGCCTTCCGCAGAAATTTGAAGGCAATGCCGCGGGAACTGATCGATCGGACCATCGCAGCCACTTCGATCGGAGATTGCTGATCCGAGATCGCAATTTCGAGATAGAAAATATCGTCGACGTGAACCTGTGCGTCGCTCTTGATGATACAGCCGCCCATCGACAGATCCATCACAATCCCTTCGCCCCGAACCTTGCCCCCTGAAAAAGAGAGAAACAGCCGTACCGGAATCCGGAGATGCTCACGGCGATCGATGGCATGCTTTGGCTCCACAAGCCCGATCCGGCACGCCAGGAACCGATAGCTGCATTCCTGGCAGTGAAAAGGCGAAATCCAAATCCATGACGCGACATGTTCCCGCGGCGACTGTGGACGTGACCGCAAGACTGTATCCTTCTGGCATTGCGGACATGTGAGTTGGCGAGCCATCGTCAGCGATCCCTTCCCCACAGTGCGAGGCCATATGGACGGGGACAACGCGTGCGAGTCTTGCTGCGCGCCCCATCGCACCTGGCACCTGCCCCGAAGACCTCCGTCAACAGGCACAGGCTCTCGCAACTCACTATAAATGTGTTTGGTCGTCAGTCAAGCTGAATGCCAAGTTCCGCAGCCGGTTCACACTCTGACCTCCGCCCTCCGTATCGCGTCCGGTATCCTCCCTTGGTGAGGGAAATCAATAATCGTAAATACTCTTGGATGATTCCAGCCCCCATGCAAATATCGTAGACGTGCTAAGGAGGGTTTGTGTTCCGTCGCGATATTTCATCCACATTGCGGATACTGGCTGTGCTGTTAGGAGCGTTTGTCTTCTACCACATCTGGACACAGCCCCCGACGACACCGGTGCCCATACCCGCATCGTTGCCCGCGACGATTATCGATGCCACGCCCAATTTCCCTCCGGCGCTGGTTGAGCCGGATCCGCCTCAAGACATCCTTCGGACCCGGCTCATCGAATTCGGCGACGCTCCGAGCCCCGCCCATCAGAAAATCAGGGACGCCCTTGATCGAAACGACTACGCTGAAACAGAGTCGGCACTGCGTGCGCTCAGCAAGACACTGATCGCCACACCCCGTGACAAAGCATACGTGGCAGCTCTGTGGAACAACCTCGGTGTTCAACAGGAAAAGAATGGCGGGATCGATGTCTCCGTCAAGGCTTTCAAACGAGCGGTCGCATTGGCACCACGCAATCCAGCCGCCCTCTTAAATCTCACGCAGGCTTATTGGGGACTCCGACATCCATCCCTCACGCTTCAATTCCTTGAAGGGGTGACACAGGTCGTACCGGATGACCCGTTCCCTCATCTGGCGCTCGCCGAACTGCTGATAGACAAGGGACCTCACATGGACGCCGTTCCGCATCTGAAGCGGGCAAGAGCACGAATTCACCGTGATTCCAATCTCACGGCGCTTCTCGAGAAGTTGGAAGGCAAAACTGCGAAGATTGCTCTCAGAGCGCTACAGGCGAAGACTCTCGTTCCAACGACGAAACCGGCCAAACAAACTCCTGTGCAAGAACTCCTTCCGCCCCAGGCGGAATCCCCTACGCCATTTTCCATGAAACACGCAGGACCTGCTCCTGTTGCGAAACAGTTGCCTCCTGCCAATCCTGCGGGTGACGCGTCTCTACCGGTTCCCGCTCCGGCTGAGACCACACCCTGACTCTGTCGGTCTGCTAGACTTGTGTCCGCCAGACCGCCCGCCCGGCGAGATGTCCCGTGGCCCAGGCCCATTGAAAGTTGAACCCGCCGATACGTCCATCGCAATCGAGGATTTCTCCAGCCAGATAGAGGCCCGGCACCAGCTTCGATTCCATTGTGCGAAAATTTACTTCTTCCAACGGCACCCCGCCGGCAGTCACCTCCGCATAGTTCCATCCCCGATCCTGTACGATGGGAAACGGAAATTTCGTCAGTAGAGACAGGAGATGATCCCGATCCTTTTTCGGCAGTTGCGCAATGGCCATCTGGCTATCGCAACCGGCATGCTGAAGGAGTGTGTCGGTGAATCGCTGAGGTAGCCGCTGGGCGAGTGTCCTCCCGAGCGAGCGACGGGGATGCTCTCTCGTCTGCTCCATAACCCACTGCCGTACCTGCTCCTGATTCTGCCCAGGCATAAAACTACCGAAGACCTCGGCCGGTTCTCCCCGCTCCTGTGCCACACACCAGAACCGGCTGGCATCCATCACGACCGGTCCGCTGATCCCGAAATGCGTCCAGAGCAAGCTGCCTGTCCGCGTATCGAGCGTTTTCCCATTCACAACCGTGGTGAGTTCGACCTCCTGCGAGAGGCCCGAGAGATTCTTATGAAACATACGATCATCCAACACGAGTGGCGCAAGCGCCGGGACCGTCGGCGTGACGTGGTGGCCCAGCCGACGGGCCAATTCATAGCCAAACCCGTCGCTCCCTGACTTGGGAATCGATCGGCCTCCAGTGGCCAAAATCACCCGACTCGTCGCCAGAGCTCCGTGACCATGGTGGACGATAAATCCCGCCGCCGAATCAGGAAGACGGACGATCTTGGTCACTCGATGATCTGGAAGAATGGCCACGCCTAGTTCGCGACAGCGCTCAACGAGCGCGTTCAGTACGGTTCGTGACCTATCAGTGACGGGAAACAACTTGCCGGTCTCTTCTCGCTTGAGTTCGACACCCATCGAGGCAAACCACTTGATCGTAGCTTCAACAGAAAATGCTGCCAGCACGTTCTTGATAATGCGGCGATTGCCGAAGAAGTCGGTCGGCGCCACTACTTCATGCGTGACGTTGCAGCGGCCTCCGCCAGAAACGAGAATCTTGGCCCCGAGGGTTTTGGCTCCATCAAGGATGACGATTGATCGTGAGCAGGATGGCACGCCCGCCTCTCCGGCAAAAATCGCGGCGGCGAGACCGGCCGCGCCGGCGCCGACGATGGCAATATCGGCCCTGGCCATCGAATTAATTCCTGGACTGGACATGAAAATATCGTAGACCGGTCAGTACCGTTGGATTTCAAAGGGGAACCGTCGCGCGTGGCAACTCTAACAGGATTGACGACACCGGTCGAGCGATCGGGATGAGACCCTGTCGGATACGCGCGCCGGGCTGCGCCATCAATCCACAACCCTGAGTGCTATGGACCCTGGACCTATTCTGAGCGCTCTGAGGTGGCAACGAGCTGCTCTATCCGTTCTTTGAGAAAGTAAAAGGCGCGGTCGAACGCGGCTTGCGTGTCTGCTTCGTTCCCCAGCACCTTTGCAGGATCGGGCGTGCCCCAATGAAGCTTTGCCGGCTTGCCGGGAAAGATGGGACAGGTCTCACCGGCAGCCTGATCACAGACCGTAATAACAAGATCCAGAGGTTGAGCGGCAAACTCGTTCCAGGACTTACTGTAGGGCTGGCCGGGATCAATGCCATGGCGCTCGAGGGTTTCAATAGATCGCGGATGTACGTACCCGGTCGGAAAACTCCCGGCACTCCATGCTTGAAACCGTCCCTGCCCCAAATCATTCACGAGGGCCTCGGCCATGATCGAGCGGCACGAGTTACCGGTACAGAGAATGAGAACCTTGATAGGATCTGTCGGCATAAAACTCAACGCCCTCCCTTGCTGGCTGAAGGCTTCAGACTGATGAGCTGCGCCGGAGTGTCCTGAGTACAACAAGCACCCTCAGTGCCGTCCATGTTTTCTGAAAAGAACTGAGCATCCTCCATGGTCCGATAGGCTTCCCAGGGAATGCCAGCCGGGTCTTGTACCCAGGACTTATCCGATCGCGCGTAACAGCAGGTCGTGGTTCCCTCCTCCAGAACAGTCATATCCGCCCTCTCAAGACGACTGCGCAACTCGTTCAATTCCCTCTCCTCCTCGACCTGAATCCCGAGATGATCCACGCCCTTCATTTTGGCGCGGGTAGAAATCGCAAAATTGACGCGCGGGTCGTCGAGCATCCACTTCGCATAATCCGGCTTGGTTTTCACTGGAGCCGCGCCAAACAGGGCACTATAAAAGCCGATCGCCTCTTCAAGCTTCTCGACACCGATATGAATATGAAAACGTTTCATGGTCTTCTCCTCTCTGCGTTTAGCAAACTCCTCGGTATTCAGGCAGTCCCTCGTTCAACCAGCTCCTCCGGAAACCAGTGCCGCGTACGGTTGCAAATATGGCAGACGGACAACATGACCGGCACTTCGACGAGTACGCCTACCACAGTCGCCAACGCCGCGCCTGATTCAGGCCCGAACAAGGCAATGGCAGTCGCCACCGCGAGTTCAAAGAAATTGCTCGCTCCGATGAGGGCACCGGGCGCCGCCACCGCATACGGCACCCGAAGCCACCGCATCAGCCCATAGGCCAGAGACGCATTCATATAGACCTGGAAGAGAATCGGAATCGCGATCAAAGCCACATGCCAGGGTTTGGCCACGATGTTGTCCGCTTGAAAAGCAAAGATGAACACGAGCGTCAGGAGCAGCGCCGCTATCGTGACCGGAGCAAAACGCGGCAGAAAGTGCTGCTCGAACCAGAGTGTTCCATAACGGGCGATCAGCCACGCCCGAACCAGGGTACCAGTGGCCAGAGGGATCACAATAAAAGCCACCACGGAGTACACCAGGACACCAAACGGAACCGTCAATGAGGACGCCCCGCTTACCAGGAACCCAATGATCGGGGCAAACAGCAGCAGCATAATGAGGTCATTGACCGTCACCTGAACCAAGGTGTACGCGGCGGCCCCGTCTGTCAGATAGCTCCAGACGAATACCATGGCGGTACAAGGAGCGGCGGCCAGGATGATACAGCCTGCAATGTATTGATCGGCTTCCGCAGGTGTCATCCAGGCCCCGAACACAAACCGAAAGAACAGCCACGCAAAGAAGGCCATGGAGAACGGCTTGACGAGCCAATTGACGACAAGCGTAATGAAGAGCCCTTGCGGCCGGCGACCGACGTTTCGCAAAGCCGTGAGATCGACTTTCATCATCATGGGAATAATCATCAGCCAGATGAGGACGGCGATGGGAAGATTGATATGGCTTCCCTCCCCGAGTTCCCAGCTCCGGAACGTGCTCACCAATGACGGGAATGCCTGCCCGACAAGGACTCCGGCGATAATGCAGAGTCCAACCCAGACGGTCAGATAGCGTTCAAAGATGTTCAGTCTTTTTTCCGAGAAAACCGATGATGGAAGCGCAGGATTCATAGCATGGGCCATCCTCGTATCGCCCTTCATAGCATCAATAAATCTTGATGCGTAACATCAAAAAATAGACTACTCGCATTTCTTCAAAGAACCGGACATCGTGATCGCTTTCTTGAGTTCGCCAACGAAGTCTTCAAGATCTTCCAACCCTTCTCGATTCAACGAGTAATACATCCACCGCCCTTCCGGACGGTCACGGATGAAGCCCGCCTCCTTGAGTACTCTGAGATGAAACGACAGTCTGGATTGCCCGGTCTGGAGAGCGTCCGTCAATTCACAGACACATTGCTCTCCCTGCTTCAGCCTGTTCAGAATCTCCAGCCGAGTCTGGTCGGACAAGGCATGAAAGAGGACAGCCGCTTTGACCCGCTGTTTCGTAGACATCACGAACACGATACATCAATGATTATTGATTAATCAACTCTTCACGATTCGCCCTGGTAGATCCTCACGCGAAAGACTCCCTGCAATCGAAATAGTTGAAGCGGAAAAGATTACGTCGACAACGATGCCACATTGTCGTGCACATTCAACCAAAGATTAGACACTTTTAACTACCTGTTAACACGGGATTAATCTGAGGGTGTTAAGTTTCCTCCCGAGCGTTGATTAGACACTCGCCCTCGGAGTTATCAAGAGCAAGAGGAGGACACATTGATGAATTGTCAAAAGTGCAAAGGATTGATGATCGAAGAACAGCGACCGGAACTTGCACCCGAATCCGTTGTCCATCGGTGCATCAATTGTGGTTTGGTCTTGGATCCTTTGATACAACGAAACCGACTCAGCAGCCGACCAAGAAAAGACTCGTTCATGCGGGCTGCTTGAGGCGAGAGCTATTGATCTGCTCCCATCTGGCGGTAGGGAGGACTTGCCCTGCTACCGGATCGGGCGGGTGTGGACGTCGCGTATGTGGTTAGACCGAAAACTCTGCCCAGAGAAACGTATGATCTGATGGGTCTTTCGCTCGCCGCGGCTCGACGTCCACGTCAACCCTCTTACATTTCTCCGCCAACGATGCCGTTGCCAGAATATGATCGATGCGCCAGCCTTTATTCGCCTCTAACGAGCTCGGCGCCCGGTAATCCCAAAACGTATATTGCTGCCGATCCGGATAGAGCTTCACAAACACGTCCTGAAATCCCCACGCCAGTGTTCTCTCGTAGGCCTTCCGTGCATCCTCGTGATAACAGACATGCTTGAGGTGCTTCTCCGGACTATGCACGTCCATGGGGCGCGGCGCCACATTCATGTCGCCACACCAGATGGCCGGCTTGCTGGGAGATAGATGTTTCTCGAAATACTTTCTCAACCGTTCATACCACCCCAGCTTGTATTGATACTTGGGTGAATCGATTTCAAAGCCCTGCGGCACATAGGTGTTGACGATAGGGACCCCGTCGATGACGACTCTGAGCAGCCGGGCATCTTCCGATTCACCGCCATCGTCAAATCCGTGGAATACCGCTTCCGGCTGTTTCCGGCTCAAGATGGCCACACCGTTATAGGATTTCATCCCGCGAAACGTGATGTGATAACCGGAGGGGGCCAGAGCCAACAGCGGAAACTCGCTATCCTGCACTTTGGTTTCTTGTAAACACAACACGTCGGGCTTCTGCTGTGCAAGCCAATCCAGTACGATCGGCAGCCGTTTGCGGAGAGAGTTCACGTTGAATGTTGCGATTTTCATAGTATGGATCGATTGACCGGCGGGGATGCTAGCAGAAGCAGGGGGCTGGAACAAGCGGGCCCATATTCCAAGTCACAGGACGCGGGCGTTCATCATCCGAGGAGTCAATGAATGATTTGGGAGGAGCTTGAACTAATACGGCCCCTGGCAGTTGCCAGGGGCCGTCATGGCCAGGAATCTTTCAGCGAGGGCTATTTCCCCATCGCACCGACGGCGTCCTTCATCTCCTGCCCGGCGACTTTGGCATCGCTACCCATTTGCTGTCCGGCAGCTTTCATATCCTGCGCTTGGGCTTTCACCGCATCGCCTTGACCTTTCACTTCTTCGTGCTTCGCCTTTATCTTATCTTTCATGGCTGCTCGCTTGGCCTTGGCCTCTTCACGATGCGCCTTCTTCTTGCTCTTCATTTCCTCTTTTGGGCCTTCTTATCGGCCTTCACGTCGGCCTTCGTTTGATCCTTCATCGCCCCCCGTTCATTTTTCATCGCATCGTCGGCGAGGGCCAACGAACCGGCATCGATCAGATACATTGAGGGGATTGCAGCTAATGCTATGTTTCGCATCACATTCCGCCTGCTTGTTTGAATAGGTGAGTGAAAAGCGAATGCCTAGGCGAGGCCGCTCATATCCTGCCTCGGGATCGGATGAGTGTCAAATGCACCCGGTCTGAAATTTTCCCATACCGCTTCGTCATGGTCTCTCCACCGCAACATGTTTCAGACCAGAGATTTTGAGGCCATACACGGCATCGGAAATGGCATCAACCGCTTGAGGACGGGTAAATCCACGCCTCCAGGCTAGTCCGATTCGACGCCCGGGAACCGGTTTAGCCAAATCGATCGCAACCAGCCGCTTGTTTTTGTGTTTCGCTGTCAGCGCGCTGCAGGGCAAAACGGTGATCCCCAGTCCTGATGCGACCATTTGGCGAATCGTCTCTAATGAGTTCCCTTGCCAGCCTTCGGCGTCCGATCGACTCAACTCGGGACAGGTGTCCAACACCTGCTGACGGAAACAATGTCCGGCATGCGGCAAAAGAACTTTCTCCGACCCGAGCTGGCGCGAATCGATCGATTTCTTTTTCTGCCAGGGATGCCCGACCGGAATGAGCGCTTTAAACGGTTCATCGTACAAAGCCCTGGTGATGATCCCCGGTTCATCCAACGGCAGCGCGATCATGATCACATCAAGCCGTCCGCTCTTCAACATGGCCACCAGGTGGAGCGTCAGATTCTCTTCGATCTCCAACGGCATCAATGGGGCGCGCTTGTTCAGGAGAGGAACAAGATCCGGCAGGATGTAGGGCCCGACGGTCGCAATGGCTCCAAAGCGGAGCGGGCCGCCCAGTTGGTCTTTTCCTTGAGCCGCAATCACTCGGATCTGATCGGCCTCATCCAAGACTCGCTGCGCTTGATGGACGATCCGTTCCCCCAGCACGGTCAGTGTAATGTGATGCTTGCGCCGCTCAAAAACCGTCGTCCCGAGCTCATCCTCCAACTTCCGAATCGCCAGGCTTAGAGCCGGTTGGCTCACGCAGCACCGTTCGGAGGCCCGGCCAAAATGTCGGTCCTGAGCCAAGGCGACGAGATAACGCAGCTCGGCAAAAGTCATCACTTCACTCCTCTATCGATAGGTATTCTAAATCGATAGTAACAATATAATCAATTAGACTAATTCTTCGTCATGCCCTATCATTTCATCAGAAGCTCATTCAAGAAAGGAGTTAGCCATGGTCACACACGGTCGATTGCTCCGCATGTCCGTCGTTTCCTACCTCATACTCGTCGGGTCGGTGAACGCGATACCTCTCGCTCAGGGCGACCCGGGAACAGGTTCCGTTTCGGCGTACAAACTCCCTTCGATCCAAGGGTTGGAGGATCCCAACACCTTCGTGCCGGCGGACAATCCGCTGACCGCCAAGAAGGTCGAGCTCGGCCGACTGCTCTTCTTCGACAAGCGCCTCTCGAAGAACGATACAATCGCCTGCGCCAGCTGCCACCTGCCGGGCAAAGGGTTCACCGACGGCAAAGCCGTTTCGACCGGCATCAACGGATTGAAAGGCGGGCGTAGCGCACCGTCTTCCTTCAACCGGGTATTTAGCAAGGCGCAGTTCTGGGACGGCCGTGCTGAAACACTTGAAGACCAATCCATCGGACCGTTCGTCAGCCCGGTCGAGCATGGGTTCAACGACCACGACGAGATGGTCGCCAAGATGAAGAAGATCCCGGGATATCGCAAACTTTTTCAAGAAGTATTCGGCCGCGAAATCGTGATCGAGGATGTAGGCAAGGCGATCGCGAGTTTTCAGCGGACCAAACTGTCCGGCAACAGCGCTGTGGATAAGTACGATGTCGGTGGAGACGAGAAGGCCTTGTCGGAATCAGCGAAGCGCGGCCTTGAGCTGTTCCGTGGGAAGGCGCGCTGCACGCGGTGTCATTCGGGCTTCAACTTCACGGACGAGAAATTCCACAATCTTGGCATCGGCTGGGATACCAACACCGTGGATCTCGGCCGCTATATGGTTACGAATAACCCGGAGGACATCGGCGCGTTCAAGACGCCGACCTTGCGGGAGATCGCCCGCACCGCACCCTACATGCACGATGGGCGGTTCAAGACACTGGAGGAAGTGGTCAAGTTCTATAACCAGGGTGGCATCAAGAACCCGCATCAGGACAACACCATCATTCCGCTCGAGCTGACCGAGCAGGAACAACAGGATGTCGTCGCGTTGTTGAAATCACTGAACGGGGAGGGCTGGCAACAGGTCACGGCTCCGAAGACCTTCCCGAAGTAATCCGCATGACCGGTGCTGACTCGGAAGGGCCTCGCGAGGCTCCATCGCCGGGGCCCTTCCATTGTTTCAGACTACGCCTGATTCATCTCGATCAGGTATCGACGAAGAATGGCTTGCTCCACTCGCGAGCGACCCCGATCGGGAGCTGGGAATCGAAGTACCAACTGAATCTTCCCCGGCTCGGGGAGCTGAATGGTGATACGGGGTTCCGGCGAGGGAGCTTCCAAGAGATTAGTCTGCTCCAGCAGCTTCATCTGTCGCGCAGCTTCTTCCATAAACGGGCCGCACTCGGCCTTCGCGGCAGCCAGCAACGCCTGCTCGGCTCGCTGCCATTCACCCTCCGACCTCAAGGGCACAACGAGTGTGTAGAGGCCATATTCCTGTCCCGGGTTTTCTTTGACCAGCGCATTTGTAAACAGAAGACTATTCGGAAACACGGTCACTCGTCCGGTATACAAGTGCGAAGATTGGCCGGGGCCGATCTCCAACAATTTTGTGGCAAACATATCGTGATCCAGCACGACTCCTCGGTGTCCTGCAATCTGAATGCGGTCACCAACGCCGTACACCTTGCCACCCACGCGTAATGCCGCTCCGCTCAAGCAGAGAATCAACTCCTTCGTCGCCAAGACCAACGCAGCCGCCAACGCGACAATAGAGACGGCAAAGGCCTCGAGTTCATGCGCCCAGATGACGACGAAGCCGATCAGGATGACAAAGACCATCGAGTTTCTGGTCGTCACGACCCAGCGACGCTTGTCCTCCATCGACAAGGCATGATTGCGCGAGATTCCGCGCACGACCAACGTCCGGATCAGAATGACCGACACCAGCAGAATCAATGACTTGAGCCCATCCAAAAAGACGGAGCTATCAACAGTCATCCAGCCAAACTGCATACCAGTCATCCCCGGTCTCTTCTTCTGTACCGGTTAAGATTCATAGCCATTCATCCGATACAACTTGTGGGATTTTGGGGAGGGAGCTCCATGTCATCGTCACCCACAACTTCGGAGTCGGCCCTTGCTGAATCCCTTCGTCCCCGTCTGCACAGTACGTTGCAGCCACTCCTCAATCACGCCAGCCCTTGCTTACCAGCCCTGGAGAAAACCTGCCAGAAAATTCTCAGTCTGACCGGAGGACTCACCGGAACCGATCGCCTCGCTCAGATTATCAGTCGTGATCCGGCCCTGTCCTGCCGGGTCCTCCATATCTCGAATAGAATTGCCTACAGCCTGCAACAAGTCATCACGTCGATTCCCGACGCCGTCAGTTGGCTCGGTCTGGACACGGTCCGGTCACTTGTCACCGCATCCCAACTGATGAAACAACTCAATCAATGGCCGAATCACCAGCAGGTCGTCAGCGGAGTCACCGCACGGGCCCTCGTCGCAGCCGTGCATGCCAATGAACTGGGCATGGCGCTCAAGTATCCATCATTGAGTCAGCTCGTTAGCGCCACCTTGCTCTATTCGATCGATGATCTCGCCATCGCCAGTCAAGCCCAGGATCTCTACGTCTCGTACCGCAGAATCCCCCTGACAGCCAAGACGGCTGCGGCGCAGATCATCGAAGAAACGCAACTTTATGGAGTCCCCCGCCCCCGGATTGCGCAAGCCCTCGGGCAGATGTGGGCGCTGCCACCCCTTGTCGTGGAGTTGTTTTCAATCGAAGGGCATCAGAGCCGGGAGCGGTGGGGCTCCGGTCAGGAAATGTTCAAGGGCCTCGTCATCGGCTGCTCTTCATGGTCGATGCCATGACCGGCCCACCCTCGCCGTCCACAATGGAGGCCGCCAAGGGGGGTTCCTCACGGGGAGCGGCCTGCCGTCGCACCTATTCGGCGACATCCTTGTGCGCGCACTGAATCGGGGTAAGCAATTGGTCCATTCGGCTGGTCTGTCGTTCGATCTCTGGGGAGATCCCGTGGGACCGGAAGCCAGCTGTCCGATTCCCGCACCGCTTCCGGTGGAAGTTCCCAGCATCACGGTGAGGCCTCAGAAGCAAGGGCCGAGTGCGATTGAGACGAATCCTCCCGAGACGCTGCAACTGTTGCAAACCGCCTTGCGCGAGGCCAAAGATATCAATACGCTCCTGAACACGCTCGTACACGCCCTACACCGGGACGGCGGATTTGCCCGAGCCTCCCTGGCCTTGCTGAACCCGAGCAATACCGATCATTTGGTGGGGCGTCGGTTACTCGGAGTGGACGAGCCGGCTCCATATATCGACAGCTTGTCCGGCTCGCTGACCAAAGAGCATCCGCACTTCGTGCAACTCATGAAGCGGTCCGATGCTGTCTGGATCGAGGATTTCACCGTCCCTCTAAGCAACCCCATCAATCCAAAATTTCTCCGAACGTGGAACCCCGGATCGGCCATAGTCGCACCTCACCGCGTTGGAACGCGGCCCATTGGCATGTTGCATTGCGACAACGGCCCACTCCCCCGACAGGTTCAGCAAAAGGATTACCACGCCTTCCAGCTGTTTTTCGGCCAGACGACACTGAGTATCAATCGATTGGCGGGAGTGCTCTAGACCGTGGCGCCAGCCTAAACGGTTATTGCGCCATCAGCGTTTCGCGGGTACCCGGCACACACTCTTCACGCTTCCAGGACTTCAAGACTTTCTGCTCGTTGAACGTCAGGGTATACCTATAACAATATAGAGTCGGTTTCGGCCCCTCTCCCGGTTTTCCCAGGAGCGCGCCGACCGATTCACCTGCACCGCTGAGCCCGGGAGAAGCAATGGACTCCAGCTCTTTGTCTCCCATTGGGACCCGGTACGTCCAGACACTGTCTCCTCCCAACGCCGGCGTCTTGGCCGTATGTGGGTTACCCAACTTCTCGCGCACATCGTCCTGGGTCAGTTGATCCACGCCCTTCTTGAAGTAGGTGTCACGCCAGGGACCGCCGCAGGCCGTAAACGTGAGAGCCAGGGCCATGACAAGTCCCCAGGTAGTGGTGCGAAAAGCTGACCGGTAACGAATCATGATTGGGAATTCAGTTGCTGCATGCGTTTGATCGAGCAGTAGAGAGCATAGCCCTGCGCCAGCATGCCGGTGGTCAGGAGGCCCAACGCCGTGTGCAGCCAATGGGAAGCGGGATCATCGAGCCCGTCCATACCGAACACAAATCCGAGGGCAATGGCCACGATACCGACGGCTCGTGCGATCATGCCCTGCATTCGCCAATTGATCTCTGTCTCGTGTCTCTGCACCGTCATAGGAGTACGCTACACTGGACAGGAACCGGACTTCAACTCCGCCGTTGCTTGATCTCCGACAGCCGTTTCTCCAACGGCGCCGCGTCGGCGTCGCGATGCAATTTCTGCAATAGGCCGATGAGCTCGCCCAGACTCTTCTCCACATCCCGATGCGTCCCTCCAAGCGCCTTCTCCCGAATGGCCAACGCGCGCCGATAAAGCGGTTCAGCCTTCTCCGGAACCCCTTGCGAAACATAGACCAGCCCCAGGTTGTGCAGAGTGAGGGCCACATCCGGATGGTCCGGACCATGGAGACGCTCTTTGATTACGAGCGCCCGCAGGAGTAATGGTTCCGCCTGGGTATATTGCCCATGCATCCGATGCAGGACCCCAAGGTTATTCAACGTCGCCGCCACATCGACATGATTCTCTCCATGGGCCTCCTGATAAATCTTCAAGGCCTGAAGATAGGCCGGTTCCGCTTCCACATACTTGCCCTGCGCCGTGAAGGCTTGCGCCTCACTCGACAGCGCGACGGCCACATGCCTATCGATTGGCCCATACTGGGACTCGGCTTTTTTCACAGCCGCGGCAAAAATATGCTCCGCCTCAGAGTAGTCCCCCTTCTGCAAAGCTCGCTGTCCGGCCGCCATCGCCGACTCCCAGGTTTGTTGCTCGCAGGAGATCACCAAAGCCAACGCAAGGACCAGCGTGGAGGCGCTTATTGAGTAGCGAAGACTCATGACCTTCGCATCTGCTCAACAATGGATTCGGCCGGATAGGTCACGATCTCGGCCAGCGTCGGATGGTAGTGCGGGATTCGAAGAAGATCGTGCACCGTCCCGTGGTAGTACATCACCGCAATCAGCTCATGAATCAGCTCCCCGGATTCTGGCCCGACAATCTCGGCACCCAGTACGGTGCCGTTTGCGCGGTCTGCCATCAATTTCACAAACCCCTGTGTATTTCCGAGACACATGGCCTTTCCATGGTCGGCAAACGGATAGGTCCCGGTGAGATAGGAGAGGCCGCGAGCACGGCAGGCCTTTTCCGTCAGACCCACCGCAGCGACTTGGGGCTCGGTAAAGATGACTTCCGCCACCAGCCGATCGTCGAAACGTCTGGGAGAATCGCCCGGATGGCACGCATTCCACCCGGCAAGCTCACCCTGTTGGATGGCAATGTGCACAATATCGTAGAGATCCGTGACATCCCCGACGGCAAAGATATGGGATTGCGATGTCCTCATGCCGTCATCAACAACCACACGGCCGGCTTCCACCGTCACCTGAGCCGCCGCAAGATTCAGACCGGTGATGTTCGGGACCCGACCAAGCGCGTTGAGCACCAGATCGCCGGCCAGGACTTTTTCCTCCCCTTTGTGCAGGACGGACACCGCCATCTTATTCCCGTCTCTCTGTACACGGAGCGCCTGCGCGTCGGTCATGACACGAAGGCCTTCGGCGGCGAGGGCCTGACCGAGTGCGACCCCGACATCGGCATCAAGATGGGACAGGACATGAGCCCCCCGTTGCACGAGGGTGACCTGCGTACCAATCCGCGCGAAGAACTGGGCAAACTCCAATCCGACGGGTCCGGCCCCCAGCACGATGAGCGATTCCGGCTGCTCCCGTCGATCCAGCAGACTGTCGCTGGTGACACAGCCCGCCGCCGTCAGACCCGGAATCGCCACCTCTCGCGGAACCGAGCCGGTCGCAATGATGAAGGATTTCGCGGCCAGACAAGCCGAACCGACCTGCAGCTGGTAGGGGGAAAGAAAGGTCGCCGGAGCTTCGTAGAGCGCAAAGGCCGGATCGCGCAATTGCTGAATCCGGTACTCAGCGAACTCACGGACCAGGCGATTCTTTCGATCGACAATTGCTGAGAGACTGGCGCGTACCTCGACCGGCGACAAGCCGAATTCAGGAGCTCGCCGCATCACAGCGGCAATCTCAGCCGATCGCAAGATGGCCTTCGTCGGCATGCAGCCCCGCAGAATACAGAGCCCGCCGAGCGGGCCCTGATCAACAATGGCCACGTCGGCTCCCGCTTCACGGGCCGTCCGTGCCGCCGCATAGCCGGCTGACCCGCCGCCGATCACCACCACATCATGTGTCCGTTGAGTTGTCATACACCTTCCATTTATAGTCGAGGCAAGAAAGGATACACCATGATCCAGCCAGGCCGCTATCGACACTACAAGGGGAATGACTACGAAGTCGTCGGTGTGGCGAAACACTCCGAAACGGAAGAGGAGGTCGTCGTCTACCGCGCGCTCTATGGCGAAAGAGGACTCTGGGTGAGACCGCTTGTCATGTTTCTTGAGACCGTGGTGGTCGAGGGTCGGCCGCAACCCCGATTCCAATTCGTGGCGGAAGGCCCCAGTTCCCCCAAGGCCTAACCCCCTAGGTCCGCCCCTATTCTCACCATCCGTACCTATTCAGCTTTCTCAGCTTAAGTATTTCCCGCAGTTCACCGATACTACGGGTGAGGAGAGACTTCCATGGCAATCGTTCAGGCCATCAACGGAGTTGGCGAAACCTATCCGGATAAACCGGTGACCCCTCGAGAGGCATTAGTCGGCACCGTCGATAGCCAGGCAGGCAAGGATCCCCGCCACCCTGCCGGGGACCGAACGAAGTTGGCTGCACAACAGGCCTATCAAGAACAGACCAAGCAGACGCGGCCGCCCAAGCCGGCCATACTGGCCAGAGATTTGATGACGACCCCGGTCGTCACCTTGCCTTCCGACGCCACCCTTGTCGAAGCGTGGATCTTGATGACGCGCCGATCATTCCACCATCTGCCGATTTCCTCAGTTCACGGGGCGCTGGTTGGAATGGTCTCGAACCGGGATCTGATCCGCCACGCTCCCGATCTCGTCATTGCCGGAATTCAGAGCACCGCCGCCCATCGATGGTTGGCAGAGATCATGAATCCTCGCGTGCTTTCAGCGTCACCCGCGACCGACATTCTGGAAATCGCTCGGGTCATGATGGACGAACGGGTCGGAGCATTGCCGATCCTCGATGCCAATCGACATCCAAATCGACATTATCTCCAAACAGGACTTGCTCCGGAGTCTCGCCAACCACGGCCCTATAGAACTCTGGACCTAGCCGCTCGTTCCGTCCCTTTCACACCAAGCACATCACGTAACCGCCTGCGCGCTTCCCGGGAATCGATCCAGCAAAACAACGCTATCTCACCATAGTCCAACGAGCGAATGTGGCGGCCTGGCCCACTCGAATACCCTGGCCATCGACGACATTCCATACGGTGGCATCTTCGACCAGAAACCGCTTACCAGTGGAAGAGATTCTGATTCCCCGATAGCCGGAATAATATCCCTGCTTCTCAGCCACTGCCAACATGCGGGCACGCTCATCCCGGTTCATGGGCTCCGCGGTAAGGCGAGAGGGCGTGCTCGTCAATTGTGCCCACGACAGCTCCCACAGGTCGAGAGCCTGCTGGTTGCCATAATTCAAGTGGGGATCGGCCTGTGTGTCGTGCGACACCACCACGAAGGGCGCGGCAAAGAGCGCCTGCGCCTGCGCGTCCGGAGTGCCGGTTCGGATCAGCAAGTCCCGCCCGGTCCAGCGCCGAAAGCTATCCAGGAGAAGCTGTGACCACATAACTGGAACACCGTGGGGGACATCGCCGGTCGACATGCCATGCTGCTATCACGTCTGAAAGGGCAAGACAAGGGAGGGAATCAGGGCTTTGCGGAATTGGCCTTGCGGGAGGTCGGTTTAGGGAGCAGGCGGTATTCGATGAGCTGACAACTACAGAAGGCCACCTGCCGGGTGTCGGTTGTCATTCGCACGATGATGGAGTGGCAGAAGACACAGCCGAGCGAGCGGGTATCCCGGGCAATGGTCCAGCGGGGGATAGAGAGATGATCAGGATTGAGTCTGTGGTCGTCCATCATATTCCCTATCGGCAGTCCGGAAAAATTCTGAAGTCTACCTCTGTCATGCGCCCCTCCCTGGCATGCCGCCCGAGCCCTATGTATAATGACGCTCCTTTACACTCCACTGGTACCGGTTAGTGAGGAGCATGTCATGGCAGGCAAGACATTATTCGACAAGATCTGGGATACACATCTCGTGCGGGAGGAACCGGACGGGACCACCCTGTTGTACATCGATCGGCAACTGGTCCATGAGGTCACCTCGCCGCAGGCCTTCGAAGGGCTGAAACTGGCCGGGCGACGTCCGCGCCGGCCGGCCGCGACGCTCGCGGTCCCGGACCACAATGTCCCGACAACAGACCGCCGTCTTGGTATTGCCGATGCCGTCAGCGCCAAACAAATTCAGACTCTTGAAGACAACTGCCGGGACTTCAGTATTACGCTGTTCGGTATGAACGACATCCGCCAGGGCGTGGTCCACGTCATCGGCCCGGAACAAGGATTTACGCTCCCCGGCACGACCATCGTCTGCGGCGACTCCCACACCTCCACACACGGCGCATTCGGCGCGCTTGGCTTCGGCATCGGCACCAGCGAAGTCGAGCATGTGCTGGCGACGCAATGCCTGGTGCAGAAGCGGCCCAAAACGATGGAGATCCGCGTCGACGGAGTTCTCTCAGATCGCTGCTCCGCCAAGGACATCATTCTCGCCATCATCGGCAAGATCGGCACGGCCGGTGGAACCGGGTATGTCATCGAATATACGGGATCGGCCATTCGCGCCTTGAGCATGGAAGGCCGTATGACCCTGTGCAACATGTCGATCGAGGGCGGTGCCCGCGCGGGCATGGTCGCTCCGGATGAAAAGACTACAGCCTATATAAAGGGACGTCCGCTGGCCCCGAAGAACGCACTGTTCGAGCAGGCCGTGCGGGCATGGGAACAATTGAAGACGGATCCCGATGCGAAATACGACGCCACGCTGGTCATGCGTGCCGAAGACATCGCCCCGCAAGTCAGCTGGGGAACCAGTCCCGGTATGGTGCTCGGAGTGGATCAACGGGTTCCGGACCCGGCCACGATGACCGACGACAATACCCGCAAGGCCACCGAACGCGCGCTGGAATACATGGGGCTCGCCGCCAACATGCCGATCGCGGACATCAGGATCGACAAGGTATTTATCGGGTCCTGCACGAATTCACGCATTGAAGATTTGCGTCTTGCCGCGTCGTTGGCCAAAGGCAAACATGTCGCCAAGACCGTGCATGCAATGGTGGTCCCCGGCTCCGGTCTCGTCAAGCAACAGGCCGAACAGGAAGGCCTCGACAAGATTTTCCGAGAAGCCGGATTTGAGTGGCGGGAGGCCGGCTGCAGTATGTGTCTCGCAATGAACGCCGATGTGCTGAAACCGGGCGAGCGCTGCGCCTCGACCAGCAATCGGAATTTCGAAGGGCGACAGGGAGCGGGCGGACGCACGCATCTCGTCTCGCCGGCTATGGCCGTCGCGGCCGCCGTCGAGGGACACTTTATCGATATTCGTCATTGGAGTTAGAGGACATCATGCAAGCCTTTACCACGCTCACCGGCTTAGTCGCCCCCTTGGACCGGGTCAACGTCGATACGGACCAGATTATTCCGAAGCAGTACTTGAAGACGATCAAGCGCACGGGACTGCGCGAGGGATTGTTCTTCGACTGGAAGAAACAGAAAGACGGATCGCCGGATCCACAGTTCTTCCTCAACCAAGCCCGCTACCAAGGCGCCACGATTCTATTGACCCGCGATAACTTCGGCTGCGGCTCGTCCCGTGAACATGCCCCATGGGCTCTGCTCGATCAGGGATTCCGCTGCGTGATCGCACCGAGCTTTGCCGACATTTTCTACAATAATTGTTTTCAAAACGGCATCCTGCCCGTAGTCCTCACAGCCGACGAGGTCCTGGCGATGATGCACGAAGTGCTGGCGATGCCGGGCTACCAGCTTACTGTGGATCTCGGCAAGCAAACCGTCACCACGCCAAGCGGCAAGATCTGCACCTTCACGATTGATCCGTTCCGCAAAGATTGTTTGTATCGGGGACTCGACTCGATCGGCCTGACTCTGCAACACGAGTCCGCCATTTCCGCCTACGAAAAGAAACGGCAAGCCGAGGCTCCATGGCTATTCACTGATATTCCGTCATGAACTGAGGACCTATCCCATGAAATTCTTGCGCCCCAGATTTCTGCTGACCATACTCCTCTTTCTAGGCGCAGCCTATCTCCTCATCGCCTTCAACTGGAGTTACTCGGACGGGAGTCGTGCGGGCTACATTCAGAAGTTGTCCCAAAAAGGCTGGGTCTGCAAGACGTGGGAGGGAGAGCTCGCCATGACAACCGTGCCTGGCGTCGCGCCGGTCCTCTGGAGCTTCAGCGTTTGGGACAAGCGTGTGGCCGACGATCTCACGAAAGTTATGGGCAAGCGGGTGATCCTGCATTACATGGAATACCGCTACCTCCCCACGACCTGCTTCGGGGAAACAGACTATTACGTGGATCGGATCGAAGTTCAGGAATAATCGGGCGGCAGTTCAGCAGAACGTCACAGCCAGCGCCGCTGACGGAACGCGATCAACATCCCCACCGCGATCAGCCCCATCGCTCCCAACACCGCCGGGTAACCCCACTCCGATTTCAGCTCCGGCATGTGTTCGAAGTTCATGCCGTAAATGCTCGCGATAAAGCTCAACGGCATGAAAATCGTCGTGATGACCGTCAAGACTCGCATCACCGCATTGAGGCGGTAGCTGACGCTGGACAAGTAAATATCGAGGCTGGCTGAAACCATTTCGCGTAGCGTTTCGATGGTATCGACGATCTGCACGACGTGATCGTACACATCCCTGAAGAAAACTTTGGTCGGTTCATGCAGGAAGGGACAATCGGAACGGGAAAAGCTGTTCGTGGCTTCACGAAGGGGCCACACCGCCCGACGGAGGAACAGCAGCTGGCGCTTGAGCGCATGGACTTCCCTGAGCGTATCCGGCTTCGGATCGGCTACGACCTTCTCTTGTAGGAGCTCGATCTTCTCGCCCAGAGATTCGAGGACCAGAAAGTATTGGTCCACGATCGCGTCTACCAGCGCGTACAACAGATAATCAGCGCCGCTCTGCCGCAGACGCCCCTTGCCGCCGCGCAACCGCTCCCGTACCGGCTTAAAGACGTCGGTGCCATTCTCCTGAAACGATAGGACGAAGTTCCGCCCGAGGACGAAACTCACCTGCTCGACCAGCAGATCCTGCTTCTCCGTGACCGACAGAACCTTCATGACCAGAAACAGGTAGGACTCGTAGTCATCAAGCTTCGGACGTTGATCGGTGTTGGCAATGTCTTCAAGCAGCAGGGGATGGAGTGAGAACTGTTTTCCGAAGACTTCCAGCAGGTCAAGCTTGTGGACCCCGCCGATATCCACCCAGATGACGGACTCATCGGAGGGCGGCTGTAACTCTTCCGGGTCGGTCACGGTCCGCTCATCGCAACGCGCACCGGCATAATCGAAGACCGTCATGGTCACCGTGTCGGCTTTTTTCTCACCGATGTGGACCAGCGTCCCCGGCGGCAACCCGGTTTTCTTCGAGCGCTTTTGGACGAGTTTCATAGATGCCCTGCTTGTACGCAGATTCTCTCGGGAGGTCAAGCGATCGAAAGAGCCGGCTTTCAATCTCGGCGCGACCTTGCTACTCTGCACTATGTCTTGGGAACAGGAATATCAAGTCCTCACCACCGCGATACGCGAAGCCGGCGCGGAAGCCCTGCGGCTTGCCACAGAGGGATTTCAGATCTACACCAAACCGGACGATTCTCCGGTCACCTCGGCCGACCATGCCGTCAATGACATCCTCATGGATCGTCTGCTCGGACACTTTCCACAGGATGGATGGCTGTCTGAAGAAACCCCCGATACCGAGGCTCGGCTGACCAAACCACGCGTCTGGGTCATCGATCCCATCGACGGGACCAAAGCCTTCATCCGGCACGAACCGGAATATTGCATCTCCGTGGCGCTGCTTGAAGGCACCCAGCCGGTGCTGGCGGCAATCTTTAATCCATCGACCAACGAACTCTATACCGCGATCCGCGGCCAGGGCCTCCGTCTGAATGGCGCGCCGGCGTCACGCCACGGGTCGGAAGCCGACCAACTGCCGACGATCGCGCTCAGTCCGTGGGAACTCCATGTCGGACGCTTCAGATCGATCGAGCCGCATATGACGAGTCGCCCGATGCGCTCCATCGCCTGGGCGTTGGCGCTGGCGGCCCGTGGGACGATTCACGGCGTCATCACCTTCGAGCCGGAAAATGAGTGGGATGTGGCAGCCGGAACGCTCCTGCTCGAAGAAGCCGGCGGATCAGCGCACGATGGCGCGGGACAGCTACTCCGATACAATCAACCGCTTCCCCGTTTTGGGGGATTCATCGCAACCGTTCAAGGATTTCCCGATCACCTCACATCACAGGTACGACGACTCCCGAGATCAGCCCACTGACAGAGGAAAGACGACGGCCTCATGCGCATAGCAATTGTAGGGATTGGCTTACTCGGACGAGCCGTTGCAGAGCGGCTACACGAATCGGGGCATGCCGTCACGGTCTACAATCGCACGGTTTCCAAGACCGAACCCCTCCGCGCGCACGGCATCACAGTGGCCGCGACAGCTGCTGAGGCGGTGGCATCCACGGACAGCACGCTG
>Ga0209079_10000118_pt1 | contig 38264 bp, 54 predicted proteins | sample PPLLaktember2015_2_FD_187259 | JGI IMG/M metagenome (GOLD analysis project Ga0209079, IMG submission 187259) | Freshwater sediment microbial communities from Prairie Pothole Lake near Jamestown, North Dakota, USA - PPLs Lake P7 Core (6) Depth... | ecosystem: Environmental > Aquatic > Freshwater... | reverse complement strand
AGCCGGGTGGGACCAGGGCACGGGCAGTGCTGGGCGGCGGCGTGGCCGGGAGGCCTTTCCAGATGTCCTTCACCCGCTGCCAGTACGCCTCGTCTTCGATCCTCTGGTCTTCCCGGTTAGAGTTGGCCAGCTTCTCCAGCATGTACAGCTTCTGCTGCCAAGTGAAGGTCTTGTCCGTGAGGATCTTGTACTGATTGACCACGTCGTTGATGGACAGCTTCGTGTCGGCGGCCAGGCGTCGGACCTCATTGGTCGCCAGGCGGAAGACGCCCAGTGAGAGCTTGCCCAGTGCCGACAGCGTCGTGCTCACCACTGGCAGGGCGGCGTCCACCTGGCGCGCCGCGGCCGCCAGTTCCAGCAGCGCCGTTGCGATCCCGCGGATGGTCTGGTCGAGCCCCGGCAGCAGCTCGGCCGGCAGGTTGAACGCGATTGCCTTGACCGATAGGTCGAGCAGGTTCAGCGAGTCGCGGAAGGCCTGCGCGTCGGCGAGCTGCTTGGGCCCGAAGAGGGTGGCGATCCGCTGCGCGAGCGGGTCAACACCTTCGCGGGCGAGCCGGTTGGCGAGCGGGATCAGGTTCTCGCCGCCCTTGCCGAACGTCGCCTGCGCGAGTGCCACCTTGCGGTAGCCATCCTCGAGGCCTCCGATCGCGCGCAGGACCGTCTGCATGTGCTGGCCGAGGTCCTCGCCCCTGAAGTCCTTGGCGCCGAGGTTCAGGGCCGAGAAGAGCGCGACCGCCTCGTCCTTGCCGCCCTTGAGGTCCACCAGCTTCTGCGCGAGCCGGCCCGTGCGGGTGGCCAGGTCCTCGAACTCGACGTTGGTCTTCTTGGCCTCCAGCGCCAGCGGGAGGATCGTGCCCACAGTCGAGCGGAAGATCTCGGCCCGGTTGCTGAGCTGCTCGGCCAGCTCCTGGCTCTCGCGCACCGTCTGCAACACCTGCTGCACGGCGGCGACGGCCGTGGTGGCCACGCCCAGGACCCCAGCCACGCCGACAAGACCCTTCGCGAGCCCCGGGAACCCGGACGTCTTCTGGATGGAGTCCTGAAGCTGCTTCGCCTCGCCTCGGACCTGGCGGAATCGGGCGACAGCCTCAGGCGTACCCTCCACCTCGAGGCGGATCTTCACATTAGGCGGCATGGCGCGCCTCCTGCGTACAGGTGCCGGGCTTGCGTCGCGCGAACGGCAGGCTCACACTTACCCAGGAAGGGAGGCCTCTATGCGGATGATGCGAATCGAAGCCCTGATCGTTCTCACCCTGATCGTCTCGGCGGGGTGCGCGCGGCGGCACAGCTCCTTCAGCTCTGAGATCGACTCGCCTTACGTGGCCACGCCTGACGACACCATGAGGTCGCACAACTTCCGGGACCTCGTCGCGAGCGGAGCTGAAAGCCCTGCGGATACGCAGTTTGCCCACGACGACGCGATCGACGCCCGGCTTGCCGAGATCAGCAACCGTCGCGACATGCGGAAGTACATTCGCGACGGAGCGTGTCGGGCGTACTCCGTCGATGCAGAACGGACAATTGCAGTCGTCGAGGTGGGGCCGCGGTGGTCTAGGCTCGACCACGGCGAGAAGGTGCTGATCGCCATGACGGTTCGCATACTCACCCGTCTGCGCAAACTCGGCGAGGTCCGCTTCGTGGACCACGGCCAAGTGGTTGGCCATCAATACTCCATGACCGGGCCGGTCGAATAGCCGCTTCATTCCTGCTCCTCGATCACCATGGCCTCGGCCCGCCTGACCTGCGCCTCGTAGGTGCGCAGCGCCTCGTCGAAGGGCCACGCCGCGACCGCTGCGTAGCGGCCGACGTCGTAGTCCGCCAGCTCACGGATCAGCCCCGACCAGTAGCCCCGGCGGCCGCCGGGGAGCTGGACGTGCGGGACGGGCTCGCCGCGGACGAGCCGGGAGGCGCGCTCGTCGAGTTCAGCGAACGCAGCCAGGACGGCAGCCCTCTCAGCGAGAAAGGGCGCAGGATCTCCTCCACGAGCGCCAGGAAGGTCGCCTTGTCGCGGTCTCCGTCGAGTGTGCCGAGGAAGCGCGACGTCTCCTCGCAGACCCGGCGCAGATCCTTCTCGTCCGCTGGCGCTGGTTCCGCATCCAGCCACAGGATCGCCGCGACGAGCGGCCGGTCGGCCTTGGCCCGGTGCAGCGCGGCGTAGATCCGATCGAGGTACTCATCCGGCTGCTCGCCGGGGAGCAACTCGGGATCGGCAATGCCGGCGTCCAGCAGGACCTCGTGAACGTACTCATCCAGCATCAGCGAGGCCCGCTCGATCCGCTGGAAGCTGCGGCCGCCCAGCGTGAAGTGCTGCCCGGGACGGGGCGCGGCGACACGGACATCCGCCGCGCGGCCGCGGGCGAACGTCAGGGCGAGGCCCGCGCCGAGCAGCGCGGCGGCGAGGATGGCGAGCACGACGGATCCCAAGCTCATCGCGAGCCTCCCCCATCGGTGCCCGTCGCCGGGAACCCCTGCGGATGGTCCCGCGAGCTGATGATCTCGGTCCACAGGAGCTCGTCCACCGCGCGCTTGAGCAGGCGGTGGACGACGTCGCGATCCGCCTCCCCCACGTGGGCTGCGAAGAAGCGCCCGGTGAGGATGGCCTCGTCCAACGTCCAGCGCGTCCACGGCGGCGTGACCTGGCTGGCGAGGATCTGGGCGGCCGCGCCGGAGGCGAGGATGGCCCCGAGGATGCGGTGGCGGTACTGGTCGAGCGACTCCCCTGAGCGCTGGAGCAGCACGTCGAGATGCGTGCGTCGCGCGTAGGCGTTCAGGTACAGGTCGCGGTAGACGCCCTCCTGCGTGACCAGGTCGTAGGTGCGGCCGGCGATCTTGACTCGGCCGAGGCCGCCCGGTTGCTCTTTCATCGTTGCTTCCTCCGCAGGAAGCCGCCCACGACGGGCCGGACCGTTGTTCTGGCCGACCCGCCGGGGCGGAGGCCGGAGATGGGACTACGCAGCCGCGGCGACCTGGACGATGCGGCTCAGGGACGCGGTGTGATCGGGGTCGAGGACCGCCTTGAACTTGATGCCGAACTCGCCGAGCTGGTTGCCGATCCAGCCGAACTCGCCGTCGGGGGTCGCGATACAGCGCCAGACCGTGAGGTCGTAGGTGTCGCCGCGGCTCGGGTCGCCGAAGAAGAACAGCCGGCCGCGCACGCCCTGGTTGGTGCTGCCCTCGAGCACCGGCAGTCCGGGCGCCGCGATCGCGGCCTGGTGGAAGGTGAAGACCGGATCGTCGCCGTCCTCGATCACCGTGGCCGTGCTGAGCAGCTTGATGATGCCGCGCTTGGCGTCGAAGACTTCGAAGTCCACGCCCAGGACCAGCGGCGCGGCGACCAGCACACCCTCCACCTCGCTGACGTCCCGGGCGCCCAGGAAGTAGAAGCGGTCGAGCTCGCAGTCGGTGATCGTGATCGTGCCGTTGGTGGCCGCCAGCTGCGTGATCGGCGTCCCGTCGGTGGCCATGGACTGGATGCGCATGTGCTCCAGCTGGAGCTCGCGGCCCTTGAAGGAGAGCTCCTCGTCCCGCTCCTGGATCGGCTCGTCCACGATCGGCTGCTCGGCGACGGTCATGTCGCGGATCGTCTCCTTGGTCACGTTTAGGGCGCGCGTGAACCCGGTGGCGTTGCCCAGCGCCCACATGCTGGGCGAGATCGTGCCGTCTTCGAGCTCGGGGGCGAACATGATGGAGCCGGAGCCGCGGTAGAACTTGGAGACCTTGGTGGTGCTGTTCACGGTCTGCCTCCTTGCCGCTAGCCGCGGCGGGTGAGGTCGCTGGTGAGATAGCTCATGGAAACGATGATCTCGAGCGCGGTGATACAGAACGGCGCGCCGGCCTTGGCGAGTTGCGAGAGCCGCGCGCCGGGCCGGATGCGGTCGGCCAGGCCGTAGAAGGGCGAGGCGCTGCCGATCTCGCCGCAGAGTTGCTGGACGATCCAGACCGCCATCGCATCGGTCGCCTGGGTCGCGGTCTTGCCCTCCCCCGCCTGGGCGTAGAGGCCGAAGTGGAGTGCGAGCGAGCGCTCCTCGCTGCCATCGTCGGGCGCCTGATCGAGCCCGGCCTCCTGGGCGCGGGAGAGCCGCTCCTCGTAGGCCTGCAGCAGCATCGCCGGCAGGCTCGGCTGCTCGAGGTCGATCACCCGGTCACGCTCGAGCGGCGGGATGGCGGCGGGGCGGCCGTCGGCCAGGCGGGTGACGACGATCGCGATGATCTGCTCGGCAACGGAGGTGTCGGCCATGGTCTACTCCGGCACCGCGACGTCGAGCACGACGGCGCCGCAGAGGAAGGATGGGTCTTCGGTGCCGCTCACCGCGGGGGCGAGCTGGATCCAGGCGTCGGCGAGCGAGCCGGGCAGGGTCAGGGCCTGGACGTCGCCCCCGCTGCAGGGCGTGAACGCGACGCCCGAGTCCTCGAACACGTCTTCCGAGCTCGCGGCCGCGAGGATGGGGACTTCGAGCAGCGGGTCCGTGCCGCGCGCGTCGGCATCCACCCAGAGGAACAGCACCGGGGCGGCCACCGCGGTGGGCACGGCGAACTTGATCCCCGGGGCACAGCCGGGAACGCGCCGGGCCCGGGGGAGCAGGATGGTGCCGCGGGCCCAGAGGTCGGCCACGTCACGGGCGGCGGTCGGGTAGGCGACGAAGCGCAGGGCCTCGCCTCCCACCCCGCCGAGCGGGCGGTCCACGACGTAGGCGCCGGCCAGCGGTCCGCCAGTGAGCGAGGTGATGGTGATGGGGGCACCGGGCCCGAGCCCCGGGAGCTGGTCCCGCCCGACGATTGCGACCACCGAGCGGGCGATCATGGCCACCGGAGTGCCGTCCGCGCTCTGCACCGAGTCGGCGGTGAAGACCTCGGCCGGAGTACTCCCGGCACCGCAGTGGATGACGTAGCCGGCGCGCCGCAGCACCGCGGCCAGGTCCTGGGCGCGCCGGACGGTCACGTTCAGTCCTGCGGCTCGAAGGCGATCAGGCTTGCGCCGAGCACGATGCTCGGCAGGGTCCCGGCCGGCGTGCCGACGTAGTAGCCGTACTGCAACCGGTCCGCGCGCCTGAGCGGGATCGAGTTCAGTACGGCCGTATCCTCGCCCGCGACGTCCGCGAGCTCGGCAACGGCGGCGAACTCGAGGCCCGAGTCCGCGAACGGACCCTCCTCGGTGTCGGCCTCCATCCATTTGCCGGTGAGCGAGTGGCCGCTGTCGTGGGCGGGCTTCTTCGCGTGGATCTCGAGCACCAGGTCGCCCTGGGGCAGCTCGGCCAGGTTGATGACCGCGGAGGTGCCGCTTTGCGCCGTGGTCACCGCCCCGGGTGCCAGGAGCGAGACGCTCTTCAGGTACAGCCTGCTCATCAGTCGGTCTCCTTCCGTTGAGCCGCCCCGGGACGGGCCCGGTCACGATCGACCGGGCCCGGGGGGCGTGCCCCTCGGCGGGGGGCTGGAGGTCTACAGCGACGGGTACTTGTCGAGCACGTGGACGGTCACGCCATTGTCGAAGCTGGCGTTGGCGCCCGCGATCGCACCGGCGAACTTGATCCAGCCGTCGGTGTCGCGGACGTCGATGATGGCGCAGGCCGCGACGTCGGCCGCGTCGGTGACCTCATCCACCTCGGCGCGATCCTCGTCCAGCCAGGTGACACCGGTGAGGGCGGCGTACGAGCCGGCCTCGGCATCGGAGTGGACGATGCCCGGCGTCATGGTCGGCAGCGTGCCGGCCGAGGCCTTGGCGCAGTTGAAGGTCACCATCACCGCCTCGAACTGGCGCACGTCGAGGGCGGCCGAGGTGTTGCCGTTGGTCGTGGTCTTGGCCCCCGGCTTGAGCCACTGCATCACCCGGAGGAAGACCAGGTCCTTCTTCAACATCGTGCTGCTCCTTCCTGGCGGCCGTCAGGGCCGCGGGGTCTTGAGGGTGCGGTCCCGACCTCCCACCGGCGGCGGAAAGGTCCGTGCCGGCGGGGAGGTCAGGACGTTGTCGCGGGGCTTGAGATCCGGGCGCCGCACGACGGAGGGAGCGGGGACCTCGCGGCCCCCGCCCGTCTCCGGGCCCCTCGGCGGCGCCCAGCTCATCACGCGGCCTTGCAGTTCTCGGCCTTGACGAAGGCCCGCGGGAAGCGGTTGAAGACGTCCGCGTACATGTTGATCGCGAACTCGATCTCCCCTTCGAACTTCCGCGTCACCCGGTCGGCGACCACCTCGACGCCGCCGAAGAAGCCGGTGACGACGTACTGCCAGGGGCCGAAGACCAGGTCGAACAGCAGGCTGTTCGCGCCGTGGCCCGCGTCGAACTGGTTGGACGCCAGGCCGCGGTAGCCGCCGACGTCGCCGTTCTCGTAGGGCCCCTCCCAGAGGAACCCCGCCGCGGCCGAAGCGACCCGCGGCGTGGCCTTCATGCAGGCCGCCAGCTCGGGCGGCGCGAGGTACGCGAGCGCTCCGGAGAGCGCCTTCACGCGCTTGGTCATCGCCGGCATGCGGGTGAGCTTCGTCCAGGTCGGGATCGCCGAGGACATATCGACGGTCTGGATCCCGGAGTCACCGGTGATGTTGAGCACCCCGAGCGGCGAGCGGCCGCCAGGGCCCAGGAGGCCGGCCCAGTCGATCGCGGCACCGGCGCCCTCGGTCATCTCGTTCTGGACCATCACCTCGTTGTCCACGCTCGAGGTGATGAGGATCTCCTTGTCGAGCCGGCAGCCGCCGCCCACCCGCTTGGGCGTGAGCTCGCCGGGCTCGGAGACGCCGTCGTTGAGGTCGATGCGCTGGCCGGTGCCGAGCCACTGCATCTGCACCCCGGTCTTGCGCCGCGAGAAGCGGACCGGCGCGGTCAGTCCGGAGAGGACCGAAGCACCGGCCATCAGCAGCGTGGACTGCTCGAAGAGCAGCGGCATGAACTCGAACGGCCCCTCGCGGGTGAACTCGACTCCGCCGCCCGCGGTGCGGCCATCGAACGTGCGCTGGTTCATCCGCGCGCGCGCCCGGCGGACGTCGAGCTGCGAGATCTCCTCGTCCTGCGAGCGCAGCATCCGGTACGGGATGTAGAACCCGTCCGGCTTGGGCATCTTGGTCGGCCGGCTGCGCACCAGCTCCTGGTGGACCTCGAGCTCGGCGCCGCGCAGCGTGTCGAGCTCCGCCGCGGCGGCGAAGACGCGCCGCACGCTGTAGTGCTTGGCGATCCCCCTGTCGAACTGCGGCTGCTCGGCCGCCGGCTGGGTGCCGAGCTGCGTGCCGCGCTGGTCGGCGATCAGGCCGCGGACCTGCTGGGTCTCGAGCCCGAGCTTGAGCCACTCGCGCTCCTGCTTGCGGGGAACGTCATACGCGGAGCACAGCTCGCGGATCTCGTCGTCGGCGACCTGGCGGGCGCTGCGGCTCTGGGCGCCGCCCGGGGGCGGCGGATCCAGCACCTCGACCGAGCGCGTGACGGGCGCCGGGGCGGGCGTCGTGGTCGGCTTGTCTTCGGGCGGCATGGTTCTCTCCTCCTCGTGGTGGGTGGAATCGAGGACGCGGTAGGCGGCCTCGTACAGCGTGTCGTCGGGACGCGCGCGGCCCGGTCCCACGGTGGCATCCATGGGATCCGGCTCGAACGCGGTGTGGATGTACGTCCAGCGGGTGACGTGCCGGCGCTCGATCGGGTTGTCCTTCGAAGCCGGGGTAGTGGTCCACTCGAGCGGGATGTAGCGGATCGAGACGTTCTGCAGGATCGGCGGCAGGTCGCCCTGGGGCTGGATCCCCAGCTCCATCTCCTGGGCGCGCGCACCGCTCAGGAAGCGCACCCCGTCGATCCAGCCGCGCTTGTCCTTGCCGGTCTCGCCACTGAGCGAGGAACCGACCTGCTCGCCGTAGTGGCGATCGCGCAGTGAGCCGCCGGCCGCGCGCGACCAGTCGGCCGCACCGGCCTCGTGGGACAGGGTCTCCAGGTACCAGCAGTACTTGTCCCAGTCGTACTGCATCCCCTCCTGCTCGCTCGAGACCGAGAAGCGGTAGGTCGCCGCCACACCGTCTTTCGCCGGGGCGGTGCGCACGAAGGTGGTGGGGAACTCCCGCGAGACCTCGCGGACCTTCGTCTTCTGCAGCTCAGCCGTCGGTGGCATGACTCCTCCTGTGGTCCCGGCCGCGCGCTAGCGCAGCACCAGCACGCGGCGGGTGGCCTGCCAGGCCCCGAACCGCACCGTGATGAGATAGACCCCGGGGGCGGCGACGCGCGCGTCCCAGAGGGCGATATGGACACCTGGGGGCCGCTGTCCCTCGAGCAGGCGGGCGACCCGGCGGCCGGCGACGTCCAGGACCTCGAGCGAGATCCGTCCCGCCTCTGGCAGACAGACGGGCACCGCGACGAGGTCCCGGGCGGGATTGGGGCGCGGCGCGCCCAGCCAGAGATTGGGATCCCCGGTCAGAACGTCCGCGCGCCCGTTCAAGGTGACGAGGTTCGAGCTGCAGGACTGGACGCCCGACTCCTTGGTGACCGTGACCACGTAGGTGCGCAGCTCGCCCTGGCTGTCGAGCTCGAAGGAGTCGGGTGCGCCGGGTGCGAGTGCGGGGTGATGCTGCTCGGGCCGGCTGGCGCCGAGTTGCCAGAGCTGGGCCTCGCCTAGCAGGCCCACGGGCGCCACGCTCTCCTGGCAGTAGGCGTCCACCCGGGCGTCGTGCAGCGGAGTCGTATAGCGCAGGATCTCCGCGCGGGCGGGATCCTGCGCCAGCAGCAGGGCGAGAAGTGCCAGGGCGAACCTCACCCCAACACCTCGACCTTGAACTCGCTCGCGTTCGCCGCTCCACCAGGCATGCCGCTCGCCGCGAGGATGTAGCCGATCTTCTGCGCGGCGAGTTTCGCCGCTGTCCACGCCGCCGAATCAGCCGGGTCAGTCGTGAGCGCCTCAGAGTACGAGGCGAGAGACGTTCCGAGCGTGCGAGCCGTGCCACGAGTCGTGCCGTTGATGCTGGGCGTCAAAGTCGCGGTCATCCCGACATCACGAATGCCCCGCGTGTAGATCTTGATGCTGCTGATGACTCCTGCGTAGGACGTGGTCGTCAGGCCCCACTCGACCCGCAACGAGCCGCTGGCGCCCTCCTCCTCGTTCCAAACCGAGACGGTATCCATCACGGCATCCGAGCCGTCGTGGGTCTGTGCGGCGGTCTGCGCCGACGCATCGGTGACGGTCGGAAAGTCCTCGACCACTATCCGCGTGGCCGTCCCGGTGGCGTACAGGGTCGCACGCACGATCGGGGTGGCGTAGAGCGTGACCGCGGGCGAGTTGGAGATCGCGCCGACGTTGCCCGCCTCATCCCGGTAGCGCACCGCGAAGTAGTGGGTGCCGGCGCCGAGCGTGGCGTGGGGGATGTCGAGGCTCGCCGCCTGTCCGCCGGCGACGGCGTTGGCAGCCCAGGCTGCCGTAGCGAGCGTGGCCGCCGCCCACTTGGTCTCGTCGTTGATCGCGGCCGCGGCGTAGCGGACCTCGTAGTTCGTAGCCGTCCCGCTCGCGCCATCATCGCCCGCTGCCGTCCAGCTCAGATGCGCCGGAGTCTGCGCACCGCTTTCGCTGGCAACCAGGTCCGCGACCGCACCCGGCCCCGTGGTATCCGCGGGCTGGCCCTGAGGCTTGCGGGCGAGAATCATCACCAGACTCATGGTCAGTCGCAGGCGTAGATCACGGCGTCGGCCGTGGTCCCGGTCTCCAGCACCTTGTCGGCGCGGTGGAAGTTGTCGCCCTTGGTGAGCGTGAGCGTGGCGCTGTTGCCGAACTTGTCCACGATCGCGACTTCGCAGTCCTTCGAGACATTGAGCGCGCGGGTGCGGAAGGTGAGCTCGTCGTCATCGTCGGGGGTGACGAGCACGTGGCGCTCGAGCGGGGTGTCCAGCCCCGGCACTCCCCCACCGGCGTAGCAGTCGGCGAAGCGGTCTTCGATTGCCATGAGTCCTCCTACTGGCCCTTGCCGGCCTTGGCGGCCAGCGCTTCCTGGATGTAGGCGAGCGCGATCTGGCTGCCGAGCGAGTCGGACGGCTGGATCGAGACGGTGACGCCGTACTTCTTGCCCATGTCCTTGGCGAACTTTTGCTCCTGGGCGATCTCCTCGACGATCTCCTCGAAGTCCTCGCCGCGCTCCTCGCAGACCCGGTGCATGCTGGTGCCGCCCATCTGCCAGGCGAGCGCGATCCCCAGCCACTCTTTCTGCGGATCGGTCCAGTCCCAGCCGCGGCCGCGGTGCTTGGCCGGGTAGTAGAGGGAGGCCTGGTAGCCCAGCGGGTGCGGGATCACTCCCATCAGCAAGGCCTGCTCGATCCAGCTCTCGTAGACGTAGCGGTGGTAGGAGTCGATCCACCAGCGCTGGCCCAGGCGGTTGACGTCGCGGATGTCGAGCAGGCCGGTGCGCGAGCTCGAGTAGTTGACATTCTCGAGGTCGTTGCCCATCTGGAAGTAGAGCGCGTCGATCGCCGCCCCGATGTCCTGCAGCACGGCCTTGCGGAACGTGGCGTGCGTGTCTTGCGGGTGTTCGGGTCTCCAAGTGCTGATGGTGTCGCCGGGACGGCCGCGGAAGATGATCCCGGGCTCGGTCTCGATCTCCTCGGGCCGGGGCTTGGCATGCGCCTCGCCTTCGGCGTTGGTCTCGAGCTCGGTCTCCTCCTCGTCCTCGCCCGGGATCAGCCAGCCGGCGATGTCGCTGGCCTTCTCGGCGGCGTAGATCGCCGAAAGGGTGTAGCGATCGAGCCCGTGGACCTTCTCGAGCGCGGCGTAGAACCAGCTCGGCCCCCGGGTCTGACCCAGCCGGCGCGGGACGAACAGGTGAAGCGCGTCGCCCTGGCGGGTGATCGGGTTGAAGGCGCTGATCCGCTCGTGGCCGATCCCCAGCGGCTGATCCCCGAGGCCGGAGCCGCGCAGGTGGAAGGCGGTCGGGCCGCCGCCCGAGTCCACTTCGACGCCGAGGCGGATCTCGGGGCCGCCGCGGCCGGCGCGACGGTCGAGCCGCTCGTCTAGGCGGTCGGCGTCGATCCCCTCGATCGCCAGGCCGTGGCGGTACTGCGGGCCGCGCATCAGCACCGGCAGCATCTCGCCGTCGCGGGCGACGTTCTGCAGGTAGAGCCGCGAGAGCGGGGCGAGCGAGTAGCGCCGGCAGCGCGAGACCGGGCCCTGCTCGGACCACTCGCGCCAGCGCGCCGTGACCTCCTGGTTGACGTCGGTCATCAGCTCGCCGCGGCGATCGCGGATCTGCGCCCGGCTGGTGATCCCGGCCGGGCCGATCCAGTGGCGGGCGAGGTAGCCGAGGAACCACTTGATGTGGGGCGAGTTGATGTCGGCATCGCGCGCGGCCGCGCGCAGCGGACGCAGGGAGTTGCGCAGCTCGGCGTCGCAGGTCCAGGGCTGGGTCGGCAGGTCCTTGGTGCGGTGGTCGCGCCGCGCGGCGCGGAACGGCGAAAGCCCGCCCAGCATGGGCGAGCCGGCGAGCTCGCGGACCAGCCACTGGGCCTTGCTCGGTAGCAGGCCGTAGGCGGCGCGGGCGAGACGCTGGTGCAACGGGCGGCGCTTCATCGGCGGGTCACTCCGAGGCGGATCATGCTCAGCGAGCCGTGGCGGCGGCGGTTGAGCATGCGGCGCAGGTAGGCCTGGCGCTTGCAGAGCTGCTCGTAGCTCACCAGCGTGTAGGCGGTCCCGTCGATCGTGTAGCCCTCGAGGTCCTCGCCCGGGACTGTGCGGCCCTCGATCAGGGCTGTGACCAGCGCCAGCTCGCGCTCGGTCGGGTTCTGCAGCTCACCGGCGAGCGCGGTGGCGAGGTTGGGCGTGACCAGCACGCGGCCTTCGAGCAGCAGCGCGGTGCCGAGCGTGGCGTGCGTGGCGATCACCTGGCCCTGGTAGGAGCCGGGCAGCAGCGGTCCGGTGAACTCGGCGGTCAACTTGAAGAGATGCTCGTCCGGATGCTCGGCGTCGGCGGTGATCTCGACCGCAGCCGGCGCGGAGGGTCCGCGCAACCAGAGCTTGGCGACCCAGCCGTCGTCGGCGGCATGCTCCGGATCGGAGACGCGCAGGTCGCACGTGGTGCCGGCGACCAGCCTGGCGGGAAGGCGGGAGAGCTCGCTCACGCCTCCCTAATCTTCACACAAAGTTGGAAAGGTCAACCCTCAGTTTCTGAGGGTATGAATCCGCCGGGATCAGGAACGCACGGCGGCCGCGATCTGCGCGGTCAGAACCCGGATCGAGGGGGCTACGGTCTGGGTGTCTCTCAACTCGAGGTAGACCGCGTTTTCGGCGTGGAAGCGTTCACGCCTGCGTCGATCGAGCCGGCAGGGGTGCCGCACGGTGCCCAGGCATTCGATGTAGACGGCCCGTCCGCAGACGCAGGAAACGATGGCCGCGACCCCGGTCCCGGTGGCCCGCTCGGGCCCCGCGGCGGCCGCGCGCACCCAGGGCAGACCGAGCAGCTCAAGCTCCTGCACCACCGCGCGGGCGAGCCGCTCGGCGGTGATGGGCGCGGCCCGCAGGGGCTTCACAGAGCGGGATCCTCGCAATACTCGCCAGGCTGCTGGCGGTGCACCCGGCCGGGGCGGATCGCGCGCAGTGGCAAGCGGCCGATTCCGGCGAGGGCGACGAGTGCGGCGAAGTCCCCTGGCGTCAGGGTCGTCCACCGCGCGCGGGGCGGGCGGGGCGCGCTGGAATGCTGGTTCGGGTTCCCGGAGCCCGGGAGCCCCGCGGCCTCGCGCTGGCGGGCGGCCCAGCCCATCAGGATCTCTTCCGCGTGGCGATCCGCCAGAGGGCGTGGCTGATCTCCAGGAGGATTGACGCGAAACCGCCCAGCGCGCTGGCCTGCAACGGGTCGGCGCCGAGTCGCCGGAACAACCCGCCGAGCAGCACGCCGTAGAAACCGAGGCGGAACCAGTGCCCGCTCATGCGGCCATCCGACGCAGCAGGCTCTCGGCTTCCCAGCCGATGGCCTTCTGCAGCGCCAGCTCCATCTCCTCGCGGAAGATCGCGGGGGCTTCGCGCTGGACCAGCGCCTCGTAGTCACCCAGGCGCTTCGGCAAGGCGAAGGGCGGAACGAAGGTGTAGAGCTCTCGGATCCCGGCGCGGCCGCGCTCGAAGCGCTGGAAGATCGCGCCGAGCGGAGCGTTCTTCGTGTGCGGAAGCAGGAAGGTCCGCTGCAGGCCCTTCCACTGCAGGCCCTGGACACCGGAGAGATTCGCCCGACCGTCACTGCCGTAGAGCCCCTGGCCGCGGACGTGGCGGCCGCGCGTGCGCCGCACGATCTTGGCACCGTGGTAGTAGGCCTGCAGGCGAAGATTCGCGACCTGGAAGGCGGGCGGCACCGGGCGGCGGATGCTCGGCCGCGCCGGGCGGCCCTCGAGCGGCACCGCAATGCTCTTCGCCCCCGGCGTCGCCGGCTTGCGCTGTCCGCCGGTCACGAGGCCGGAGAGCAGCAGCTCGCCGCCCTTGCTGCCACGCCGGACGATCGACTCGACCCCGAACTCGGCCCAGAGGCGGCCCACGCGGGCACGATCCGCTCTCGGGAAGCGTCCGGCCGCGCCGCCGAAGTAGCCGGCCTTCCCGTCGGGCTCGGCCGCGACGCCGAAGAAGAACTGCTCGCTCTCGGGCGTGCGCATGATGAGCCGCGAGCGGATCCAGGGGAAGAGCTTCTCGGTGCGCACCCGGTCCACCGTGTGGTTGATCGCGTAGGCCGCACCCTGTGGCAGTCGCTTGGTTGCCAGATTCGCCCACTGGTCGAGCTGTGCGGTGTCCACGCTGAGTCGGATGTCCATCGCGTCCTCAGACCGCGCCCATGCGCTGTAGTGTGCAGCGCGCGGCGTCCACCAGGCGGGGTTCGAGCGAGCCGGGCAGCTTGTGCACCGCGAGCTTCATCAGCCAGTCGCACTGGCGCGAAGTCAATGCCAGGGTCTCGCGGCCGGCGAGGGTCTGGCGAGCCGCCAGGGTCAGGCCCTGGATGAAGCGCCGCGGCCGCGGCGGCAGCTTGGCGCGGGACAGGCCCAGCACGATCTCAGCCTCGAGCTCACTCATGCCGGCCGCCGCGCGGGAACGACAGAGGGGAACGGCCGCAGGTTCCGCGCGTCCCAGAGCTCATCGCGCCAGATCCGAAACGACTGCGGCGCACCGATCCCCAGTTTCACCTGGCCGCGGTCGATCTCGAGCACGGTCACCTGCAAAAGCCGCCCGGGCGTAGTGGTGTCCTCCACGATGATCGACTCACCCGGATTTCGCGTCAGTGTCAGCATGCCAGCGCCTCCCTGCCTGGTGCATCGAACGTTGCATACGACCGGGGATATGTCACGCGCCGGGATCCTCCGTCGGCGCGACCGCGGGTGGAGGGCTCAGAGCGGACGGGGCCCGCTGGCACTTGATCGCCGCGATCTCCGCGCGTAGTTCCGCCTGCAAGGCGCGCACCCGCTCGAAGCTGAATCTCTCCGGCCCCGATGCTTCCGGGATCCGAGCAGGCTTCTTGCGCCACGAGTATCCACACCGTCCGCAGGTGATCGTGAGATCGCTGCTGCTCGCGTCGTATCTGACCTGGTGCGGGGGTAACCAACAGTCCCCGTGGGGATCCTCGCCGCAGGCGGCGCACCGCTCGCGGGAAGGATTCACGCGGGGCGATAGCTGGCCCCCGAGCCTCTTCCGTCGCTCCGTGAGCCGGCGGCGAAACGCCTCCCAGACGTCAGGGACGAAGTAGCCAGCTAAGGCGCTGAGCAGGACGGTGACGCCGTCGGCGAGCGTGAAGTGATTCATCACGGCAACTCCCCTTTCCGGTGGTAACGCGGGATGCCCCCGGGCCGCAGGGACCGAAGCTGCATCTCCTCGAGCCACGCCTCCTGGCTCGGGTAGTCGTCGCGCCGCCGCTTGAGCCGGTGCGCGCCGACCGAACGTACGTACTCGTCGTGCTCCGGATCGCCCTCAGGCTCACCGACCCCGCAGGGCAGCGTGATCCGCAGCACGAGAGTGGGGACCAGCGCGAGGTAGACGTTCCGGCAGCGGCAAGGCCGAGGCTCGCCGACGTAGGCCCCGATCCAGAGATCCTGCGGCACCCAGCGCACGGCGAAACGCGGCCGCACCCAGGAGAGCGGGGTCTTGCGCCGCACCAGCTTCCAACCGAGCGCGAATGCGAGCATGACGCAGCAGCACAGGCACAGCGCGGACAGCCAGAGCAGGCCGGCGGGCAGGGCGATCGGCGTGTTCATGAGGCCTCCTTGGGCGTTTGCATCGGCCGGTGTCCTGCGGGGCCCGGGTAGACCCGCGTGGCGACGTCGGCCTCGGCCTGGCGGAAGAGCTCAAACGCCCAGCCGGCGCCGGCCTCGAATGCGACGCGGCAGCGACCGTAGATCGCCTCGATGAGCCGACGCCGATGACGGCGCCGCTCGAGGCAGCTCTCGCACAACGCGCCATCCACCCCGCGCAAGCCCTGCCCACACCAGCGGCAGGAGTTGCTGCGTGCCAGGCGGCCGTAACGAGTCTCAGCGTGCTTGCGCGAGCTCGCCAGGCAGTCTGCGCAGCGCCTGCGTCCGGGCTGCGGAACTCCACCGCAGTCTGGACACTGGCCACTGGCGATCCGGGAGCGCTTCTGTTCCCGCCTCCGGTGGCTGGCGCGCTTCTGGCAGGCCGGGCATAACGCCCGCGCCTGGCCGGACTCCTGCCCGCACCAGGTGCACCAGCCGTTGGCCCGCGCCTCCCGGTAGCGGGCGCGGAAGACCTCGCGGCGACGGCGCTGCGCCTTCGTCAGGCCCTGCCCGGGCAACAAGCCCTCGCGCTCCATCCAGGCCACCTGCTCAGCGATTGTCCCAGGTTGCGAAGCGCCACGCGGGCTGAGGTCATCCCGGTCACGCTTGGTCATGAGCCGGCCCCCTCAGGCCACTGCGAACCCCAGGACGCGAGCAGGCGTGGCAGCTCGGGGTCGAGGCTGGGGAAGCCGTGACCACGCAGGTAGGTCAGCAGGGCACCGACGTCGGCGGGTCCGAGGCGTTGCTCGACCGCCAGGCGGAAGACCTCGGCGATCGCCTTGGCGTAACGCCGGGACTTGGTCTCCTGCTCCCCCTCTCGCCTCGCGTCCCGTTGCCGCGACTGGTCCACCAGCTTTCTCGCCTGATCGACCCGCGACACGAACACGGCATCAACGCTGCGGATCGGCACCTTCGCATGCCGTGCCGAGTCGAGCACACCGGCGGCGATGGCGTAGGCGTCGATCGGCCGTTCCGCCGCGCGCTCTTCCGCGGCCACCCGTTCCACCAGGGCAGGAGAGACCGGTTCGGCGTGACGGATCGCCATCACTCGGACCCCACCCGTGCCATGAGCGTGCCGACCAGTCGCGGCAACGGGACGCGAGGCGACCCATCCCGGCCGTCCGGCGCCAGACGAGGCTCCGGCGCTGCGGCCGCATCCCGAGGTCTCCCGCCTGCAGCCGCAGAGGATGGCACGGTGTTCGTTTCACTCTCAGAAGCAACACCAGGAGAAGAAGGGGTAACCCGGGTATGGATGCCGTGGCATCCACTGGAATCATGCCGCGGCATCCCACTGGCATCACCACTCGCCGCTATGGCCTTGTTCTTCCACAACTTCCGGGCGTTCGCTTGTGACGCCTTCCGACGCACACTAATGCGCTCAAACTGACACAGAAATGACGCACGAAACTCACGCTGGACCCAGCGGCCGTCCGAACGGAGGGTGAAAACCGGCTCGATCTGGGACCGCTGGGCGGCCCATTCGTCGGGGGTCAGGTGCATCCGGCAGCGCACCTCCTCCTCGGTCATCATCCCGGGGGTGGGGGTGTCCACCGAGGCGTGCAGGGTGTCGGCCAGCTTGCCCCGCTGGGCGTCCGTCAGGGCCCGCACGTAGGGGTCGCCGTTCCACCAGCGCCACGGGAAGGGGAAGTCCTCGACCTTGGGCCCGCGCCGGGGCTTCGCCTTGCGCTTCTTCGCTCCACTGCTGCTGCTCGTCCTGGTCATCGTCCGCTCCCTGGAGTCCCTGCTCCGCGTTCACTTGACGCGGGGCGCTCGTTGCGCCCGTCTGCTTGCTGCGATCGACCCGGCCAGGCCGGAGCGCAGGACGCTCCCGAGAACGCCCTCAGGCTCACGCGCCGGCCGGCGGGTCCGCTCCTGGCGATGCTCCACCTCCTCTCCCTTGCGGGACTGCTCGTTCACTCATGTGACGGCTTCCACGGGCCCCCGAGGCCCGATCTACACCCGGCGCGCTACTCGTTTGGCGTCCCCTGTTCCGCACCCCTTTCGCGCGCCGGGTCTTCGCTCAGTTCAGCTCCGCGTTCCGACTGCCAGGCCCGGCGACCGCGTGCTCCTGCTGCGCCTCCGTGCGGACGGCCTCCCTGGCCCGCGCGGCCGCCGATTCCGTGCTGCTGATTACCTGGACGTAGCGGCGCGCCTCTTCATGCCAGACCGCGGTGGCCGCCAGGTAGAGCTTCAGAGCATCCACGCGCTTCTGTGCGACCTCGTGGATAGTCGCCGACGCGGCCCCTGTATCGAGCTCGGCGCGCTGGAGGGCCTCAAGCAGCTCCCCGGCGTGAACCCTCTCGGCAAGGTATGCGATCGTCATGGCCCAGTTCAGGCCACTGATGTAGTCCTGGTCCCCGAAGATCATTGCGCCGTCTCGCCGCGTGAGCGGGATCCCGGCTTGCGAGGGTTGCGCCGTCCGGGCACGATCCCGAGGCTGCTGGCCGGCGGGGCGGCGATCGGGCTGTCACCGCGCGACAAACCGATCTCCCCCTGGGCCGGGTCCTTGCGGCGCGTCGGCCGCTCGTCGTCGCCGGCGACTGCGTCGAAGAGTTCCATCTGCCCTTCCTCGATCGAGATCATCAGGACGCGCTTCAGCGGAAACTCCCGGAACGCGACGTCGGCGGCCAGGTGCAGCGTCCCGGTGCCCGATTTGCCCGGGTTGTCCTGGGTGTGGCGGATCGCGAGCTTGACCTTCACGCCCTCGCCGTCGGTCTTCGGCTTCTCGCCCTCGATCAGCTCGTGACCGATCACGCGACCGACGAATTGCACCTTCATGGGTCCCTCCTCTCAGCCACGGGCGAGCGAGGCGATCGCCCGGTCCCTGGCCACCTGGTGGAGTAGCTGCTGCAGATCGTTGATCTCACGGACGACGAGCGAGAGCGCGCCAGCGGCACCCAGGCGCGCGTGACATCGGACCTGAGCGGGGTTCTTGCGCGCTCGGCCGGTCTTCCCTTCGACCAGCGCCAGCCGGCCGAAGGGCGGCAGCACCACGATCACGTCGGCGAGACCGTGCTGCCCGGGGTTGCCGAACAGATCGAAGCCGCCTCCCGGGCGAGGCTTGACGCGCGCGCCGGTGTGCACCGGGACGGCCGGCAGCCGGTAAAGCTCGCACCACTGCAGGATGGCCTCGATCAGCGCCTTGTGAGCGGAGAGCGAGCCGGGACGGACGCGGCGCAGGTCGCGCGCGGCGAACACGGTCTGGGTCACGGGGCCAGCTCCCGATCCATTGCGCAGAGCGGACAGGACGGGGCGTCGCAGGTGTGGGCGCGAGCGTTCTGACGATCGACGCACTCGACGATGGCGAGTGCGACGGCGGCGACCTGCACCATCTCCTCGCGGAACCGACGGCGCCCCTTCGGGACCAGGATGGTGCCCCCCGCCTCGAGGACCTCCTTCGCGGCCTCACCGACCTCCTCCAGCAGGATGCAGAACCATCGCTCGGGCAGGTGGTTCTGCTCGCCCCACTTCTCGTCCTGGCGAATACGCTCCTCGAGCACGTCGAAGAGGGCGGGTGTCTTCTCGTGCTCCCTCATGGCCGCTCCTCCCACGTGCGCTGCTCGAGCATGCGCCCCGCCGAGCGCTTGCCGACCCGCTTCATCCACCAGGTCCCGGGCGCGGGCTGGTTGTGGCACCAGCTGCCGTTGCCGCGGGCGCCCTCCGGGGTGTCGCCGCTCAACTCGAGCGCCACCATGGTCCCGCAGTACTCCAGCACCTCGAAGGTCTCCATCTCCTCTGCGGTCTCGGGGTAGTAGGGCACCAGCGGCGCCCAGTCGCCCCAGCTCTTGAAGAAGAACGGCACCCCGGCGCCGACGCACTGGTCGCGCACCTGGCTGACCCAGCCCGGATGCAGAGGGCGCGAGCCGGCGCCGGTCTCCCCGCCGACGATCACCCAGTCGATTCCCTCGAGCGGCAGGGCCGGGATCGCTCCCAGGAGCGGCTCGAGCGAGAGGAAGTGCGTCCTGACCGGCGTGACGAGCAGCGGCTTGATCCGGTCGAGCTGGGCGTTGTCCTCGATCGAGACGCCCATCCAGAGATTCGGCGGCCAGGCGAGGTAGCCGGCCAGATCGGCGGCGCGCCAGGGGCGCTTGGTCAACACCTGGAAGGTGTGCCGCTCCGCCAGCTCCATGGTCTGGAAGACCTGCGCGATGAAGCCCTCGCTCACCCGCTCATGGAAGAGGTCCCCCATGGAGCAGGTGAAGATCATCCGCGGGGCGCGGCGCAGCGAGAGGACGGCCGGGTCCATGAGCGCGTCCGGATGCATCGTGACCGCGAAGCCATTGGCGTAGGCCGCCTTCCCCATCGCCTGCAGCCGCGCGGCCATGCGGCGGGCGTAGCAGCGGCTGCAGCCCGGACTCACCGGGGTGCAGCCGGTGACCGGGTTCCAGGTGGCGTCGGTCCACTCGATCCGGGTGTGCTTGCTCATCGGGCACCGGCCTTGAGCGCCACGAGTGTGCGGCGGGCCCGGCGGACGGCGGCGCAGGCCGCCGTGTGCTCCGCCGCGATCGTGTGCACCTGCTCCGCCGACAGTCCCGAGCCGACGGAGGCGTCGAACGCCAGTGCGGCCTCGATCAGCCGGACATTGGCCTCGTCGAGCGCGCGGATGGCGAGGTCCTGCTGCATCCAGGCCGGGCCCAGCAGGGCGCGCCGGGGCGGCTCGCGCTTCGCCTGGCGTGCGGCCGCGGCCGGCGAGGCATCATGCCGGACCGCGGCCTCGAAGCGCTGGAGCAGCTCGAGCGCGTCACATGTGCGCTTGGCCCGCTGGATCCCGAGGACGGTCTCCGCCCGGCGTGCGTTGAGGTCGAGGTTGGGCTTGAAGCGAGGCATCAGGCCCCCTCGGTTGATGGCGATGTAACCCCACCGGTTACAGGGTTACATTCCAGTCGGTGCGCGCCCTGGTCGAAACGCGCCTGCCGTGCGCGCCCCGCCTGGCAGGCGCAGAACACCGGCTGGTCCGGGTCGTTGTTCATTCCGTCCGCCAGGCCGTTGACGCACTCGCCGCAGCCTTGCGAGATCTCCGTTGCGGAGGTCCGAACGCAGCGTGTGCAGATCGTCTTGTCTTCGTCGGCCCAGGAGCAGCCCCCCACGCAGGCCTCGCGATCCGTGCAGCCGCAAACCATGCAGGCACCCCGGTGAGGCCGCATCCGCGTCCCGACGAGCAGGTATTGGTCCTTCGACCTCAGCTCGTACTTCGCCGTTCCGTTCGTGGCTGTGATGACCATGAACATCCGTGCGAGGCCGCGGTCCAAGCCATAGAGGATGTCCTTCGCGACCTCCACCTCCTCGGGAAAGCACTCGGCCATGACGTCCCCGTTGGGTCTCCGGGTCAGATTGATCGTCTCCATCACCGGGCCCGCCGCACCGGCTTCTTGCCCGAGCGCTGCCTCAGCGCCTCGGCCGGCGCCGGCTTGAGCTTCTTCCGCTCGGCCGCGGCGACCTGCTCGGCGTTGGCCCGCCGCTTGACCGCTTCGGGGGTCACCTTGAAGAGCTTGACCGCGGCCCGCAGCGCCCCGCCTTCGGCGCCGTAGCCGCCCTTTCCGCGGGTCAGGACCAGGTCGAGCACCAGCTCGCGGGCCTTCACCGGGTCGTTGCCGACCCAGGTGGCCAGGGTCTTGCCACCTTCCTGGTAGACGCTCTTCGCCTCGAGGCCGCGGCGCTGCAGCAGCTCCTTCACCGTGTCGGACCAGATGTAGTCCGCCAGGTGCGCCCCGAGGAAGAGCCAGAGCGCCGAGTCCTTGGCGGCACGCGACTTCTCGAGCACCAGCAGGATGCTGGCGTTCTGGAGCGCCCGCTCCCGCTCCTTGCGCTGGCGCTGGGCGTGATCCTTGGCTTTGTCGGCCGCGCGGACCTTCGCCTTCTTCGGCTGGGCCTTGGCTAGCGCCCGCTCGACGTCGGCCGAGCGCGCCAGCTCGACGATCACCCCGTCCTCGGGACGCTCGCAGAAGACGGTCTCGGCATCCGGAGCGTAGCGGGCGAGCAGCGAGCGGACCTTCGCGTTGCCACCGTTGTCCAGGTACTCGGTGTCGTCGAGGGTGCGGTAGCCGCAGCCGTGCGCGGGGGTCTTGCCGTCGTACTTGAACACCCGCTTCGCCTGGGCGCCGACCAGCACCTCTCGCCCCTCGGCCTCGAGCTTCGCCCGGCGGGCCCGCGAGGCGGCCTCGCTCTTGGCGTGAAAGCAGAGCGTGTCGGTGCAGACGTCTGCGTCCTTGACGTCGCCGAACAGCTCGCGCTGGTTGCCGCTGCGCTTGGGGCAGGCCTCGCACGCCCCGGCGGCCGGGACGAGCTCCGCATCCTTGGGGTCGAACGGAGCGTCGCCCAGGCGCAGCATGTAGACCCGCTGGACCAGCGCGGCGGTCGCGCGGAAGCTCAAGGGGTTGCGGCAGCGCCCATCGTCATCCCACTCTCCGCCGGTGAGCACCTGCTTGAGCGCCTTCTCCTGGAGCCCGGCCGGGATCCGCGCGATCAGCAGAGCCACCGAGGCCTCGATCTTGCCGTCGAGGAACGCGGCGCGCGCCGGCTTGCCCAGGGCGGCGAGCTTCAGGCGCGCGTAGACGTAGGCCCGGCTCTTGCCGACCTTGAGCGCGATCTCCTCGACCGACTGGCCGTGGGTCTCGGTCAGCAGCCGGTAGCCCTCGGCTTCCTCGAGCGGGTGGACGTCGGCGCGCTGCTGGTTCTCGACGACCTGCAGCTCCAGTGCTTCGAGATCGCTCAGATCGCGCACGGTCACGGGGATGGCCGCCAGGTTGGCCCCCTGCGCCGCGGCGAAGCGCCGGTGCCCGGCGACCACTTCGTAGCGGCCTGGGTGGCAGGGCACGGTGCGCACCAGGATGGGCTGCAGCACGCCGTGGCGCCTGACACTCTCGAGCAGCTCAGCGTCGCGGGCCTTGTCCTTGCCGCGGCGCAGGTGGATGGCGGACGGCCGGATTCGGTCGAGCTCGAGCGACTGGCTGAGCAACGCCGGCCCGGTGAGAGGCTCAGGACTCGGTTTCGTGGCGGTCGGGGTCATCGGGGTCCTCCTGGGGCGAAGAGTTCGGTCTGGGCAAGGGTGCCGCGCTGCAGCTTGAGCAGCCGTGCGGCGATCGCGGACAGGTTGAAGCTGTGGCCGCGCCGCGCCCGCTTGCGGCGGATCTCGAGCAGCGCCTCGCCGTCGCGGTTGAGCCGCAGGACGACGATCGCGGGAGCGTCGCCGGTCGCGATCTGGCGGCGCACACAGCGGTCGAGTCGGGTCAGCATGTGAACCACTCGATCAGCGATCGCAGATCACCGAGCAGCATGGGTGCAAGGTCGAAGAGGATCCGCGCGGCCACCAGGGCGAGGAAGACGACCAGGACCCAGCCGAACCCGGAGATCCGCGGGACGGAGGCACCCTCGGCGCCAATTGGACGCTCGCGCCGCAGGCGCTGCTCGTGCAGGTACTGCTCGCGGGCGCTCATGATGTCCTCCGGGAAGACGCCTTCAGGTAGGTCGCCCGCCGCTCGGCGTTGATGATCGCAGCCTCGACCAGAGGCGCGGTCTCCGCAGGAGAGCGGAGCAGGACCAGCGCGAGGGCGGAGACCATCCGGTCGAGGTGTTCCGCGGTGGTCGTCTTCAGTCCTGCCAAACGCCAGGCTTCGCGAACTTCCGAGCGGACCTCTTTTGCCGTGAGTTCAGTGAGCGGATCCAACGGGCGCGGGCTCATCCGAACACCAACTCGCCGAACAGGCAGCACTGCAGGAACACGTCGCCTGTCACCGCGTCGGCGGTTTCATAGAGCATGGAGGCGAAGTGGCACGGGTATCGCGCGGCCATCACCTCGGCCCCGCGCACCAGGTCGCCAGCGTTCAGACTCCAGCTGCGTTGCCGGTTGATCTCGTCGTTCTCGAGTGTGGCGAAAACCAGGAACCCGCCCGCCGCAGGAACGTCGGACGTGTACTCCGGATCGCCCACGACCTGGCGGTCGATGATCCGGGCCCAGTAGGTGCTGCCGCCCTCGAGCGCCGAGTTGAGCAGGTCGGTCAAGTCCTGCATCTGAACCGAGACCGTGATGACGGGGCTCATGACGGCACCCCGAGAAGCGCAAACTGGGCCGTCTCCCCGCAGCAGATCGGCCAGCCCTCGCTGAAATAGCGCGCGATCGCGTCGCGCGAGCTGTCGAAGTTCTTTCCGCACCGGGAGCACTTCACGGCCGCGGCCTTCGTCTTGCAGAGCGTCGCGTCGGCAAGAAGCTCTCCGATCCTGATCACCAGGAGGCCCTCCCGCCGCGCGGCATCAGTGGAGCCGTGGGTCCGAACATCAGCCGGTAGACCTGGGTGAGCAAGCGCGGGGCGAAGCCCGCAGGACCGACGTCGGGTGGCCGCGGGCCCATCACGCCTGCCCTCCTTCCTGCTTCGGGCGGTTGACGATCGTCTGCACCACGTTCTTCGCGCGCTCGAGGTGGACGATGATCTGGCCGAGCGCGAGGGTGTGCGGGTGATCCCGCCGCGGTCCGGCGAGTTCCGCCGCTTCGTGCCGGCTGAGCGTCTCGATCTCGCGCTCGAGCGTCCCGTGGAGCGAGGGCCAGCGCAGCTGGCTCAGCGGATCCGGTACGACCGGAATGGACCGGGCGGCCACACGTCCGAGGAAGTAGGCCCGGTTCAGCTCGCGCACCACGATCTCGCCGAACGCCCGACTGTTGCAGGGGATCGCGCCGGGGCTGAGCGGACCGCAGATCCGGGTCTGGGGATCGTCCCCCACGACGCGGAAGGGGCCGAAGAGCTCGACCATGGCCTGCTCGAGCTCGGCGTACTCCTGCTCGATCAGGTGGGTGGCCAGCTCAGGCGAGCGCTGCGCGGCGTCGGTGAGGCGCTTCGCACAGCATTCGATCACCGATGCGGCGAGGGGGGATGGTGCGGGGTGCTCGGGGGGTGGGGCGATGTGGACAGGGGACTGCGACATCTCCGCCTCCGCTGCGACGCAGGGCGACCCGGTGGGGCCGTTGTCGAGCAGCGGAGACTTGCGGGGTGGGACGTTGGTTCAGAAGGCCAGAGGCTGGGGCTCGTGAACCTGCCGGGCGGGGCGAGATGCTTGCAGCGCCTAGTGGTACGCCCGACAGGATTTGAACCTGTAACCTTTGGCTCCGGAGGCCAACGCTCCAATTCTTGTGGCCCGGAAGACCGATGCTCTCTGCGTCTGTGATACGGGGCCCGCCTTGCCCGGCGATCGCCGGGTCAGGAACTGGCCCCAGGGTTAAGTTCGGACCCGCGGGGATCCGCGGGAGGGTGGCAAACTGGCACGTTCATGATGGCCCGCTCATAGTCACGGGCCCTGATTGGGTCATTGGCGTTGCGGACGAACTCATCCGCCAACTGCTCCCAGTACCGCAGGTGCCCCGCAAGCACTTCGCCTCGACGGTCCTGGAGGAAATCGCTCACAGCCCCACTCCCGCGTCTTCACCCGTCTGGGGTGCGGGTCCGCGCTTCATCCGTTCGAGCGCGTCAGTACGGTAGATGGACTCGCCCTCCTCAACACTGGTCGCCAGCCCCATGAAGCCTGGGTCTAGGGCCGCGGGGACCAGGTCCCCAAAATCCCATGCGATCATCGCCAGCACCCGTTGCTCCCGCGTACCCTCGACCTCCGAACCGAGTGCATGGCTGCGGGTGCCGGTGTTGTGGTACTCACAGGTCTCGACCACAGCCCATGCGATCACGGGGAGCACACCCACCGGCTCCTGCTCGTTGTACTGAGCCATGCAGGCGAACCACCCAGACGCAGGCATCAGCGACGAAATAGAATCGACCCGAGTGAACGTTGCTGGCTGAGGTTCCATCAGCCCCCCGCCCCGAACACCCGTTCGGCTTCGTGCTGGACGTGCCGGTCCGACAGCCGCGCGTAGCGCTGCGTCGTCTCGATCGAGTTGTGTCCGAGAATCTGCTGCAGAGCGGCCAGCGAGCCACCGCGCTCCACCCAGCGGCAGCCGAACGTGTGCCGGAGCTGGTGGACGTGGAAGTGAGCGATCCCGCTGCGCCGCTTGATGAAGGCGTTGAAGCCGCTCACCGCGCTCTGCGCGCGCGGGCAGATGCGGCCCCGCATCCGTCGGATCTCCTCGCGCAGAGCCGGGGCGAGCGGCACCCGCCGCAGCTCGCCGTCCTTCGTGCGGTAGACCTGCAGCGCGCCGCCTTCGACGTCCTCGGCGCGCGCTGCGCACATCTCGCCCCAGCGTAGACCGGTGCCCAGGCCGAGCCGTATCACGAACGCCTGAGGATCCGGGACGGCGTGGAGCTGCTCGACCTCGCTATCCGAAAGGCGGTCGGGCGGCACCTGGGGCAGGCGGGGCATGATGCGCTTCGGGAAGGGCGAGCGCTCGAGACGGTCGCTCTCGACACACCAGTTGAGCACACAGCGCAGATCAGAGAGCAGGTGCCCGACAGTTGCAGGAGCGAAGCCACCGGCCTCGAGGCTGAGCCGATAGCGCCGGACATCGTCGCCGGTGAGGTCGGCAAGGGGGATCGCGCCGAGCTTCGGCTGCAGGTACATCTCGACGCGGCGACTGGCGATCATCACGTTCCGTGTGCTCCGCGTGGTGCGTGTGTAGAGCGAGACCCATTCGACTGCGGCACTGCCGACCGTTTCTCTCGCAGCCCTCATGTGCGGGCGCGGCCCTGCGTCGTCCTAATCGCTCGTCGATCTGAGCGTCCGCACACAGCTTGAAGCAGTTATGATAACCGGCGCAATGGTCCTTTCGGCTACTTCCGCCGTCCGGTGGTCCCAAGCTGCTCGCGCGCCTCGCGCATCCGTTTTCGACAGCTCAGCAGGATTGCCCACCAGTACGCCTGCGTCGCGGCCTTCTGCGTCTCGCCGACCGCAGACGCCCAGCGAGCGATGAACTTCCCGCTCGCCTTCACTTCGCCGTTCTCATAGCGGCTCACGTTGGGGATGCGCGTCCCCATCCTCTCCGCGACCTGCTCGAGCAGTAGTCCCCTGCGCTCGCGCAGTGTCGCGGGGAGGTCGGGGGCGCGACGTCCTCGCTGCGTTCCCACGGCGGGGAGTGCTACACCCGGAGCACGGTCGTACGCAAGTGGAATCAGAACCGATCCCGCGAGCCGCGCCGCAGTCCACCCCCGGAACGGCCGCTCGGCAGCCCGCGCCGTGGCCGCGGAGGCTCCGGCCTGGGCACCGGTGGCGCCATCCCCTCAACCGGAGCAGTCGGCGGCTCCAGCGGGGCCTCCTCCAATGCCTTGGCGCGGGCCGCCAGGGTGCTGGTCCAGGCCGGCGAGAGGAGCCGCAGGGCTGCGAGGCAGTAGTTCATCAGGTCGAAGGCGTGGTTCGGAGCGTTGGCGCGCCGCTCGACCCAGCGGCGGGTCTTCTTCCCGCGCACGATCACTCGCCGCTTGCGCTCACTGAGCAGCTGCTCGACGAAGGCCTCACCGCCGGGGCCCTCGGTCCAGGACCGGTCCTTGGGCAGATGGATGAAGCCCGGGCCCGGCGTGGTGATCTTCAGCCGCGACCAGATGATGTCCTTGCCGGCATCGACGCCGAGGGTGTAGAGGCGCACCTTGCCCTGGTTCTTGGTGCCACTGACTCCGGTGAGCGGTGCGGTCGGATCGTTGCCGCCGCGGATCGCCAGCACGCCGCGGCCAGCATGCTTGCGACAGTAGGCGTAGGCCTCGTCGGAGTGGTGCCCACCGGTGTCCACGGCCAGCGCCTTGATGCGCATCACGCGGCCGCTCGCGTGCAGCCAGCGCTTGCGCCGGATGGCCTCGAGGCGCTGCCAGACCGAGGGCTCCTCGGGCGAGCCGGCGACGATGCCGGGGTCGCCGTCGAGTGAGCCGAACTCGATCACCCAGGACTCCTCGGCAGCGCCGAAGCCGACCGCCAGGTAGTCGAGCCGATCGTCCTGGGTGTCGGCGGCCGCGACCAGCAGACCGACGCCCCTGGGGATCTCGCGCGGCGGCTCGGGATAGGGCTCGCAGCGCTTGAGGATAGTCGAGACCTCGATCGTCTGCGGGGTCTCCTCCCAGGTCTCGCCGAGGACCTCGTTGACCCAGACGCGAAAGCTCGGCGGATCGTGGCGCCGCTCGAGGAACTGCTTCGCCGCCTTGCCCCAGCTGAAGGCACCCGGGGGGCTCAAGAGCCCGGGCAGGTGGAAGCCCCGCCGGGTGCCATCGCCGGCACCCTCGGTCGCGACCCAGTCGCCGCCCGCCAGCAGCTCGCCCTTGTGACCCTCCTCGGTGGCGTGGGCGCAGTCCTTGTCGCCGCAGATCATGTGGGCGGTCTCGGGCATGTCCTCGCGCCAGTGGATCCAGTGGTGCCCCTCGTCGGCCCGCCGGGCGAAGTCGCGATAACCCGACCAGGTGAGGAAATCGAAGCGGCCGCACTGCGGGCAGCGCACGTGGAAGTGCTGCTGGTCCGAAGTCCGGTAGAGGTCCTCGATCTCGCTCTCGTCCCGCACGGTGGGGGTCGAGATCGCGAGGAACTTGCGGATCGGGAACATGGTCGCGCGGCCCTCCGCCAGGGCCACGGGCGAGCCGTGGGAGCCGACCTGCTCCTTGAAGCGGTCGAGCTCGTCGAAGGCGATGCGACCGACCGGATCGGAGCCCAGCGAGATCGGCGAGTTGGCTCCGGCGATGGTGAGCGAGCCGCCCGCGAACTCCTTGTAGAGCGCCGTGTTCTTGCGCGCGCGCGAGCGCTCCTCGGCGACCCGCGAGCAGACCGCCGGGCAGTCGTGAATCATGGTCTGGATGCGCCGGTTGGAGTACTTCCTCGCGAAGGAGAGCGAAGGCAGCACCAGCAGCAGCGCGCTGGGGTCGAGGTGCATGCAGTAGCCCAGCCAGTTGAGCAGCACCTCGGTGACCCCGACCTGGGCGCCCTTCTGGCAGATCACCCACTCGGCCGGGTCGTTGGCTGAGAGGGCGTCCATGATCCGGCGCAGGTAGGGCGTGCGGGCAGTGCTCCAGCGCCCCGGGAACGGCGTCGAGCTGGTGAGCAGGTAGCGGAAACGGTCCGACCAGGCAGAGACCAGCAGGTCGGGGGGTAGCGCCCAGGCTGAGCGCCAGGCCTCCAGGACGATCGCGGCCGCGTCAGGTGCCGACATCAGCCGCGCCTGGGTGCCAGCGACGGTGACATCGGATCGGTGTCACTGTCGGCGGACGGCTCCTCGGGAGACTGGTCCCCCGGCAGGGTGGCGCGCGCAGCTCCGGCGCAGATTTCGCGCGCCTCGCGCAGCAGGACGGCGATCACCGGGCGCGGGTCGGCCTGGAAGATGGCGGCGATCTCGGGGCCAGCGCGGTACGGCATCTTGAGCACCTGGTCGCGCAGCTGGCGCTGCAGCGTGGCGATCGCCAGGCGCGCGGTCTCGGCGTCGATCTTCCGGCCCTCGAGCTCGTCGAGCAGGATCTGGGCGCGCCGCGCGGCGATCTCCTCGCGGGTGCCGCGCGCCAGGACATAGCGGCTCTCCTGCGGGGGGTCGCGCTGTTCCTCCGGTGGTCGCTCCCCCCCCGCCGGAGCGCCGAGCGCCCGTGGCTGGCGGCCGCGCACCGGGGTGGGCGGGGCGCCCGCGGTACGCCGGTGCCGGGGATCCCCGCAGACCGAGTTGAGCGGTTTCGAGGGGTCGGTGTTGGCGGCCCAGGCGCGGTCGGCGGCTACCGGGTCGATCTTCCCTGAGGGCAGGCGGTGGATGCGCTTCGAGCGGATCGCATTGAGCACCGCAGTGTGGCTCACGTCGCGCAGCCTGGCATAGGCACGCACCGACATCTCGCGCGGTATCGCGGCCGCGCCCGCGGGCTTGCGGGCCGCTGGCCGCGCGGGCTTCCGCGCGCGCGTCGTCGCGCGGCCGCGCGTGGTCATCGCGCCTCGAGGGCGCCGGTGGAAACCCCGAGTGGAAACCCCTGCAGCAGTTCGCGGGTTAGCTGTTTCCTGGTCGCAAAAGAGGAAGCCGACCGAACTAGCCCGGGCTGCGCGCGTTGCGGCGCAACGAGATGGGACGCTGGTGGACGAACTCCATCCTCGCTGAGAGCAGCTAGCCCAGGCGGCGCGAAGTGGAAACCCTGAGTGGCAACTTGGAGGGTTGCCACCCGGCAAGTTGCCACCCGTGTCGCGCGCGAGCGCGGCCGCGCCGCTGCAGGAGACACCCTCATCTCAGCCGCGCCAGCCGCGGCCGGAACGGACATCGCCTGCAACAGGGCCGATCACCTGCAGCGCGAGCGCGGGTGGCGAGTGGCAACCCCGGGTGGCAACTTGTAGCAGAGGTGTGATGCTGGTCGTGCGCCGGGGCCGCCGTGACCCGTGCCCCATCCTGCGGGAAGGACCCGCGACGCGCACGCAGGGGCATCAGTCCTCCTGCTCTGCGAGGCGAACCGTGGAGTCGCCAACGAGGACGATCCTCCCCGCCGTCAGGAACAGGTGGACGAGCAGTCCGTGTCCCGGATCACGGCAGAGGAACGACGGCGTCAGGGTGAGCGCGTCCCACTCACCCTCGGCGTTCCAGACCAGGCGCTTGTCCTTGCGGTCAGCGTTGCGCGCTGCGCGATCGAAGGGTTGGATCATGCAGGTCACGCGGCCGTCGGGCAGCGTGATCTCGTAGAAGGCTGCGCCTTCGATGGTCGGGTCAAAGCCGTTATCGATCTGGCCGATCTTCTCGAGGCGGATGACGGGGAGCGCGGGCGCCTCGCTCACGAGCGATCCCGCGCCTTGCACAGATCCTCGATCCGCAGCGCGCCCTCGCTGATGCGCACGATCTCGAGTGCGGTGTCGAGCGGGGGGCACGCACGCTCTGCCACCCAGTGGCGCACGGCGCTGCCGCTGATGGTGCGACTTGGTCGTGAGAGTCGGGCGGCGAAGCGCTCCGCGCCACCGAAGCGGCGCACGACCTGACCGAGCGGCCTCTCCCAGCGACGCCGACGAGCGCGCACGTGCCACTCCTCCCTGAGTCCGCGAACGAAAGACCGAACGCCCCCAGCGTTCGCATGCCAGGGGCGAAAGGTCAAGTTTCGATGAGCGTTACTGCGGCACTGGGAGCCGCGTCTCCATCACGGTGATCCGGTGCTCGTGGTCTTCCGCCTTCCTTTCGACGTCGGCCAGCCGATGGTTCGAGCGCTCCTCCCGATCCTCGCACTCTCCACGCCGCACGAGGCCGGGCTTGTTGCCATTCTCGATCCCGATCTCCTTCTCGGCGCGATCGAGCCTGCGGTTCGACTGCTTGGCGTGCTCGCTGAAGCGCGTCTCCAGGCGCGTCCACATCGCTACGATGGTCGCGAGCTGGATGCCGCCGATGATCGCCTGCTCGACCGTCAGGTTCACGTCTGCTTGCCCCCCTGGCTGAGCAGCGTCTTGGTGGCACTGCCGGCGCTCGAGCCGAAGTAGTAGCCGAGCACCAGCGTGAGCGCGGTCTTCAGCAGGTCGGGCGCCTGCAGGGCGCGCGTGCTGGGATCGAAGTACGGCCAGAGGATGACCAGCGCGAACAGTGCGAACACCCCGATCGCCAGCGCGCGGGTGGTCCAGTCCTTGAGTGCGACCTCGCGCGCGCGCGCGTTCGCCCGGTCGGCCGCCTCGATCCCCTCGAGCTGGACCCCGAGCTCGAGCAGCTTCTGACGCGCCTCGATCCGCTGGCGCTCGAGATCCGCCTCGATCTGCTTGAGCTTGACCACCGCATCGGGGTCGTTCATCACCGCCTGCCCGATCTCCTGCTCAGTGGCATCGGGGTGGCCGAGGAAGCCCTGCGAGAGCAACTTCAGTGCGGCCCCGCCAGGCCCGCCGATCAGTCCGGCGACGGCAGGGGCCGCCTTGCGCACGATGTCCAGCCAGCCGGCCATGCTCACTCCTTCCCGCTGAGGTTTGTAGCGAGACGCTTCACGCTGCCTCCTGCGCGCGCACATAGCCCAGCACGCGCGCCTGGTTGACGAGCTTGAGGTCCACCGCCACGCCGTTCCTTGAGTAGCCCTCGAGGCTGGTGTTGCCCTCGACTGACAGCAGCAGGGGCTCGACCCGCACGATCACGCCGATGTGCGAAGCGTCGGTCGGCTTGCCATAGACCACGGCCGAGCCGATCTCTGGAGTGCGCTGCCAGAGCCCGGTGAGCTTCGCCCAGCCCATCCAGACGTCGCAGGAGCCGGCGCTCGAGGGCGGCAGCTTCGCCCCTGCCTCGCGGAACCAGGCAGCGACCGCGGCCGCGCACCAGAAGCTGGCGAGCGGGGCGCCGACCGCCTTCACGTACTCGTCGATCCGGCCACTGCGGTTGCTGCCGGGCGGGATCTCGCAGATGCCGATGTCGAGCAGGGCGCGCTTGGCGACCGCCAGGGCGATCGGCCGGGTGGACGCGGGCGCCCAGGGGGCGAGAGAGCGGATCACAGCGACGGTCATCAGGTCACCACTCCTTCCCAGAGCAGGTAGTCATGCGACAACAGTCCGCCGGAGACGATCTCCGCGTAGACGCGCACGGCCACCACGTCGATCGAGGCGCTGTAGTTGAGCGTGACGGTCTTCCCGGTCGTCGTCTGCTCATCCACGACCACGTCGTAGGCGTTGTAGGCCTTCACCCGGTACTGGACTCCGGCGGCGACGTCGTCCACCAGACCGCTGTCCGCGTAGTCCCAGGCGGCGTCCCGGTCCCGATGCTCCCAGGTCAGCACCACGGGACGCGCCGCGGTGGCCGGGTACGCCTCCGCGTTCACCAGGAGATCGGTGGGGCAATAGGGCCGGGTGGCACGCGAGGTCGTGGTCAGGCTCAGTTCGGGCTCCGCGCTCGGGGAGAGCTTGCCACCGCCGTTGAAGGGAGCGAGCCGTGCGGTCAGCGTCACGTCGGCGGTGTAGGGCTCGGGGTCGGTCAGTCCGTAGCCGTCGGTCACGAGGAAGACCGGCGCGCCGAGAGCGTGGGCCCTCGGGGCGGTGTCGCAGACCCCCCGGGCCAGCCCTGAGAGTCTCACGGTGCCGTCCGGGTTCACCGTGGGCGCGAGCCAGGCGATCAGTTCGTCGCCGATCAGCAGTAGATGGTCACCCCAGGCACCAGAGACGAGTCCGAGGCAGTCAACGGCGTTCTCGATCACCAGCTCCACGGACTCCGTGACGGCGAGGGCGGCCACCAGTGTCCCGTACGGGGTCGCGCGGTGGACCGTGTTCGTCAGGGTGAGGGACTGCCCGCCAGTGGGGTCTGACCAGACCTCGAAACCTTGCATCGGGGCAGAGCCGCGCACGCAGAGCGCCGCCACTCCGCGGTCGGTGGTCCCCAGCAGGGCGTACCAGAGCTCCTCGAGGCGCCGGGCGATCGACGGCGACGGCGGCACGCCGGGATCGACCCAACCCGAGGGCCCCGGGGCGGGGAGCGCGGCCGAGTACACCGAGAAGACGTCCTGCAGGGCGGTCATCCGGATCCGGCCGTCCTCGAGCGTGCCGCCCGAGCCGCCAGAGACGATGCCGATCATGCCCGTGACCTGCGCGCGGGCCCAGTTGAGCCGGAAGCGATCGCCGGGCCGCAGTGCCCAAGCCTGCCGGTTCGGGGCCAGCCGGATCGCCGCGTACGGATAGGCCACGGCCCGCAGGACACGCGCTGCGGTACGTTGTGCACGCGCAGCCTTGCTGATCCCGAGGAATGGCACCTCCTCGGTGGCACACTCACCCCCGCGCGCGAGGATGTTGGCCAGCTCGCGCTCGGTGGCGATGCGGGTGGCGTAGAAATTGGCGCGGTCGGTGAAGGTCACGTGCACTACGTTGCTGGTCTCGGGCCAGAGCGGCCAGGTGATCTCGCAGTCGTCGAGGTTGGACTCGTCCAGCAGCGGCAACTCCTCCGCGACGTAGTCCGCGCGGGTGAGGCGCAGCGTGAGCTGCCCGGTGGTGGGCTCGATCGAGATCATCCCGTCGAGATAGCGCAGGATCTCCTCGAACAGCCCGGAGGCGGCCCCACCCCGATCGAGGATCATGGAGAGACCCATGTCCTCGTCGGCCAGGGTCGCCCCCGCGGCGATCGCTGCCACCAGGTCGATCAGGCTGGGGGAGACCCCGAGGCCCCAGCGGGGATCGGTCCAGACCTCGTGGACCAGGTTGGCCGGGTTGACGTCGTCGTCCAGGTCCTGCTGGCCGCCCGGCAGCGCGAGCACGTTGGGCCGCGCACTCAACTCGAAGGCGAGCTCCGGCAGGTACGGGGAGTTGCCGATGTAGCAGCTCTTGAGCACGGCGTAGCACAGGCCGTGGTAGGCGCCGATCGGGTCGTGCTCGTGCAGGCGCAGGTACTCGGAGCGTCCCTGGGTGAGCGTGCCCTTGTAGACGTCGATCGTGCCGGCGAAACCCCCGTTGCCGGTATCGCCGCCGAACAGGTCGTCGGCCTGAATCACGATCTCGAAGTGATCGTCTCGGTCGAAGATGTAGGGGGCGTCACGCAGGATCCTGATCGGGTAGTCGCTCAGGGTGTGACAGGCCGGGCAGACGCCGGCCGCGTAGTAGTTCCCCGGGCTATCCGGGCGCTCGCGGATCAGCGTGGCGTCCAGCCCCAGCAGGGCCTTGGCGGTGAAGGCGGGGTCGGCGAGCTTGAGGAACAACCCGAGTGCGGGCACGCCGAAGTTGAAGCGGTCCCCCGCGGTCGGATACTCGGTCTCGTACTCGAGCCGGTCGGCCGGGTCGCCGCCAGCCCAGGAGTTGTTCACGTCCATGCCGAGCATGTAGCCGCAGTTCTCGGGATAGCCCTGGTTGCCGTGGTAGAAGCCGAAGTGGGTGACGTCTTCGCCCCCACCGCCCAGGGCGCGCTCGATCGTGAACTGGAACCTCCCGGTATTGGCCCAGTGACCACCGGCGTCCGGTACCCAGCGCACGCGAACCCAGACCCGATCGTCAAGGTCCTGCAGTGCCTCGGCCTCGGCGAAGGCGCGCTCCAGCTCGCTGGCCAGGCCGGCGCCGCTGTACTTGCCGGGGTCCAGAGTCAGGGAGGTTGTGCGGGTACCATTGCCGTCGGTCACGGTGTACTGCAGCACGTCGCACCATCCGGCGAGCACGGTGTAGCCGTAGCAGACTCGGATGGCGTAGGTCGGCCGCCAGATCGCCTCGACCGCCGCACAGAAGTCCGCGATGGTCTGGTACGTCCCGTGCGCCAGGTGGGCGGTGACGTCGTAGTCGCCGGTGTAGGGATAGAGGCTGTAGACGATGCCGTCGTTGGCGGCGGTCACCACGATATTGGCCCCCGGCACCGGCTTGCCGTTGATCCAGATCGCGTGGATCGCGTCGATCGGGCCCCAGCCCAGCACCAGGTGCGCGCCGAGGAAGTACTTGTGCCCTGCGGTCTGATAGACGGAGTGGCTGAGCCAGGTCGGCTTCTGCACCAGTTGGTTGATCGGCTCGGTGTGCGTATCGCCCCACCAGACGCAATTCGCGGCCTTCTGCAGGACCCGGCCGCGGGGGACCGGGATCGGGCGGCCCTCCTCGGCGGTCAGCACGTTCCAGGTGCCGTCGGCCGCGGGCTGGGCGTTCCGCACCCGGGGCTTGGGCCGGAGCAGCACCTGCAGCACCTGCGAGGCGAAGAGCACGGCCAGGGCAGCCCAGGGGAACGGCATCAGTCGATCCCTCCGGTGGGATTGCGCCAGGGGATGCGCGGGAAACCGATGTAGCTGTCGAGCCGGTCGAACTTGCCGTCGCAGGTCGCTTCGAGCCCGTCGCAGCCGGCGAAGGCGGTGACCTCGTCGTCCACCGCGATCGCGTCCTCGGGGAACGGCGAGAACAGGGTGACCGTGTCGCCGACGTGCGCCACGATGTAGCGCCGGTCTCCGCTCGCCAGCTCGACGTAGCCGGCGGTGAACCAGCCATCGTCCTCGGCGTCGAAGGCGGCCCCCGAGAGCGTGCTGCCGTCGATCGCCGTGAGGGTGACGGAGCGCGCGAAGTCGTCCGGATCCGCGCCGCAGCCGACGCCATAGACCGCGTAGGGACACTGGCTTTGGAAGACGATCGAGGGGACCAGGCGCTTCAGGACCCGCGAGATCGGCGCGAAGGTGATCTCGAGCTTGGCCCCGACCTGCTTGCGGGTGACGACCTCGCCGGGGCCGAAGTACTGCACCACGGCGGGGTCACTGCGGTGCTTGTGGTAGGCCACCAGGGTGAGCGGCACCGGGGACGGCGGCCCACTCAGCAGCGCGGCGATCGCATGGTCGTGCGGGAGCCGGACCACCACGTTACCGGACCACTCCTCGTCGGAGAACTTGATCTCCTCCGCCTCAACCGGGCCCGGCACGTAGAGGTGCCCGGTGATCGTCGCCGGCACGTCGCCCGAGGTCAGGTACAGGTGGGTAGCACCCAGGGCGAAGTGGAAGAACTCCCCGCGCGTGCCACTGAAGACGCTCTGCTCCTGCGCGTCGAAGGTCATGCCGGGCACTCCAGCGGGATCTCACGCACGGGCAGCTCGCAACTCGCGTAGTCAGGTCCCCGGCGAGCGATCACTGGCGCGTCGGTGTCGAGTCGGACGTAGCGCAGGTAGGAGACGCGGGTCGCGATCGTGGCCGTGGCGGTGAGGTTGGGGGTCAGGTCGATCTCGCGCACGTCGTCGGCCCAGTCCCCCAGGGCGGTGAGCTTGTGGTAGGCGGGGGCCGCGCCGTGGGTCCAGAGCTGGACGTGGCGCCGGTGGGGCCCGAGCGGATAGACCAGGGTGTCGTAGCCGACGTCCACTGGGCAGCAGACGTAGACGAATCCCGAGCCGGCCGAGCAGGTCCCGGCAAGAGTCAGATCCTCGTCCCAGGTGGGCAGCCAGAATGGCACCGCCCGGCCCTTGCGGGCGTCGAGGAAGGCCCGCATGGCCTCGATCCTCGCCTGTCCTGACAGTTGGAACGCCAGCGTGCGAGTCCAGCCCGCCGCGTCATCCTGCGCCCGCAGAACACGGACTCCAGGCTGGCCACCGACCGTCGCGGCGCGCCGATTGTAGCCCTCACCCGGCGGTGCCGGGCCCATCAGGGGCTCGGTCAGGACGTCCAGCCCGGCATAGCCGGCGGCAGCGTAGATCTCGGCGGCGTGCGCCCCCGGGGCGTAGTCGCTCGTCAACAGGTCCAGTTCGAAGGTCACTCCGCCACGGAGTCGGTGGGGGCCCCGCCGCTCCCGGGTCGGGGCTCCAGCGAGGTGCCCCAGCAGGGCCGGCAGCAGGAGCGCACCCGCCGGCCAGGCCCCAGCCGTGGGCTCGTCCAGAGTCACCGTGCTGTCCGTCCAGGCGCTGGCCTCGAGAGCCTCGGCGCGGCCAGTTGACAGATCCGCGAGCACGAAGCGGTAGGCGCCCGCCTGGGGCAATCGTGGCAGGCCTGCGAGGTCTGAGGCGAGGGCTTCGCCGCCCTCGTCCACTGGGGCCGTGAGCCGCCTGGGGAACTGCCACAGGGGTACGACGTAGTCCCCGGCGCCGCCCGCCTCGAACAAGGCGGCCAACCGCTGGGCCCGGCTAGCGTCCCACGGGAGTCCGGGGGTTGATGCCGCGCACGGGAACTCGACGGTCCACGACGGCAGGGCGCGCAGTTGGCGGCGCTGCTCGGTGCCGTTGTCGCTGGTCTGGACGTCCGTGAGGTACGCGGGCGTCTCCAGCAAGGGCTCGGTGCCGGTTGGGGGCAGGGAGAAGAGCAGGGACACGGCTAGCTCGAGGTCAGCCGACTGATGGCGTTTCGGTTCCGGGCGATCACCTCGAGCACGTAGCGATCGCCGTCTGGGCCTCTCACCACGACCTCGGAGCTGGGACGCAGGCTCGCGCCGGCGGGCAGGTCCACGACGAGCTGGCCGGAGAACTCGGCGCCGCCGCGGGCGGGGGTTACGCTCCCAGCCCTCCCTCCCCCCGCCAGGGCGAGCGGGTAGACCGGGCGGACCATGGATTGACTCACGCGGCCGCCGCCGGCCAGACCGCGAGCCCCCGAGTACGCCTGGGCCAGGGCGATCGCGCCCGGCTCTCCGGCGTTCAGCCGATCGAGGTAGGGCCGCACCCCGCTCATACTCGCGATCACCGCACGGGTGACCTGCTCGTCACGCGACAGCAGGGCCGGGATGCTATCGCTGGTCCAGGTCCCGGGCCCGAACACGCGGCCGCCTCCGGCGTGGCCCGTGACGGCACCCCCGCCCGCCTTCTTCACGGGCAGGAGGGTGTTCACCAGTTGAGTCGCGGCCCACTGCGCCGCCAGCTGAGCGAGCATGAGCAACAGGCCATAACCCGCGTCGGTCGCCGAGCGAAACTGGGTGCCGATGGTTGCGAGGAAGCTGGTCAACGAGCTGCGTAGCTCGTCCACGAAGACGCTGCCTCGCTGCCCAAGATCCTCGAAGGACGCGGCGAGGTCCTCCACCTGCTCTCGCTGGTCCGGCCCGAGCGTCAACGCCATGGCGCGCAGGTTTTCCACCAGGGCTCCAAGCTGGGCCTGCTGAGCCGCGCTCACATAGTCGCCCTTCGCAAACTCGTCCTTCAGCCGGACCGCGTTCTCGAGCTGCTCGTTGAAGATCTCGACCGACCCGAGGCCCGCCTCGTAGCCGAAGCCCCGGGCGTTCACCTCGGCCTCGCTGGTTGGGAACCCGGGCAGCCCCATGCCCTGGCGCAGCGTGGCCTCGTACTCGGCACGCTGGGCGTGGATCTGTGCCAGGCGCTGCTCGTGCTGGTCGAGCTGGATCTTGCTCAGCTCCTCCTCGAAGCCGAGCCGCTTCTTCTGCAGCCCCTCGATCTCCCGTAGCTCCTCGGTGTGCAGGGCCACCCGCTCACCCGCTGCGCGGCGGCGGACCTCGGTGATCTGCTCTTCGAGGTCCCGGCTGCGGCGGGCGCGATCGGCGGGTACCAGCCCGCGGTCGCCCTGCACCGCGGCGAGCTTCTTCTGCAGCTTCTCGATCTCGTCGAAGGCGCCGAGGTCGATAATGGCCGAGCGGCGGGCGAAGTACTCCTTCAGGCTGATGAGGCCCTGCTGGTAGTGCTGGGCGTCCAGCTTCTCCCAGGTGTCGAGCAGCAGCTTGTAGGCCTGGCTCTCGCGCTCGGCAGCGGCGGCCTTCGCGGTGCGGCGCTTGTCGGGCGGATCGGGCGAGCCGGGTGGGACCAGGGCACGGGCAGTGCTGGGCGGCGGCGTGGCCGGGAGGCCTTTCCAGATGTCCTTCACCCGCTGCCAGTACGCCTCGTCTTCGATCCTCTGGTCTTCCCGGTTAGAGTTGGGCATGTACAGCT
>Ga0209079_10000117_pt1 | contig 38394 bp, 41 predicted proteins | sample PPLLaktember2015_2_FD_187259 | JGI IMG/M metagenome (GOLD analysis project Ga0209079, IMG submission 187259) | Freshwater sediment microbial communities from Prairie Pothole Lake near Jamestown, North Dakota, USA - PPLs Lake P7 Core (6) Depth... | ecosystem: Environmental > Aquatic > Freshwater... | reverse complement strand
AAGGCCGACCCGCTCATAGGGATTTTCTGAGGTCATCTGCGAGTAGTAACAGAGCAGCGTGCCTTTCGCTCGATCGGGGCCATAGAGATCCTGCGCGGTGTGGCCGTAATCGATCGTAATCGCCAGACCGCGATCGATTGCGCGGGCGACCTGCTCCATCCAGCGCACGGCGGCCGTATTGATCTCGGTCTGGTAGCCGTCCGGCAGCGACAACTTCAAGTTGGTCAGATACTGTTGAACTTCCGGCGACGACAAGGGGCGGAGACATTCCACAAATTTGGTCCCGTCATAGTCGACATAGATTTCCTGCGCCAGGCCCTGCTCGATCTGGATCCGATGGACCGGAAACGCATCTGGCAGTTCGTTGCTGAAACACATGCCGGTGATGCTCTGTTCGGGCAGCGAGTCGAGGCCTTCGATCCAGGTGATACGGCCCGGTTCACAGAGCCCGTGCAACAGATTCCGGCGTTGTAATTCCCGCATGGCCGGGCTGCGCTCAATGAGCACATAGCGGAGGCGCCGGCTGAACGAGTCGTCCGGATTTACGCGGCAGGCCGACAGGAAATGCTTGGCCAGTAAGCCTTTCCCCGGTCCCATCTCGACGACGGTGAAGGGGTCGGGATGTCCGAGGAGTGCGTCGAGCTGCCGGGCTTGTTTCGCCAGCGCCTGGCCGAGAATGGGATGGACGTCAGAACTGGTGTAAAAGTCGCCGGACCAGCCGATGCGCTCGGCGCCGGACTCCGGCGGACGCATGTAGTAGCCGAATTGGGGGTGGTAGAGCGCCAGTTCCATAAAACGGACGAAGGGTATCGGACCCGAGGCGGCAATCTCGGCGGTCATGGCGGCAACGAGTTCAGGATGCCCGATCGTCACAAAGAAGTCCGTTTCTCTGCTGACAAGGCGCGTCAGTGAAGACACCAATCCACGACAGGTAGGCTTCACCCGTCGAAACGGTCAAAAAGTGGGCTAGAGTAGCCTTCCAGCCTTCGCTAAGTCAAGGCGAAATCAGCGAGAAAAGCGGTGTGCTCTGATGAATTTTGCTGATGGCGACGGATTGATTTCGACCGAAATGACGGGAGGGGATCAGTCGGATATTCCGGCTAGGTCCCGTGGCATTTCTTGTATTTTTTGCCACTCCCGCAGGGGCAGGGATCGTTCCGGCCGACTTTATCGTCGACCCGCTCCACGGTCCGGGGAGCCTCGGCGGCTTCGCCACGGTTGAGCGTGAGGGTGGGCTGCGGGCGCGAGATGACCGGCGGGGGAGGCGGCGGCGCAGCAGGGGCGGGCTCACCTTCCTCATGTTTCACGGCCTGGACGCGGAACAGCCGTTCCAGCGCATCCGATTTGACCCGCTGCATCATACCGGCGAAGAGGTCGTAGCCTTCCTTCTTGTATTCAATGAGCGGATCCTTCTGCCCGTAGCCCCGGAGGCCGATGCCGTCGCGCAGGTGATCCATACCGAGGAGGTGGTCTTTCCAATGGTGGTCGATGACCTGGAGCATGAAGGTCTTTTCCAGGAAGCGCATCAGCTCTGAACCCAGTTCCTGTTCCTTCCGCTCGTAGCCGTCGTGCACGAGTTTCTTGAGATCTTCGATCAGCGCGTCGCGGCCGAGATCGCGGAGCGAGTCTCCGTGGTCCTGCTTACCCTGCGTGATGTCGAGTCCGAATTGGCCGTGCATCATCTCGACGAGGCCGGGCATGTCCCATTCTTCCGGATATTGTTCGGCCGGACAGAAGACGGCCATGGCGGAGTCGATCATGTCCGCCATCATGTCGAGGAGGTCGGCTTTCAGATTCTCGCCGGCCAGCACGGCATGGCGGTGCTGGTAGATGACCTCGCGCTGCTTGTTCATCACATCGTCATATTCGAGCAGCTGTTTGCGAATCTCGAAGTTGTGTGCCTCGACTTTCTTTTGCGCGTTGGCGATGGCGCGGGTGACCATGCCGTGTTCGATTGGCACGCCTTCTTCCATGCCGAGTTTCAGCATCAGTTGTGAGACGCGCTCGGAGGCAAAGATCCGCATGAGGTCGTCTTCGAGGGACAGGTAAAATCTGGATGATCCGGCATCGCCCTGGCGGCCGGCGCGGCCGCGCAGCTGGTTGTCGATGCGGCGGCTTTCGTGCCGCTCAGTGCCGAGAATGTGCAGGCCGCCGGCTGCGACGACTTCCTGCTTGTTCTTCTCGCAGTCGCTGCGGATTTCTTCGAAGACTTCCAGTTTGCGCGATTCCGGCAGGTCTTCTTCGCGATAGAGGATCTGCTTAAACATGAAGTCGGCGTTGCCGCCGAGGAGAATGTCGGTGCCGCGGCCCGCCATGTTGGTGGCGATGGTGACGGCGCCTTTGCGTCCGGCCTGGGCGACGATTTCTGCCTCGCGCTCATGCTGTTTGGCGTTGAGGACGTTGTGTTTGACCCCGTTCCGGTTCAGCAGGCTGGAGAGTTTCTCGGACTTTTCGATGGAAATCGTGCCGACGAGCACCGGCTGTCCGCGCTCATTGCATTCCTTGATTTCCTCGACGATGGCCGCAAACTTTTCTTTTTCTGTCCGATAGACAACATCAGCATAGTCGAGGCGGACCATCTTCCGGTTGGTCGGGACCACATTTACGTCGAGATTGTAAATCTTGGCAAACTCCGCGGCTTCTGTGTCGGCCGTGCCGGTCATGCCGCCGAGCTTCTTGTACATACGGAAGTAGTTCTGGAACGTCACGGATGCCAGGGTCTGATTTTCATTGGCGATTTTCACGCCTTCTTTGGCTTCGACGGCCTGATGCAGCCCGTCGCTCCAGCGGCGGCCCGGCATGAGACGCCCGGTGAATTCATCGACGATAATGACCTCGCCGTCTTTCACCACATAATCGACATCCCGCTTGTAGAGCGCATAGGCCTGGAGCGCCTTAACGACGTGGTGGACCAGGTCCATGTTGTCCGGATCGTAGAGGTTGTCCACGCCCAGGAGCTTCTCAACCCGGATGTTGCCCTCTTCCGTCAATGAAGCGGTCTTGGTTTTCTCTTCGATCGTAAAGTCGTGTTCGGGCTTCAGCTGTGGGATCACAGCATTGATCCGGTAGTACAGATCAGTGGTCTGATCGGTCGGGCCGGAGATGATCAACGGGGTGCGGGCTTCGTCGATCAGGATGCTGTCCACCTCGTCGACGATTGCGTAGTTCAGCTCACGCTGAACGCACTGGCCCAATTCACTCACGATCAGGTTGTCGCGCAAATAATCGAACCCGTACTCGTTGTTGGTCCCATAGGTGATGTCGGCGTGATAGGCCTCCCGCCTCGTGCAAGGGCGGAGAGACTGCAGGCGTTTGTCGGCCGCGTCATATGCGGGATCGTAGAGGAACGAGGCGTCGTGCTGAATGATGCCGACGGACAATCCCAGAGCATGATACAGCTGCGCCATCCATTGGGCGTCGCGTTTCGCGAGGTAATCGTTCACCGTGATCAGGTGCACGCCTTTGCCTTCGAGCGCGTTCAGATAGATCGGCAGAGTCGCGACGAGGGTCTTGCCTTCGCCGGTCTTCATTTCCGAGATGCGGCCCCGGTGAAGGATCATGCCGCCGATGAGCTGGACATCGAAATGGCGCATGTTCAGCCTGCGGCGGGACATCTCGCGGCAGACGGCAAAGGCTTCGGGCAGGATGTCGTCGAGCGTCTGGCCGTCCGCCAGGCGCTGTTTGAATACCTGAGTTTTTCCGGCTAGGTCCTGATCCGACAAGGGCGTAAGGCTGGACTCTAAGTCGTTGATGCGCGCGACAACGGGCATCAACGCTTTGATTTCACGGTCGTTCTTACTGCCGAAGACGAGATTCAGGAGCTGTGTCAGCATAGAAGATGTCGTTGAGTCATAAGGATATTGTTTGCGGGAGAGGTCGATCTACCGCACAAAATAGTCCGCGCAGTATACAGCAAACTTTTGACGAATCCTACCAGGAAGGTAGGGAGGGCGATCCGGCATAGTCTGTCTTGACTCTCCGCACTACTCCCGAGTAGCATGCAGCCATTCTTTCCCCTGGCTGTGACTTATGATTCGTCGTTGGCAGACTCTCGTTGCAGTACTCATGATCCTCTGCGTGATCGGGATCAGCGGAGTTGCGTCCGCCCAATCGGTCCTCCACGAAAACCAACATAGCCACCACCAAGCGGCAACACATGGGTCGGTCTTCTGCGCATGGTCTTGTGCTGCCGGTCAGACACACGATGCAATCGTTGCTCCCGTTGCTCCCCTTGCCACATTGCTTGAGATGCTCGATCAGCCGTCGTTCTCCTCTTCCTATAATGTGACTCCCGCATTCCGCTCCACTCGTGCTCCTCCAGTCGCCTAGTTCTCTCCGTTCTCGATTCACTGTTTGAATAGATCAGGTGCAGGTGTCGTCGAACTGGTCATCTTCCGCTGACAGCGCGGGAACCAGTCCTTTAAGGAGTAGCCCTCATGAGAAGCACCCGATATGGTCGATACGTATTAGCCGCCGTTCTGGCGTTCGCCTTCGCAGGAGCGACGGGGTTGCCGCAATCCTGGAGCATGGGGTCGCGCGTCCCCGCCGTCGGCATGACGGTGGATGAGTTTCGCCTCGTAGACCTCGATGGGAAAACCCATAGCCTCAGTCAGTACCGTGGCAAGGTCGTGTTGGTGAATTTCTGGGCGACCTGGTGCAAACCCTGCACGACGGAAATGCCTGCCATGCAGGCCAGCTTCGATAAGCTGCGGGATAAGGGATTTGTCGTGCTGGCGATCAACGAACTCGAAGACGATGCCAAGGTGCGAGACCACATCAAGCAGTATGGCCACACATTCCCCGTCTTAATGGATCGAGATAACAAAGTGGCGAACCAGTTCGGCGTGTTTGGATTACCGGTAAGTGTGTTTATCGACCAGCAGGGCCGCGTGCAGGAATACATTAAGGGCGGTTTGCTGACGGAACAGATGATCAACGACGTGGTCGCGAAGATTCAACAGCAGGAACCGATCAAGGCGGCTTCGCTTCGATAAGCTCTTTATGATGGTGAAACTGAAACAATCCTGGTTGGTCTGGTCGCTGCTGCTCTGCCTGGTGCTCGTGAACGGGTTCCTGGCGGTACCGGCGGTTGCCCATGCCGATCACCATGCGAAGCATCAGGCCGGCACGCATTCCACCGGTCTGTGCGCCTGGGAATGTGCTGCCGGTCAGAGCATCGACACGGCGACAGTGGTTTTCTCCTCATCCCTGCAGTTCGTCGAGCTGGTCGATACCCGGCAGGTCGACCGCGTGGCCACTGCTCAACCCGTCTCCCGCTTCTTTCGCGGACCTCCCGCGCTCCTCCGCTAATTTCTTCGATTCACGACAATCGTAACGCGCAGAGAGGCGGTGGAAAGCCCACGGCCCCTCCGGCGCCATCACCTCAACCATTGTGAGATCCATGATGTTCCTTTCCCGGTCCCGTCGGCTCCTCCTTCTCTCTCTTGGCGCCCTCTTTCTGAGCGTGGGGGCCGTGCGCCCGGGCTCGGTCCAGGCCTCGTGCGGCTCCGTGAGCTGTTTCGTCGTGATCGGATCGCAACAGCAGGTCCCGATGGCCGGCCTGCTGACTGTCAACGCGATTTACAATTACACGCCGATGGAAGCGCCGTCTGGACAGGGCGGCGGCATTCCGTTCGCCAATCAGGGCAATCAGACACTGACGCTCGCCAATCTGAATGTGAATCAAATCCGGACCCTCATGCGCACCGCCACCCTGGATATGAATTACGGATTGACCGAGCGATTCGGCCTTCAAGTGACCGTACCGTACAAACAAGTGAACTCCGACGCGCAAATCGGTGGCCTCAACCCCGTGCCATATAGCGATAAGGGCATTGGGGACATCCGCGTCACGTTGAAGTACAACGTGCTGCCGACGCTGCGGAGCATGGTCGTGCTGGGATTCGGTGTCGATCTGCCCAGCGGGGATTACGGCCAAACAACATCCGCCGGGACGCTGGCCGAATCGACGTTGCAGATCGGCCGTGGCAATTTCGGCTTTGTGCCGTCGATGTATCAGAGTTACGAACTGATTCCGCATCGGCTGAACCAGTTTGCCTTAGCCAGCTACCGGCACACACTCAAAAACAGCGACGGGTACAAATTCGGCGACGAGGTCAATCTCAGCGCGGGGCTGAACATCATCCCCCTCGAGCGGACGCCCTGGCTCGTGCTCACGCAGCAGGTCAACTTTCGCTGGATGCAGAACGATGCCATGGATGCGTCGCTCTTTCAGTTTAATCCGGTAACGGGCTCGTCGATCTTGCTCGATCCGACGGTCAAGTTCCGGTCGGTCCCGACCACCGGGTCGACGTATCTGGCCTATTCGCCGGGCATCATGCTGAATCTGTGGGACTATGCCTCGTTTTATTTTATCGCGCAGATTCCGGTCTATCGGGATTTCAACGGGAACTTAGAGCAACAAGTCAGTTATGTGTTCGGGCTCTCGAAGTCGTTTCAGTTAACGAGCGGGTCATAAGCGCAGCAGGCCTATGTCTCTACGTAGGACGCCATATCAACGTACGGTCATTCAAGGAGCGGTTGTCCGCGCCCTTGCAGGGGTCTGTGCCCTGCTCTGGGTTGTGGGATCCGTTTCCGCGGCTTACGGCAGTCTGACGCCCCAATGGACTACGCCCCATTGTCCGCAGGGGACGTCCCATCACGCCCAGCATAGTCAGAGTTATTGTGTCTGGCACTGCGACGGCATCGATGCCCAGGCCACCGGCGGCAGGGTGCCCGGCTCCCAGGCCGATCCCTCAAGCTTTCTTTCATGCGCAGCAGGCCGGTCCCTTCAGACAGTGGCCCATCGATCGGGAGCCATCCCCCGCGGCCCGCCGGCCGTTTAAATGATGTGGCGGCATCTCTGAAATGGCAGAAGACCAATGTGGGCATCAAGATTAGGAATTGAGGAAGGAACAGATTATGAGATTCATCAGTGCGAGAAAGCAGTATTCGACCTATGCCAGGACCGGTCTGCTCGGTCTGGCGTTGATCAGCTTCGCGAGTTGCAGCGCAGGGGAGTCCACCACGCCAACGGTCACGTCTAGCGGTAGCGCGGCGCTGCAAGGGCCGATCGCATTCGTGAACAACCGGGACGACAAAACGCTCTCGGTGTTGGGTACGGACACCCAGGGTAATCTGAAGATCGTTTCGACAATGCCCAGCGGGGAATTTGAAGGGAATGCTTTGGGGGACATGCAAGTTTCAAGTGAAAACTGGGTCTTCGTAAACCTCGGTGCTGGGAACAAGGTGGCAACCATCGATCCGATCAGCGGCGCTACGCCGATCCATGAAGCCAATCTGGCCACGGGCACGCGCCCAGTCCACATTTATCGGGATCCGACTGACGGAGAAGTAATCTGGTCGATGAACGATGGTGACCCGACGAACGGGAACGACCCTATCAATTGCGCGGCGGGTACATCGGTCACAGTTTTGCACAATTCCCACATCGGGCCAGGAGGAAATCCTCCAACCGTTGAGGGTATTACCTGCACCCTCGCTTCCGGTCATCAAGTCGCGGCGTTTTCCCAGCCCACGGCGGCTGACGCGACTATTCCCAAGTACGCCGCCGTCACCCAGGAGAAGGGCGGTCAAATCGCGTTTCTCGATAACAATCAAGCGTCACCCACGTATCGTTCTTTGGTTGCCCGTCTTGATCTCTGCACGGATGCGGGCCAGGCAGGTCTGAATCCGGCGGGAGCGGCTTGCGACAACGAGAACTCCACAGCTATCACCGTTCCGTTTACGGCGAACGGCTCAAACCCGCACGGCATTCGCTGGTCGAAGGCCGTCGGCAAGATTTACAGTATGCAGACTAGATACAAAGAGATCGTCGAAGTCGATCCAAAGCTTATTGTGCCGGGTCCTGGCGATCATAAGACAGCCATTACGAGGCGGCTGAGTTATGCAGGGACACCCTATGCTTCCTTCGGAATCACGCCTGATGGAAGATTCCTTTTCCTCCGCGGGAGTGATCTTGCCACCGATCCAACGAAGATCATCGGCAAGCTAGCCGTGGTCGATCTCACCGCAGCCGGACCGCTTGTGATCACTCCGGTCATGGATCTTGATAACGTGGTTCCCTCGACCTTCAAGTTCACGCCGGATGGTCAACGGATGTATCTGTTGGCGTCGGATACGACGACAGGCAATGCGGCACAGTTGGCTGCACAGAAAAAGAATCGCCTGTTTGTGTTTAACCCGTCGACCTTCCCCGCCGCACCGCAGTTGCTGGCGGAGATTACTCTGTTGTCAGCTGCCGGGCACAACTTCGATGTGCTGGTCCAAGGGACCGGTCAGGCAAGCGCGGTGCTAGTGTCGAATGGCACGGCGGGATCGACCGGTTCCGTGTCCCTTGTTAACAGCAGCAACCAGCTCACCGGTAGTGTGTTTGTCGGAGGAAATCCAGGTGCGGTCATGTACTTCGCCTCCGGTGCTGCCGCTTCCGGCAACCAGGCGACCTCGTCGTTGACCGGCGGCTCGGCGGCAGCGCCAGCACCGCTGGCGGAGCGGCTGGATGATCACGGGATGCCGGAGTAAGGCGAGAAAGTCGACTCTATCACCATTGGATGTGGAAGGAGGCAGGGCGTCCTGTCTCCTTCCCGCAACCGAAAGTGAGAGGATCATGAACAAATCACTATTACGTGTCGAAGAGGCGGCCCAAGCGCTGGCCGTCAGCCGATGGACGATCTACCGCTGGGTGGAACAGGGCCGGTTGGAAGGCACCAAGATCGGCCGCGGCAGTCTGCGGGTGTTTAGCCGGTCGATCGAGAAGCTTGTTGAACAGAACCGGACGGATGACGTGTCTTCCGGCTTGTTCGTTCATAGCGGAGAGCTGTCTCCTGCGGGTTCCGCCATCCATTAAGCCCGCCAGTATGTGCGATGTCCGATGCCGGCGGATGCTTGTAGCGTCCGCCGGTATTCAGCAGAAGATGGGCTCTAGATTCTGCCCGTACAGAGAGGGGCCGTGAATCGCTGGTTCAGTCATATGAAGCAGGTCTTGAGCGTGGAGGAAGTAGCTGGGTACGTGCCGATTGTCTATAGCTTGTCGGGATAGAAAGCTGTGCGATCCTTGGGGATGGAAAGCTCAAGAGCAGCCAGGTGTTCAAGTCAGAAATGAATCTGTTGCAGATGTGAGCAGCCATCGGTAGACAGTCTCGCAGGTTCGGCGTACATGAGTAAGCTGAAAGGGTAGACAGGTATGAGCGGTCGTTCCATCAGAACAGTCGGGAGTGTCGTCGCCGGAATCACGGCGGTGATCTATTTCGGACTGGTCTGTCTGGCCGCTACCTGCTCGTTGGCCCTACCGGTCTCCGCCCATGCCGGCGGACATGAGCAACATCACAGTCACGAGCCCGCGCATTCTTCTCTCTGCGCCTGGGCCTGCCAGGCCACTCCGGAGAGCGGGTTAGTGGCATTGATTCCCGCCGACGTATTTGAGTTGGCTGTGCTTGTTCCGGTTGTTACTCCCGTTCAACCGGTTTCAGTCTCTTCTGTGTCATCCCTCCGCTCTCGTGCTCCCCCAGTGTTCCCGCTCGGATAATTCAGGCGGGACGCGTTCTCCAACTTGCTTCGACGCGACGGGGGGCTCTCGGTCTCCCTAGGAGGCCGGTCTATGCCTCGCGGAACGCCATCCACCTGTTCGATCCGGGTTGCTCCGGTCTGTCTAGCAACATCTGTGTGGTTCGGGTATGGCGGCCTCCTTGCCCGGACCCACTGGGGCGCAGGCTTTTCTCCACGGGTCTCCGCTCCAATTATTGCGTGGGGCGGTGCGGATCACCAAGAGGAGAGGGAGCTATGAAGCTTGGTCTCATGGGGGGTGGATTGGCGGTGTGGCTGTGTCTGTGTGCGCCGGTTCAGGCGGGCGATGGACCGCAGTCGGCGACGGTGCCGGAAGATGTGTCCATCAGTCAGGTCATTGTCCAAATCGGCGGGCGATTCTGCGAGTACCACCGTGATGAGGTCGAAGGGGCGCTGCGGCGTTTTACGACGGTGCAAGCCGTCGAGTTCTTGAATGATCACGGTACGGTGTTGGTGCATTATCAACCGGACGGAGTTCCGCCGGTTCAATTAGCGGCGTCTGTCGAGCAGGCGCTCGTGACGGGGATCGGCTGTAAGGCCTGGGTGGATCGCGGCGGATCGCCGCAGGCGAAGTCATAGGAGGCGGCTGATGATGAAGAGCGGCACCGTGTTTGTGCCACGCCTCTCATGCGCCACAAGCGTCGTTCGAGAGGACAGTATGGAACCACCGTTGTTGCGTGTCCAAGAGGCGGCCGCGCTGCTCCGGGTGAGTAAGTGGACGGTCTATCGATGGATCGAAGAGGGCCGCTTGCGCGGGACTAAGATCGGTCGTGGGAGCCTGCGAATCTTTCGGGCGTCGTTGAATGGACTCATCGAAGGTTCAGTGTCCCGATCAGATGAGTCAGGAAACGGATGGGCGAGGTGAAGTGGTTCGCTTGCGACCGGGGTTCCGCGCGAGCAAGAGGCGGGGATGAATTGGTAACGGGTCTGGTGGTTGTGCACCCTTCTTCCAGACCTGCCCGGGGAATCGGAGGTGGCCTCCCTCCGTGTCCCCGGCCCTTCGGGGAAATAGTTGTGATGGATGATTGAGGCGAGAGTTTTGAACAAGGATGCAATGCTCATAAAGAGGCTGTGCGCTTTTAACCTGCACGGGAACTCGGAGGTGAATTCCTCTCAAGTCCCCGGCCCTTCGTGGAAAGAATGAGGTGATCTATGCTCGGCAGTCTCGAAATGACGCGTGACGCGTTCGTGAGCGCCGTGACACGGAAAAATCCAGGCGACTACGCGCTCAATGTTGTCGTGGTCCGGCTGTTGGCAATCGCGTTGACGGTATCCCGCCGGCGCCCGAATCCGGTGCGGTCGGAAGGCCTGCCGGTGCCGCGGCACTACCGAACCTGGCCGTTGATCGAGTCCGATGTAGAAGTTTCCGGCGTTCAAAGGCACCTGCGATTTGCCGTCTGTCCCAAGGCGGTATCGGTAACCGATGAGGAGACGTTTCCGGTCGGGACGGCGCTGGTAGTGGAAACCTTTTCCTCCTCACCGATGGCAAGGGGACAATTGCGATCGGTGTTTGTCATGGAAAAAGTCTCGAGCCTGGATCACCAGGGCATGGGGCAGCATTCGCGTGAGGGATGGGCCTATGCGACCTACGATGCGGTCGGACGCGTTGTGGCGAACGATGCGCTGGATTGCGGCCTCTGCCGATTACCGGTGATGTGAAGAAACCGGTCGTGGATGGACTGCCGTGAGCATGGGCGGGACTCAAGGGGTTGGACTGCGCTGACCACGCAGAGAGTCCCGATCGGAGGGGAGCGCATGCCCATGCGTTCCCCTCTCCCTGTCCTTCTCGTGCGCAGAGCTTCGCGCAGGGTGCTTCCCAAGCCGTAAGACTCTCTATACAATCACGCCAGCGAGAATCGCTCACTGTTAACCAAGGAGGATGTTCCATGATTCGATCTACTGTAATGCTGGCATTCGCGGCCTGTGGTGCGTTGATGGTGGCGGGGCCGGTTGGAACGGCGCTCGCCGGGAATGCGCATGTGAAGGAAACGATCACACATGCCAAGGAAGCCATCGCGCACGAAAAGGAAGCGATTACTCACTTGGAAGAAGCGGTGAAGGGCAGCACGGATGCGCATGCGAAGGAAGCGTTGGAGCATGCGAAAGAAGCCGTGAAGCACGCGGAAGAAGCGCTGGCGCATGCCGAACAAGCGGAGAAGCCGGCCAAGGGCAAGAAGAGCAAGTAGTACAGCCCCTAGCCGCGAGCGTTCCTGTCTCGCCTGTTACTTTCCGCCAGGCACGGTCCAGCAAAGAGGGCCGTGCCTGCGAGGACGAATCACGATCCTGGGTTGACCCTCCTGGCCGGTGGACGCAGGTCCTTCGATTCTCTCCGTTCCCGCTGAACGTGAACATCTTCTGTAGCACCGATGTGCAGCTGCGAGCATGCATCGGTGGACAGTCTATGAGCGGAAAGTTACAGTCCCTCTTCCCTGGAGAATAGGCTGTGCCTGTCTGGTTTGTCTCGATTCTCAGTTGTGTATTGCTGCACACAGGGCCCGCGATCTCGGCCCCGGACGATTCTCTAGAGCGACTACTACGCGCGCAGGTCTTTAACCGCGCCTTTGAAGGATTCGACTACTATTACGTGACGATTGAGGATAATCAGCTGCAGGCCGACGGGTCGCGTAAAGTCACCGCTGTGGCCAGTGGAAGATTTCTTCAGCATTCCAAGCGCATGAAGGTCTTGTTTCTCATTGTCGGCAATCAGGTCATCGGGGGGCAGGTGCTGGAAGGGACGGGGTTGCCCACTTGTCTCGCGCCAGAAGAGAGTCGTACGTCTTAATCGTTCTTAATTCAGGAGGAGGTCTGGTATGTTGCGGAAACTGTGTGTCGGATTCGTAGGATGTGCCAGCGTGCTGGTCATGGTCTCTGGTGCCTGGGCGTTGCAATCGGGTGGTGTTGAAGTCGGTGATCTGGAAACCGGGTCGGTGGTCGGCCAGGCGTTCAAGGAATTGCCGGTTGATCTCGATATCTATGCGACCGAAGTCGGGGTGCTGAAGATCTTGTATCCTCCGACGTCGGTCCTGGATCTGAAGAACCGACCGGGTACTCCGGTGTTGGTGCGGGTGACCAACAAGTCCGCCGTTGAGCGCGGATTTCATATGTCGGCGGCGGAGAATCAATCGGCGCCGACCGTGTTGAATGTGAAGATCGTGCTCAAGGCTGGAGAGACAAAATATATCGGCATTCCGACGAGCGATCTTCTCTACGCAGCCGGCAGCACGTTTGGGTATCGGGATCAGCTCAATCCCAAAGACCCCGGCGGAAAGCTGCTGTTGCTGAAGTAGTCGAATCTCTGATGCGGGAGCGATGCCATTCGGGCGTCGCTCCCCATACGTTGATTTCCCTCCTGCGGCCCGTTTATAGTCCGACCACACGGGTTTCTGTGGAAGGAGGGCACGCCTTGATTTCAGGCCGCCGATTTCAGGTTGTGATACTCCTCGGTTTCTGCTGCGGGCTTCTGGTCCTTTCGACGTTCAATTCCGCCGATGCCGCTTCTCCTCAGGACGCGGTCCAGCATGAGCTGGATCAGACGCGCGCGGCGCTGGCGCACGGCGACCTCAAAGCGGCTGACGAGGCGGTGCAGAAAGCCTTGCACCTCAATCCCGCTTCTGCCCAGGCGCTCCATCTCCACGGACTCGTGTTATTGAAAAGCCGGAAGCCGAATGAAGCGGCTGAGGAGTTTGTGCGCGCGCTCAAAGTGAAGCCGGCGTTCGCCGAGGCGCTCAACGATCTCGCCGAAGTCTACGCCGCGCAGGGCAAATCGGCGGAGGCGCAGCAGGCGCTGACGAAGGCGATCGAAGCCGATCCCAAGCATGCGGAGTCGTATCTAGATCTGGCGAAGCTGTATGAGTCGCAGCGGGATATGCCGGCGGCGATCAAGACGTATCAAGGGCTGTTGTCGATTCAGCCGACTCATGCTGAGGCGTTGTTCTCTCTCGCGACACTTCAGGATCACGCCGGCGAGACAAAGGCGGCGGCGGAGACGCTGGCCCGGCTGACGAAGGCCCACCCCAAACATGCCGATGCCTGGTATCTGACCGGGCGGATGGCCGAGAAACGCAATGATCTGGTGGAAGCGGCCTATGCCTATAAGCAGGCGGTGGCGGCCAAACCCGATCTGGTTGATGCGCACTACAATTTGGGATTCATCTATCGTAGTCAGGGCAAGTCCACCGAGGCTGAACGGGAATTTCTCGAGGTGCTCAGGTATCAGCCGGGCTATGCGGAAGCCCATTTGAATTTGGGCGTGGTCTACACGAGCATGGGCATGCTTGACGAAGCGGAACGCGAGTACACCTCGGCGGTGGCGCTGAAGCCGGAGTACGCCGAAGCGCACTACAATCTCGGCGTCTTCTATGAATTGCACCGGAAAGACATGCCGCGTGCGCTGGCGCAGTATCGCAAGTACCGGGAACTCGGCGGTCGCGATGATCGAGTAGAGCGGATCGTCGGATCGACGTTCAGATGAAGAAGGTCGAGGTTTAGGCTGAGGTTGAGAGCATCACAGACAAAGAAAGGTACTTCTCTGTTCGACCTTGGCCTGAACCTCGTTCTTTACCAGTACGGCCAGGGGCCCCAGTAGGGAGACCAATAGGGTCCCCAATAGGGGCCTGGCCCCATGTACGGTCTAATGCGGATCGGCTGGTCTTCTACCCTTACCCAGACTTTCATGGTCTTGAGTTCGACGATCGGGTAGGCATATTCCGTTTCGTCCAGTGGCAAAGTGATTGAGCCGGCCACTTCTCCGGTGACCGTGACAAACGTTCCGGCTGGAATGGTGGCCGGGTCGAGGAATTCCCGTTGGAGTGCGACAAAGCGCCCCTGCGACTTATTCAGCTCCATCGTCGGCTGGAGCGACGAGTTGAGCGGGAGCTGTAGAATCTCGATGCGGGTTCCCTCCTTCAGGCGCCGGGCTCTCAAGATTTCTCCACCCCAGGTGACGGTTTGGTTTTTATAAGAATCAGGCGCCGCTTTGACCTGCGTAAACGTGATCTGGGGAGGCTGTGTGCTGTCGACGGATTCTTGGCTAGTGGCACAGCCGGCGGCAACAAGGAGTGTTGCGCCGAACAGGAGGATGCGAAGTCTCTGCATAGGCGCAGTATAACAGAGGGCAGGTTAAGCAGGTATTCGTTATAATGGGACGCATGGTTGGACAATCTCGAAAGGAGCAGGACATGACGCACAGCAGCAAGCGGGGATGGCGTGGCGCTCTCGTAGCCGTGGGTGCCCTTCTGGCACTGGGAACTTCCGCGGGAGTTTTTGCGGCGACGCCAGAGTTGAAGGGGAAGTTTGAAGTCCTCAAGGACGAAAAGTCCACGCATCAACCGGGGAAGGTGAAGCTGATTGAGTTTGCCGATTTCTATTGTCCCCACTGCCATCGCTTTGACAGCGAAGGGGTGGCGATTCTCAAGAAAGAATTCGGCGACAAGATCGAAGTCACGATGGTGGGTTTCCCGGTCTTCCAGGGAAAATTGCCGACGCCGTTCGATATGTATGAGCAGGCCCGGACCATGGGCAAAGGGGACGAGATGAAGAAGGTCCTTTTCCGGACGATTCATACGGAAAAAATGACCGGCGTGTTGGATCGTTCGTTGCGCGAAGTCCTGATCAAGGAAGTCGGGCTCGATCCCAAGGCGTTTGAAGAAGGCATGGCCAGCGGGAAGCCGGCCAGGGCCTTAGAAGAGAGTAAGAAATGGGGCGAGCGCATTAAGGTGCAGCAGACGCCGACGGTGCTGATCGACGGCAACATCAAAGTCGAGCAGATCGATCCGGACAATCTGAAACTGGTGATCCACAGCATCCTGGATGCTGACAAGAAGAAGTGATCTTGAAGGTCCTGAGTTCTGAGTGCTGAGTTCGGGAGGGCCTGAAATCTGAGCACTCAGCGCTTCAGACCCAGTATTTTTTGAGGAAAGATGGCGACTGATCCAATCTGCGGGATGACGGTCGATCCGGCCACGGCTGCCGGGCGGTTTGAGCACGAGGGCCAGACCTACTACTTTTGCGCGAGCTCCTGTCTCGATCGGTTCAGAGCCGATCCAGAGAAGGCCTTGAAGAAGGCGCAAGCCCCTCCTATCCCGATTGCCATTTCTCCCACTGCACGAAAACCGCTACCGATGATGATGCCGGCGGCGCCTGCTGCCGCCGGTGTCCTCGATCCGGTCTGCGGCATGACGGTGCAGCCAGAGACGGCGATCGGTTCCCACATGCACGCCGGGAAGACCTATTATTTCTGTGCGACGAGTTGCCTGACCAAATTCAAGAACGATCCCGCCTTCTACTTATTGCCGCCGGATCAGCGCCGGGCCCGTCAGGTTGCCGTTCCAGCCGGTGCGGCAGTCGAGTACATCTGTCCGATGGATCCCGAGATCCTTGAGACGAAGCCCGGCGCCTGCCGTATTTGCGGGATGGCGCTGGAGCCCAAGATTGTGACGATGGAAGAGGGGCCGAATCCGGAACTCGACGACATGAGCCGGCGGTTCTGGTGGAGTCTCGGGCCCGCCGTTGTGGTGATGATCCTGGCGATGTCGGACATGATTCCGGGGCAACCGCTGCATCAGTGGCTGGGCGGCGCACGATTGAATTGGGTGCAGTGGCTGCTGGCGACGCCGGTCGTGCTCTGGGGCGGGTTTCCGTTTTTCCAACGAGGCTGGGCCTCGATCGTCAATCGGGCTCCGAACATGTTTACCTTGATCGCGATCGGCACCGGTGCTGCCTATGGATTCAGCACCGTCGGGACGGTCGTTCCTGAGTGGCTGCCGGCCTCCTTCCATCAGCATGGCGGCGGTGTGGCAGTGTACTTCGAAGCGGCCGCAATGATCACGGTGCTGGTCCTGCTCGGTCAGATTCTGGAACTTCGTGCGAGGAGCCAGACCAGTTCGGCCATCAAGGGGCTCTTGCGACTGGCCCCCACGACGGCGCGAATTGTGCGGGACGGCCGGGAGATCGACGTGCCCCTTGACCAGGTGCAGGTCGGCAACCGGCTGCGTGTGCGGCCTGGAGAACGTATCCCGGTCGACGGCATCGTGGTCGACGGAGGCTCTGCCGTCGATGAGTCCATGATTACCGGCGAATCGTTGCCGGTGGAAAAGTCGGTTGGCGCGATGGTCACCGGCGGCACCATGAACGGTACCGGCAGCCTGCTGATGCAGGCGCAGAAGGTCGGCAGAGACACGCTGCTTGCGCGCATCGTGCAGATGGTCAGTGACGCGCAACGGAGCCGGGCGCCGATTCAACGGGTGGCCGATACTGCGGCGGGCTACTTTGTTCCGCTGGTTGTGGCGGCAGCGGTCGTCACGGCGGGTGCCTGGATCTGGTTGGGTCCTGAACCCAAGCTCGCCTACGCGCTGGTCAATGCGGTGGCCGTGCTCATCATCGCGTGCCCCTGCGCACTGGGACTGGCGACGCCGATGTCTATTATGGTGGGGACGGGTCGCGGGGCCACGGCGGGTGTGCTGGTGAGAAAAGCCGAAGCGCTGGAAGTGCTCGGGAAGGTGGACACGATCGTATTCGACAAGACCGGCACGCTTACCGAAGGGAAGCCGGTGCTGGCCTCCGTCCGGTTTGTGCCGCCCTATGGTGATCAGGATGTGTTGCGATTTGCCGCGAGTCTCGAACAGGGCAGTGAGCATCCGCTGGCCGAGGCCGTTGTATCCGGTGCGCGGGCACGCGGCATCACGTTGGCGCCGGTGAAGCAGTTCCTGGCCGTCGCCGGAAAGGGCGTGACCGGAACCATTGACGGCCAGCCGGTGGCGATCGGGACGGCGGTGTTCTTGAGCGACAGCGGCGGTCTGGTCGGGCGGACTCTGGAGGTGCTGGAGGAAGAGGCGGCCGCGTTTCGTGAACGGGGACAGACGGTCATGTTTGTGGCGGTGAATGGGAAGGCGGCCGGCTTGTTAGGAGTGGCCGATCCGATTAAGGCTTCCTCGGCGGACGCCGTCCGGCGATTGAAAGCCGATGGACTTCGCCTGGTCATGGTGACCGGCGACCATCAACGCACGGCAGATGCTGTTGCAAAGCAACTCGGGATCGACGAGGTGAGGGCCGGGGTGTTGCCGGAACAGAAAGGGCACATCGTCCGTGAGCTCAAAGCCGGTGGTCGGATTGTGGCGATGGCGGGAGACGGAGTGAATGACGCACCGGCCTTGGCGCTGGCTGATGTCGGAATCGCGATGGGTACGGGTGCCGACATTGCGGTGGAAAATGCCGGCATGATCTTGCTGAAAGGAGATTTGCAGGCGCTCGTCCGGGCGCGCCATTTGAGTGTGGCGACGATGCGAAACATTCGGCAAAATCTCTTCTTTGCCTTTGCCTACAATCTGCTGGGTGTGCCGATTGCCGCCGGCGTGCTGTATCCGTTCACCGGCTTGTTGCTGAGTCCTATGATTGCCAGCGCCGCGATGACCTTCAGTTCGGTGTCGGTGATCTCCAACGCACTCCGGTTGCGGCATATTGAATTATAAGTGCGTCCGTTATCCCTGCATGGTACCCTGGCCACGGCATTTCACAGATTCCAAAACAACCGGTATTCTCTCAACACGGCTATGAATCGAACGACTGTTATCGCGACCTGGACTCTGAGTCTCTGCCTGGGAAACCTCCTGATAGCCGGACCTGGCCCTGCTGCGACGCATCTGGTGCCTGTAGTCAACGGGCACGACCTGCAAAATCAGGTGAAGGCTACGGCCATCAAGGTCATTCCCGCGGTCGTGAGTATTGCCTCCACGGTGATGGTGCGCGATCAGGCGTTCAGCGATGAGACGCTCCCGTTCGGTCTGTTCAAGGAACCGCCGGCGCGTCGCCAGTACGGGCAAGGCTCCGGCGTGATTGTCTCACCGGACGGGTACATTATTACGAACAACCATGTCGTCGCCGACGCGGTGGATGTGGAAGTGATCCTGGCCGACCGGCGGCAGTATAAAGGGAAAGTCGTGGCCACCGATCCGAAGACCGATGTGGCCGTTGTCAAGATCAGCGGGACGAATCTTCCGACCGTGCCCTGGGCGGACTCCAGCACGTTGGCCGTGGGAGAGTTTGTGCTGGCGATCGGAAACCCGCTCGGGCTGAGCCGGACGGTGACGTTCGGCATCGTGAGTGCAGTGGGGCGGGCCGATGTCGGCGTGGCCGACTTCGAGGATTTCATTCAAACCGATGCGCCGATCAATCCGGGAAATTCCGGCGGCGCTTTGGTCAACGTCAACGGCGAACTGGTGGGAATCAATACGGCCATTGCGAGTCCGACGGGCGGCAGTGTCGGCGTCGGGTTTGCGATTCCGAGCAACATGGCGCGTGCTGCAATGCAGAGTTTGATCAAGACCGGTCGGGTCGTCCGGGGATTTCTCGGGGCCTCGACTCAGGACGTGAGTCCGTCGCTGGGGAAAATCTTTCGCCTGCCGGACGTCAAGGGCGCGATCGTGACGGATCTGCAAGCGAAGGGATCGGCGGAGCGAGCCGGGCTCAAGCGCGGGGATGTGGTGGTGCGATTTGACGGCCGCGACGTAATGGATAGCGGGCAACTGCGCAACCTCGTGGCGCAATCGCCGATCGGCAGCAAGCATCGCCTGGACCTCATTCGCGACGGTAAAGCCTATCAAGCGGAGTTGACGGTGCAGGAAGCGCCGCGCGAACGAGCGAAGAAAAGCCAGGCCGCCGCCGCTGCCTCAACCGCGCATCCGTTGACCGGCGTCGTGTTCGACGACGTGACCCCGCCGCTCGCCAGGCAGATGGATCTCTCCGTGAACAGCGGCGTGGTAGTCACGGATATCGAAGAGGGCAGCCTCGCAGAATCTTCAGGTCTGCAACCGGGCGACGTCGTACTTGAGCTCAACCGCCAGGTCATCCACAATTTCGCCACCTTCCAGCGTCTCGCCGATCCCCTCAAGCCCACCGACCTCGCGCTCCTGCTTGTCAACCGGCAGGGCAATGCGATGTACATCCCCATTCAAGGCGAGTAGTCCACTCCCTCTCCACCATTCAAGAACAGTTCGATCACGGGCTATGCCCCATCTTGACGGGTGCGTTCCTCCAGTGCTACGTGTATAAAAATCGTAGCACTGGAGGAGTATGAAAAAGCTGGTCCGTTTCGGCGTCTCTCTCGATCATCATCTGCTGGATGCGTTCGATCAACATATCGAGCGACGGAAGTACACCAACCGCTCAGAGGCTCTGCGCGATTTAATTCGCGATAATCTCGTCGGGCAGGAATGGGATCAAAATAAGGAAACGGTCGGTACCATTACGTTTGTCTACGATCATCATGTGCGCGATCTGACGAGCAAGCTTACCGACATTCAACATGACTATCACGGGAAAATTCTGTCCGGCATGCATGTCCACCTGGATCACGACCATTGCCTGGAAGTGCTGGTGGTGAAGGGGAAAGGCTCGGAAATCAGGAAGATTGCCGACGCGCTGGTGAGTGTGAAAGGTGTAAAGCACGGCAAGTTGACGATGACTACGACGGGAAAGAGTCTGAGTTGAGCTTCGCGTGATTCTCCGGAAGGTCTTAGCGGCGGCGTGCTGTTTGGTGATGCTTGCCATTTCTCCGGCACATGGCCATGATCCTGATGTGCCGGAACTCGAAATACCAGAAGTCTCGGTGATCGGCGAGCGGCCGGTGGCGGCCTCATCTCAGCAGTTTATCCCCGATAAAGAATATCTCCTCCAGCCGCAGGGCCGTCCAGCCCAGGTGTTGCGATTGATTCCAGGTTTTCTCGCGGTCGAACATTCCGGCGGTGCCGGGAAGGCCGATCAGTACTTCCTGCGCGGCTTCGATGCCGACCACGGAACCGATGTCGCGTTCTATGCCGACGGCATGCCGATCAACTTGCGCTCACATGGGCACGGGCAGGGTTATACGGACCTCAATTTCATCATTCCTGAAACTATCGAAGGGTTGGAGGTCAACAAGGGGGCCTATCTGCCGGAATACGGCGACTTTGCGACAGCCGGGGCGGTCAACTTTCGTACTCGCGAGGTGGTGAACGAGGGAGTGATTCAAGCGGCGGGCGGGCAGTTCGACACGCAACGCTACATGTTGATGCTCTCCCCGACGAAAGACAAGGTCCGGACGTTGTTTGCCGCGGAGGGGTACTATACGAATGGACCGTTCCTCAACGACAATCGCTACTTCCGGACGAACGTCATGGGAAAAGCGACCATGAACCCCACGTCTCGATCGGAATTGAGCCTCACGGGCACCTATCACAAAGCGCAGTGGAACGGGTCGGGACAGATTCCGTTACGGGCCGTGGCGGACGGAACCCTTGACCGGTTCGGCGCGATCGATCCGTCGGAGGGCGGGAACACGACCCGCGCCACCGGACAACTCAACTATCACTACGATACTCCCTCAGGAGGCCAGTTTTTTGCCAATGCCTACGCCCAGCATTATCAACTCGACCTGTATACGAACTTTACTTTCTTCCTAAACGATCCGGTCAACGGTGACGGCATTGTTCAATCCGATCGACGCGTGATGTACGGGGGCGATTTCGGGTACAAGCAGCGGGGCGAAGTGTTCGGCCTGCCGAGTATCGGAACGATCGGCTTTCAAGCCCGGGTGGACGACATTCATGCGAAGCTCGGCACGCAGACGACACGTGTGATGACCGGCACGACGACGGATAGCGATATTCTTGAAGCCTCCTATGCGCCCTTCGTCAAAGCCGAAGTACAGCCGACTGATTGGCTGCGGCTGGCGGGCGGTCTCCGAGGAGAGACCTTCACCTTCGACGTGCGCAACCGCTGCGCCACCTGTGCGGAACAACCGGCTGGTCGACAGAATTCGAGCATTGTGCTGCCGAAAATGAATCTGATCCTGGGCCCCTGGGCGGGCACCGAATTGTTTGCTAATTATGGCGAGGGGTTTCACAGCAACGATGCGCGTTCGGCCGTCACGCCAGGCTCCATCCCGCTTGCTCGGGCCAAGACCTATGAGGTCGGCGTGCGGTCCAGGCCCTGGGGACCGGACGGCGTCGAATTGACCGCGACGGCCTGGGCGCTTGATCTCCAATCAGAATTGGTGTTCGTCGGGGACGAAGGCACGACCGAGATTCGAGGCGCCTCGCGCCGGCGCGGGGTGGAACTGGCCGTACGCGGTCAGATTATGGGACCTCTCTATTTCAACGGCAGCGTGACCTGGACCAAGGCCGAATTCACGAACGGTGACGCGATTCCTCTGGCCCCGGAAATGACGGCCTATGGCGCGCTCCTGCTCAAGTGGCCGGAGGGATTGACCTCCCAGCTGCAGGCCACCTATCTCGGTGCCCGCCCCTTGATCGAAGACCGGAGCGTCAGCTCCTCCTCCTGGATCACCGTTGATCTCTCCGAACGGTATCAATTGCCGGTCAAGCTGCCCCACGGACGAATAGAGGCGTTCCTCTATGTGCAGAATCTGTTCAACACCCAGTGGGAGCAGGCGACATTTTTTTACGAATCTCGGTTGCGCAACGAAGCGGCCGGTGTGAACGATACTCACTTCGTCCCAGGGAATCCCCGGATGGTGATGGGTGGGCTGGCCTGGTATTTTTAGGGGGATGCTATCAGCCGTCAGTTCTGAATGGTCAGTACCAATCCTATTTCGGAAAGCTGATAGCTGATTGCTGGCAGCTAGCAGTTTGATATATGTAGTCATGCCGCGAATGCGACTCACCCGTGCCTATTTCAATCGCCCAACTCTCATGGTCGCCCGTTCTCTGATCGGCAAGTATCTCGTCCGGTCAATTGACGGGCGTGCGATCGCGGGAAAGATTATCGAAGTAGAGGCCTATGTCGGGCCACAGGATAAGGCCTGTCATGCGTCGAAGGGACGAACGAAGCGGACTGACGTGCTCTTCGGGCCCCCGGGGCAATCCTACGTCTATCTGATCTACGGGATGTATCACTGTTTGAATGTCGTGACGGAGCGGGAGGAGTTTCCTGCCGCGGTGTTGATCCGAGCGATTGAAGTCGATGGAGTGTTGATCGATGGTCCCGGTCGTCTCTGCCGTGCTTTGCAGATTGACCTGAGCTTGAACCGGATCGATCTGACGATGCAGGAGTCTCTCTGGTTTGAGGATCGAGGAGGCCGGATTTTGCGCGGGCAAGTTGCCGCGTTTCCGAGAATCGGTGTCGACTATGCCGGCACATGGGCGAAGAAACCCTATCGGTTTCGATGGCAGGAGGCTTTGTAGGCGGGGCTGAAGGGACGCAAGGCGTAGAAGATGTGGAAGCGCTTGTTCGCGAATTTGCGATGGGGGCAAAAGCAAACGGGGCCGTCGTAGCAGTACGACGGCCCCGTTGTATCATCGATACCGGTTCGACTACTCGATCTTGCGATCGGCGCCAATCTTGGTAGCTGAGGTCACCGGGGGCGCAATCTTGATCTGAGGCCCCTGCACGTTCGGGAGACGGCCTGCGCCCTGTCCCTCGGTGATCCGGTCATTGTCGGTCTTGGTCAATTTCTGCTGGCTGTGCTTGATGGAATCGGCTGACTTGAGCAGGGTCGCTTCGCCGCGGGCATCGGATTGACCAGGGTCATTGGCGGTGGGCTGGCCGGTGACGGGGCTTCCACTGTTCTTCATCGGGTACCCCTCATGCTTGGGGAGCAATGCGGGGTTAGCAGAGGCCAACGACAACGTGAAAAGCACACCGGACAACGTCGCAATAGTGCCGAGTACGAGCTTCATACCCTACTCCTTTGAAAAATGGTGACTGGAGAAAATACGTTTAAGAACAGTTAAATTCTTAGGCCGAATCAAGTGGCGCGAATCATAGCGATGGGGGGGTATCCCTGTCAAGCGAGAAAGCGAGGGCGAGGTTCTTGGCGCGACGGGACCTATCTTATTGAAAGAGTGCCCGAATGGCTCGGAGACCATCTGTCGAGGATGGACGGACGATGGCGGCCGAGAGGCTAGGCCGTAGGACGGCGAGCCGGTCGTCGTCCCCGTCCCCGATGACGGAAGGCCGGCCCTCGGCTCACGCCTGGGAGGCGAATCGTCAGCGTGGTGCCTTCGCCTGGGGCGCTGGCAATGGCAATCGATCCGCCATGCTCCTCGATGATCTTTTTGACGGTCGCGAGGCCCAAGCCGGTTCCGGAGCGCTTCGTCGTAAAGAACGGCTCGAAGACCTTATCGAGAATTTCAGCCGGAATAGGCGCGCCGTCGTTCTTGATCAGGATCTGCACTTCAATGCCGCGGCCGGCGCGATGTTGGGTGACCTGAATATGTAAGTGACCGCCGGGAGTCATGGCCTCGCCGGCATTCTTGAAGATACTCAGGAAGACCTGCTGGAGTTTCGCTTCATCGCCGCGCACCGGGGCGATTTGCGTCGCGTAGTCTTTCGTGACCTGGATGCGAGTCACTTCTAAGTCGGTGCCCACCACCACCAGCGCACTTTCGAGCACTTCGGGAATGCGGCAGAGGCGCCGGTTCAGTTCAAGCGGTTTCGCGAAATCGAGGATCTCGTTCAGAATGGCTTCGACCCGGATCAAGTCGCGCATGGCGTTTTCGACGCGGGTTTGCGGGTCAAAATCAAGAATGCCTTCGGCCGTCACTTCTTCCAGCTGGGAGCGGATGGCACCGATCGGCTCCCGGATTTCCGTGGCGAGGAAGGCGCTGAACTCTCCGATGGCTGCCTGCCGCTCCTGTTTACGGATCACCGGTTCCAGGATTGTAGGCGCTGCCGCGGGGACAACGGCGTTATCGGATCCGGCTTCCGGTTGGGCCGCCGGGGCTGCCACAGGCGCAGGTGGTGCCTGAAGGAGATCGGCCAGCTTCAGAATGATCGGTTCCAACGTGCGGGCGTCGGTGGCTTGGTAGCGTCCCGCCTCTTTCGACCCGAGAGTCAGCGTTCCGCCGACCTGTCCGCGGACAAAGAACGGGACCACGAGTGAGGAGACGAACCGCTCTTTATAGAGGTGTTTATGGTCGAGGAAACGCCCTTGGGTCGAGGCCAGGTCATGATCGACTCGCGGCTTCCGGTGCCTGACGGCCCAGCCGGAGGCCGAACTGTCGAGCGTGAGCCGATGCCCGGCGCGCATATCTTTTTTGCTGTCTTTCTCGCTCTTTTGATCGCCGGCCACGCCGAGCACTTCCATGCTGCCCGCGAGGGGATCGTAATAACAGGCCCAGGCCCGGTCATACGTCGTGTACTGGCTCGCTTCTTCCAACACCTTAATGATTTTTTCTTCCAATTCAGGCGTGAATTGCGCGGTCGGTGCTGCAAATATTTCCGAGACCGCCGGTGCGGCCGGTGCCGGCTCACGCGACACGTAGGGGCGGCTGAGCACCACGTTCATGTCGAACAGGCCTTCGCGTTCCAGCGCTTTCGTGATGTCGTCGCCGGCCTGTTCTATCAGGCCTTTTTCCTTCTTAGCGAAGGTGGCGTTTTCTTTTCGGGCGATGACCAGGAAGCCGTAGGTGCGCTGGCGATGGCGGAGCGGCATGCCGAGCAGCGATTTGGCTCCCGGCGTAATGAGGCGCAGTCGGATGGTGCGGCCGGCATCATGATCCTGCGGCGCGGCTTGGACCGCCGCAGCCTGGGTCGAGAGCGTTCTCAGGATGGCCTGCACATCGCGCGGGGTAAAGCCACGGGTGGCGTGCCCGACGAGCGGCCCTTGTTCCTGGTGAAAAATGGCGGCGAGCGCCGAATCCGTCCCCAATTCGTTCAGGGCGGTATTCAACGTCCGTTGCAAATGTGTTTCAGCGTTCTGTTTCGATTGCGGCGCAGGCATGGTCATGGGTAGCGTTCTCGATTAAGGGATCGCATTCTAGCAACGATGGAGGGGTGATGCAATGACACGAGTGTAGATACTTTATTCTGGATTGATAATCTTCGGAGCCCTGCGTTCGACGATGACCTGCTCGACCGGCGGCGGTTCGAGTCGTCGCATGTTCAACAGGCTGGTGACAATGCTGATGACCAGGGCGCCTCCGACGGCGGGCCAAAATCCCGACACCGTAAAATCTTTGACGAGGTAAGCCGTGAATTCAAGGAGCAGGGCATTCACCACGACGAGAAACAGTCCCAGCGATAGGACGATCAGCGGGAGCGTGAGGATCAGGAGGATCGGTCGCAGGATGAGATTCAGAAATGTCAGCACCAGGACGGCTGCCGCGCCTGCCGTCAGAGTCGAGGCTTCGATGCCGGGCACGATGGCCACGGCGAGAAAGACGGCAATGCCGGTCGTCACCACACGGGTGAGCGCGGCCTGCAGCCCTCCATGGAAGGGCGAGGCCTGAGCGAATCGGGATATGTGAATCCTCTCCATCTCGGCCGGGTCCTCTTATTGTGCCGCAGGCGCCTGTGGCGGCGGCGCCACTTTCTTCGCCGCGGAGTAATGGACTTCCGTCGCCGTCAATGTCTTTTTGTCCTTCGTCGCCTCGATTACCACGCGATCACCGATGGCCGGGGGCTCGGTCGACGATGGATTGCCCTTTGCCTTGAAGCTGGTCTGCTTGGTCAGCATCACGGAAATCATTTTCCCCTTGGGCGTTTTGACTTCGATATGGGTGCCATCGATTGCAGTAACGGTGCCCAGCACATGCTGGCCCGAGCCATGGGCCCAGGCGGCGGAGGATGTGAAAACGAGCGCGAAAGCCAATAGAAGGTGTCGAACCATAGTAGGTGCCAGCTCCTTATGAAAAGTGCTAATGCTGATGACCGGAGCCTGCTGTCGCGGCAGCCGAGTCATCGCCCTGAAGAAATTTATCGAAGGCCGCTTCCTCGTCAGCCGCATGCTTCGACTTCGGATTCAGCGACTTCATCGTGTCTAATTCCTGAGGTGTGAGCTTGGGCAGGTGGCGAATGAAGTGCACCAGCTTCCAGCTATCCAGGTCTTGCTCCGGATCGCCTTCGCCCCAGGCCGGCATAGCCGTGAATCGAATGCCGTTATGAATCACCCAGAAGAGTTCGCCGTCAGACATGGTTTGAGTCGGTGATTCGCGCAGATCCGGCGCTTTCGGATAGACGTTCTTGCCGATCGGCGTCTTGCCGCTGCCGTCGTTCGCGTGGCAGGTGGCGCAGTGATCGGCAAAGTGGCCCAATGCATCCTGCAACACTTCCGGAGTGGCCGGCACAGGATTCGGCTTGTTGCGGTGCTCAAGGGGGATCGCCAGGTAGCGGACCTGCCGTGCCATCAATACTTCAAGTGCATTGGGCTCGGCTTTGGCGCTGAATCCGGTCGTGAAGGATTGATAGCCGAACCAGCCCAACAACGCCAGTCCGCTCACGATCAGGATGATGATGCCGCCGATCAATTTGGCTTTCATACGCGCAAGTCACTATACAAAGTCTGCCGGATAATTGCCAACCGCTACGAAGCGACAGGGCGCTGCGACGTCACAGATACACGAGAGGCGAGCAGGATGAGCACCGGCAGATGCATGAGGAGGCCGCTCAGAGCCATGAAGGATTCGCCGATCCATAAGGTCATCGCGAGGTTGAAGGCCAGGACTCCGTAGTAGAGGCCGACTCCAAGTAGAATCCTGAGCGTCGTGGTGGCTGAGGGGAGGGAATTCAGCGCGGGGAGTCGGCGGTTGAGCGGAAAGTAGATGGCAAGGGAAATCAGGCCGACGACGGCCCATCCGACATAGTTGGCGAAGGGAACGCCGAAGTGCCAGCCGGGGTCGGGGTAGTAGTAGATCTTGCCGAGGAACCAGCGATCACCGCGGAGCGCGACCGGATCGATGACCATATCGATGAAGGCGAACAGGCCGGCCGTCATGAGCCACAGGCGCCAGTCCGTGTGTGCGGTCAGGTCGAATCGCAGCGATCTGAGGGGAGGGGAGGAGATTGCTGCGCGATCGATCGGCAGCAACAGGCATAGCGCTACGCAATAGGCGGCATAGAGCAGAAAGCTGAAGGAGATCGAATCCATGAACGGGATGTTGGAGAAGTACAGTTCCTGCCCGATCGTTGAGCCGTTGTAGTGATACCAGCCGAAGGGAATGCCGTTCCGTGTCGACGAGTATTCGCAGATGAAGGCCGTCGCCCAGCTGATCAACCAGAAGCGCCAGGTGCGAGGCCAGCCGATCAACTGGATCGCGGAAAACAGAAAAGCGGCAAGAAAGACGAAAACGTAGGGACGAAAGAGGATGGTTTTGAAAAAGAGGGTGATGTACTCCACGGTGGCGGAGCCTCAGGCGTAGTGGTGGTCGCGGAACCAACGCACCGCTTTTTCGAGCGCGACTTCCGGCGGTGTTTGGGGGATCCCGAGCTCGCGGATCGCTTTGCTGCAATCGTAATGCATCTTGTACTTGGCCATCTTCACCCCTTCCAGCGGAATGCGCGGCGGGATACCGGTGACCCAGGAGAAGGCCAGATTCAGATAGGCGAGCGGGAGGATGAGTTCACGGGGGAGCTTTACTGACGGCATTTTGACTCCGGTCAAGCGACTCAAGATCTCGAAGACTTCCCGCAGCATGAGATTTTTCGTGCCGAGAATATAGCGCTCGCCGATGCGGCCCTTCTCCATAGCCAGGAGATGGCCGGCGGCCACATCGTCGACATCGACGATGTTCATGCCTGTTTCAATGTAAGCCGGCATCCGGCCTTTCATGAACTCGACGATCATCTGCCCGGTGGGTGTCGGTTTCACATCGCCTTCGCCGACCGGCGCGCTGGGATTCACGATTACGACCGGCAGCCCCTGCTTCGTAAGCTTGAGGACCTCCTGCTCAGCCAGGTACTTCGACCGTTTGTAGTGACCGGCCATTTGTTTGAGTGACACCGGGGTCTTTTCAGTGCCTAGTCCTCCATCCGGGGGTAACCCGATCGCGCCGATGGTGCTGCAGTAGACGATGCGTTCCGTACCGACGTCCCGCGCGGCTTCCAGCAGATTCTTCGTGCCGGTCACGTTCACATCATAGAAGATCGCCGGATTCCTGGCCCAGAGGGCATAGTGTGCGGCGACGTGATACAGCTGCCCGCAGCCGGCGAGGGCCTTGCGCAGAGAATCTTTGTCGCGCAGGTCGCCATAGGCGCCGTCGATCTTGAATTGCTGCAGATTGGAGAAGTCGCTGTCGCGGCGGGCCAGCACACGGACATCGACGCCGGTCTTGAGCAAGGCGCGGACCACCGCCGCGCCGACGAATCCCGTTGCGCCTGTGACAAGAGCTTTCATTGTGAAGACGTGAAGCGTGAAACGTGAACCGTGAAACGTAGGGATTGTTTGTCGGAATGAGCGATCATGCGCTTCACGAGAGACGTTTCACGAACGACGGTCAATTCTTCCGCGAGGTGATATATCGCGCGATCTCACGGAGCGGATCGGCCGACGGGCCGAATGACGACAAACGGTTGATCGCGCGTGTGACGCAGTCGTCGGCCAGCTTCCTGGCTCCATCCACGCCATAAAAAGTCGGATAGGTCTTCTTGCCGCGCTCGGCATCCGTGTTGGGATTCTTGCCGAGCTCTTCGCGAGTGCCGGTCACGTTGAGGACATCGTCGGCGATCTGGAAGGCCAGGCCGATATCTTCGGCGTAGCCGGTCATATCATCAAGCTGCCGATCGGTCGCCCCAGCGGCGATCGCACCCATCCGCACAGCCGCGCGCATCAACATGCCGGTTTTGTGCTTGTGAATGTTTTGCAGAGTCGGCAGATCGATATCTTTATGTTCCGCCTGAATGTCGAAGACCTGGCCGCCGACCATGCCCGCGTTGCCGGACCCGTAGGCCAGTTCCTGAATCAGGCGGACCTGCCGCACCGGATCGCAGCCCTTCATCAGATCAGGCCGGCTGCAGAGATCGAAGGCCATGGTGAGTAACGCATCGCCGGCCAGGATTGCCATGGCTTCGCCGTAGACTTTGTGATTCGTCGGCTTCCCGCGGCGGAAGTCGTCGTTGTCCATCGAGGGCAGATCGTCGTGGATCAGTGAATAGGTATGGATGAATTCCAGCGAGCAGGCGACGGCCATCAATCCCGGGGGTGTCGTTCCCAGGGCTTCTGCCGCGGCAATCGTCAAAATCGGCCGCACTCGCTTGCCACCCGCCATGAGGCTATAGCGCATGCTCTCGTGCAACGTCGGCGGCGGCGTCGTGGCCGGGGGGCTTACGTCATCTAAGAAGCGATCAACTGCGATCCGCTTCTGTTCGAGATAGTCCTTAATGTTCATGGAGATAAAAAGAGGTTCGTGACGATCGGCTCTGTATTTTTCGGAGAGTAACAAATGGCCTGGGGGGTGTCAAACGGGGGGAAGGGTCGGTCACTCGTGATCGTTTCCTCGCTCCCTGAGCGCGCACCTGGAATAATCGAATGCTGAAATCAAGGGCGGTGCTCGCTCAATGGGCGCGGTGGAATCAATAACGAGCGCCGACCCAGGAGAGCAGGAAAGAAGGGAGAAGAGGCTGAGGCAACGCGTCCTGGGTATTGGGCCTTTCGAGCGACCATGCTAGCAGGCTAGCCATCGCTTGTTTTTCTTCCGGCCGCTTCGCTATACTTCCACCACTATGAGTATTAGAAAGGGCGGCGGAGATTGGGAGCCCATGTTGCTGGGGATTGAACCCCGGAACTGCAAGGTGTGCAACGAAGGGCTCTATCGGAATAAGACCTTCTTCACCGGCGGCTGGTCCCGCTGCGCCCTCTGCGATGAGTTTGTCCACTACAGCTGTCTCGCCAGCGGCAAGGTATCGTTTCTCAAAGCCCGTCCTCGCGTGTGCAAGACCTGCCGCGCTGCTCAAGAGGGCACCCCCTCTCCTTCGCCCTCGAAGGATGAGACTCCGGCTGCCGTCGGGTCGTGACCTCCAATTCCCCGTCGAATCAAGTTCCTTCCAGAACCGATTGGCATATCTATTTTTCTGAAGCGATCCGGTTGGCACTGGCCCCGCTGGTCCTGCTCTTCGCGGGGTTTTTTACCTCTAATTTCATCATCAGCGGTCAATACACCTGGCCGCGGACGAGCCGCACGCTGGCGCTGACGCTGACGGTTGTGATTCTCTCCTACGAGTTCGTCTACAAGGAACAGCTCGCGCGCCAGGCGTCACCGGAGCGGGCGAAATCCGTCCTGCTCTATTCCTGTGTGATTCCCTATCTGGTCGGTATTCTCGTGATGTTTGCCTTGTGGAAGCTGTAGCAGGATGCTGAAAAAAGTCCGCCAGCGGCGTTCTCGCTTCACGCAGAGACTCAACGTACCGAAGCGTACGCCTCGCCTCTGCGCTCGCTGCGGCCTTGCTGGACGGCCTTTTTGAGCATCCTGATGGGATGGAAGTTTCCATGCGCTATGGAGCATGGTAACGAGCTTTCTGGCAGAGGATAGACAATGGCCCAGGTCATTCGAAGCGGCGCCTTTCTGCAGCAATGCTGGTCGGTCCATCCGCTCTGTGTCACGGTAAAACGGATCGCTGACGATCGCACGGTCGTGCTGCTGTGCAGCTCCTGCCGGTCCGCGCATCATTTGCAATGTGCCTCTGTGGTCGCCCGGGCGTCGGCGGCGCAGAGTGAGGGGGAAGCCTCGGCTCCCGTTGTGGCGGATGAAGCCGAGGGGCTGATGAAACTCGCCAACTGCATCACTGTCCATCGGCCATCGCTGTCGTTGCGCGAGATGGATGTGTTTGAAGACCGGGTGCTGATCCGTTGCGCCGATTGCCGGTGCCACTATGATCTGGCGGTCTCGCAGTTTGAAATGCGTCAAAAATAACCCATCACCATTCACTCTCTCCGCCGTGATCGCTACGCATGACTGTTCCGCTCTCGTTGACCGATGAAGAGGCCGCCCTTGTGGCCGATGCGCAGTTCTTTCGCAAGAAAGAGCGAATCTCGGCGAAAGTGCGGGCCCAGCTTGATGCGACGTACGCGGGGCTGACGGAAGAGTTACGCCGGATCAGTCTGCACGCCAGTCTGATTGCGCCGCAGGGGTTCAATCCTCGCACGCATCAGTTTGTGAAAGGCGAGCATCTCGAATCGTTTCCCTATCAATATCTCGATTATCCCAAACATTTCGATGGGGGCAACAAGTTCACATTCCGGACGCTGTTCTGGTGGGGCCATCATCTGGCCTGCGCGTTGATTCTCGAAGGGGATGGCCTCAAACAGTACAAGAAGCACATCGTCGACCGGTTTCATCAGGTGGCCGGGCAGGAATTGGAACTGTCGCTGGCCCCGACGTTGTGGGAATGGAAGCGCGGGGAAGGCTATACTCTGCCGATCACGCATGATCGCAAGGCGCAGATTGCGTCGGTATTGGCCGAGCGGCGGTTTCTCAAGATCGTGCGGTTCGTGCCGATGACCGATCCCCGGCTGCAAGCGGGTTTACTCCCCGATCTGAGTCGGGAAACCTTTCGGTCGATGCTGCCCATTGTGACGGCTTGAGGGTCGGTGATCCGGGAATTGTCTCCGGATGCCAACTTGGGTAGACTGGGCCAGCGTCGGGGCAATATATGTTTAGCGTGAGGAGGCGTCCGTGAAATCAATGATGCTGCGACAGGTGGTGGGAGTGAGTCTGGTCGGAGTCATGGCCATGATGGCCGGATGTGCGGGGAAGGGAGAGACGCGCTACCTCGACGTCCGGACGCCGACAGCCGCAGCTCCGTCTCCCGAACAAGAGCCGGTCAAGATTGTGATTGAGCCGTTTGAAGATCGTCGTGATGACAGGACGCGTGTGGGACAGCGGACGCATCTCTGGGGCGGTGTGACGGTATTTAATGTGGCGGGAGAACGTCCGGGGGAAGTGATTGCCCTGGCCCTGGCGGATCGTCTGAAGAATCGCGGCTGGCGGGGACGCCCCTGGAAAGTGCAAGTCGGCCAGAGTGCGGATGCCCCGGATGCCGACATTATTATCAGTGGCCAGGTATCTGAATTCTCGGCGACGGCCAAGAGCCGGGCGTTTTCCACCGTGATCAACACCAGCAACAAGTTCAGTATTCAGGCGCGTAATGTGATTGATAGCAGCACGACGATTCGAAGCGTCGAGGGTGCGCAACGAACCACGGTCTTCTGGTTTGCCGAGGAAGATGTGCAGGAATTGTTGGCGGCGACCTTGAAAGAAGGCATCGACCGTTTCATTGCGGATACGATGGTGAAGGACCGGGCATTACGGCCGGCCCACTAGCGGGATGGGCCGGATCGCAGGTCTATCTGGTCTATTCAGTCTATCTGGTACCAGACCAGATAGACGAGACGGACCAGACAGACTAAACGGACCATCCGCGTAGTGACAGGGGAGATTCCAAAGAGTGCGTGAGCGGCGCTGGGAAACAACGACCGCGCTGACGTTCAGCCAGGTCCTGGCGGTCGGAGAACGGCTGGCCGCGTTGGGCCTCAAACCGGCCGTGCCCGCGCAGGACGTGATTTGTTACGTCGAGGAATGGACCGTGTCCACGCCCGACGAATTCGATCAACTCGATCCCTGGGCCACGGAAGACGTCACGCTCGTGCATGTGCGCGAGGGCTGGCAAGGCGATTTTTTCCTGCTGGCTGGCGCCTACCACACCGTGTTTCAACGCTATCAGGATGTCGGCACCTACTGTTCGGTGAGCCACCCCTGGCGCATTCGCGAGCCGTTGCGGCGGCATGAACCACGCAGCATGTTCTGGCTCGGGTTCCGGCACGCGCATTCTTTCCTGCGCATCCGCCTGCAGACGACAGAAGTGATCACGCCGGGGGAAACGCGCGCAGACGGCGACCGCACGGAGTGGCTGGACGAACGGCGGGCCGCCTTTCTCGACGCCATCACCATTCTGGAGCTGCCCGTCGAAACGTTGATCGAGAAACAACAAGTCATCTTGCGTCCGGCCGATCCTGCGACCCCGTTCTTCTGTTCCTGGCCCGACGCATTCGGCCCCTGCCAGTTTGAGTACAACACGACCGACTCTTTTGAGTTCCTCGTGCCGGCCAGCAAGCTGGCGGCCACGTTTGCGCAAAAACCGGCCGGCGTGCGGGCCTACCTGACGGGATTCTCTGAAGAGGCGCTGACCGATTTCGCGGCCATTGAGCCAGGCGCTCGTTTTGCCTATCGCTGTTCGGTTCACTGTCCCCTGGATGAGCTGCCGGAGGTCTTGGAGGCAATCCAGCCGGAGGGGCGCCTGTATGCCACGCTCTGTGAGTTCCAAACGCAGGCGGTCGTGCCGGAAGGAGACGATGCCTCGGCGATCATCGGCATCGTCGGATTAAACGGACAGTTCCAGATTGAGGCCAGGCTGAACCGGGCGCCGCTCAAGGAAGAGGCCATGGGGCCATGGTTGGAGCGGTTGATCGGGTACCCGGTGGCGTATGCTCCGCTTCCCGCCTTCGTTTAGCGGACGACTGAAAATGACCCCCAACTTCGTTCTCACGTCGCAGCTCCCCTGCGGCGTATCGGCGGAGAGTACGCCTCGGGGTGCTGCTCGTTAGGGCCTTGCTGGACAACCGGTTTGAGCAACCTCTATTGCGCTGCTCCTCAAGAACCAATTTTTCATTGAAGAAACTCTTCGGATTTCGCACAGTGTTGGCATGAGCCCGCTCGCGAAAGTCCAATCCCTCCTCACCAAGCCCTTCATGGCACCGGTGTTTTTTCTCTCCGGTGTGACCTATGACACCTTGACGCTCACACGGATCGACCGGCTGCAAGACAATCTGTTACTGCTGATCTATTTGCTGCTGTTGGGTGTGCTCATCGTCCTGACCGGCCGGTTGGGGATTGAGCCGCCGCCGGATCGGGAGCAGTTGGCCTCGCTCTCGCCCTTTGGCCGGTGGGTGCTGCGCGCCAGACCCTATTACCCGATGGCGGTACAGTTTCTGCTGGGCGGGCTCTTCAGCGCCTATGCTATCTTTTATTCCCGGAGCGCGACGCTAACGAGCAGCGCGATCTTCTTTGCTCTGTTGATCCTGCTGCTGGTCGGGAACGAGTTTCTGCGTGATCGACTCTCCAGCCTGCGTCTCTTGATCAGCCTCTATGCGCTGGTCTGCTTTGCCTTTTTCACGTTCTTTCTCCCGGTGATGACCGGGCTGATGAACATGGTCATTTTTCTTGCGGGTGCCGGATTGACCGCGATGGTCACCCTTCGGGTCGTGCATTTAATTTATCGCAACAATCCGGATCGCTCGAAGCGCGAGGCGGTCGGCGTCACCGCACCGGCGTTCGGGCTCATTGCGTTGCTGGTCGGCTTCTACTTTCTAAACTGGATTCCGCCGGTGCCGCTCTCGTTGAAGTTCGGCGGTATCTATCGTGAGGTGCAGCGGCAGGGAGATCAGTTCCTCCTGACCTACGACCGGAAATGGTACGAAGTCTGGAAACGCTCCGAGAATCCCTTCCCCGCCGACGAGCCGATCTATTGCTTCACGGCGGTTTTTGCGCCGGTGGCGCTGGACACGACGGTCTATCACCATTGGTATTTCCGCTCGAATAGCAGCAAGCCGTTCTCCCATGCCGACAAGATTCCCATCAAGATCTCCGGCGGCCGCGACGGCGGCTATCGGGCCTATTCATTCAAACAGCGGCTCGACCCGGGCGACTGGCGCGTGGATGTCGAAACCGAGGATGGCCGCATCGTCGGCCGCGTGTCCCTCCGTGTCGAACAACAGAATGATCACCCCACTGCATTGAAGACGCTGTCCTACTGATGAAGCGACTGAGTGGACTCAAATTGCTGGAAGAGCGGGAAGGAGAAGGCCGGCAGGCCGGGAAAGGCGATCGCGTCGTCTATACCACGCGGATCTTCCTGAACCAGGGCGACGAAGTCCCGCTCAACGACATCCAGGCCAGGCAGGTTCCCAAGGAGCTGGTTCGAGTCGTCGACGGCGTCACTTTCATCGACCACACGATCGTACTCGGTCAGCGCCAAGCCATCGCCGGGATCGAGCACGCGCTGGTAGGCATGAAAGCCGGCGGCTATCGCAAAGTCCGCATCGGTCCGCACCTGGCCTATCGGGGCAAGGGTATTCCGGATCTGATTCCCGCTGAGGCGGTATTGGTGGTGGATTTGTGGATGCGAGAGATTCCCTCTTCAGAACTGAACCGAAGCAATCGCTGATGGTGCTCGCCCGCCTCGACTTTTCCCTCCGTTCTGTTTAGGCTCTGCCTGCCGCATTTCACCTTGTGGGAAGAAAAAATCTCTGCGGCGCGACGGCCTGTGCACGATAGCCTCTGATGGTGTCGCATACGGTGTGTCTATCTTGAGGGAACCCCATGCCGTTTTATAGCGCGATCGACAATCGAACTCCTGCGGGGCGACGAACAGCGGAGGGACTGCTCCGCCTAAAAAAGGCGCTGGATTCTACCGTGCCGGCGAAGACGCTGGATCAGACGTTGCTGTTGGCGAGTTGGAACATTCGGGAGTTTGGCGGCAACAAGTCCGATGGCAGGGATAAGGAAGCGATTTTTTACCTGGCCGAGATCATGTCGCGGTTTGATTTGATTGCGGTTCAGGAAGTACGCGACGATCTCGACGCGTTGGACGGCTTGATGGGGATTCTTGGAGGCTGGTGGAAATTCCTGGTGTCCGACGTGACGCTCGGCGTGCAGGGAAACAGTGAACGGCATGCCTACATCTATGACACGCGGAAGTTGTCCTTCGGCGGATTGGCCGGCGAGTTGGTCCCGCCCATGAAAAAAGACGGAGACACGTTAGCGTCAGATTTTGCCTTCTCACGGACACCCTATCTGGCCGGGTTCCGGGCGGGCTGGTTCAAATTTACGATCTGCACGCAGCATTTGTATTACGGGGATGCGAAACCGGACGACCCCCAGCGCCAGAAAGAAGCTGAAGCCGTGGTGAAGCTGCTGAAAGCACGCATGAAGTCAAAAGATCGATGGGCCAACAACGCAGTCCTGCTGGGTGACTTCAACGTCTTCACCACCAACGATGCCACATTCAAAGCGATCGAGAAGGCGGATTTCGAGATCCCGGCAGGCCTGAAAGGGAAGTACACGAACGCCAATCTGGACAAACCGTTCGATCAGATGGCCTTCCTGGCTCCGGACGTCAAAAGCCAGGTGAGCGTCGCGAAGGCCGGCGTGTTTCCGTTTTTCGACCAGGTGTATCGTAACGACGATCAGGCCACGTACTTGCCGGATAAGGATGCCAAGACCTATCGCGAGTGGCGGACCTACAAGATGTCCGACCATCTGCCGATTTGGGTCGAGTTAGGGGTGGATTTCGGCGCCGACTATCTGAAGCGAAAAGCCAAGCCGCCAGTGCCGTAATTGCATCGTGGGATTGTGGGTTCAGGCGTGCCACTCTGTGCCGGGTGCGAGACGTGTCTGTTTTGAGGAAATGAGCTGAGATGGCAACAAGAAGTCTGACCTGCCCGACTAGTCCCAACTGTGTATCCACTCATGCGACAGATGAGGGGCATGCTATCGCGCCGTTTCGGTATCGCAAGTCGCGGGCGGAGGCGAAGGAGGCCCTGAAGGATATTGTTCGTACTCTGTCCCGCACCAGGCTCGTCGAGGAAGACGAGTCTTATCTGCACTACGAATTCACCAGCCTGCTGCTCAGATTTGTCGATGATGTGGAGTTTCTCTTCGACGACGAGAGCAAGACCATCCACTTCCGCTCCGCCTCACGCACCGGTTATGGCGATCTCGGCGTCAATCGGAAGCGGATGGAAGAGATCCGGTCGCTCGTCGGCGACAAGCTCTAGCCCCATTCGGTAATTTTCTTGGGAGTTGTCCGGTCGCTTGCTATGCTTCCAGAGCAGGAGGCTAGATGCTATGGGTTTCAAGCGAAAAGGCTCACGTGTCGAGGTCAGCCGTGCCGGGCGTTTGCAGCGCGGGGCACTCTCGGCGTCGTGCAAAGTCCTGGATATCAGCGAAACCGGTGTGAAGATTGAGAGTCGTCTGTTTGTGAAGAGTGGCGATGCGCTCCAACTGGTAATCGATCTTGAGCAGGGGAGAACGTTGACGTGCGGGTTACAGGTCGTCCATGTGCGGTCCCCGAAGTTTGGCGCGACGATCACCGCGATCAGTCCCGAGGATCGCGAGCGACTGGCTCATATCCTCGACGATCACGTGCAGAATAATTTTTCCCGCCGCTAGACGGAGAACCCTACAACCCATGACAGGCGGCGGTCGGGGTGAGTTCCGTTTCAGACAATTCCAGCTTCGAGAGATAGGCCCAGCCCATCAGATAGTCCAGGTGCCGTAGGTTTCGAATTCCTCCAGCTCATACCACTGAAAAATCGTGCTCGTCTGGGGAAACTCCTTGCCCTCCGGGGCCTCGACGATCTTTGTCACCTTCTTGATGGCCAGCTTCGCCCGTTCGCGGGCCAGATCGTCGCCGAGCATTGAGAGCAGCCTGCCCGCACTCGACAAGCATACATGGGCAGTGACCGTCGCAGGCCCATCACGATCGGCGCTCTAGCGGATTCCCGCGCGTGAAGAAAAGAGGGTGTGCCTGGCGCTGCTTAAGGTTTGTTGTGTAGAGACCGAGAGGGAATCTAATAGGTAGAAGAAGGCTCTCTGTGCGCTCTGTCGTCGGCATGGATCTCGATGTACGAGGCAACCTGCCTGCGCAAAGCGCTTCGGCGAAGGCAGGGAACGCCGCCGACGGGCGTTTTCAGGGTCCTGCTAGTGTTTGACCGGAGGGAGCTTCGGCCCCAATCTGGTCGTGTGCTGGAAGACGCACTTCGGGCAGGTGTAGTGGACGAATTGCCCACCGCCGACCAGGCGTTTCTTCATCGGCACCTTGCACCAGGTGCAGAGCCGGTCCGGGAGCGTGGCTGCGGATGCGGTCGGAGTCGATGGGTTGCTCATAGTGGGGCGCATTGTCACCGAGGGGTGTGAACCTTGTCAACCGACTTGGAAAGCTCCGGGTGGCCCGAGCTAAAAAAAGTTTTGGCGCTGCGTCTCACTGAAAAAACTTCATGGTATAGTGCAAAAAAAGGTGTAGTGCGCGTGCCTCTTTACTCTTTAACAG
>Ga0209079_10000115_pt1 | contig 38756 bp, 66 predicted proteins | sample PPLLaktember2015_2_FD_187259 | JGI IMG/M metagenome (GOLD analysis project Ga0209079, IMG submission 187259) | Freshwater sediment microbial communities from Prairie Pothole Lake near Jamestown, North Dakota, USA - PPLs Lake P7 Core (6) Depth... | ecosystem: Environmental > Aquatic > Freshwater... | reverse complement strand
CTTCGAGGAGAAAATGTTTTCGTCCTCGTCAAGAGCAAAATCAGCAAGGTCGGCAGGTAGGCCAGCCTCGGTTAGTTTCTGCAAAGCGGTTGCTCTGCGATCTTTAAGTAGCGCCTGTCGTTTCATGTCGGCAAGCTCTTTCTGCATATCGGCAAGCGCCTGATCCTTTGGATCTTTGGGCGGATTGCGTTTCTTCAATTCCTCGTCTACGATTCCGGAAAGCTTCTCTTCACGGAATTTCACAGCATAATTGTCAGTGGTTCGGGAGATAATTGCATCCCGTTCTGACTTCAAGTGTGGATGTTCAGCTATGTATTTTGCTGCATCCTCACGGTTTGATACTACAATGGCGTTTTGAGCCATGGCCCGAAATGATTCCCGCTTTTCTTCGGGAAGATCGTTCACAAAATCAAGTAGGTTCATGTTTACTCCCGTCCACCTCAATCAAGTCAAGGTACACGTATTTACTATATAGCGATTCTTGAATATTGACAAGTCCCTAAAATATTTTTGTATGATGGTTGACATGAATCTATAATGGTTATATACTGTATTTATCAGGAGGAACGAAATGATTGATAGAAACCAGATGACTGAAATAATCAGGGCTATTTATAAAGAACGAGGACAAGGAATTATTGATTCACTTTATAACGCAAAAATAAAAGCATTTGAAATTGCCGATTCCATGATACCAAATAAAGCATGGGTTAACAATGGAGGATTCATGTGTTGGGAAAATCAATATTCAATAACTGAGGATGAACTAAAATGTCTAGTGTGAAAAAATCAAACTGCCCTTGCTGTGGGGCAGTTGCTCATGAGAATCGTGGCAAGCGTGGGTTTCAATCATCATATGATTGTGATATTGAACAATGGCAAATGGTCACTCAAACTTGCACTATTGTATGCACTGGTTGCGGTCTTAGTATAAGCTGTTCTTCAACAGCACTTCATGCTGGTATAAAAAATAAAGAAAATTCAGAAGAAAATACATATGATTATGTAAAAAACATTGCTATAAACAGATGGAACTTAAGACAAAATAAATAATTACAATTTCTTCTTCTGCCCAAACTCTTCACGCCATTGCTCCCAAGTCCAGTTGGGAGTTTCATTTTTCTCAGTACCTTCGATTCGGTAGTATGAGTCGCACCGGCAATTTATCGTCTCACTCGCCGGCCCGTATCCTGGAGAAATAACCTTTCCCCAAGGAGTATGAAAAAGCCCATCTTTCTTGTTCACGGCAACGCCATTCATACGGGCATGGTCTGGCCTGGTTCGTCCGTCCCGGGTACTCAGCCATACCCGTTCCCCATCAATCCCTTTTTCCTTGGCACGTTCATAAGCCTGAGTACTTCCATCCTGCCAGCATCTATGGGACTCAGTACGCACTACACGGTCGGATTGCCACAAAAGGTTATTGAATAGATCCTTCATTTCACTGGCAGTCTTAGTGTAACTCTGTCCCGTAGCGATTCCCCGGGTAATAGTTTCAGCAATCTTGTCTATGGTTCCGGTGTAGAGCTTGCCATACCGTGTAGCAAAATCAGCCCCTGACACTTGGCTGTACACTGAGTTCCTGATTGCATCCACCGGCAATATGCCAAAAGCCACTTGCTCATAGGTATTTTCATAGCTGTACCAGAATGTTTCGAAAGCATCCAGAACACTATTGGCGCTGGTATCTTCTGTCAATGCTTTGGCGTAGTTGATTGACTTCTTGACTTCCTTTGACATTTCCGTGAGTAGGTTTTTCAGCCGATTGTACTTGTTGGCATCCTCTAAACCGGTAGCGGTAAAGTCTGCAAGCTGTGCTTTAATGGCCTTGTATGAGGCGCTGTAGGACTTGGCAAGCTGTTTCTCGACCACATCAAGGTAATCCTCTATGCGGTCGGTCCCTTGCTCAAGGAGGTCACGGTATAGGCTCATTCTGGCCCCAATTCATAGCCATATAGCTCTATAAATTTCTGTTCCTCATTATGCCAGTAGTATACGCCATAGCATACACCGTTTTCGGTTATGATAATCCTGCCAACATATCCATGGTGAGGCCCAAAGATAACGCGGTCGCGGACTGCGTATTCTGTTTCTACAAATACCGGCGTTTTCACTCCGTTCATTCCTGGGTATCCTCTTCATCATCAACATCATCTAAAGTCAAGCCAGTACTCGGAGCAGACTTCTTAACCAACTTCATTTCAGCCTTAACACCATTGGGCAATATGTTTGCTGGCAAGTAGGCCAAGGCGGTTTCTTTTGAGGTCAATGTAGACAATTCAACGGCACTACGGATTATGTCTGCTTGATTGATCGGCAAGTCTGCTTGTATGGTAATATCAAGCCCCTCGAATGGCACGTTCACCAGGATATGTCCACAAATCATTTTAGCCCTGTTCTGTAGGAATTTCAGGAAGTACGGCTTTATGCTGTTGAACCTGTACATCATGGGGAGTAGGCGCCATTTCTGAGCCTCACCTGATGCACCGGCGAAATTCTCGTCATAGGCGTCTATGATTTGTAGTGCTTTGGTAATGTCCTCATTCACTACCTTGAGCGCCATTTCGATAAAATCGGTTGGAATGTCCCTGGTAATAAATGCCGCTTCATTTGCTGGATCTTCTGAACCGTCAAGAATCTTCCACATCTTGACCTTGTCTGCATCGGTGAGACCAGATTCGTCTGGAGCATTAGACAGGCGTTTCTTGAGCACCAGGATTGCAGCATTAAAACGCTCTCCTTCGTTGGCAACGTCTTGGGAGAGTAGCTTGTCTTTAAGGTCAATCAAAGTTAAAGCATGGTCGAAAAGGTTTTTCCATTCGGCTTGGAACGGGCCACAATTGACGGGAACTGTACGGTATCCGTGTTTTTCTTCGGGTAGTGCAGTCCAAGTACCTTTGATCTTCTCATAACGGTAGATAAAGTCCTTATCCAAGTAATCGGCATACTCTGATTCACCAATCTTGCGATACCAAATGAAACCCAAGAGCTTGGGCCGAATGTCATTCGACCAAAGCGGAATACCTTGGTCAAACGGGATTATTTCAAACTGTGGCCCTTCCTCAGAGAACCAATGCAACTCATACATTCCACCATGCCTTGCACCTTGCTCAAACTCATTGGCAGAAACTAAGGGCTCGTCGTTCAGGTCATAGATAGGTTTCAGGACGCTATCGTACAAATCACCGGCATACTTGATGTTACCCGGGGAGGCACCATATCCCTTGAAAAGGGCGATACATACCATGGCGTTGGGGCTTACTATTCGGGCATCAGGTGAAGGCTGTGGAGCTGGCCTTAGTATTGCAGGGTTGTAGCCCTGTGCGTATGCGGTCTGCTGGTTGATTCTTGGGAGTCTATTGGTTAGGGAGTCAATGTGGGCCTGTAAAGTTTTAGTGTCCATAACGATATTGTACCCCCTCACCTTGATTTAGTCAAACACCGATCATTTTAAGACTTGCGTCAACTACACTTGCTGTTTCTGCAATGGATGATTTTACCATAGGCAATCCTTGCACATCTTCTCTGCCTTGTAGTTTCAACATTTCCATGGTTTCAAATATCAGTAGCTTGGCCTTTTCTTCCGGCGTCATGTCAGGTTTGCGGATGGTTTCGCTCTTAAATACTTGGCGGTATTCTTCGACCGTTGCCTTTGCATAATCAGACCCAACCAAGCCATGATCCTTCCATTGGTCAGTGAGTGAGTTTCTTGCCTTGGTTGATTTGATGTCAAGTTGTGTTTTCTTGGCCTTATACGAACCGGTCTTTCTAATTGATGGTAGTACTTCCGATGTTACCCATTTCCTGAATGGTTTCGCCTCTGGTTTGTCTGACCTGAGTAGCACCGAATACAGGCCAGATTCGTTTATAATCCATGCATCTTGTTTTCTTCCTATTGAATCAGTGAGTGGAGTCAGACTCCGTTCATCATCATCAAGTCGCTCAGCCACCCTCCGAACATCTCCTATTTCAAGAATCGCGCAAACATCCTTGAGGGCAAACCATGGCTGCCCGTTGATAGTAAATGTCCGTACTTCAGATTCATTGAACTTGAAAACTGCAATGTCATTCATTCTAAACTCCAAATAAAAAAGCCCGCTTGCAGGTGAGAGTCTGCTTGCGGGCTTGGCTGGTACGAATTGACCACGGAAGCTCTCACCCTTCCATCGTCAATCTGATACCTGTAGTATATAGTACTTTCTCTATATAGTCAACAAAAAGACCCTCCCCCAGCCAACGGAAGGGAGAGGATCAGCCACGTACCTAAGCCGATTCGGGACAGCTCGGCAAACACTGTGTTAACGCCGTTACCCACGGCTTCCCTTGGTTCCTGGCAGCTCTACGAGCAAGGCGGATGCTGGATGAAGGAATCGAACCTTCACAATCTGCTTACAAGGCAGAAGGTCTACCATTAACCTAATCCAGCAAGTACCGGGCATTTTACGTCCCTTCCGGCAAGACGTTAGGTTTGACCCGTAGTATTGGTACTGCAATACCCAGCACTGTCTCAGTGAGCGATGAAAAAAAGCACAAGAGGTTGTAGTCTCCCGTGATAGCCATTGGTGGAGTTGCACCACCGGACCTGTTATGGCTTTTTATTTTGGCAAAATAATCTTTATCAATCCAGCAAAAGCACTTGCGATAATTGCAAGTAAAAATGCCGATCCAAGCCAATGCCAAAAGTCCTGAAAGATAAACTGTAATACTTCTATCATATCAACTCCTATTCCGTGGAATTGCCCACGGAGTAAATGTTATATTTCTTCCCACCGCTTCCCGATGCTGTCGGGGGAGAAGGGTTTTACAAGATCATGAGCAAAATGTCGCTTTTCACCTGTAGCCATAATAACTGTGTAGTATCCTTCATATTCTCCGACAAATCGACCCACAAACGGAACTGTATTGTCAATACTCGCACCATCCCCAACAGTTGCATTGTAGAACACCGCTTCCCTAACTACAGGCACCCATGCTGGCTTGGGTCGGGGGATCAGTAGTATAAAGTCCTCCATATTAACATGATTACTGTCCTTGGAGAAATAAAACTTTACCGATTTTGCAAATGCTGGCCACTCAACCTTCCGCAAGTCCACCACAAGCGGATCTGAAAGCAAAAGCTCCTCGGCTCGCTTGGCTCCCAGGTAAAAGAAAAGCGCTTGTACATAACCATCGAAAAGACTACCCCTATAATCCTCTGCAAAATCCATAGCGCCATCTATTGGAGCTTTCTTCCTACACTCCTCAAACTCTTTCTTAATATCCATCCTGTTCCTCCTTGGTTACATCCTGACCGCTACTTTTAACCTGTTAATATAAACACCCGTTGTCGTTTCCCTTATAGACGGGTGTTTTTCTTTGATCCTTGCAATAAATGCATCATCAACAACATCGAACCGTAACAGGCCAAACTCATTGAAAAGTATGTTAAAGCCTGATTTTGTTATTTCGTATTTCATCCTGTTCCTCCTTGTTCCTCTGTCAGCTTTTTATGCTTTTTAATTTTTCCATTCCAATTGAATTATATCCCTGGTATGATCCAACAACACAATTAAAGCCATATGCACGCTCTAGTATTTTTCCATCTGATGAAAAATGAGTAATAAAACCATCTTTGACTCTATACCCAACACCACGAAAAGTATAAACACCGTCTTTTTTTAACTTTGCTTTGTCGAGAATAATTGACTCATTTTCTATAGTAAGCCCATACCGAATCATATTGTCCTCCTTGTTCCTTTGGAAGTGTCCAAGATTCGAACTTGGCACGGATTTACTGGTGGCTTTAATATGGCCAATCTTACCCACCAAACCTCCCCATCGCACTATTCAGTGCCATACACTTCCACGCCTGTCTTTCCAGGCTGTCATAAGTTTTGTCCCAGCCTCAGCTTGCTCAAGCCTAAGCTGACTACATCCAGACTTAATATTGGACTCTTCCAGCGCCCAGTAATGAGCCGGGCCAGTGTAAACTAAAACACTTGGGATCATCCCACTGGCTTCCTGGTTCCTTCCATTTGGTTCCTTTCGGCGTTACTTTAATTCAATTGCTGGAATAATTGCAGAGGGCTTGAATACCACCCTGTAATTGCTTGTTGAAACATCACTTGCTTGTAGCGCTTCCGAAAAGTAAGTAACGTTATCAGAAAGCCCAAGATAGTGCTTCAAGAACTGGCCTTCATTCGTCTTTACAGTAACAACTAAGTCACCGTCCGAGTCAACAATGATTGCCAGCCTTCCTTCTATGGTAAGAATATACTGGTCTGTTATTCCGTTGTAGAATACCACGCGCCGGTATACTTCGAAGTTCTGTTCAGCCGTTTCCAGATTTGACCTTGCAATCATTGCATCACTGCAACTGGTAAGAGCCAATAAAGCCACCACAACACCGATTGCCATAAATACTTTCTTCATTTCTTTGATCCTCCGTTGATCTGTTATTACTATAACCGATACATGATATTAAGTCAACAGTTAAATGAAAAATATTTACATCCCGAATGCGGAACGGGTGGAGGTTGGGGCTGGGGTGGCGGTGTATGCTTTAATCATATCGGTAACAACGTACCTGGAAGCGTCAATGGCGTGGTTCAGGCAGTCCACAGGTTCAGGCAGATACCGACCGTTTTTGTCTTGCTTCCAAGTGTAGGAATAGAACTCTTTCTGGATGTTTCTTGATTGTGGCGTAATGAATATTTGCTTCGATTGCATAAGGTCGATACCGTAGCGTATAGAGTCTGGCCCCTTCTTGCATGGGTGTATGTTGAAACCGGCGCGGTATAGTTCCTCGATGCTTTTTGGTTCCGCACTATCGGCAACAATGCGAGCGTGTTGATTTATGTTCATGGACTTTAGCTTTCGCATTATATCGGAGTTCGTGAGTCCAGTCTGATAAATCATTTCATCCAAATATATTTCATCTCCACGAACCCATAGGGCTACCATAGCCAATTCATCCGAACTAAAGCCAAAGTCCATCCCATAACCGTATAACTTTGCATTGTCTGGCACTTCCGACACTTTGAAGTCTTTGAAAACCAGACCTTCCGTAACTCCCCACTCACCAAGAGCGTAGACCTGGTATGCCGTGCCTTTTAGTGCTTCCAGCTGCTTGCGGTATCCATCGTCAATGAACTTATTATCTTTGTAGGTTGTCTTGAGCAACGTACAAGACTCTGGTTGATTGTCCACAAAGTACGATTTCAGCCAATGGAAGGCAGAAACCGGATTGAATGACACGGTAATCTGAAACGGTACTGTTGACTGTCCGCGCAATCGTAGATTGATTTGTTGCAGGTCAGTGTCTGCAAATTCGTTGGCTTCCTCAAGCCATACAGCAGAAAGCACACCGGATCTGAATGTTATACTCTTGATCTTATCCTCAGAATCCATTCCGAGGAAAAGAACCTGGTTATTACTGGCCGTACACGTGATAGTCATATCTGATTTATTCACCACGAACAGGCTTTCAAGGTTCCACTGGCCTATGATTTGCCGGAATAGCGCAAATGTAGAAAAGCGATTGGTGACACCGTACTTTCTTGCCACCAAAAGATTATACCCTGGAACTGTTATTATCCTGAATATAGCCCTCTGTACGATAGCAAAAGACTTGCCTGAGCCTGAGCCACCAAGTATGCAGTTAAAGCGCTCCCAATCGCGGTATAGAGGCTTATACGCATCATTAACCCAATGTGTTAGGCCAGACCAGTCTATGTTCATTTAACAAAGTCAGGTACGCCGATGGAAATAATGCCAATAGTAGCATCTACTTCGGCGTCTACCTGTTGCACTGGTTTACCGTATGCCCTATCTGCAATAAGTTCGGCTGCCTTGAGCCTGTCAGATCCTCGCTGTTCTGTATCAAGCATAATTTCGGCCATTACTTCGATTGCCTTGGGAGTAAGTTCTTTTAATCGCTTTTTTAGTTCTTCGGGAATTTGCGGTCTACCGTTGGGGTTATTGGTCTGACCAGGCTTTGAAAGTCCGCTTGTATTTCTCTTGTTACCAAGTGATTCGCTCATGTGAAATTTACCTCACCGTCTCAGTATTCTACCCGATCCAGTGAGTATAGGATACTACGGATGGGGGAGGATTGCAAGCTCAATAGAATGTCTCCACAGAACCTGCTGTTTTAATCTCGAAGAACTTGTACTTTCCTTCACGGCAATAGTTCCAGAGGAATAGTTTTTTACGCATGGTATAATCCACCGTAACAAATCCCTTAACATCCTCAACGACTGTTTCCCCTGAAATATTGCAGTACTGGAAGTCTGCCGTAAAAACCATACCACGAATAGTCTTTCCATCAATCTTGAATGAAGGCAAAAGAACAAACTTTGGTTGAAGCTCAAGGTTGAATACCTGAGTTCCTTCCAGAGACTTTAGATAAGAGTACCGCTTTGCTTCCTCTTTGGAATCAAACTTGATGTTATCGACAATGCACTTTTTGCCCCCGTACTTTGAGCGCTTGATCATTGTTCTATACCAATTTGTTCAAGATGGTCTATCGCTATAAAGTCTCGAACTTCTTTGACTTTGCATATTTGCCTGATAACTTCATCAATCATGCATTTATCACGATGTATGACGGTTAGTGCATTTGATAGTATCAAGTTTACTTTTTTAACGTCTGGAATTTCTTTCCAGAATGAATCACAAGCACCGGCTGATTTCCTTAGTGTTTTTATGTTGTCTTCTGGATGAGATACTACCTTGAATTTTCCACCATCATTCCATAGCATCATGGCCTTTGAAAGTTGCACATCTTGATCAGTGGTGCTTAGTCTTGATTTAAGAGTTAGTTGCAAATCAGTTTCATCATATATGTTCTGTTTATGGGCTTCATACGCTAATTTTATGTGGTCAGTTAGATTTGAAGCAATAAACGTAGCGTATGGAACCTTTGTTTTTAGCCCATCTGCTTTTACCGTTGCTTGTTCAAGTGTGGTGTAAAATCCAATTGCAAGTTTTAACTCTGGATTATATACACAAAAAAAATCTTCTCTCATTTTGTGGCCTCTTTGATTTCTTCCATTGAAGCCCATCGGAAGGTATATCCTTTAGCGTGCTTGCATCCACCTGTCATGAACTTCGCCATAAGTGGATAGCTTATGTTCATGGCAATCGCCATAGAGGTCATCGATTCGGCATAGAGTCCAGTCTGTTCGCAAATGATTGGTTTGCCCTTAGATCCCCTTGGCATCTTTTCTACCGATGGTTTTTTTTGTATGTCAAGAATCATGAATATTACTCCTTTCAAGTTAAAATTATAACTTATAAAAATAATAAAGTCAATGGTTTTGAATGTCAAATGGTAAAATGCGACATGTCGCATCGTAATGCGACACCTTAATTCCATGTACCATATAAAATAAAGTCGTGTTTTTGACAAAATCGCATTTGACCCCCCTATACACACACAATAAATACTATGGGATATGTGAGGGGGTGGGTATATGCGACACTGCTACTTACTATGTAATAATACATATTATATATTATATTATATATATTATTATGTATGTAATGGAGATTTTCATATGGTTTCATGTAAGAATAATAGAGATATTTTAGTTTTCCATAGTGTCGCATTTTTGTCGCATTTTAGTGCGACAGTACGCGACAAAATAACATAAAAAATCGTTTGACATAGTGTAGAATAATATGTAAGATGTTTTTATCTACTTGGTGGTGCTTGTGGATAAGCATTATACGATGCATACTGTAAGAGCCTTTTGACATGGTATCTGGTCGTATAGCCGGATAATGGAAGCACACCACTTCCAGCCATGTCAAAGGGCTTTTTTTATCGACAGGAGTTTTTTTATGAGTCAGAAGCTAAGATTCGCCAGATACTATGCAAGTCTTGGCATACCTGTGTTTCCGGTGCGTCATATTGTTGATGGTAAATGTTCGTGTGGAAATTCGAGTTGTGATAGTCCTGGCAAACATCCAGAATATGAAAAAGGATACTTTGAACACGGGCTAACCGATGCCACAACAAATATAGAAAAAATAGATGAATGGTGGGCCAAGTGGCCCAATGCAAATATTGGCGGAGTCATGGGTGAAAGATCCGGCATTATCTGCATAGACTTTGACGACATGAATTGGTTTGATAATCAGAGTGAACTTGATATTGAGCTACCTGAAACACCACTTTCTATAACAGGAAAAGGACTTCACTATTTTTACAAGTATCCTGGTCCTACAAGATCGGCAAAGAGAATACAGAAATACCCTATAGATTCAAGGGCAGATGGCGGATATGTTCTTCTGGCCCCTTCTGATCATATTTCAGGTAGAAAATATGAATGGAAACTTGGTTTTCCAGACGTTGAAATTGCTCCATGTCCTCAATGGTGGATTGATCTACTTGCAAAGTCAAACGATAAGCCAAAAATTGAAAACTCTGGAGAAAAGATAAACGAAGGCGGAAGAAACGACACTATTTTTACCTATGCGTATGAGTTATTCATCAAAGAAAAATATTCATACGATGATGTGGAAGCTATGGTTTTTGGTCTTAACTATAAAAAATGTGTCCCCCCAATGAATGACCAAGAAGTTATAAACATAGTAAGAAGTGCATTCCAAAGAAAGGAAAAGGTAGAAGAAGAGCAAGCAGAATTACTTTCCCATGTTGATATGGAATCAGTAATGAGAAACCTTGATCTTAAAAAAGAAATGGGTCTAATGAATGAAGATCTTGGTAAGAGGGAAATAGTAAAACCAGACTTCATGCCAAAGAGAGGATTGATTAAGGATATAGCAGAATACATACTTGCACATTCAGAAAAGCCACTTCCAACACTTGCTGTATCGGCTGCAACTTGTTTTGTTGGTGCAATGGCTGGAAGGAAGTACAGTACTACAACTGGACTTGGCCCTAATATTGTTATGGTTGGAGTGGCAGGATCTTCACATGGTAAGGGTAAAGCTCAAGCTATTATAGAAAAAATTGCCTCAGAATGTGATGGTAATGTTAATAGAAAAATGGGTGTTAGTGATTTTGCTTCTGGTCCTGGTGTTGTATCAATGCTGGTCGAAAACCCAGCAAGGCTATGTATCATAGATGAATTTGGAATATTTCTTAATGCTGTAACTGGAGCTATGGCAGATTCAAGCAAGAAAGAAATAGCCAAGGTTATCATGGTAATGTATTCTTCTTACAATACAACATACCGAGGAACAGCAAGGGCAGACACTAAGCTGAATCCAGCAAAAATAATTCATAACCCATGCCTTTGTATTTATGGCATGAGTACGCCAGATATTCTCTATAAGGCATTCTCGTCAAGCCATAGTGAAGATGGATTCTTGGCAAGACTTATGATAGTAGATGATGGTGAGAAGTCACCTAAAATAAACAGAGATGCAAAAAGTTATCCTGTTCCAGGGCATATTATACAAGGTGTAAATAAGATAGCTGGTAGAATAAATATTGGCGAAATAGAAAGCTCTGCAACAAAGCCTACTATCGAAGTAGTAAACGAAACCAAGCACGTTACAGAACAGCGTATGGACATAGCTGATTTGATGAACGAACAGGATGACGTTAGCAAACAATCTATTCTTGGTCGTGTGGTAGAGAATGCCATGAAACTTGCACTCATTCATGCCATAAGTATCAATCAAGAAAACCCTGTTATCGGTAGCGAATCCTTTGAATGGGGCTTGAATATTGCGGTCTATTGCGCTGAAAGACTCATAGAGATAAACGAAAAGCACGTTTTTGACACAAAGGTGCAGGAAGAAACAAACAAATATTACAGCTACATAGAGAAGCACAAAGATGGCGTTGAATTAAGGCTTATTACAAAGAATGGCCCAGGCAGAAGCCATAAGACGTATGATAGGGATGAATATCTGAAGGTTCTTGTAGAGTCTGGAAAAGTATTTGTAGTAGGCAAAAAATACTATACAGCAAAGGCTTATAAAAAATATCTACAAAGCTTGGAAAATGAGTAGACAAGAATATAAAAATATAGTATAAATAATGTGAAGAGTAGAAAAAGGAGAGTATATGGAAGGTGAAAAACTGACCATCGGCATACCGCCAAAAGAGTCAAAGCTCAAAGGTATGTTGACCAAGCCAAAGCCAAGAGCGCCTATTATTACGGCATTTGGCACTGGTGGAGTAGGAAAGACAACATTGTTGTCTTTATTCCGTAAGCCGGTATTGATACGTACCGAAGATGGAAGCCAGGCTATAGACGGTAAAAACGTTTATATGTTCGAACAAGCCAATGGATACGATGATATTGTTGAACAGCTTGAATTGTTGCTTCATGAAGATCATAAGTTTGAAACCGTTGGCATTGATAGTATTACCAAGATGCACCTACTTTTTGAGGCAGAAGTCTTGGCAAGCGATCCAAAGGCACCAAGCTTAAACCAGGCCCTTGGAGGCTATGGAGCTGGAAACAAAGCGATTGCTAAGAAACACGCTTATATCAGGCAATTGTGTGGGCTACTGAATGAGCGAAAAGGCATGACGGTCATTTTCATAGCCCATGCTGAACTCGACACGGTAGAACCACCAGATAGCCCAAGCTATTCGATGTACTCCATTAAAATCCAAAAGGCTTCTATGGCGTACTATACGGATGACGTCGATATTGTTGCACACGTGAAACTACAAACATTCACGAAGAAAAACGAAGACAAAACAAATCAAGCAGTGTCAACAGACACAAGGCTTATTGCATGTACTTCTAACGCAAACAGTATTGCCAAGAATCGCTATGGCATAACAGAAGAAATTCCATACACCATGGATCATATTAATCAGGGCATTAATCCTATTATGCCATTCATCCCCTACTACAACATAAAGGAATAAATCATGAGCTACGAAGTAAACATTAACGCCAAGCAGATTAACGACGAAGACAAGAAGAAATTCGGCCTTATTCCAGACGGTAACTACACCGCAATGATGACTGATTATGAAAGTAAATCAGGACCAAAAGGTGAATACCTTTCAGCAACATTCCAGATCGTAGAAGGTGAATACAAGAATCGCAAGATTTTTGATAAGTACTTTATCAATGGTAGCTCTGCTGCTGTAGCCATTGCACATTCGAAATGGTCAGCTATTGCTGTATCAGTTGGTATTGAAAACATCAAGAATCTTGACCAGTTGCTTAATAAGCCGTTCTCTATGGCAATAGGATTTGAAAAGGGATCTGGTGGATATGACGATAAGAATGTGTATAAAGGCGCAAAGCCAATGAAAGCAAATCTTACCGCCAGACCAGCCAAGGTAGAACAAACACCACAGCAAGCCAATGCTACGCAATCGGGTTTCGAAGACGATGTATTTTGATTAACCGCGCCCCCGAAAGGGGGCTTTACTATTGGAGGAACCATGGACAAAGTACTTGATATATTCGCTCCACATTGCCAGTTTATCACCTGGACAGAAACAGCATGGATTGCAACTGCCATACGTGAACATTATTGCAATGGCAAAAGTGAGGATGAACTTGAACAGTTTGTCAATCAAACATACCTCAAGAATCGAAAGCTCAAGCTCTTGAACGGCGAATACTGGACTAAGGCAATGACATCAAGACCATACATAGAATGGATCTCAGCAAACACCAAACTGATTATTGATGAACTAAAACCAGACATCTGGAGCACCGACCACGAATCAGATGATATGCCTGATTTCATGAAGATCCCCCGCTTTGGCCTGTTCCATGAAGGAGGCCAGGACGAATACATGAACGGTACACGTGAACATAGAATTGGTGCAGTAACGAAAAAGTACAGCCTAAGGTCGATAATCAAGAGCTACGATACATTGCCAACAGTATAACCGCAACACGCCACCCCATCCGGTGGATTTTTTTATTTATAACTATTGACTGTAAGCATTGTATCGGTTATAGTATCCAATAGAGGTAAAACAATGATCTATCCTAACGGACATTTTTCTAACAAGATTGCAAGTCTACTTGCAGTAAACAACTGGAACCAATCGGATTTCGCCAAGTTGACTGGCGGTTCTCCTGCATCCGTTTCCCATTGGGTATGCGGAAGGACGAAACCGAATCGGTTTATTATGCCAAAGGTATTGCAGGTGCTTGGTGAGTATGCGGAGAGGGCGTTGACGGAAGAGGAGGTTTGGAAGTGAGTAAATGTATGATTGATTATGCAATTAGAACACTTGAAATAGAGCTTGCTAAAATAGAAGGATCAATGCGTGTTGAGGATAGGTATTCGGCATATCCTGAATATAGAGGCTCAGGGGTTGATTATCTATCAAGGAAGAAAGAAAGACCTCCAACGTGCAATAGATTTGCTTATGGTTATTAATCAATCACCAGTGGAAAATTCAACAAAATAGGAGTTGATGTGATAGAAGTATTACAGTTTATCTTTCAGGACTTTTGGCATTGGCTTGGATCGGCTATTTTACTTGCAATTATTGCAAGTGCTTTTGCTGGATTTATACGGATTATATTGCCGAAATAACATCAGTAAAAGAAATAGAAATCACCTACACTGGAGGAATAATCATGATAGTAAAAGAAGTTTTAGAGCTTGCTCACGGTACATGCAGTATGCGGGATGAACTTGCTAATGCACATCTTGGCGCTTTGCAGAAGATTGCAGAACTAAAAGCAACTATTTCTGTACTTGAGTATGAAAAATCAATACTAAAAGACATTGCTCTTTGTGCAAAATATTTGTCCAAAGAATATCTTAATTACGGTGGTACAGAATGGACTGAGGCAAAGTGTCTGACGATAAAATATCGATGGGAAGATTATGATAATTTTATCCATGGAAAGGATGATATATGAATATCATACACATACTTGAGATGAATAAAAATGATCTTAGTAACCACATATTATATCTTTATGATGAAATTTCAGATATTTCTAAAAGAATAAAAGATCTCGAAAAACTATTGCTTGAGTCAAAAGATATGGCGATTGATCTACTGAATTACGTGGAGTCAAGCGGATGGACAAGGCACCGAGATTCAGAAATTGCAGAAACGAAAGCGTATATCGAGAAGGTCGATAAGGCTTTAGGAGAGACATGAAATGAAAGTCTATATCAGTGGCCCGATAACTGGTAAGCCAGGTTTGAATAAGCAAGCATTTTTTGATGCAAGGGACTTAATTCAGAAAACAGGACATATATGGGTTTGTCCACACAATATTTGCGCCCATATTCCGAATGATGCACCGTGGATTGAGTACATGAAAGTCTGCCTTGCGGAGCTAACCAAGTGCGATTATATATTTATGCTACCCGGGTGGATTTGGTCGCGCGGTGCAAGAATTGAATGGGTCGTAGCAAAACTGCTTGGTATAAAAAGAATAAAGCTTTAGGAATATCCCCTATCTCTGGAGGGCAGAGGATGAACAACGATCTAATGTTTTCGAGCTTGACCGATCTGTGGTCAACTCCACAAGATTACTTTGATATAGTGTCAAAGGAATTTGATTTTACACTTGATGTTTGCGCTATTGCCGAAAATGCAAAGTGCAAAGATTTCTACTCACCAGGACAAAATGGTCTTGCTCAGCTTTGGCATGGTGTTTGCTGGATGAATCCACCGTATGGGCGTACTATCGGGAAGTGGGTAAAGAAGGCTTTTGATAGTACGCATTATGGTACTGTTGTGGTCGGCTTACTTCCAGCCAGGACAGATACAAAATGGTTCCATGATTACATATATGGCAAGGCAGAAGTGCGTTTTATTCGAGGCCGTCTAAAATTCGGCGGTTGTAAAAATTCGGCACCATTCCCAAGTATGTTAGTAATATGGAAATGACAGCCGAAACATTGGTAGAATCGGCACGAGCTGCCGGTTTACCGTTACCCTCTGCCCAAGTGCTGGTGCAGAGGTTTGGGATTACGGAGGAGGAAGCTGGTGAAGTACTCAAGGAAAATAAAAAAAATATCGAAATTACTGGCTATAATAAGGCAACAGATAAGAACAGTAAAATCGTTCGACGTACAAGCAACGATTCAATCAAGGGAATGGGCAAGGACAATAAATATGTTCAAAATAAGACTCAAGAGACTACGCCGACAACTATTGGAAAACAGCCGGTAGGGTTACGCCAGAGGGTTCAAGGACTTCTCCTTGCCACCCTCCCATTCATCTTTTTCTTTGCTTCCGTGGCCGGGTCTATCCGCTCCTACACCCTATGCTACGGCTATTTCGTGAGGTTCAACGATCATTTTGACGCCATGATGCTTTCGGTTATGCTGGTGGCAACGGCTTTCGCGGTTCCCCAGGCAGTGCCAATACTTTGGGAGAGTTTTCGCAAGGGCCAAAGGATCTTGATGTTTTTTATCGCGGTCTTGATTTCCCTTGGAACCATCGGAACCAATGTTTTGATCACGGCCACAGAGTTGGCAAATCAGAAAACCGAAACATACACCGGAATGTCAGAACAGGCAGAACGTAGAACCCAAATAGAGGCCCGTATAAGGTCATTAGAGGGCCGTGGTAACGATTTGCGGGAACTACTGGACATTGACAAGGCCGAACGCTTGGGACTCATGGAGAGTCAGAAAAAGTATGAGGTGGGAACGTATGAGTACAACAGGGTCAGGAATAATTTGGCAGACTCTAAAAAACGGATTGACGATGGTCAGGCAGAAATGCAGGTGATCCTGGAGTCGGTCGATGGTTTGCGCCAGGAATTGTCGGGACTTCCGGCCATGGTGGATGGTGGCAAAATGTCGGACGTTGACAGAGTGATCATGTACATGTCGGCGGTTCTGATTGAAGTGAGTTCACCATTGGCGCTTTCGCTGGCATTATTTTTATAATTCCCTGTTGACATAAATGTATAATAGTTATAGTATGTGTGTATGGAGGAACCATGACCCTATACGAATTTTACAACATGAAAATCAGGCAGTATCAGCGCATGGCAATCATTACCAATGGACTTGATACTGTGCGCTGGATTGAGAAGGCCCAGGAATTGCTGGAGCTACGGAATAAAGTTGGAGGAGCATTGATATGACAAGGTATGAAGAGCTTTCGATTAAGATCCAAGATTGCTTGGATGCATCGCACAGGACAACCGGAAGCGTACGGGAAATGTGGCAGATGAATGCGGAAATTCTGGAAGTACGCCGGAATGCAATGGATGTAGTTGAGGCTGGAAGGATAGTAAAATGAAAGTATTTGCTGTATTTTCTGGGTGCTATTCATACCGTGGTCTTGATGCAATTTTCTCAACCAAAGAACTTGCAGAAAAAAATATTCAAAAAAGAAATATTTTTGATTATTACGGTGGAGTAGATAAAACACCAACCGAATATAATTTAGATCTTACAAAAGATGAAGAATATGTTGTATATACATATGATAATGGTAAAGCTATTCCTTACAATGGATTGTATTATACATCATCATTTAATGAAACCGACGTTTCAATAATGGAAGAAAAAAACATAATAATAAAAGTACACTACAATGAAGATCATTCGGTAATGGAAAAATCAGCTATTGACAAGTATTTTATATGGAAAGCCACAAAGGAAGGCATTTCATGACCCAGGCCACATACTACCTAACGAACCACCCAGGATCACCGGAGAGAAGGAAGAACCTCTACGGACAGCCGAAACCGCGAGAATGGCTTGATGAGGCAGACCGGAAGATCATCAAGGCAATCGAGAAGCCAAAGGCGCCAGCATTGTTTGACTGGCAGAAGGCCAAGATCAAATGGACCCGTACCGGAATCACCTACACCGGAATGAAGGCGGTACAGTTGGCGTCTGGACTGACTCAAACTACCATAACCTACCATTGCAGGAGGCCCGATGGTGATTTTAAGGTAGTCGGCAAACAACCACCACCCGCGGTCCAGAAAAGCAAGTGGGCAATCAAGGACATTCACACCGGGACAATCTACAAAAATGCCAGTGTTGCGTCCCGTGAAACCGGTGTAAACAGAAAATTAATTTACAACCACCCCAGATTTGTGAGGATAGAGGAATGATAATAGCCCACGATCAACTTTTAGAGGATGTAGAGTCAGGCCGTATCCACTGTTGGCCTTTTGACTTGGATATGGTCGGAACTAACAGCATAGACGTGACTTTGGGCAGGAATATAAAGATTGTACGTGATAACAAAGTACACTCAAAATACGGAGACAAAGGATACATTGATCCGGTGTTCGATCAAGTTTTTGAGGAAATAACCATGCCAGACGCTGGAATCATCCTTGAACCAGGCATACGCTATCTTGCCCATACTGAGGAAGAAATAGGGTCAGACTTTTATGTACCTATCTACGAGGGTCGGTCGAGTATTGCCAGAATGTTTCTATGGTCACATATTTCGGCTGGATTCGGGGAAGTCGGATTTAAGCGCCAATGGACGTTAGAGCTGGCCTGTGTCGGTAGAATCAGGATCTTCCCCGGTATGCGTATCGGCCAAGTGTTTTTCTCCACGGTTTCGAGCAATGCGAAATTGTACGGACGGGACATAAAAGCACATTATGCCGATCAGGTCGGAGCGCAGGTTTCGAAGTACTGAAAATAACCGATTGACCCTTGACATAATCGTATAACCATTATACTATCTACCCATGGAGGAACAAGAATGTATAACCAAGCAATGAAGGAACACGGTGGACCAGCTGACCAGGGAGATGGTCTGAGAACCCGCCTAACATGTACCGAGTGTGATACCAATTTTCCTGATGACTCTGGATTGCGGGAAGGGTCAATCTGCCCGGTATGCCGACCAGCATTCGAAAAAGAACCGGCCCCGTTTAACGAGGAGCGGTTCATGGCCCGAGTCAGTATCGAGTATGAACGCTGAACAATTTTCGCTCCAAGTGGAGCGATTATACCACCAACACAGGCAATTGCTTGCCATGGGCACCATGCGGGCTCATAGACCTACTGCGCGGTTGTTGGTGGAGTTCTACGTCAACCGGTTCGACCATGTCCGGTGTATTGTGGACGGGATTACCCACGATAACCGGCAGGATATTCCGTTTAACGAGTTCTGCCACCGGGCCAGTTTTAAGGATGAGTACCATACGGCAATGGTTGAACTCAAGGAAAGAGCGGAGATTTCTGGTCTATCTGTCCTGGAGTACGTGCAGAAGGTATTTGGGGACAGGTTCCCGAAATGGGATCTCGTGGTAAGGGACGGAAAGAGCGTGAGAGTGGACGAAAACGAGGTGGAGTGGAATGGATATAACCCATAAAAATAACCATGTTTTCTTGAAAAGCATTGACACTATTATAAAAGTGTTTTATTATTTCAAGAGAAAGGTGGTATTTTATGAAAGCGGAAGTAATCATGAAGCGTGAAATCTTTGGTGGTGAGATTAGCCAAGCAAGCAAGAGTGAGTTTTTCTCTGCTACTGACTTGGTTCGGGCCGGAAACAAATGGAGAATAAACAACGGTTTACAGCCATTTGATATGTCGGCATGGTTTTTGCAATCAGGAACAAAGGAATTTATCAAGGCACTTGAAAACAAATTTGGTGAAGTAAAGACCGCCGGTCGTGGCCGTGGTAATCACACTTGGGTTCACCCATTCCTATTCATTGATATGGCTCTTGCAATAAGTCCAGAACTAAAGATTGAGGTTTATGGATGGCTGTACGATCATTTGCTTAAATACCGAAACGATTCAGGTGATAGCTACAAAAAAATGTCAGGCGCTTTGTTTGAGGCTCTTGGGAATAAATCAACTTTCCCGGCTTTCATAACAAACACAGCATTGGTAATAAAAAATGAAGTTCTAAAGTCTGGAGATTGGGAACACGCAACAGAAGAACAGCTTGAATTGCGCGATAAAATCCACAGCAACATTGCACTTCTTGCAGATGTTTTACCACCACAAGATGCCGTGAGGGTCGGCATAAAGAAGGCTTTAGATGGATATTGATTTTGCTTACATCTTAAAAGTAGGCGACAAATTCATTGCCGATAATCGTCGGCTACGGATGTCCACAACACCAGACAGAGCGCACAAGTACACCACGAAATTGGTAGCCATGTGTGCAGCCGAAAACTACATGAAGCGAACTGGAAAGTATGCGGAGGTGATTGAGTATGAATGAAATGAGGTTGCTTGATTCGGCAGTAAAACTGGCTGAGCGGGTAAATGAGCTTGAACAACTACTTGAGGCAACACTGAAAAGCCACACGGAAGAGCAGGAAATGGCGATCAAGGCAGAGGACAGGGTAATGGAGCTCGAGGATTTAGTCTCTGAAATAAGTGGGTACCTTGACCCAAAAGTTACAGGTCAAATAAATACTGTTAATACCGGATCTATTTTGCATCAAAAAATGTGGGAAGCTCTCGCCGGAAAGGAAAAGGTATGAACGTAAAAGAAGTTTTAGAGCTTGCTCACGGCACATACAGTATGCGTGATGATCTTGCCAATGCTCATCTTAAGGCTTTGCAGGAGGTTGCAGAACTAAAAGCCCGGGTGAAGGAGCCGGAGGAGGCATTACGGGACATAATTGATTTTAATGCTGGCACTGAAATTCAAGGAACTTGGCCGGATAAAAAAGCAAAAGCAATCCTGGGCATAAAGGAGCAAGTATGACCATTGAGAAATTGTATTTTCATCAACTTCCCGAAGATGCTAAGGAAGATATGCCTAGTAATGGCTGTGACAAGGAAGATGCGGGCTACATTCACATAGCATGGGACGATGGTACACATGAATATCATTCTGATGCCATGGAGCCAGAGGATGCCAAGTTTAGTAGGGACCTGGCTTGGGTCGTGACACTGTTGAAGAAGGTAGCTGATCTGTCTTTTGATGCAGGTAGAGATTATGAGTGGGGCAGACTCAAAGAACAGGAGAATCAATCATGAACGTACAGAAAAGCTATGAAAAATGGATGGCAACCGATACCTTCTCTGAAAAAGAAGATTTGTTTGCGTGCGCCAACAATAACACCAATGCCTCCTTTTATTACGGTGGTTTCCAGGGTGGAAAGAAGTCAGCCAAGAAGCGGATTAAGGAGCTTGAAAAAGCTTTGGAGGGTATGCTTGACGAGGCTGAACGCGAAAGGGTAAGTGGTGATTGTGGTAATTGGGAATGGGATGAAGACCACGAATACACCAAGGCTATGAAGATCCTACAGAAAGGAAAAAGAAATGAATGAACACAAAGCCCGCGTGAACCTGGAAGGAATGATTATGTCAGATAACGCGCTGTCTCTCAACTGGGCGCGATACGTGTACTGGCCAGGAAATGATACAATCAGGATCGAAGGAACATTCACCACCGACGAACTTGAAGCTATCGCATGGTGGGTGAAGAATAAGGAAGTGAAATGATTAAAGCAACACTCTTAAACTCCATGGGCTCCGACCTTGACCCAGCATACGCCGCTTGGGTGAGTACAGGCCGGGACATTGACCGAACAGAACAGGACGCCATTGAACTAATCGCAAGGCTTGCCAAAGAGGGCCACCATTCATGTTTTGAGCACTTGGTGGCGTCGTTTATGATTGAATGCCCGATATTTATAGCAAGGCAGATTATGCGCCATAGGACGTTCTCTTACAATGAACTTTCAGGACGCTACAAGAGCTTTTCCAGCGCTACATGCTATGTTCCAGAGCTTGAAGATGAAGCCGTCAAGAATTTCATACAAGAACACTTCGACCTGTCCATAAAAAAGTACAAGTCCATGCGGGAAGCCGGTGTATCCAAGGAAGTGGCGCGGTATGTGCTTCCACTAAACACCATGACGAGGTTTCAAATGACGGGCAATCTCAGGAACTGGATACATTTTTTGAAGCTCAGGATGGACTCCCATGCACAATATGAGGTGAGGATGGTAGCAAAACAAATCCATGCACAATTGCTGGAATTATGGCCCATATCGGTTGACAAGCTACTATAACTAATATAGTATATAGCCATGGAGGAACGGGAATGAAGAGATTTTTTGTAACTGTAACTGGTTATGACGATGGTCCGATGGGGTACTCAAACATGATGATGGATTGCGAAACAATGGATGAAGCCAAAAGAGTTGCGGTTAAAACTGTTTCTGAACAAACTGGTTTTCCATCAGATCGCCTTAAGGCTACGGCAATAGAAAAAGTTTGATAAACTGGAGAAACCAATGACCATACAAGAAATGGAACTAAAGCGCAAAGAGAAATGGCTTGAGTACTGCAAGCGGACAGAGCGTGATCCAAGCAATAATGACCTTTATTTCATTTGGGTATCTGCTTGGACAGAAGCATTGGTTGCCTGTGGAGAGTTGCCGTTTTAGGGTTTTATACGGAGGTGAATAAATGCAGTGGGTGAGTGTAAAAGAACGGTTGCCAAAAGAAGCAGTAGAAGTATTGGTTTTTGATGAGGTGATAATGCTGGGTATTTATTGGGGTGATATTGATAGGCATAATGAATGGTGCATTGGCAACAGGTTTACAACAAAAGTAACCCACTGGATGCCATTGCCAGAACCGCCTACATCACACAAGAACAAGGATATTTAATGACCGATCCAAAGTATATCCAGAAAAAATATACGAGAATTGTACCGTATCGTGATGAACATGATTCCAAGAAATGGACCGCATACATAAATATCGACCATCAATCGTTTGTTATTGCTGACGATAGGTCAAAGAGAGATGCAGTGTGGTATACAAAAATGGCGTCAATTGCGCTTGCGAGGATGATAGACAATGAAAAATCTACTGGGTAGAATCATTGCATTCCTGCTAATAACCCTTTTCCTTTCCATGTGTCTCTACATCGAGAAAGCCGGAATCGGCCACTGGCAGGAAGTCAAGCAAGAGCCTGAACTAATCGCCAACTTCGACGGTCTTCTAGTTTATGCGGACAAAATGGGTGGATACTATTGCAAAGAATACAATTATGGAGTAGATTAAAGATACTCCTTCATTGTTCCTCCAGACATGGGTGTGGCCTTCGTAGAAATACGAAGGTTTTTTTATTTAATCACCAGCCACACTAAAAGACCGGCGTTGACTCCAATAGAAATATTGCGTTCAAGAATCGCTTGATCCAAGTTTGCTTTTGATTCTTTCTCTAAGATCTTGCGAATCTCTGACAAGTTCTGCATCGCTTCGGATAATTGCATCAAGTTCAGATTTTCGCTCTTGATTTTCTCGTTCTCTGTCTGCATTGTTACCAACAATGGCTCTAGCTTCGTCAATCGCTCGTCCCTGTCGGTCAATTGCTGATCCTTGGCGGTCAATAGATTGTTTTGTTCTATCACTCGACTCTCTAATCTTTCGTTCATTTTCATCAATTCGCTTCGCTGTGCTTTGAGTTCTGCCACGGTTTGAGAGTAACCAGGCACTAACCAAAGCACCAAGAAGGCCAAGGATATACAGTATTTTTTTCCACACATCAAAACCCCGCCAGAGTAAAAATCGTGATGACAACACCGACCGCCAAAATCAGGCAGAAATAGCCGAGGATGTAGTTTTGTTCGAAAAAATCATAGATGCTGTCAAGCAGACTCTTTTTTTGCATTTCCGGTAATCTCCTTAATCATTTGGTTGGTGACAAGTCCCCAGAAATAAGCACCAGATACGACCAAGGCACCACCAGGGCCAAGGCGCAATACCACATCCCAAACAGTGACACCTTCTACCATTGGCTGTATAGACGCAATGGTGAGAAGCACGGCGCCCCATACGATAAGAGCAAGTCCAATCACCTTGCGCCCTGATGGTTTTCCATCCCTGCCATTAAGTATATCGAGCATTTTACACCACCTTTTTGTATATTCTCTTTGATCTTACATCGCCTTCTCTAACTGTTCTTGACCCAGGAAATGGATCAATCATGCACTTGCCTTTTCCATCTCCAAGAACAAAATGAGTATACCCTGTTCTTTTATTAAAGTAATCAAGAATTTCGTATTCATCATTGTTGCAAACATAATTTGCATCGCGCTTTCCAACAAAAATAACTTTGTTTTTACCACAGAAGTCTTCAATAATTCCATCTGGATCAAGTATGGTTGATTCAATATCAATATCACCATCATCTTTGTAGTTTTTGAACCATTTTATAATAACCTCAGAGGCTGAAAAATCAACGTTGGTAGCAATAGAAACCATATTTACTATACTTATATAGTAGCATCCCCATTCCTGGATCGGGTTAAGGTTCTTGTCATTTTGTGTCCACAGTTTCATGCCTTCCCCCAGAAGTTAATTATCATCGCGCTTGCAAACAAAAGTATCGCGGTAAAATAAGGTGCGAGGCTTTGTATCTTCATTTGCTTGGACGAATTGTGTTCTTTGATTGTGGATAGAATCAACTGTCTTGTTTCGTTCGGTTGCATAAGTCCCGCCACCTGTAGCTCACGAATCGCTACACGACCTTTTTCAATCTCTTGTTTAACTATATGCAATTCTTTGGCGGTAGTCTCATGATCTTTTTTTAATAGTGCTATTTCCATACATATCTCATCGTTTGTTTTTGGTGCCATGATTTATCCTCTCTACCAAGTCCATAGCCCTGGCCGTAATGCCTTCACTTTTCGTTATAGCATTGTAAGCCCTTTCGAGTTTTTCGTAAAGTATCATAAAGATAGTTGCTATTATGAAATTGGTGAAAATGAACCACATTATGGCCACATCAAATGGACTTATCGTAATAAATATTATCACGGCAAGAGAAAAGAACGTGCCAATAATCTTTATGAAGAGATTGTTTTCATAAAAATCATAGGCATATAATACAAAAATCTCTACTATTAGAATTGCAGTCCCAAACATTAGATTTTCATTGAACATAAGAGACAAACCAGATGCAATAAGAAAAGAAAATATCTGCAATAGCTTTGATGCTTGTGAGTCAACTATTGCAGAGTACCCAAATGCTGATACATACAAAATGAATGTTGCTATGTAAAAAAGTTCAATGTCGCTGTTTATTTTAATTGAGTTTGCTACAAGGGTAATTAGAGAAAGTATAAAAAATACAAGCCCAATCCTCCTTTGTAGGCTCATGTTAATACCAGTATCCCCTTGAAGCAGTCTCTACCGAAAACACCGCCTGAACGTCTGGATACAATGCCTCATCAGCTTCGATCTCTTTCTTGATTCCTTCGGCTTCTGCCATCGCATCATCATCACCATGCTCTATCGCGTAGTGGGAGGCCACAGCCAGGGTAGCCAACTTCTTGCAGAACTCGCGCTTCTTTTCGTTCTCGCATGGCCAATCAAACAGAAAACCAATGCGGTCTTCAGGGGATTCGCATGGTTCACGCTTAAACTCTTTTCCTTCTGTTTCAACCTCGAAAACAATACCGGCCACCCTGGAATGTTTATTGGCGCTGACAGCACCGCACAGCTCAGGAGCAGACTCAAGCAACTTTTTTACGCTCATTGGTATCTCCTATATTCAAGTTTTAGTATATAGATAAGGCATGGAATAATCCATACCTTGCCTGTCATATTTGTGCGATCACCAGCGCCCATGCGTCATAGCCATCGGAGGCTGATACAACTTGCGCCCATGTTCTGCCCTGCAAAATACTCTCATCAACACCAACAGGATTCCTGGCAAGCAAAACCCTGATTTGACCTGCTGTGATCTTTGCTATCCTAATTGGAGCTGGCCTTGAGTTTGATGAATTTCCCACATCAATATACTGTGATACAAAATTACTGATATTCAGCGAAGGTACCCCAGCAATCTCCACCGGCACCGTATTCCCATCAACCTTGCTCCGCACCACAATCTTCGGCACTTCATCCCGTAGCAATGGCCTGTCAAGCAAAACATCGTAGTAGGTAGCCACAGTATTATTCAAAATCGGCGTCCACTGCCCCTTGGTGGTCTTGCCAGTAACGCCATTAGTGTTGACCACGGCCTCGCTATTTCCATACCAATCACCACCTTGTCTGCCCCAAATATAATCCGTTGCGGTTGCCTTCTTAAACTCAACTGCCGTGTACTGGCCAGACGCAACAAACGAAAATGTAGCCGATCCGTTTATTGTCTCTGCACCGACCGTATCAACGGTGATTGCACCTCCTGCAATAAGCCTGATGATGTTAAATGCCTTCCCGAGCGGTAGCGCGTTAGGTATCGACACCGTGATTGCGGAAGCAGTGTTGACAAAGATATTTTCATCGGTCCCGAGTATGGTGTAATTACCAGTGATTGTAGCTTGTGTTTTTACGCCCACTGATGCAAGTGCAGAATCAACATAACCCTTGGTGGTTGCTTGATTTGATGCGGTAGGCGTAGGCACAACCACAGACCCGGTAAACGTAGGGTTCGACTTTGGAGCCGCCAAATCAGACACCGGCAACTCCGCAAGCGTGGCATTGACTGTTATGCCGTTTCGCACAAGCGGTACGATCTCAGCTCCTGTCAACGGCGGTGGAGTACCTGGGTTTAGATTAGATATTGTTATTTTAGCCATGTTATACTACCCTCTCTGTTAAAATCATCGTAACTTTATTGGACAAAGCCCCGAATTGTGGATCTATGCCGATAATCTGCGCCTTCCACCGTCCGAAGTACGGCCTTCCGTTATTGGTCAGGTCGATATACAGTGTATCATAAATCCTCATTTCGTAGTAATCAGGTCCATGTAATTCGCACGACAATACCGGCCTAATCTCTGATAGTTTCTGCGCGGTCCATGTGCCACGGGCAATAGCGTCAACCTCATTGGTAAGAAACGTGTCAACCGTAATTTCTGGTTTCTGTCGGTAGGCGTCAAATGCAGCCTGTTGATAGTCCGTATTCGTGACAGAAAGGAACGTCCCTTCATTCCAGTCTTTGTTGTACCGAATCTTGGCAGAAGCAAAGAATATGGAAGAATCGGTATTGATTGAAAGAGTTTTATTGTCCTTGATGTCAATTACCGTGATTTCTTCCCGCGGTACAAAAGCCCAAATAATGTCTCCGCTTTCGGTCGTAATTAGTTGTCCGTCTTCGGTGGCAAGCTGGGCATAGTATGTGGGAGTACGGAGCCAATTGTCTATGCGTATGGTACGGTATCCATCGGGCCGGATCTCGTACCGAAAACCGATGTTCGCACCATTCTGTAGTAGCCTGATTGCCTCGTACAATTCCATCTGCCCCAGGACTACGCCAACAGGGTCAAGCATGGCAGATTCTGCGGTCCATTCTTGGATGTCGTAGAATGATTCGTTAAAACCGATCCCAAGTACTCTTTGGTTCAAATCTATGATTACATCGGCAACGGTAGTGTTTGGTATGCCGACCGGAGCCAAGAGTCGTACTTTCTTCGGCGTTCCGGAAGCCGTTCCATCTTCACGCCCAACGGCGGCTGTCAAGGTAAAGCTACCATTGGCAAGGTCAGTAGTGTTTGCTGTAACATTGACCCATTTCTTGGTTGTCTCGTTAAAGGTCTGTATAGTCCCCATGCTTGATAGTGTAACACCTGCACGGTATGAAACTATGCCAGTTGCACCTTCTGCCTCGTTTACAAGGCATTTGGCTGTCCGTACTGACCCGTAGATTAACGGCACATCCTCACCCCTGAGCGTTACGGCTGTGAGTATCTTGGAGTTCTGGCTCTTGCGTTTGTCTTGTACCCGGACGTCAAAATTTGGCATTGAGTATCCAAAATCCTCAATATAGAATGAAGCCAGGTTGATGAGATCCGACCTCCTTGGATCGGTTATGGTCGAATCAAGGTAGTATAGATTGAGGTCATTGCCGTAGATGTTTTTCGTAATGTACTGGTCGAAATAATTATCAACATTGTCAAAAGAAACAGTTCCTGAGATGAACGCAAGCCGGTCATAATTAACCATGTCGGCCTTTTGCGCTATACGTGGAACTCCACGAATGTATGGAAGGTACTCTTCGCCCTCGATGTAGACAACGCCAGAGTCTGTAAATCCCTGGCCAAGCCCGATGGAATAGAGGGTATAGTCTGGCCACGAGGTATGCGTGATATGCGCGTAGCCAACCTGGTTGATGTTGTCCCAATAAAATGACTGCTCGGTGGCTATGCAATCAGCTACCGAAAACACTCGCCGGTACCTGATGTTTGGGTTTTCAAGGAATGACGTTACGTTGATTTCCTCCGTCGAGTCATCACCCTGGGCTCCGAATGTTGTGGTCCAGTATGGTGCGGTTGTGCGCCTACCTGGTCGCCAAGAATAGACGAATGGCGCGAAGTTGGCCATGGGCTTGAGTGGAATGTATATGGTTAGTTCGGCGATTAGCATGTTAGTACTCGATTACGATGAGGGCTGGACCGCCTTCGCCACCAAGGATGAGTTGACCCCCACTGTTGCTATCACCAGCACCTCCACCACCTCCACCTATACCACCAGGGCCACCGATCCCTCCGACGCCACCTGTATTTGTCTCTCCAAACTCTCCTCCTGCTCCACCAGCTCCTTGCCCTCCAGATTCTGCGACACGCCCGGCGCTACCACCAGTGCCGTTAAAAATACTCGCCATCCTTGGCTTTCCACCTATCCCTCTCAACCCTCCTGGTCCACCAGAGCCACCCCCGCCCCCGCCATGACCACCAAAACTAACGCCCCCAGGCCCGCCAGGACTGCCAACCCCACCAATGCCACCACCTCCAGCACCATTGGCAGAGCTACCGGTACCACCAGCAAATCCATTTGACGCTCCACCTGACCCAACACCACCAGTCCCGGCAGTGGCACCAGAAGCATTGCCTCCACGACCAAGACTTATATTTAATGCTCCTCCTACAAAAGTACTTGCTCCGGTGTTTGATATGATTATGGTGTATGTGGTATTGGGCGTAACTGGAATATTGGTGTCAACAAGGTGTGCTCCAGATCCACCACCTCCCCCGCCAATAGTTCCACTTGGGCTATTGGCCCCATTACCACCAGCCCCAACCCCGTTAAACAATATTGAATTAACCCAAGGAGGGCACACCCATGAGTATGTACCTGGGGCCGAATAAACCATCTTGCGCCTGTAAATCTGTCCAATAAGCACCAGATTTCCACCAGAATAATACCCATTATGCACCGAGTTCCACGACACTCCCGAAAGATTGGCCACAAAAGAAGCAGTAGCCGTAGACCCATCTCCACTTGGCGTAATCACCACATAATCCGATGGAGTGCCAGTGATATTATTGGTAGCGGTCACAGAATCCACCCGGTACACCGTCCCACCAATGTAAAAGGTGGCCCCTATTGTCATAGCAGTGCCAGACCACGGAATGGTACCAAGCCCGCTAAAAATCGCGTCTATTTCGTTATTCTGTGCCTGGTAGTCCCCTACCGTCAAAGGCAGGCTATTCGGCCCCGTGATCCTATTTATCGCCATTACCTGGCCTCCTTAAATTTAAGCATAGCGGTATAGAGTTTTCTGTTTTTACTGGCAGATAACGCTTCGGTCATTCTACCATACATTACCGGTAGATCGTCTGTCTCGGGATCTATCCACAATATAGCACCCCGACCATAAGCAAGGTACACGTCCTGTAAGGCTCTCAGATCGTCCCTGGTGATGGTCGGTATGCTAAAGTCATAGTTCCGTAGTGGCTCCACGTACTCTTGCAATACCTGGCCTGTTTGGGACTCTGAGACTATCGACCTATCGTCAAAAGTTTCGTCCCAGAACGATTCTGGAGGATCTAAAGCTACTGATTCACCGGCACCGATACCGCCGATGTAGGCCTTGTCTGTGGTTACTTTTGAGACGGAGACTGAGCCGATGAGCCATATCCCACTGGTGAAATTATCCAAAATATCTGGAGTACAGGATGTTATCCCCGCACCGTCGGCGGTAGATACCAATGTTTTAGTTACCCAATTGCTTGCCTCTGCTGCGGTAATTGTTATTTGGTCTGCTTCTCCGGTATCGTATCTATTTCTAACCTGCAATGAATTTGTACCAAACAGACATTTTGCCATTACCTCGAAGTTGAATACATCACCAGTTGATGCTTCAAATGTATTCGCCCTAGTATATGATGACAACGAATAATCAGTAACGAAAGTATTCCCACTCCCACCAGGTAGAGCATTGCCCATGTAGGCGTTGGTTGGGTCGTATGTTATAACGCCAGGGTTGACACTTGTCCATCCTGTAGTCCCATCGGCAAAATCCCAGTTTGATACAACCGGTATACCGTTAACAGTGCCAAGAGCAAACCCTAGATAACAGTTACCAGAGGTGTAAGAATTTACGGTCACAACAATATTTGCAAATGCTGTATTGGCAGGTGCAGTCATTGTATTAGTTTTTACTACCCAACCAACGTCAGTATTAGTCCACACTACCAAAGGCCAATCAGCCAATCCACTACCACCACTATTAGACCACCTGACCGATAACTGTACGCCAGGTGCCACAAGATCACCCCAGTTCAGTACCCCTGTTATAGCCCCAACACTGCCAGGAGTAGCAGGTATGCTTGGGGAAATGAAAGATGTATCCAAGCTACCAAGTTTTGCCACCCATCCTTGCTGTCTAACACTCGCACCAGCACCAAGAATCCAACCGGTACTACCACTCCAAAAATCCCCATTGACAACCTTCTCTCCATCCACATCAATGTCAACGCGGATTTCGTCAACCGTCACCACCGGGAAATGGCACGCATCCTCACAGGTATACTTTCCAACCATTGTACCGGCATTAAACAAATTATATACAACGGTTTTACAGTTAGTATATCCCTTATAAACCGATGAAACCTGTACGGGGGGAGAGAATGTAGCGGTTATACTTGCATTTGATCCGGTGGACTGAAACTTCTTTCTCAGGAACGGTGATTTTAGGTTTCCTACTGGATAATTATTATCCTCATTCGTGGCCATGAGAGTTGCCGAAAGTAGTTTGTTGTCGAATAATATTTTCATGCGAGTTCCAGCCTTACTATACCATTGTTGAAAATGTCAGCCGTTTTCTCTGCCACTAAAACCGAATCCATCATGAATTGAATTGTAGCACGCATTGGCTGATTGTTGCCACCTAAAGCGCTCATTGTGTCCCTATTGTTTAGCACTGTTGCGCCCTTGGGTATTATCATTTCCATACCCTGGTCCGCAACTATGGCCGGCGTATCTTGGCTAAACGGATTCGTAGTCCCAGTCCACAACTTTGGTGGCTGTGGTTTGTTGGAGGCAATGGCGCCGATCTGCAAAGCTGTGGCCGCACCAGATATGGCAGTGAGTGCCGCCGCTACCGGTGGGTATGCCCCATGATTTGCCCATATGCCGGTGATAGACAGCGCGGCATTAGCGATTGATTGTACTAAAGATGCCGCCCATGTAGCCAGGTCTGATTCGTACTTTAGTTTAGCTTTCTTCTTTTCAAACTCTTCGGTGATTTTATATTTACTTATTTCAAGATTTGCCTTCTCAATCTTTTCCTTATCACCGCTTGCCTTAGCGTCTGCCAAGTCTTGTTCAAGTCTTTCTTTCCTGGTAATCCCACCATTTTCCAAGAGTTCCATGTCTTTGTCGTAAACGCTCTGGAGGTCGGCAATCTCTTGTTCTTTGGATGCACGGAATATTTCAGATAGTGAGGACACAATGGAGAAAAATGCTTCTTTCGATGCTTCCCATATTGCTTTTTTGTTTGCCTCTGCTTGCTCAAGAGCTTTAATCTGTTCGTCAAGGCTGTCTATTTCAGCCTGTACCGCAATAGCAAGATTTGCATCCCTTAGCGCTTCCTCTTCCTCAAAGGCGGTTTTCCATGCGTCATACTTTTCGTCTACGGTTTTGTCAGTTATTTTAAGAGACTCTGCCCTATACCATTCGTCAATCTCTTTTTTGCGCTGTGCAGTATCTGCAAATGCCATGAGTTCTTTGCGCCTAATGTCGAGCTTTTCTTGTTCAGTATCATTGAGCCGGTCTATTTCTTCCTGTCCAGATTTTCGCCTTTCATCACTTGCTTTTTTCTGGTCTGCCGTAATTTTGGATTGAGCATCGGCGTAATCTTTCTGTGCTTTTGTCTGTGCATCGGTCATGACCTTTGCATCTTTCAGCAATATAGCTTCTTTTGCCTTTTGGTCATTAATCATTTGTTGATAGGCAACATTCTTTCTCTGTTCGTTGCCTATCTTGGTATATTCGTCAACCAGGCCCTTTAGTACGCCCTTTGGATCTTGTATTGTTTTTGATGCAAGCCCAATCTTTGCTACCTGCTCGGCAGTAAGCCCAAGTTCCTTTGCTATTTTTTCAATGCTATCTTTATCAATAGCACCTTTCAATTTTCTGAGTTCAACCTCTGCCTTGAATGCTTTCTTGGCAAAATCATCAAGCGATTCAGCCGAAACATTAGTACTTGAGGCAACATTGCCAAATCTCTTTTGGAGGTCTTCGAGAAGCCTTGCTTGGCCCGCGCCAAGAGATGATGTTATTGCTACACCAAGTGCGATAACGCCGGCCGTAATGGCCGCTATCGGCCCCATAGAGGCAGTTAAGGTAACTCCAAACAACTGCACTACCGGAATTGCCGCAAGTAGTGCAGCGCCTATGAGTGCCAATGACCCCACGAATGCTTGAATCTCTTTTGGTAAAGCCGAAAATGCCCCCAGGAGCGTAGTCACAACATCAGCAAAGCCCTTGATGAATGGCGTGAAGGCTTCGGTAAGAGATCCCAATGAAGTATCAATAGCATCATTCATGGTCGAGAGTTTGCCTGAAAGCGTTTCCGATTGCTTTTCAAGCATTCCAAAGAACTGTCCGCCCTCACTTGTAGCACGCTTGAACGATTCCTTGACCATATCGGCACTGATAGCGCCATTTTCCATGTCTTTTTTAAGGTCGGCCATGGATCGACCTGTTTTATTCGATATTTCAAGAAGCGGATTGAATCCACTATTTATGAGCTGATTGAGGTCCTGTCCATTTAGCCTAGAACTTGAGCTAATTTGACCCATAGCAACCGCAAGACTTTTTAGTCTTTCTGCATTACCACCAGAAACATCCCCCAACATTTTAACGGTAGAAACAGCTTCTTCCGCACCTAATCCAAACTGAATGAGCGTCTGGGTAGCGTCCCGGATGTCCTTAAATTCAAGCGGAGTCTTGTTTGCATAATCCTTGAGTTCGCGCAAGGTTTTTTCGGCAGTCTTAGCACTACCAGTCATAACGGTAAATGCTACCTTGGCCTGTTCTGCGGCCTTGTTAAACTCTATACCCCTGACCAGTCCAGCGAACACGGCAACGGAAGCCCCAAGGCTTGCAAATGCTTTACCGGCGGTTGATGCGAATGTGTTTGTCTGCTTTGTGGAATCTTTTAATGCAGTATCAAGACTTGAATTATCGCCTACAATATCGACTACTAATTCTCCGATTTTAGCCATAATTCAAGCCCCTTATTTACATACTTGCAAAGCCCACATCGTTATTTATAGGCCCGTCTTTTTTCTTCTTGTCATTGATCCATTCCGGTTGCTTCCCGTTCTGGAACATTACCGTAGCGTAGGCAATTCTCGTTGCCTGAATCTGGCCCTCAAGCTCCTCTATCCTTGACCATTCGGTAATCAAAATATCAAGCTCACGTAACGTCATGCCCCAAAATTGCGCCGATGATCTTCCGAGTTTTACCGTAGCCATGTAATACATATATGACCACGGTATACCTGCCTCGGACTCCTGACCATCGGCCTCTAAGGGTTTTGTTTCGGCTTTGGAAGGCTCGCAATCAGTGCCTTACTCATGGCCTGGGCATACTCGACAAAATCACCCATTGAAGCGTGTTTCAGAACGTAATCAGAATCAACTGGATTTTCTTCATGCTGTAGGCCATAGGCCACAATATCAGCAATCATTTGCAATTCTTTCACGCCAAAATCCATGGCACCAAGGCCCTGTAGGTTTTGAAATGCAATCATAATATCGCCGATTGAACCATACTTTTCAAAAATGCACCGTAGATCATAGGCGCGATAAATGAGAAATCGTTCCTTCTCAAGAAAGATTTTCTCTCCACGTGGAGCAATGTCATTAGCAGTTGTTTCGTCCAAAATGTTCCTCCATCAAAAAATAGCCCCCACATAAGTAGGGGCTTTATAATCAAGATCAGGTTACAGTAGCGGTTCCACCCCTGGCGGTAACTCCTACGCCGTTAGTGTCCTTGATTGCGTTAGACACGAACCAAGTGCTTGCACCAGCGGTTAGTCCGGTTGCGGTAGCAGTCTGAGTAGCACCACCGGCTGCACCGAAAATCCAGCCAGAGGGATTGGACCTCACACCGGTTGCGGTAATGAATACCACGATGTTTGGATCAATGAATGTTGACTGATCCATGTTGGTGTTTCCACCAGCCTTGGTAAAGGTGAACACGATCTGTCCAGCGGTTCCAGGAGCGGCGGCCACGGTAACGGCGTTGAGGTTTGCACTCGCAAAAGTAGGAGTAGTGAACCAGTTGTTGATGCGTGCAGCCGGTACGTTGTCGTCATCATCACGAACTTTTTCACGGCTCAGTCCATTAAATATCAGGTCTGAAACTCGACCTTCCATGGTGACGGCTCTTGGTGCGGGAGAAGCTTCTTGGGTAGCATCCTCGCTGTTTGGCTTGCCGAATTTGCACTTGTAGTAGACGAAATAACCGTATTTTCCACCGGTTAGCTTGGCACGACCCATGATACAAACATCGGGGCTTGCATCGTTGGCACCTTCCTGTATTGCTCCGTTCAGGTAGTTTCGACCAAGTAAGCGGGCTTCATCGGCCGGAAGTAGATCAACGATTGAAAGGGTAATTCCCTTTTCGCCGGTTGACTCCATCTGCTCAAAAGCCTTGTCATCGGCAAAGTTCGTGGCAAGGGATGCAGCGCGATTGTACGAAAGAGTTTTCGCACCAAGTAGAGGGTAGATTGTTCCAACGGTAAAACCGGTGGTATCATCCTTTGTGACAAGCCCATAATAGAGCTTATCAAGACCGATTGCCGACCTTTGTGTTACTGGCATAGTTTTTCTCCTTTATGCCCACAAGGGGCTATATTCAAGTTTTAGTATATATACTTTTCTGCTATCTGTAAAGTACAGTATTCCAGCGAGTTACCACGTGCATGAGCTTTGTGTCTGGATCTACCAATTCAAGGTAGCTTTCCCTGTTCCATCCACCCGATTCCATGCAGTCAACCAAGGCCATAACGATTGGCGTTACGGTCTGCCCAGGCTTTACCCAAGCGTGAATTTCCATCAAAACGTTATCAGAGTTTGGAGCGTTGTCTGAATAGTTTTCGTCACCGGTGAAGCTGTCAATTATGTTGTGCGTAATCAGTGGCATTACCGTGAATTTGTCCGGCCAAGACCCACCAATATTGTCAACCGGAACCAATGCGGTAAGCGGTGCATAACCTGTGAGTAATGTTTGAACTACTTGCTTTGCGTTTATCATAATTCTTTTTTAAGCTCCTTGGCTATGATTTGGGAAATGGTAGCTTTGTTTTCGGTCAAGGCTGGAGTGAGGAATGGTTTAGCTTTTTGTTTGGAAGTTCCAATTTCCACGAAAATTCCGTATTCCACGTTTGAACCTACTTGGCCTATCACCACACCTTCTTTCAATATGGTTCTGTGTGTGATTGATGCCCTCAAAAGTCCGGTATCAACCGATTTATTATCGGTAATACGTTTCTTTGCTGCACCTTCCACAAATATTGAGGCAGCAAGCATGCCACGTTCCAAGGCAGAAAATATATCCTTGCCCTTCTTTTGAAAGGCTTCTGCAAGTTCGTTAGCTTGCCTTTCAATTTCTTTGGGATCGTATATTTTTCCAGACTTTGACTTTGCCATTTAACCCTCATACCTCTTGCAAACAACTTCCGCATGATCGTACCATTCATCAACCTGAATAGCCTGGAACTTTTGGCTACCAATGAGAGCAACTGCGTTTTGCGGAATGTCGGTTGATAGGTCAACGAATATCTTTCGACCAGTACCTGGCTGAATTCCATACTCACGCATTTGGGCAGGATTATTCATGGGCTGTACGTCACCGTTGACGTCATGGAGAAGAACAAGTCCCATTATATCAAGCCCATCTTGATCCTTACCAGTTACCACAAGATTATACACCTTAATCGGCACGTCATGGCGCTTAATCCGCATAGGGCAATCCTGGTTCTGAGTTCAGTACCACACCGTCAACAATTTGCTTCTCAGTCAATCCGCGCCTATCGTTGTATTGGGTCAACTTCTGTCCGTAGAGTGGACGAATAACCGTTACACTCTCAAACTGTTTAACTATATCGGAAGGATAACCGTTGACCATGTCGGCCTTGGTATAACTATAACCACCTTGGGACTCTGACTTCATGCCGATACTGCCCGGGTCAAGATTGTAGCCGATCATCTTGGAGGCCGGTAGTTTCATCCATGGTTGCCAACTTGGTACGGTAGGGGAGTCTTGCCAGTCTTGGCCTGTTATTTCTCTGATAGTACCTTCCACTAAAGGAATGAGCATATCAATAAGATCATCTTTTGCGGTCCCTGATATTTGTAGTAACGTCTTTACTTCGTCCGTGGTAATTACTGCCATTACTCCACCTTATGCCCATAGGCTACTGCCAAAAATGATGATAGCCCCGTGAGGTTATCCTGTACTATCAATTGCATTTCCTCTCCCATTTCAGCGTCAATCCGTAGGACTGCGCCGTAGGTATCAGGAAAGCGTGTGTCTATTGTTACACCATACACCCCAGCCGGTGCTTTGTCATTGTATTTTGTGGTCGAACCCTTGAGGGCAAACTCTCCATTGCTACGGGAAAACAATACATTCTTATAGTCCCCGTCCTTCTTGCGGAATAGCAGACCATTCGTCAGTGCCGTGATTCCACCGAATTTGCCGTCATCCATGGCAACATCGTCTTGCATCACCAAGGACACACCGTAAATGTCCCATTTCGTTCCGGATGGTGGAGAAAGCGCGAATATTACCGGTGTTGCCGATCCATCTACGTTTACTGCATCGGAACTACGGAAAGCCACGGCGCTTGTGGTAAAGGCATAATCCAATGGCATATTGAGCGTGATTACATTGGTAGCAACTACGGTTACAATACCCTGGTAGTACCTGCCATCTTGACGCAAGCAAAGCACGTTCCCAACTACCGTACCATGTCCACCGGCCAATGTCACTGTTCGATTGTCAACGGCGGTATTGACTGCAAGACTTACGTCCGCAAGTTTACGACACATCTTTACCGATATAATTTCGGCTTGGTAGTTGTCTTGTATTTGAGTTCTGATTGCTCCGTCTGGTTCCGTGTGAGCCGTAGATATGTTAACAAGCATTTTGCCCACCTTACAAAAAAAGCCCTCCACCATGGAGGCAGAGGGCCATTAGGTCAATCTACGACTAGCCCATGATCGTTACGATATGTTCTGGCTGTACGGCCTTGAATCCCCATGCGGCATGGAGTTCCCAAGTGCGCATACCGTATCCAGCAATGTCCAAGAGCAAGTAGCTCATGCCAAACTGGTCACTAATTACCATCTGGTTAATGGTGGGATTAGCAGGGATGATAGGAGGGCGCACAACACCAACCACGGCAGACCGTTCAAAGGCCACGTTTGCGGTGTAGTTGTTGCCGATGGTCATGGCGTTTGCGGTAGGGATAACAACGCGAGCGCCAGGGCGATTGAGGCTCATGGTTCCAGGGGCAGTGATACCAGTACCAACTACGTACTTGTTAGCACTATCGGCGGCGAATGTCACCACGTCGCCTGCGAGTACTGTATTTGCACCAGTTACAAGCGCAATGTCGGTTACGCCCTTAGCGGTTGAGCCAGAGGTTACGTATGCGGAACCAGTGCCCTTGGTATGTAGTCCAATACCAGCAGACTCAACAAGGTTGATGCCAAACTGCTTCATGACGTTACCGGTTCGGCGCTCTGCATCACTACCAGCCTGATATGCTTGCTGTACAATGCCAAGTTTCAGGAGGTTGAACCAAGCGGATGAATCCAAGGCAAGAGACACATCAGTCAGAGGAGCACCATTATCACGCAAGACCTTGCGGGCTTCGGCAATTAGGTTGATGTCAGAAGCAAAAGGAGTGGTGGCGGCGGCACCAATGGCACGGCTTGCGCCTTCTTTCACGGCCACCCAAGCGTCAATTTCCATGGCATTACGCAAGGAGCGCATACCCTGGGCAAGCAACTGTCGAACCCATTCTTGGTAGTTTCCACCATTTTCGAGGGAGCGAATCTGCTCGCCGGTCAGGTTCCAAGAGGTGAACTGGCTTTTGGTGATTGCCACGGATACGGAAGCGGCGGTCTTGTCGGTTCCTGCGGTTGGGGTCATGGCGGGAGTAAAGTTACCAAGTCCGGCCACGGGAGCGTAGGGGACTTTCACCTGATCGCCAATGGCAACGCCCTTGGAATCAAAGCTGGTTGAAATCTTGTCAACGATTCCAATTGGTTCTGCGGAAACTTCCTGGGCTGCACTATAGGCAACAGGGGCAATGGCTGTAAAAATATTAGGCATGATCTTTTCTCCTATTCAAAAAGACCACCGGCCTTGGCGAACGCTGATCGGTCGGCAAGCGGTAGTTGGTTAAATGCCTCCAAGCTCATCTTGGGGACATCCTTCGATTGTCCACCTTTTGGGGTGGCCTGGTTGCCAACGGCACCAGTAAGTGCTTTCTTTATCTGTTCATCCTTCCACGCATTAAGCCCAGAAAGTTTCTCTAACTTCGAGGAGAAAATGTTTTCGTCCTCGTCAAGAGCAAAATCAGCAAGGTCGGCAGGTAGGCCAGCCTCGGTTAGTTTCTGCAAAGCGGTTGCTCTGCGATCTTTAAGTAGCGCCTGTCGTTTCATG
>Ga0209079_10000113_pt1 | contig 39166 bp, 38 predicted proteins | sample PPLLaktember2015_2_FD_187259 | JGI IMG/M metagenome (GOLD analysis project Ga0209079, IMG submission 187259) | Freshwater sediment microbial communities from Prairie Pothole Lake near Jamestown, North Dakota, USA - PPLs Lake P7 Core (6) Depth... | ecosystem: Environmental > Aquatic > Freshwater... | reverse complement strand
GTCGGGCAGGGTCTCCAGCACCCCTTCGCCGTAGATGGCCCCGTTCTTTTCCGCCTGGGTTTGCAGGATCGAAAAGATGAGGTCCTGGCGGCGCATGCCGCTTGCGCCGGGCACATTGAGTTCCTTCGCCAGGATCGTCAATTCGTTGATCGGCTTCCGCTTGATCTCGACAATATTCATGATGGTCGTCCTTGATGCTTGCGCGCGCCGGGTTCACCCCGTTGTCGCCGAAAGACGGCGGGAACAGGGATATCCCTTCCTCATTGAACTGGCACGCATGGTAGATGTGGGTGTTTTTCTAATCGTATCTCGGGATTAATTCAACGGGTAGTACGTCGAACAGTTGGGTTACTCAAGGGAAGGTCTTGCAAAGCCTTTTTGAGATGGCCGCTATTTACACCAACCCTTCCCCCATGTCAAGAGCTATTTCCCCCGCAAAAGCAGGATGAAATTCAGGTGCCGCCCAGTCTTTGCCCCGTCGCGCCGGTGCGAGAAGAAGAGGTCTTCCCGGCAGCAGGTGCAAAGCCCGGCGGCGGATATCTGCCCCGGCGGGATGCCTTCCCGCTCGAGCTGCATCCGGTTCGCAAGCGGCAGATCGAACATCCAGCGCCCCTCCCGGGGCCCGGGCCGCAACACCATGTCCGCCTGGCCGTGATGCGACATGGTCTCGAAGACCGGTTCGTCGACCTCGTAGCAGCAGGGACCGATGGATGGGCCGATGACGGCCAGCAAATCCTCCGGTCGGCTTAAGAATCGCTCCCCCATCACCCGGACCGCCTTTGCCGCGATGGCCTGGGCTGTCCCCCGCCACCCGGCGTGGACCGCGGCGATTGCCTGTCGACGCCTGTCGAAAATCAGCACCGGTGCGCAATCGGCCGTTTTGATCCCGATGGCCACACCGGGCCTGTCCGTCACGATTGCGTCGTACTGCCTGTTTTCCAGGGAATGGCAGGAAACCGCATCCTCGATGATCAGAAAACTTTCACCGTGAACCTGGTTGACGACAAAGAACTGCTCGCAGGGTATTCCGAAGGCAGAGGCAAGCCGCTGCCAGTTCATGCGGACTCTCTCCGGGGGGTCTCCCTCCCGGGGGCTGACATTGAGCGTGGCATAAGGACCGTCGCTCACACCCCCGATACGCGTGCAAAACCCGTGCAAAATCGACTGGAATTGCGAAAATTCTTCCGCTTCGACGAATTGGATGGGTCCGCGCTGTGTGAGTTTAACCATAAATTAAGGGTACGGGGTATCGGGTCTAGGGTTTCGGGATTCAGCAATCCGGATACCCGTTTCTTTTCATAACACTTGACACATCTTCACATAACACTTTCTTTCACTGGCCTCTTCTTCTGCCACCTGTCACCTGTTACCTGCGACCTGCACCTTTTCTCGCAAGAAACGGGTCACCTCGGCCATGTCCTCCGGCAGCGGAGACTCGAACGTCATCTCCTTCCCCGTGACGGGGTGGGCAAACGAGAGTCGGCCGGCGTGGAGAGCCTGGCGCGAAAGTTTCTTCAACACCGCTCTCAGAGCCGGGGACTCGACGATGCGCTTCGAGCCGCCGTAGACGCTGTCCCCGACGACGGGGTGCCCCAGGGCGCTCAGGTGGACCCGGATCTGGTGCGTCCGCCCCGTCTCGATCTTCGCCTCCAAGAGGGTGACGGCGCCGAAGCGCTCCAGGACCCTCCATCGCGTGAGGGCCGCCTTCCCCCTGCGGCTCGCCGTGGACATTTTTTTGCGCTCCACGGGGTGGCGCCCCACGGGGGCATCGACGAGGCCCTCGTCCTGTCGGACATTGCCATGGACGAGAGCGGTATAGTGTTTGGAGACCAGGCGCCTCTTGAACTGCTCCGAAAGGTGCCTGTGCGCCTCGTCGGACTTGGCAATCACCATGAGTCCCGAGGTCCCCTTGTCGAGGCGGTGGACGATCCCGGGCCGCATCACTCCGCCGATTCCCGAGAGGTGCCGGCAATGGAACTGCAGGGCATTGACCAGCGTGCCCCGGGAGTTTCCCGCGGCGGGGTGGACGACCATTCCGGCGGGCTTGTCGACGACGAGGATCGCTTCGTCCTCGTAGCGAATGTCGAGGGGGATCTCCTCGGGAATGATTTCGGAAGGAACGGGGGGCGGCTTGCGAAGAGAGACCTTCTCCCCGGGCCTGAGACGGTGAGATGCCCTCACGGCCTTGCCGTCTAAGAGCGCGTCCCCGTCGTCGATGAAACGCCTGGCCTGGGAGCGTGACAGGGTCGGGTCCCTCCGGGACAGGTAGACGTCCAGCCGAAGGCCCTGCTCGTCCTGGCCGACAATGTAATGCTCCTGCGACCCTTCTTCCTTTGTCATCCCTTCTCACTCGGAGCCAGGACGGCCCTCAGGGCGTTACGGATCTCGGGGATCTCCTCCGCAGCCAGGGTCCGGGGGTCGAAGAGGATCTCGTCCTCGGCGATGCGGGCCACGACGGGTACGGGAAGGGCTCTGAGTTTCTCGTCGATGCGGGCTGCCGAAAGCCTCTCCGAGCGAAGGGCGACGAGCAGGGTGGGGATCTGCTGCGTCGGCAGCGACCCGCCGCCCGACATGGAAGAGCCTTTCTTCAGGGCAAGCGTCACGCCGGGGAGGTTTTCCTTTTTCAGGATCGATAAAAGTTTTCTTGCGCGCCTGGAGGCGGCCTCTACGGGTTCCGTAAGCGCCGTGAGCGAGCGCAGCCCGCCGACGGCCTCCCGCTCGTTCAGGTAGAGCTTCGCCGTGGCCTCCAAGGCCGCGAGGGTCAGCTTGTCGATGCGAAGGGCCCGGTTCAGGGGATTTCTCTTGATGCCCTCCAGCAGATCCTTCTTTCCGACAATGATCCCCGCCTGGGGACCGCCGAGGAGTTTGTCGCCGCTGAAGGTGATCACGTCGGCCCCCTCCCTCACGGCATCCCCCACGGTGGGCTCACGCTGCAGGCCGTATTTCTCGAGCCGGATGAAGCAGCCGCTCCCCAGGTCATTCATCACGGGAATCCCGTGACGGCTGCCCAGCGCGACGAGTTCCGGCACGGGAACCTCCTCGGTGAAGCCCATGATCCGGAAGTTGCTCGTGTGGACCTTCATGATCAGGGCCGTGTTCTCATTGAGGGCCTTCTCATAGTCGGAAAAATGGGTCCGATTGGTGGCCCCCACCTCGCGCAGGATGGCGCCGCTTCGCTCCATGACCTCGGGGATGCGGAACTCGCCGCCGATCTCGATGAGCTCGCCCCGCGACACGATGGCTTCCCGGCCCCGGGCAAGCGTGCTCAGGACGAGCAGCACCGCCGCGGCGTTGTTGTTGACGACAAGGGCGTCCTCGGCCCCCGTGAGCTCGCAGAGAATCCCCCGGATGTGGTCGTAGCGAAGCCCCCGTTTCCCCGAGGCGAGGTCGAACTCCAGGTTGGAGTAGCCCCGGCTCACCTCGACGATGCGCTCCAGGGCCTCTTTGCACAGCGGCGCCCGCCCGAGGTTCGTGTGGAGGATGATGCCCGTGGCATTGATCACGCGCCTCAGGCTGTACTCGTGGAGCCGCTCGATCCGGGCCGCAACGGCATCGGCGGCGGACTCGTCCGACAGGGCTTCGGTGCTCTCCCAGGTCCCCGCCAGGATCTCCGAACGGATCCCGGCCACGACCTCCCGGATGGTCTCGAGGACTTTCTCCCGGGGGGCCCTTTCGAGGGTTCCGCGCCTCTCGAGAATGACAAGGACCTCATCGATCTTTGGAAGACTCTTCAACAGGGCTTTCTGCTTGTCGTCCATGTTTCCACCCTCATACCCTGCGCGTTTTTATCGTTATATAAATGACATGGAGAGGTTCAAGGATCAAGATCAAAGGTTGAAGGAATTTCCCCCCCCTCACCTCAATCCCCTCCCGCCAGGAGAGAGGAAGATCAGGAGAGGGTTCCTTATAGCCTGCAGAAATCGCGGAAATTATTCACGGCCGTGAAAAACTCCCGCATCATCACGACCCAGTAGTACCGCCCCGGGGGCGTGAGATAGAGCCAGTCTTTCCTGTAGTCGTAGCGGACGGCGCCTGCAAGACGGAAGGGAAGAAGCATCCACCCCAGGTGCCAGTCGAATACTTTCCCGTATTTCTTCCGCATCGACGGAAGATCGAGAAGCAGGCCGAAGAGCTTCATGAGGAAGTCGTAGCGCACCTGGTCTGCAACGGAGAACTCCCTTGCGGCCATAAGCGGAATCTCCCCGCGGGTTACCCGGTCGATATAGTCGCGGATGCTGAAGGTGTTGGCGTAGCAGGTCCCGTACAGATAGCCGATGGAGCCGCTCCCCAGGCCGGCGTAGTCGTCGTAGTTGACGACGTACTCGTCGATCATGGCCTCCTTGCGGGAGAAGCACCAGGCCGAGGAGAAGCGGTAGGGCGGCACGAGCCGCTCCGTGATGATTTCATAGAATTCCTTTTCGCGGTCCTCCGAGACGGGCCCCAGCGTCTTTTGGACAAGCTCTCGCGTCTTCGTCGAGACCATGAGGGGGTAGTAGGTGATCTGGTCGACGCCGGTTGCCAGGAGCCGGTCGATGTCCGCCTTCAGGCTCTCGGGCGTCTGCCGGGCAAAGTTGAAGATCATGTCGGCATTGAGCGTGTCGAAGAGGCCCCCGATTTCCTTGAGTCTCGCCGCGATGGAGGCCCCGCTGCCATATTTCTCGTAGCGGTCCATGGCCTTGAGCAGCCCGTCGTCGAAGCTCTGGATCCCCACGGAGAGGCGGTTCACGCCGGCCCTTTTCAGGGTGTCCAAGTTCGGGTCGGTCAGGTGGTTGGGGTTGGTCTCGACGGAGATCTCCCGGATGGGGTAGAGGCTTTTCGCATGATTGAGCGTTGCGGCCAGCTCGTCCACCATGACCGTCGGCGTGCCGCCGCCCACGTAGATCCCCTCGAAACTGTAGCCCCGCTCCTTGTAAAGGGAAAGCTCCTTGCGCAGGGCCCCGTAATACTCCCGGCACAGTGCCTCGTCGAAGGTCACACGGTTGAATGAGCAATAAGGGCAGAGCTTCTCGCAGAAGGGGACGTGGATGTAAAGTAGGCAGGGGCTGCCGGGGCGGGCTGCCGGGAGCGAGGGCCTTGCCCCCTCCCGGAAGTTCATGGCCCGGGCGAATTGTTTTCGCGCCACGTGCCCGATAATTTTGTCGATCACGGGGACCTCACTGGGTGTGCCTGGCCGGCAATTGCCTTGCGGTCAGGCGACGTTAGCAGACATCATCCAAATTATCAAGGGCTTATGCAGTCTTGAAATCGACGCCTGTTGGTGCTATATCATCAGCCGGCGAGCACTCCGAATATCAACCGACGAGGAACCGCATGACGCAGCATAAGACCTGGCAGCTCTGGCGCGACGGAAAGATGATCGATGAGGAGGCGGCACTGCTGCGTAAAAAGGCGGCAGACCTGCCCGTCCCCTTCGACGCCGCGGCGAAAAAGGACATCCGGACCCTCGTCGAGGCCTTCCTGAAGCGCGACGACGCCCTGGGGCTTGCGGCCCCGCAGATCGGGATCAGCAAGCGGATCATCGCCTTCAAGGTGAAGGGCTTCGACAAGAAGGGGGTGAGCGGGGGCGACTGGGAGATCCTCATCAACGCCCGCATCACCCAGTTCCGCGGAGATACGGAAGTGATGAACGAAGGCTGTCTCTCCTGCCCGGACATCAGCGTGGAGGTGTCCCGCGCCACGGAGATCAAGGTCAAGGCCGTCGACATCGATGGCAACAAGGTGAACAAGCGCTACACGGGCTTTCTGGCCCGCATCGTCCAGCACGAGATCGATCACCTCGACGGCTGCCTCGTCGTCGACCACGAAGGCACCATCTCCTTCCCGAAGGAAAAGCAGGAGTTTTTTGATAAGATCTTTAAATAGAGGGTACAGGGTCCCGGGGCCAGGGTTCAGGGAAGAGAGAAACGAAAAAGGATCGGGGAGTTAATCTGCCCGATCCTTTTTATTTTCAGTGATTCTTTCTTCGACCCCTGTACCCTGATCACGGTCCCCTGGACCCTTCTCAGGATGCAGCGCTTCCGGCAGCCTTCTTCTTTTTGATCTTACGATATTTCAGGATCTGCCAGACAAGGAGCGCCGCGTAGAGAACGATGCCGATCTCGTCCGATAGCGTGCCCGGAATTATGAGGCAGATAGCGGAGACCCCCATGAGGATCCTCGCAAACCAGTGCAGCGGCCCCCCGCCGATGTAGCCCACCACGGTGGCCCCCAGGGCCGAAACGCCAAGCAGCAGCGTGAAAGCGCACTGGATGAACCAGAACCAGTCGAATTCGACGGTCGGGTCGAGCAGCCAGGGCATGAGGAGCACGATCGGCGCATAGACGAAGGCGAAGGGCACACAGGCCTTGGCGCTCGATAAGCTGAAGGCCCGGAAGCCCGTCTTGAAGGGGTCGCTCCCGGCGACACCCGCCGCCGCATAAGCGGCAAGCGCCACGGGCGGCGTGACGTCAGCGAGGATTGCGTAGAAAAAGACAAACATGTGCGAAAGCAGGGGATGGATGCCCCACTGCAACAGGGCCGGCGCGGCGATCATGGCGGCGATAATGTACTGGGCCGTCGTGGGGATGCCCATGCCGAGGATGAAGCAGGCCAGGGCCGTGTTGACGAGCGTGAAGAAAAGAGTGATGTCGCTGACCGTCGTCATCCCGAAGAGCAGCGGGTTGAGGATCTCGGCAATGTTATGGGCCACGGCGATAACGGCCGTGGCGAACTTGAGCCCGATGCCGGTGAGTGTTGTCGCCCCGACGATGAAGCCCACGCAGGCGCAGGCCGCACCGATGGCGATGGCGTTTTTCGTCCCCTCCTCGAGGCTCGTGAGGATGTCATGGAAACGCATCTTGCTCTCTTTGTAAAAGATGCCCACGCCGATGATGATCATGTTGGCCCAGAAGGCGGAAAGTCCCGGCTCGACGCCGAGGTAGAGCAGGGCCGTGAGGAAGGCCGAGACGCCGGCGGCGATGCCCGTCGAGAGAAGCTCCGAGGTACGCCAGAAATAGAAGAGCGCGACGGCGGCAAAGCCGAACCAGCCGATGATGAGCTCGATATCAGTGAAGGGGTTCATCCCGAAGAGCACCGGCGGCACGCAGAGGAACAGCGGCAGCAGGAAGGGCTTGGTCCGTTCGTGGACCTGCCCCGTGGCGGTGGCGAATATGATCCCCCAGAAGGCGGCCAGGAAGGGGCTCGACCCGGTGATCAGCAGGTAGACGATGATGACGAGCGGCCCCACGAGAAGCCAGCGCTCCTTGAGCACGAGCCAGATGTTAGGGAGCATCTCCCGGGGAAGGCCCAGGAGGCCTGTCTTCTTGGCCTCGAGGTGCACCATCCAGCCCACGGCGAAGAAGTGCACTAGGGCGGGCAGTACGGCGCACAGGGCGATCTTGACGTAGGGGATCCCCAAAAACTCGGCCATGATGAAGGCCGCAGCCCCCATGACAGGAGGCATGATCTGGCCGCCCGTGCCCGCCGCCGCCTCGACGCCGGCGGCAAAGGTCGGCTTGTACCCGACTTTCTTCATGAGCGGGATCGTGAAGGAACCCACGGTCACGGCGTTGGCGACGGATGAGCCGCTGATGGAGCCCATGAAGCCGCTGGCGATGACGGCGACCTTGGCGGGCCCCCCCGAGGACCAGCCCGCCAGCGCCATGGCGATGTCCATGAAGAGCTGGGCAAGTCCCGTCCGGGCAATGAAGAGCCCGAAGAGGACGAAGTGGAAGACGAAAGTGGCCACAACCCCCAGCGGGATGCCGTAGATGCCCTCGGTACCGAGGAACATGTAGTCGACGATCCTCGAGATCGAGTAGCCCCGGTGGGCGAAGATGTCGAGGCCCGGGATGTCGAGGAAGTAAGGCCCGAGGTAGCAGTTGATCAGCACCAGCATGGCGATGATCGGCAGCGGCGCGCCGATGCTTCGCCTCGCTCCCTCCAGGATGAGCAGGAAGGAGAAGCTCCCCACGACGAGCTCAGAGTAATCGGGACTGCCGGCCCGCATGCCAATGTTGTTGAATTCGAGAAAGACGTAGACAGAGATCATGCAGGACATGAGCGCGAAGAAAAGGTCGAAATAAGGCATGTTGTCCTGCTTGTAGTCGACGGTTTTGTCCCGTACGAGGGTGTAGATCGACCGGACCCACTGGATGAAGAAAAGCGCCGCGATGGCAAGGAAGATCCCCAGCAGGAAGATCCCCCAGAAGACGAGCGTGGGGTTGAGGTCCTCGAACCAGGAGCGGACGTTCAGGTGCGTCCAACCCAGGCCGATCCCATAGAGGACAAACCCGATCATGACTGTGTAGAGAGGCAGATCGACGGAGAGGGCCAGTCGATCGGGCAGGTTTTCGCGCTGCTTGAAGTAGAGGACCAGGGCAAAGGTCACGATGGCGAGGGCGGCGGCGGGGCCGAAGGAAAGGCCGAGAATCTCCCGGAAGACCGCCGTGTTGAGCATGGCCGCTACACCGGCATAGAGGACATCGTAGATGAGGTGCTTGCCCCCTTTGAGGTGGACCTCCTTCTTCATGGAGTAGACGAAGAAGACCAGCGGAAGCACGAAAGCCAGGTGGAAGGCGCGGTGGCGCCACTCCTGCAGAACGCCGAAGCCCGCCGTGTAGATGTGGAAGATCGAAAGGACGATCGTCATGGCAAAGACCAGTTTCGCAGTGATCCCCGTGAGCTGGCGGAAACGCATCTCGGGGTCGTACTTGGCAATCTGATCGACGTCGTCCTTGAGCTCGGGAGATGAAAGTACCTCTTTTTTATGCGTCGCCATGTCGCCAGTCCTCGCTTCCATTCAATCTACGTTCGCAGGGCCCAGGGCAGAAGCTCCCAGGCGAAAATCCTCCGGGTCGAAATGCGGAGAAGCCCGTTTCCCGCAAGGGTGGGGAGGGAAACGACCGTTCCGCTTATCACAAGAGTGCCACCGTAATCCCTGTGGACCCAGAGCTGGATCTCGGGCAGGACTCGACTAAGATTGGAGAGTCGAAAGCCCCTGTCCGTCCGCTCGAAGATCTCCCCTTCCGAGACGACGGCGGGAAGCCCCGTGTTCAGGGAGCCGAATTCCGTCTGATATAGAATAATCCGGTGGTCATCGTCAATCCGGAAATAATCGATAACCTCGGATTTTTCCACCGAGTGGATGAAGGAGAGCGTAAAGGTATCGCCGGGGGAAACCTTCTCGAGCAGCACAACCCTTCCCACCTCGCCGGACTGGCGCACTTCCAGGGCGTGCAGGGGGATGAAGCCGGCCGCCAGGGCCAGCAGGGCTGCGACAGCCAGGGTCCAGTGCAACCTTTTCATATAAAAAAACTGGGCACCCCCGGGGGAGTGCCCAGTTTACCTCCCGTTTGAAACAGGATGTCCCTACTTCTTTTTGGGGGCAGCCTTCTTGGCAGGCTCCGCCTTGATGACGCCCACTTCCTTATAGTACTTCTCGGCGCCCGGATGGAGCGGTACGGCCATGCCGGCCAAGGCCGTCTTGATCTGCACGTTCTTACCCTGGGCGTGGGCCTGGGCCATCTTCGCGGCGCCCGTCTCCCAGAGGGCCTTCGTCAGCTTGTAGACCACCTCATCGGGCACCTCGGCCCCTACGACCCACTGGGCCATCGTGGTGATGGTGGCCACGTCCTTCTCCTGGTCCTTGTAGGTCCCCTTGGGAATGATGATCCGGCTGTAGAAGGGGTATTTCTTGGTGAGGTCCTTGATCTTGGCCTCGTCGATGGGAACGAGCATGATCTTCGCCGAGATGGCCAGTTCCTGAATGGCCGCAGTCGGCCAGCCCGCCGTCGTGAAGGTCACGTCGGCCTGCTTGTCCTGGAGCCTCTGGGCCGCGCCGGAGAAGGACAGCCAGTCGACACCGGCGAAGTCCTTGTAGGTGTAGCCGTAAACACCCAGCACGTTGAGCGTGTCGACCTCGGTTCCGCTGCCGCGGTCACCGGGGACAAGGCGCTTGCCCTTGATGTCCTTCACGGTCTTGATCCCCGAGTCGGCGCGGGCGACGATCTGGATCGTCTCGGGGTAGAGGGAGGCGATGAACCGGAGGTTCTTGGCCGGTTTGTCTTTGAACTGATCAACGCCGTTGTATGCGTTGAAGGCCACGTTGCTCTGGACGAAGGCCGACTCGATCTGCTTGTCGCGGATCAGGTTGCAGTTGGCAACCGAGGCCTGCCCCGCCTGGGCCGTCGTGACGACCTCGGGGACCTTCTCGGTCAGCGCCTGGGCCAGGATGCCGCCGAGGGGATAATAGGTGCCCCCCGTTCCGCCTGTGGAAATAACGAAGAACTTCTTCTGCTGGGCGATCGACGTCCCCGCAAGGACGAGGGTCAGCGCCAAGACGATGGATACGACGAGGAATGCTCTCTTCTTCATCCGGAAACCCTCCTTATCATAATGTTGGCTTGAACATCCGATGACTTGCCGCGGTGTCCCGTTCTCCCGGGATTTCCTGCGCGGCGGTTTCGAGGAAAAATGCGGTTTGAGACCGTTGGAATTGATTAGAATAATTCACCCTTGTTGTCAAGCTTTTCCCTCGGCTATCCACAAGGTTCCTTTCGTAAAATTCGTTGCAAAACAGTACCTTTCGAAGCATCGGCGCTTGTGCCGAAACAAAATATCCTTGATTTTTTGAATTCAAGATAATAAAAGATACCGTTCGTTCAACGACCTGCACGGCGATTTTGCCGGCCGGTTCGATCGAGGAGATTCGCGGATGATCCGATTTATCGAGGTCCACAAGTGGTTCAAGGACCTCCACGTGCTAAACGGCATCAACTTCCACGTGAAACAGGGCGAGGTGGTCGTCGTCTGCGGGCCTTCGGGGTCCGGCAAGTCGACGCTCATCCGCTGCATCAACAGTCTGGAGCCCATCCAGAAGGGACAGCTCATCGTCGACGGATCGGACCTCAGTGACAAGAAGACGGACATCACGAAGCTGCGCGCCGAGATCGGCTTCGTCTTCCAGCAGTTCAACCTCTACCCCCACCTGACGACCCTCAAGAACATCACGCTCGCACCTATCAAGGTCCGGGGAATGAACAAGAAGGATGCCGAGGAGCTGGCCGTATCGCTCCTCGAGCGGGTGGGGCTTACGGAGAAGCGGGACTCCTACCCGGCGCAGCTCTCCGGCGGCCAGCAGCAGCGCGTGGCCATTGCGAGGGCCCTGGCCATGAAGCCGAAGATCATGCTTTTCGACGAGCCCACGTCGGCCCTGGACCCCGAGATGATCGGCGAGGTGCTCCAGGTCATGCTGGGCCTGGCCAACACGGGCATGACCCTCGTGGTGGTCACCCACGAGATGGGCTTTGCGCGGGAAGTTTCCAACCGGGTCGTATTCATGGACTACGGACAGATCCTCGAAGAGGCACACCCCGAGGAATTCTTTAAGAATCCGAAGCACGAGCGGGCGCAGCAGTTCCTGAAAGAAATCCTGTCGCCCATGCATTAGGGGGTCGACCGAGGGCGCCTTCTGCGGGAAAAGAGAAGTTAAGAAGGTGAGAGGGTGAGAAAGTTGGATAAGCCATTAGCCAAATGCTCACTCTCCGCTTCTCCAACCTTCTTACCTTCCAACCCTCTTACCTTCTGCCTTATCGGGTGCCCTGCATCCAGGCATTATCAAATGAAGAATGAAGTAGCCTTGAAACAAACAAAAAGGAGGACTTCGATGAAAAGATTTCTGGCAACTATGATCGCGTTGACTTTTGTTGTCGGCCTGGCCGGTATCGCCCTGGCCGAAGACACCTACGACGCCGTGAAGAAAAAGGGCGTCCTCGTGGTGGGCGTGAAGGACGCCTCGCCGGGGTTCGGCTACATCGACCCCAAGACGCGCCAGATCGTGGGCTATGACTGTGATTTCGCAGCCTACATCGCAAAGAAAATGGGCGTGAAGCTCGAGCTCAAGGGCGTTACCTCGGCGGCGCGCATTCCCCAGCTCCAGGCGGGCAACGTGGACCTCATCGCCGCGACGCTCACATGGACGGCCGAACGGGCCAAGCAGGTTGATTTCAGCTACACCTACTTCCTCACCGGGCAGAAGTTCCTCGTGAAGAAGGGCACCGCGAAGAGCCTCGCCGACCTCGACGGCAAGAAGCTCGGGACGGCCAAGGGCACCACCTCGGAGCAGAACGCCTCCAAGGCCCTGCCCAAGGCGACGATCCTCTCCTTCGACGACTATCCCCAGGCCTTCCTGGCCCTCCAGCAGGGCAAGGTCGTGGCCGTGACGACGGACGAATCGATCCTGGCCGGCATCCTCGGCAAGGCCCCCAACAAGGACCAGTACGAGATCGCCGACATCCGGATCTCCGACGAGCCCTACGGGCTGGCGATCCGAAAGGACAACCCCAAGTTCCTGAAGTTCATCAACGACACGCTCCTCGAGATGGAGAAGAACGGCGAAGCCAAGAAGATCTGGGACAAGTGGTTCAACCCGAAGTCCGACCAGCCCATGGAGCGCGGCAAGTTCAAGATCACGGCGGACCGGAAGTAGCGTTCGTTCATCAAGGCGTATCGTCTTTTTCCAGAACTGCAGCCGTTCGTACCCGCCGGTCCGGGTACGAACGGCTCCTTTTTCGTGCCCCCTCCGCCCAGAAGTCGAGGCGGGATTGAATCAACAGCCCCCGGGAAACTGCGGGGTACCAAGCAGGAATGTGAAGCTCCCCGCCCACAGGGCGGGGCTTCCCGGCAAGGAAAGAACCAAACATGATTGCGCGCCCTAACCCCGCTCACAGAGCGGGGCTTGCGGGACGCGCCCCCGGTCATGCCCGTGCAAACGGGCATCCAGATTTTTCTCCCGGATTCCCGCTTCCGCGGGAATGACCCATACGAAACGAGCTTCGGGGAATTGAACCCGAAGTGACTAAACCTGCGGTAGCGAGGGTATGTTCAAGTACCAGTTTGACTGGTCCGTCGTCCTTACCGGGCAGTACGCCCAGTGGATCGTCGACGGCATCAAGGTCACCATCCAGCTCTCGGCGGTGTCGATCGCCCTGTCGTTTCTGATGGGGTTGCTCGTCGCCGTCATGCGGATGAGCCAGATGGCGCTCATCCGGGGGTTTGCCCACGGCTACCTCGAATTCATCCGGAACACCCCCCTGCTGGTCCAGTTCTTCTTCTGGTACTTCGGCTCCTACCAGATCCTGCCCACGGCCGTGAACGACTGGCTCAACGCGCGGGATTTCGAGTTCGCCGCGGCAGTCATTGCGCTGACGATCTACACCTCGGCCTTCATCGCCGAGGACATCCGCTCGGGCATCCGCTCCATACCGAAAGAACAGATGGAGGCGGCCCGCAGCTCAGGGTTTTCCTACGTTCGCTCCATGCAGTACATCATCCTGCCCCAGGCCGTGCGGCTCACCATTCCGCCGCTCATCAGCCAGTTTCTGAATCTGACCAAAAACTCGTCGCTCGCCATGACGATCGGCGTGGCGGAGCTGACGTACCAGGCCCGGCAGGTGGAAAGTTATACATTCAAAGGCTTCGAAGCCTTCACGGCGGCAACCCTCGTGTATTTGTCGCTGTCGGTCATTATCACGGCCCTCGTAACGCTGTACGACAAGAAAGTTCTGTCACCGACGGGGATGAAATAATCCATGGACGGCTGGTTCGGATTCCAGGTCATCTGGGACAACATTGAGCACTTCCTGGTGGGACGCTACCCGAGCGGCCCCATCGGCGGGCTTGCGCTCACGATCTGGCTTGCCGTGGTGTCCTGCGCCCTCTCGATTGTCATCGGCATTTTCACGGGGCTGTTGTGCGTCTCCCAGAACCGCTTCATCAAGTACCCCGTGTTGACTGTCGTAAACGCTATCCGCGGGATCCCGCTGCTGATGGTGATCTTCTGGATGTACTTCCTGCTGCCGGCATTCATGGGGATGGTCGTAGAGGAAAGCTGGACCGTCATTGCGGCGCTCACCATCTTCACATCGGCCTACATGTCCCAGATCGTCCAGGCCGGCATCGAGGCCATTCCCCGCGGTCAGACCGAAGCGGGGCTCTCGACGGGACTGCCCCGGAGCCAGGTCATGCTCTTCATCGTCCTTCCCCAGGCGGTACGGAACATGATCCCATCCTTCGTGAACCAGCTCGTTTCCCTCATCAAGGACACCTCCCTTGCCTTCATCGTCGGCGTTGCCGAGCTGACCCACGTGGCCACGCAGGTGAACAACCGCACGATGGTCTACCCGGCACAGATCTTCCTCTTCATCGCCATCATCTACTTCATCCTGTGCTTCATGCTCACCAGCTATTCCCGGCATCTTGAGCAGAAGCTCGCCTACCGGAAGGGCATCTGACCAAAGGGGCTCGGGTCTCGGGAATCGGGTCTCGGGCAAGAAATCTTCTTCCTCCCCTATACCCGATACCCTATACCCTTTTTTTCCGTTGACGTTCCCTCGCTGCATGCGTAATATCTCCCGCGGCAAAAGGCTTCCGAAAGGTGAATGAGATGTCCGACGGAAAAACGTACGAGATCCCAGCCGAGGCGCGGGCGCAGGTCATGGCGGGGCTGGCGCTTGCCTGGGACGGCCAGTGGTTTTTGAAGGTGCACGACATGTCCGGGTGGGATTCGGCCGCCGAACTCAATGTCCGGACACGAAACGCCTTCGGGCGGATCGAGATGCGGACCACCCTGCTGGCCCTCGGGAAGAAAAAGGCCGACAACCTGCAGGATGCCCTCGAGGTCTGGCAGGCCTATTTCCGGATGTTCGGGGCCGACCGGGGGGCCTTCGTAGGGGATTTCACGATCGGGGGTGACACGCTGGCGGTGTCGGTGCACAAGTGCGCCGCCTGGGAGGGGGCAAAGCGGGCCAGGCTTGAAAAGGATGTCCAGGCCTGCCTCACCTGCGATCATCTCTGGAAGGCATGGTTCGGAACTCTTCTGCCCGATCACGACGTGAGCCAGGAAGTAATTGCACGAATGGGATTCGGCGACCCGCAGTGCCGGTTCCGCGTCATGGCGAAAGCGAAATGACAAGAAAAGGGTATCGGGTATAGGGTATTGGGTCCAGGGAAGGAAGGAGATTTCTTTACCCGAGACCCGATCCCCGAGACCCTATACCCGATACCCTTCTTAGAAGGTGATCACCTCGTAGCCCTGCTCGACGTACTTCGCCAGGCTGGGATGGCCGCTCATCTCGGCACACATCGCAAGACCCTGCGCCTGAAGAACCGGCAGCACTGCCATCTTCGCCGAGCAGGCCTGGCAGGCGCAATCGATCAGCCCGGCCTCCCTGACGCGCTGGTAGAGCTTCGCGAAAGGCTTGCCGGGGTCATTCAGTTCGGCCGCCGCTTGCGTGGCGGTACCCTCGATGACCACCTTCACATCGTATCCCTTCTCCTTCATGTCGAGTGCATTGAGAAGGACATGGACGAAGCACATGGGCTCGCCCTTGAACGCGACCAGGAGAACTTTTTTTGCCATTGCCATCCCTCCTGAAAAAGTGCCCGGCGGTTCGATTCCGCCCTTTTCGATTGACGTATCCTCACCTTGACCCTATGATCAGGCCGTGCTGTTTCCGAAATGATATGGGCATGGACGTATCGGCCCCAGCAAGCGGGAACCCGGGGAAAAAATGGAAGGCCGATTCTTCACCAACCCCCTGATCCTGAAAAAGACAAACCTGGTGGAGCTCGTCCGCAAGGCGGCGGAGAACCTTCCCCGGCCTGCATCGGTCGAGCTGCGTTTCGAGTCGGCCCTGGAAGACCCCGTTGCGGAAGTGGATGCCCCCCAGCTGACCCGGATTCTCATCAACCTCATGCAGAACGCCCTGGAGGCCATGCCGCAAGGCGGCGAGCTTTCCCTGTGCCTGTCCGGCGGACCCGGCGAGGTGATCCTCGATATCGCCGATACGGGCCGGGGGATCTGCGACGAGCACATGGACCAGCTCTTCGTGCCCTTCTTCACCACCAAAAAGACCGGCGAGGGATCCGGCATGAGCCTGCCCTTTGCACTCGGGATCGTAAAGCTTCACGAGGGGAGGCTCACCGTGACGAGCAACGCCGACCCGTCAAAAGGCCCCACGGGCAGCCGCTTCCGGATCACCCTGCCCCGCCACCGGAAACTCCTTTACCCGCCGGATGGGCAGAGAAGCTAGGATGTGAGGAAGATCAGAAGTCAGGAGAAGACACTGCATCGATGCTGCTGCAATATCCTCCGAGCTTCCAAGTTTCCGATCTTCTTAACGTCCAGCTTTACCCCGGCCCGTTTCAGAACAGTTCCACCGTCACCTGCTTGCTCCGCTTCTCCAGCTCGCGCACCAGCTCCCGGACGTAGATTATCCGCATCGGCTCGCCGCGGACCAGATCCGCCACCTGGTTCGGGTTGATCGCCCGTCCCACGAGAAAGCGGATGTCATCGGCCTCAATGAGGGTGCGGGCAAGCCTCAGGGCGGCATCCCTGCCGGGGGGCAGGTCGTGGACGGTACCGGCGTTGCGCAGCAGATCGGCGGCAAGGCCCAGCGTGATGATCCCCTCCGTGACCAGGTCCACCCCGCGGATGTCCGCCATGGGGGGTGCTCCTTTCTTCGGCGGCCCGGCGCCTTCCCTCTTCCCCGGAGGCACCCAGTCCACCTTCAGCTCTTCCCCCAGGACGCGCGCTGCCACCTGGGCCGTGGTACCGCCGCAGACGATCTTGATCCCCTCGCGCGCCATGAGGCGGCCGACGATCTCCTCGTCCTTCGAGCGGTCCGCCGGCGGCCCAGTGAGCACCGTGGCGAAAACGGCCGGTCGGATCTTCATGCAGATCACCGTCGAGTCGTCACCGGGCGCCTCGCCGTAGAGCTTCAGGCAGGTTCGCGACAGGGCCCTCGTCAGCTGTGCCGTATCGACGCCCGTGTCGATCCAGCGCTTCACGGCCCGGGCGATGTGGTCCCACCCCCAGCCGAAACGATAGGCCCCCCCGAGACCGGCGTGCTCGTAGCCGTCGCTCACCAGGACGAGGTAGTCGTTTTCCCGGACCTCGAACCGCGCCTCCCCGATCACCCGCCCGCTCAGTTCCCTCTTCTCGAGGAGGACGGGAACGATCTCCCCGTCGCGAACGAGGATCAGGGGCGGGCTGTCGAACTCCACGAGGTACGCACGGCGGCCCTTTTCGATCTTGAGGACGGCAAAGGTGGCGTAGGCGAGTTTGCGGGTGCTGCACTCCGGCAGGGTCTCCACGAGCGTCTGGATGACGTCCTCCACGGAGGATTCCTCGCGGAACATGCGCTCGGCGATGACGGCCGTCAGGCTCGAGAGGATGTTCGCCTTGACGCCGTGCCCCAGGCCGTCGGACAGAACGGCGATGAAGGTCTCCGGCGTCGAGCTCACCACGACGGAGTCGCCGCAGAGCTCCTCGCCCTCCTGGATCAGGCTGTCCCAGGCAAACTCAACGATCGTTCTCACGCTCGGTCCCTTCCTGGATCAGCTTCGCCAGCCGGGAGAGCATGGTCTTGCTGTCCGCCGTCGTCTCGCCGAGAAGCATGGCGATCTCGTGGGCGACGCGCATCTGCTTGTTGATCACTTCCTGTGTCTTCTGCAGGGTCTCGGCGCGGAGCTGATCGAGCTTTTCCCGCTGCATCTCCGCGTCGGTGACATCCTTCAGGATCGCCACCAGGAGGTTCTCGCCCTCGACATGGACGATGGTCTCCTCGACGATCAGGCCGTCACCGATGTGGCGCGTCCTGCCTTCCACGGCCTTCCCGGTGTCGCGCACGCCGATGAAATCGTCGACCTGCGGAACGATCGCCTTCAGGGGTTTGCCGACGACGTCCTTCAGGTGGCACTGGAACATGCGCTCCGCGGCCGGCGAGAGGTCCTGGATGAGCAGACGATCGTTCACGATGATGATCCCGTAGGGGGCAACATCCATCACCACCTGCCGCAGCGACTCGGAGCGCCGGCGCATGTAGGGAATGCACATGGCAGGGTCCGCCATCCCCCGGAGGGTTGCGACGGCCTTGTCGCGGCACGAGGAATAGCCGCAGGCGCCGCAGTTGAGTTCGTCCTCTACCGAATACTTCTCCACACGCTGCAGGGCCTGGCGGATCTGCTCCTCGCCGTACTCGGTCTCGGGCTGCCTGCGGTCTCTGTACGTCCTGTCGAGCGAGGGCCACCGCGATCGCTCCGGAGGCGCCTCGGCCTGTCGGCGCGAGGCGTATTCGATAACGCGCTGGCGCGCCATATAGATGCCTCCTGCCGACATCTCGACGGCGGACCCGTTGATGCAGCCGCCCCGGCAGGCCATGAGTTCCACGAGACAGGCATCCAGCGTTCCCGCCTGGATGCTCTCCAGGATGTCGCGGCAGGCATCGAGCCCCGAGGCAACGATGATGTGGCTCTCGAGCAGGTCCCGGCTCATCCGAGCCGTCGCCACGAGCCCGCCCTCGACGGGAAAGGCCCTGGCCCCGTCGGCAGGGGCAGGGGGCAAGACGTCTTCCGGGCCGGGCGGCAGCGTGATGTGCCTTTCCTCGAACCAGGCCCTGAGTTCCTCGAAGGTCAGCACTGCATGGACATCGCCTGCGTGCTGTCCCTCCTCGATCTCGGCCTTCTTGGCGATGCAGGGACCGATGAAGACGACGAAGGCCTCCGGGCCGTGTTGCTCGGAGAGCCAGCGGCCGTGGGCGATCATGGGGGACACGATGGGGGCCAGGTGGGGAAGAAGCCCGGGGTGGTACTTTTCGAGAAGGTTCACCACCACGGGGCACGAGGAAGTGATGACGGGCCACCGGCTGCGGTTTTTCTCCACGTAATCCCGGTGGGCGAGCCCCACCATCTCGGCGCCGAGGGCCGTCTCGCCGGCGGCGTGGAACCCCAGCCGTTTCAGGGCCTCTTCCATCTGGGAGAAGACCTTCATGCCGAAAAAGGCCGGCGCCGAGGGCGCCACGGACGCCACGACCCGGCGGCCCTTCCTCAAGGCTTCGAGCACCGCCTCCCGGTCGCTGCGTATGGTCTTTGCCTTCTGGGGGCAGACCCGGACGCAGTTGCCGCACAGGACGCAGAGCTCCGGCTCGATTTTCGCCTGGAATTCCATGAAGCGGATCGCTTTCACGTCGCAGTTTCTCAGGCACCGGTAGCAGTCGCGGCACCGGGCCAGGTTTGTCGTCAGGATGTCTGTACTCAAGATCTTTCAGCCTCCCTGTGAATGCGGGGCAGAAGCTGACCGTAAAAAAAGCCTTCCGCTTCGCCGACATCGATATTCGTGAACAGCTCATCGCCGACCCGGACCGAAACCCCCGAGGACGACGAGCAGGTGTCCATGCAGAAGGCCCCGACGAGTTCGACGGATTCCTCCAGTTGTTCTTTTTTCAGGAGGTTTTCAATGGCCGAAGCCAGTTCGTCGGAGCCCCTTATGCAGCAGGCGCTGCCGACACAGATGGTCACGGTGAGCATGGGTACTCTCTCGCGGGTCGCCATGGATCCCGGGCGATTCAGTCAGTCAATATAATGCATCGGGAGTCGTTTGAAAAGGTCTGCGTGGCAGGAGGGGGTTGCCTCGTTCAGGCCATATTCAGATGAATCAGCAGGACAACGACCAGGATGATGCGGTAGACGCCGAAGGGGATGAAGGTGTGCGTCTGGATGAAACGGAGCAGGAACTTGATGCTCAGCAGGGCGACGATGAAGGCGGTGACGAAACCGGCAATCAGGAAATCGACCTGCCCAAGGGTCATCTCCGGCGCCGATTTCATCAGGTCGTAAACCGTTGCGGCCAGCATGGTCGGCACTGCAAGCAGGAAGGAGAACTCCACGATGGTTTTCCGCTTCAGCCCCAGGATCAGCCCGCCGATGATGGTGGAGGCCGAACGGGACACCCCCGGGACCATGGCAATGGACTGGAACAGGCCGATGATCAGGGCGGTCTTGTAGGGCATCTGGCGGATTTCGCCTTCCGCATCGTCCTTCTCCCGGTGCCAGTACTCGAAGGCAATCAGGAACAGGCCTCCGAGAAACAAAGACCATAGCACGACCGCCGCCGACCCCAGCAGATAGCTCTTGACCACCCGGTAAAGGGTCAGGCCCAGGACACCCGTCGGGAGAAAAGCCACGACCACCCGCTTGATGACCTCCAAGTCCACCAGCAGGAGCCTCCAGTACAGAAAGACGACCGATGAGATGGCTCCCACCTGGATGGCGATCTCGAAACTCTTGAGGAATTCCGTGTGCTCGAGGCCCATGAGATCGGAGGCCAGGATCATGTGCCCTGTCGAGGAGATAGGCAAAAACTCCGTGACGCCCTCGATGATGCCCAGGATGACCGCTGTCAGAAGATCCATCGTCCGCTTCCTTTCAAGTCCGATGCTTTGCCTGACGCCTCGCCCGGATCAGTTCAATGACGCTGGGCAGGACGGACAGGACGATGATGGCAAGGATCACCATGGTGAAGTTCTTCTTCACGAAGGCAAGATTCCCGAAGAAGTAGCCCCCCAGCACGAAGACGAAGACCCACGTGATGGCCCCCGTGATGTTGAAGAAAAGAAAGCGGGGGTAGGTCATGCTCCCGATGCCCGCCACGAAGGGGGCGAAGGTCCGGATGATCGGCAGGAACTTGCCTAGAAAGACCGTTTTCCCGCCGTACTTTTCGTAGAAATGCCGTGTCCGGTCGAGATATTCCTGCCGGATCCAGCGACTCTTCTTTTTTTCGGCCATCCTCGGGCCGAAGAAATGCCCCACCCAGTAGTTCACGTTGTCGCCGACGATGGCCGCAAGGGGCAGCAGCATGAGCAGGGTGTTGCGATCGAGGTCTTCCCGGGCGGCGAAGGTCCCCACGACGAACAGGAGCGAATCCCCCGGAAGGAAGGGCGTCACGACGAGGCCTGTCTCGCAGAAGATGATCAGAAACAGGATGGCGTAGGTGTAGGTCCCGTACTGCTGGAGAATCCCTCCCAGGTGCCGGTCGAAGTGGATCAGGAAATCGATGTAGTTGAAGATGAAGTCCATTCTGGTCTGTTCCGTCTGTCCCGTCTATCCAGTCTGTTCCGTCCGTCCGGTCACTGACACTTTCTGTGATTGCCAGGCCTTCGACAGGGCCTGCAAACCATAAGCAAATCTGTTGCCAATTCCCGACGGGAAAGACGGAATAGACTCTTATTTTATTTTGTCGACGTCCTCTTCCTTGCCCACGACGATGAGGACCTCGCTGTCCTTGACGACAAAATCGGCCGCCGGGACCATGGTGATCTTCTCCGTCAGCATGTCGCGAACGGCGATGACATCGATGTGATACCTGTTGCGCAGCTGGAGCTCCGCGAGGGTCTTTCCGATGAAGCCCGAAGGCGGCGCGATTTCGCCGATCATGTAATCGTCGGCCAGCGGGATGAAATCGAGGACGTTGGGCGAGACGATGCTCTTGGCGATCTTGTCGGCCATGATCTTTTCCGGGATGATGACCTCGGTGGCGCCGACCTTTTCCAGGATCAGCTTGTGGTCCTCGTTGGGGGCCTTGACGATGATGTTCTTGATCTTCATCTGCTTGAGATGCAGCGTGATCAGGGTGCTGGCTGCCAAATCCTCCCCGAAGGAGACGATTACGATGTCGTCCTCGCGAAGGCCGATGGAGTTCATGAGTTCCTGGTCCGTCCCGTCGGCAACGATGGCCTTGGTCGCGCAGTCCCTCACTTGTTGGACGGCATCTTTCGTCTTGTCGATGGCGATCACTTCGACGCCGCTTTTGCTGAGCTCCTTCACGAGGTTGATCCCGAAGATGCCCAGCCCGACTACGACAACCCGCTTTTTCATGGGTGAGCCTCCTTACCCGACCATGACGGTCTCTTCTGCGTAAACCACACTTTTCTTACCCTCGCGGAACGAAAGCGAGAACGCCAGTGTCAGCGGCCCCACTCTGCCCGCAAACATCATGAAGACAATGAGCAGCTTCTGAATGTCGGTGAGGTTTGGCGTGACCCCCATGGAGAGACCCACCGTGCCGAAGGCCGAGACGGTCTCGAAAATGTATTCCACGAACAGCTGGCGCCCCTGGGGCCCTGTTTCGACGTGCCCGGCCACCATGACCACGGAGCCAATGAGAAAAACGGAGAGCATCGAGGCAAAGGTGATGGACAGGGTCCGGCCGATCAGTTCCTTCGGCACGGTCCGGTTGGCAACGGTCACTTCTTCATTGCCGCGCCAGCGGTTCCACATCATGAGCAGAAGAAGGGCAAAGCTCGTCGTCTTGATCCCGCCCGCCGTCGAGCCGGGAGAACCGCCAATGAACATGAGAACGAGCAGGAGCAGAATCGTGGCATTGGTCAGTTGCCCGATGTCGATGGTATTGAACCCCGCCGTACGGGGCGTGACGGACTGGAAAAGCGAGACCAGGAACTGCGTAAGGGGAGAGAGCCCCCGGAGAATGTATTGCTCCTCGAAGAGCCAGAATAGAGCCGCCCCGGAGACAATGAGACCGGTGGTGGTGATCAGGACGATCCGGCTGTGCAGCGACAGCCTTGCATTGCTGTCTTTCAGACGGGTAATGACCTCGTGGTGAACGACGAATCCGATCCCGCCCAGGATGATGAGCATCATGACCGTGACGTTCAGGAGCAGGTCCCCCTGGTAGCGGACAAAGTTGTCGGGAAAAAGGGAAAACCCGCAATTGTTGAAGGCCGAGATGGCATGGAAGACGGCGTAATAGAGGGCTTTTGACAGCGGGAAGTCCTGGGAGAAGCGGATGAAGAGCAGTAGCACGCCCACGGACTCGATGATGAGCGTCGAGAGAATAACCGATCTGAGAATGAAGAAAAAGTCCCGACGGGGCGTGTGCAGGAACGTGCTCTGGACGATCTCGCGGCCCTTGAAGGAAATCCCGCGGCCCATGATCCCGAAGAGGAATGCCGAGAACGTGATGATACCGAGCCCCCCGACCTGGAAAAGGCAGATGAGGATCACCTGCCCCGCCGTGGAGAGGTCGGTGCCCACATCCACCGTGGCAAGCCCCGTCACGCAAACGGCCGACGCCGACATGAAGAGGGCATCAACAAAGCTGATCCCCTTTGCAGAGGCAAAGGGGAACCAGAGCAGAAAAGCGCCTCCCAGGACAAGGCCGGCGAAGCTGAGGATGAAGATCCTCGCAGGGGTAAGGTGTCTCGAGAGGGACCGAGCCGGCCTGTCGGAAAATTTATTCTGCATAAGGGAGCATAAAAAAACACGCCTTCACCGCGAATCAGGGAGGAAGGCGCTGTCATTTCGGCTGTTTATACGCCAGCCCGCCCCCTTCGTCAACTGAATAATTTCATCCGGTCCGCCCCGGGTGGCATGTCCGTGAACGAAAACGAAGGGACAGTTTCTTACAGAATGGCCGGGGGGAGAGCGGCGAGGATACCCCGGAGGAGCTCACCCGGGAGGATTCCAGCCAGCAGGGTCAGAATAGCCGCCGCGCCGATGACGCCCGCCAGAAGCGGCAGGTCCGTGCGGATCTCCAGGCATCCCATGTCGTCGCGCATGTACATGACCGCCACGATTCGCAGATAATAAAAGAGCGAGACGACGGTCGTCACGATGGCCACGAGGATCACGGGCAGGTATCCCGCCTCGATGCCGGCCTTGAAGAGGTAGAACTTGGCGAAGAACCCTCCCGTGGGCGGAAGACCCGCGAGCGACACCATGAAGACCGCCACGGCGAAGGCAAGAAGGGGCCGCCGGGCGGCAAGGCCCGATAGGTCCTCGATCTGCAGGCGCCCGCCCTCGCGCCGGCACAGGGCCACAGCGGTGGCAAAGGCCCCCAGGTTCATGAAGATGTACACCAGGAGATAGAAGGAAAGGGCAGCCCGGCCTTCCCCGGGCAGGGCCAGAAGCCCGATGAGCATGGTTCCCGCCTGGGCGATGCCCGAGTAGGCAAGCATCCGGACAAATCCGGCCTGCCGCAACGCGGCGAGGTTTCCGACGATCATGCCGGCCACGGACATGACGAGGATGGCCTGCGTGAGGGAATCCGACCCGGGACCGGTCACACCGAGGCCGATGCGCACCAGGACGGCGAAAGCGGCGATCTTGGGCGCCACGGAGATGTAAGCGGCAACCGGCACAGGCGCCCCCTCATAGGCATCGGGGGCCCACATGTGGAAGGGGACGGCGGCGATCTTGAAGCCTACGCCCACGGTCACGAGAGCCAGCCCCGCGAAGAGCAGGGCCGGCGATGAAAGGGCACGGGGGGCCGCCCCGAGCCCCGTGGTCCCCGTCGCGCCGTAATAGAAGGCAAGCCCCAGCAGAAAGAGGGCCGACGAGAAACTGCCGAGGAGGAAATATTTAATGGCCCCCTCCATCCCGTCGCGGGACGTCCTGTCGAAGCCCACGAGGATGTAGAGGGGCAGCGCCAGGATCTCGAGACCCAGGAAGACAACCAGGAGGTCCCGGCCGGCGGCCATGATGTGCATTCCGATCAGGGCGAAGAGAGCGAGGCTGAAGAACTCCCCTCCCCTTCGACCCCCGACATCGCCATCCCGGGAAAGCAAGATGGCCACGAGGGCCGCCAGATCCATAAGGGCCAGGAAGAGAAGGGTTCCGCCGTCCTTCACGATGAGGCCGTCGAAGCCCTCCATGCCGGCTCCGCGGAACAGGACGGGAGTCGTCAACAGGGAGGCGGCAACTGCCGCGGCGGCCCATGAGGCGGCCCTCCGGTGTCCGTCCCTGCCGGAGAGAAAAAGTGTTGCCGTCGCCGCCGCAAGCAGGAGGATCTCGGGCAGGAGGCTTGCGAGGTTAACGTCCGGAATGCTGGGGACCATAGGTCATTTCCTCCATCAGGATTTTCACCCCCGCTTCCGGTGAGGTCTCGGGGGCGGAACCCGGCGCCGAGACGGAAATAATCTCGCGGGCCGTCGGCTCCAGGCGGTCCGTCAGGGCGGCCGGGAAGAGACCGATGAGAAACATCAGGAGCACCATGGGCGTCATGACGATCCTCTCCCGCAGGGAGAAGTCGCCGAAGCCGGAAAATCTTTCCGGCGAGCGGTCTTTTTCGAAGAGGACCCGCTGCGTCATCCACAGCAGGTAGACAGCCCCCAGGACAACGGAGGTCGCGGCCAGGGCCCCGAGCCACCAGGCAAACTGAAAACTCCCCATGAGCAGCAGGAACTCCCCCACAAACCCGTTGAGCCCCGGCAGGCCCACGGAGGACAGCATGGTGATCACGAAGAAGGTCGCCAGAACGGGCGTGCGGCCTGCAAGCCCCCCCAGCCTGTTGAGATTTCTTGTCTTCTTGCGTTCATACAGGGCACCCACCAGGATGAAGAGCGCCCCCGTGCTCAGTCCGTGGTTGAGCATCTGGACGATGCCTCCCTTCAGTCCCGCCAGGTTGAGGCAGAAGATACCCACGACGATAAGCCCCATGTGGCTCACGCTGGAGTAGGCCACAAGCCTTTTCAGATCCTCCTGGGCGAAGGCCAGAAGCGCGCCGTAGATCACCCCGATGAGCCCCAGGGTCATGACGGCGGGCGTGAAAAAGGCCGTCGCCTCGGGAAAGAGGGGGAAGCAGAAGCGCAGGATGCCATAGATGCCCATCTTGAGGAGCACCCCCGCCAGAAGGACGCTTCCCGCCGTGGGGGCCTCCACGTGGGCGTCGGGCAACCAGGTGTGAAGGGGGAAAAGGGGCACCTTGACGGCGAAGGCCAGAAAGAAAAAGGCAAAGAGCCAGTACTGGTGCGATGCGGGTACCCGGAAGGCCATCCAGCGGGTCAGATCGAAACTGAACCCGATGCCCGCCGACTGGGCGAGGAAGGCCATGACGATGAAGCCCACCAGCAAAAAGAGGCTTCCCGCCACGGTATAGAGGATGAACTTGAGTGCCGCATAGCGCCGGTTCTCGCTTCCCCAGATCCCGATGATGAGGAACATGGGGATCAGCATGGCCTCCCAGAAGACGTAGAAGAGGATCGCGTCCAGGGCGGCGAAGACCCCCAGCATCCCCGCCTCCAGGACGAGAAAGGAGACGAAGTAGGCCTTTACCTTCTGACCGACGGCGTCCCACGACACGATAACAGCCGCCAGGGAAAGAAAGCCCGTCAGCGGCATGAGGAAAAGCGAAAGCCCGTCGATGCCCAGGTGCCAGGAGATCCCGAGCGCCCCGACCCAGGCGTGATGCTCGACGAACTGGAACCCCGGATCGCCCGCCTGGAAAAGGAAGAGAGGCACAAGCGTCGCAAGGAAGGTCAGCAGCGCTGCGGCGAGCGAGACGGCGCGGGCCCACCGCTCCGCCAGCAGGAGCACCAGGGCGCTTCCCGCCAGGGGAAGGGCGATCAGGATGGAGAGAAGGGGAATGTCGTTCATGGTCATGTCAGAGACCTCCGGCGAGGCAGACGGTGATGGCGATCAGGGTAAAGGCCCCGGCGATCAGCGAGACGGCATAGTGCCTGAGCTGCCCCGTCTGAAGACCCGCCGAAATGCGTCCCAGGGCCAGGGAGAGAGAACCGATGCCGTTGACGGCGCCGTCGATGAGGCGCGGGTCGATGATAACCGCAAAGAACCGGGCGCAGGCCTTCAGGGGCCGGACGAGCAGGAGTTCGCAGAACCTGTCGATCCCGAAACCGCTCGCCAGGACCGCCGATTCCGCGGGGCGTCGCTCCTTCGTGAAGAGCCGGATCGCCCCGGCAAGTACTGCGATGACGGCCAGGGACTGCAGGACGGTCAGGACCACCTCGAGGGTGTGCGCCGCGGCGTCGGGAGCAGCCTGGGCGGCGGGTATGCCCAGGAACCGCGCGAAGAAGGTGTCCGCCGTGAACAGCGGCAGGCCCGGGATCCCCGCAAGCAGAGAGAAGACGGCCAGGGTGGCCAGGGGCATCACGATGAGCGGACCGGGGCGGTGGGGGTGCCCCTCGAAGCGCCGCCTGCCCAGGAAGGCCGAGAAGAGCTTTCCCGAGTAAAGGGCCGTCATGAGGGCGCCTCCGAAGGCGGCAACCCAGAAGAGCGTCCCGTAACGCTCGAAGCCCCCCCAGAGGATGGCATCCTTGCTCACGAACCCCGACAGGGGAAAGATCCCCGTCAGGGCCAGAAGGCCCGCCATGAAGGTGACGGAGACAGCCGGCAGATCCCGCAGCAGGCCCCCCATCCGGCCCAGGTCCTGCTCCCCGTCGAGGGCATGGATCACGGCGCCGGCGGCCAGGAAGAGCAGCCCCTTGAAGATGCCGTGGGTCAGGAGGTGGAACATGCCGGCGGCCCAGAGCCCGCAACCGAGGGCCACGAACATGTACCCGATCTGGCTCACCGTCGAGTAGGCAAGCACCCGCTTGATGTCGCGCTGCCCCAGGGCGCAGAAGGACGCGTAGAGGGCTGTGACGAGCCCCACGACAGCGATGACGGGAAGCACCGCGGGGGCCTTCTCCAGGAATGGCGCGATGCGGCACATGAGATAGACGCCGGCGTTGACCATGGTGGCGGCGTGGATCAGGGCGGAGACCGGCGTGGGGCCTTCCATGGCGTCGGGCAGCCAGACGTGAAGCGGGAACTGGGCCGATTTGCCCATGGCCCCCATGAAGAGCAGCAGGGCGATTGCCGCCACGGCTCCCTCGGAGACGGCGGGACCCGTCGCCAGCAGGCGGGCGAGGTCCCCGTAATTCACCGTCCCGAAGGTCACGGCGGCCATCAGGATCCCCAGGAGAAACCCGAAGTCGCCGATGCGGTTGACGACGAAGGCCTTGCGGCCCGCATCACAGGCCGACTTCTTTTCGTGCCAGAAGCCGATGAGGAGGTACGAGCACAGCCCCACGCCCTCCCAGCCTACGAAGGTGACAACCAGGTTGTCGGCCAGGACGAGAACGAGCATGAAGAAGACGAAGAGGTTGAGGCAGACGAAGTAGCGCCTATACCCGGGCTCGCCTTTCATGTAGTCCGCCGAGTAGAGGTGGATGAGAAACCCCACGAAGAGGACGACCATGACCATGACCATGGCAAGGCTGTCCAGGACGAAGCCCACGTGGACGTGAAGCGCACCGTCGGAGAGCCACCGCCAGAGCGTGACGGAGAAGGCCCTGTCGCCCGCGGGCAGGCTGAGCATCTGAACCAGCAGAGCGAGGGCCGCCGCAAGGGCGAGCCCCACGGAGCCGACGGCGACGGCGGCGATGCCTTTTTCGCGCCACCCCGCGCCGATAAGCCCGTTTGCTAGGGCCCCCAGAGCGGGCAGGGCAGGGAGGATCCAGATGGATTCGGACAGCATGACGATCAGCCTTTCAGGAAATTGATCCGGCTCATGTCCAGGGTCTTGAGGAGCCGGTAGAGGGCCACGATGATAGCAAGCCCCACGGCAGCCTCCGCGGCGGCCACCGTCATGATCATGAAGATATAGACCTGCCCCTCCGCGCCGTGGAGGTATCGGGAAAAGCCCGCCAGGATCAGGTTGACGGCGTTGAGCATGACCTCGATGCACAGAAGCAGCACGACGGTGTTCGAGCGGAGAAAGAACCCCGCAGCCCCGATGGCGAAGAGAACGATTCCCAGTCCGACGACGTGTTCCAGGCTCATGAGGGATCCTTTTCCTTTCTCGTGATGAGGGCGGCCCCGACGGCGGCCGCCAGGAGCAGCACGGAGGTCAGCTCGAAGACGAGCAGGTGACGGCTGAAGAGCTCCAGCGCGATGGAAGCCAACCCGGGTTCGGGACGAAGCCCGCCGCCCGGAACGGCCGGGATCGACAGATTCACGGCCCTCCAGCCGAGCCATGCCATCCCCGCCGTCAGCCCGACAGCGGCGGCGCTCGTCGCGACCGCAGCGGGGTTACGGGGTATTTCCGAGGCAGGCCCCTTGAGATTCAGGAGCATGACGACGAACAGGAACAGCACGAGGACCGCGCCGATGTAGACAATGACCTGGAAGAGGGCCACCACAGTTGCCCCCATGAGGGCGTAGAGGCCCGCCGTGGCCAGCATGGCCGCAAGCAGCGCCATGACGCTGTTGACGGGGTTTCGCAGGGCCACGACACACAATGCCGACGCGACGGCCGCAAGGGCAAGAACCCAGAAGAGGATCGTTTCGATCATGGCCGCTCCTCCCCGTTTCGGGCCGTCGCGGCCAGGAGCCGCTCTGTGGTGCAGACAAGGGGCTCACGGCCGAAAGCGGCCAGTTCGTACTCGCTGCCCATGGCGATGGCCTCCACGGGGCAGGCCTCGACGCAGAGCCCGCAGAAGGAGCAGCGATTGAGATCGAGGCTGTAGCGGGCAAGCGCCCGGACGCCGTCGGGGCCCGTTTCGGCAGAGACGGTGATGCAGAGGCTCGGGCAGATCTTTTCGCACAGTCCGCAGGCCACGCAGCGGGGGGTTCCGTCCTCGCGGGCAAGCAGCATCGGCCGCCCGCGGAAGCGCTCCGGCACGGGCCGTTTCTCGTCGGGGTACTGCACCGTGACGGGCCGGCGGAAAAATGTCTTCAGGGTGAGGGCCAAACCCTTCAGCAGGGCCTTGCTCATGAGAACTCCTTACGCGAGGTAGACGGTCAGCACCGCCGTCGCCATCAGGTTCAGGAAGGCAAGCGGCAGCAGAACCTTCCAGGAAAAGCTCATCAGCTGGTCGTAGCGAATGCGGGGGAATGTGGCCCGCACCCAGATGAACAGCGCAAAGACGAAAAACACCTTGATCAGCAGCCACAGGGGGGCCGGCAGCAGCGGGCCGTTCCAGCCGCCCAGGAAGAAGAGGCTCACCAGGCACGAGGCCAGCAGGATGTGGGCGTACTCGGCCATGTAGAAGAGCCCGAACTTCATGGAGGAGTACTCCGTCTGGTAGCCGGCGACCAGCTCGTTTTCGCATTCCAGGAGATCGAAGGGCGTGCGGTTCGTCTCCGCCGAGATGCAGATCAGGAAGAGGACAAACCCCAGGGGCTGTTTGACGATGAACCAAAGCCCCTCCTGGGCCTTCACGATCTCGACGAGGCTCATGGAGCCGGCAATAATCAGCACCCCGACGATGGAGAGGGCCAGGGGGATCTCGTAGCTGATCATCTGGGCGGCGGCCCGCAGCCCGCCCAGCAGCGAGTACTTGTTGTTCGACGACCAGCCCGCCAGCAGGATGCCGTAGGTCCCCGTGGAGGAGAAGGCCAGCAGATAGAGGACGGCCACGGGCATATCCGCCACGACAATGCTCGCCGAGGCGGGCACGACGGCAAAGCAGGCGAGCACCGACACTAGCGCGATGGCCGGCGCCAGGAGGAACCAGAAGCGGTTCGCGTGGGAGACGGTCATGTCCTCCTTGAAGAAGAGCTTGATCCCGTCGGCAATCGGCTGAAGAAGTCCCCCGGGGCCCACGCGGTTGGGGCCCAGCCGGAGCTGGAAGAAGCCCAGAAAGCGCCTCTCCATCAAAGTCATGTAGGCCACGAGCCCCATGATGACGGAAAAGATGAGGATGATCCGGATGAGGCCCGTCAAGAAATCCATCGTCATCATGCGCCGATCCTCGCAATGGCCGCCGGCACCACGTCCGCGCCCGGCCGGATGAGGGAGAGCCCCGCGGCGCTGCCCGCCGCGTGGCGAAGAAGGAGCAGGTTGCGCGGGACGGCCGCGTCGTGCCCCGCCTCGGCCCGGGCGGACCCGTTGGGGGTCCGGACCTCCACGATTTCACGCTCCCCGAGACCCATCTGCTCGAAGTCCTCCCCGTTCATCACGATGCGAAGGCCCCGGCGGGTCTGCGTGAGATCGGGGCTTTGCCGCGAGAGAAGCCCGTCGCCGAACAGCGAGGGCACCGCCGTGAGCCGGAAGGAAAAACCGTCCCTTCCCCTGTCCTGCATGGCTGAACCGGCGGGCGCTGCCAGATCTCGCGCCGCCGGCGGCGGATTGATGCAGGGCGCTTCTTCCTTCCCGAGGGCACCGGCGAGGTCCCGGAGGATCTCCCGATCCGGCCGGCTCTGCCCGAACGGGGGAAGGACGGGGCGGATTTCGCTTTCAAACCCCAGTAGCGACAGGATGGTCCCGCCCTTCTCGGGGGCGAGGGCCGCCGGCAGGACCACGTGGGCCAGATCCGTCACGGCCGTTTCGAAGGGGCTCTGGCAGACGATGAGTTCGAGCCTCTCCAGGGCCGCCCTGACCCTGGCCGGCTCCGGCAGGGTCTCGAGGGGGTCCTCGCCCAGGAGGTAGAGGGCCCGGATGCGGCCGGCCTCGATGGCCTCGAGCAATGACAGCCCGTCCGTGGCTGCGCCGCAGGAAGACAGGCCGGCCCTTTGGAGAGCGCCGGCACTGTTGACCTGGCCCCGAGGGGGAGGATCGACCGCGTGCGGCCATGGAGCAGCGAAGCGAGCCGAGCCCTCTGCAAGTTGTCCCCGAAGGGGTCCGGGGCAACAAGGACCGTCGTCTTCCGGTCCTCCCCGAGAAGGGAGATGAGCCTTGCGAGCCCGCAGGTGTCGACGCCGAACCGGGCGATGTCGGCCGACGAGGCATGGGTTCGCTCCGCCGAAAGGGCGCCGTGCAGCTCCGCGAAGAAGTCCTCTGCATATCCCGCCGTGATCGTCAGGGCAAGCGTAGCCCGGCGCGTCAGAATGTCCGGCCACGACGAAAGGACTACGAGTTCCCTCCCCTCTTTTCTCATGAGGCCGTTGACGAGGGGCTTCAGGGTCGGGTGGAGCTCGGCTCCACCGCCGCCCAGGACAATCAGGGTCTCGGCATCGTTCAAATCTTTCAGCGTTGCCGGCTCCCAGGTCGGCCCCAGCTCGGCGTCGAGCACGGAAAGAATCCGGCGGTATCCCGCCGCCTGAAGGGACCCCATGTCCGTACAGCCCAGGGTGTCGCGGAAAAGGGCGCCGCAGGCCCGGGCCTCCTCCGTCGTGAGATGGTCCGCCGTGAGCAGGGCAATGGATGATGCGCCGCGGCTGCGCCGGATTTCGTCGAGGGCCTTCGCGGCATGCCCGACGGTCTCGCCCCACCCGGCTTCCCGCAGGGCGCCGTCCCGGCGTATCCGGGGGGCCGACAGCCTCGAGGGGCTTTCGAAGGCGCGCCAGCCGAAATGGCCCCTCACGCAGATGAGCCCCTTCTTCCCGTCTGGAAAGACAGTCGGTGTAATCCGGCGCAGATGCCCCTTCTCGAGGTGGAAGTCGACCCAGCAGCCCAGGCCGCAGTGGCTGCAGACGGTGGTCTTCTTTTGAAGCTTCCAGACGCGGGTCCGGTCCTTGAAGAGCTTGTCATTGAGGGCCCCCACGGGGCACGTGGAGACGCAGAGTCCGCAGAAGTCGCAATCGAGAGCCCGCCCCCCGTCGGTTGCCACGACGGTTTTGTGCCCCCGGTGGTTGAACTCGAGCTCGTCGCGGCCCTGGAGCTCCCCGCAGATCCGCACGCAGCGGCCGCAGAGAACGCAGCGGGTCATGTCCCGCTCGATGAGCGGCGAGTCGCGGTCCACGTAGCGGGCAAAGCGGTCCCTCCCGAAGGGCGCCTCGGTGATGTTATAGCGGATCACCAGGTCCTGCAGGGTGCACTCGCCCGCCTTGTCGCAGACGGGGCATTCCAGGGGGTGATTGGCGAGGATGAGCTGAAGCTGCGTCCGGACGGCCTCCAGAATAGCGGGCGTGTCGGTGACGATGTCCATCCGGTCGCGGGCCGGGGTGAAACACGACGGGATGAGGCTTCCCGGCTTCTTCCGGTCCTCCACGACGCACAGGCGGCAGGCCCCGTAGGGGGTGATCCGTTTGTCGTGGCACAGCGTCGGGATAAAGACGCGGGCCCTTTCGGCGGCCTCCAGGATGGTGCTCCCCCGGGGAACGGTGACCTCGATGTCGTTGATCTTCAGGGTGATCATGGGTTGCCTCTAGTGTATCGCCTTGAACTTGCAGGCCCGGATGCAGGATTTGCAGCGGATGCACTTCTCGCGGTGCAGGACGGCCACTTCCTTCTTCTGCCACGTGATGGCATCCACGGGGCACACCTTGGAGCAGAGCCCGCAATGCTTGCAGGCCTCCGCATCGATCTCGAAGCGGATGAGGTCCACACAGACAAGCGCCGGGCAGCGCTTTTCACGGATGTGGGCCTCGTACTCGTCGTGGAAGTACCGCAGGGTGCTCAACACGGGGTTGGGCGCCGCCTGGCCGAGCCCGCAGTGGGAGGTGGAGGCGATGTGGTTCGCCTGCCTCTCCAGGAGAGCCAGGTCGGAGGGCTCCCCCTGACCGACGATGATCTTTTCCAGCGTGCCCAGCATGACCCTGAGGCCCACGCGGCAGGGGACGCACTTGCCGCACGATTCGTCGACGCAGAACTGTGTGAAGAAGCGCGCCACGTCCACCATGCAGTTCGTGTCGTCCATGACGACGATGCCGCCCGAGCCCATCATGGCCCCCGCGTCCTGCAGGGAATCGAAGGTCACCGGCAGGTGCAGATGCTCATCCGTCAGGCACCCCCCCGAGGGCCCGCCCAGCTGGACGGCCTTGAAGCGCGCGTTTCCGCGTATGCCGCCGCCGATCTCGAAGATGATCGTCCGCAGGTCCGTCCCCATGGGCACTTCCACGAGCCCCACGTTCTTCACGGCGCCCGTGAGCGAGAAGACCTTGGTGCCCGTGCTCTCTGCGGTGCCGATGGAGCGGAACCATTCGCCCCCGTTCAGGATGATCTGGGCGACGTTGGCGAACGTTTCCACGTTGTTGAGGCACGTGGGCTTCCCCCAGAGGCCCGATTCGGTGGACCGGGGCGGCTTGATACGCGGCATGCCGCGCTTACCCTCGATGGAGTACATGAGGGCCGTCGACTCGCCGCAGACGAAGGCCCCCGCCCCGGGGTAGATGTCGATGTCGAAATCGAATCCCGTGCCCAGGATATTGCGGCCCAGGAAGCCCTTCTCGCGGGCCCGGTCAATGGCCGTCCGCAGCATCCTCAGAGCCAGGGGGTACTCGGCCCGGACGTAGATGTGGCCCTTGCGGGCGCCGATGGCATACCCGCAGATGATCATCCCCTCCAAGACGGCGTGGGGGTCGGACTCCATGACGCTGCGGTCCATGAAGGCGCCGGGGTCTCCCTCATCGCCGTTGCAGATGACATACTTGGGAAATGCCCCGTACTTGCGTGCCTCCTCCCACTTTCTGCCAGTGGGGAAACCCGCCCCGCCCCGGCCGCGAAGCCCCGAGAGTTTCACCTCGCCGATGACGTCCTCGGGCGTCATGGCCGTCAGCGTCTTGTACAGCGCGAGGTAGCCGTCATGGGCAATGTACTCCTCGATCGCCTCGGCATCGATGTGGCCCCGGTTGCGAAGCACGATGAGCTTCTGTTTCGCGAAGAAGTCCAGATGCTCGATCCCGGGGATCTCCTTCTCGGTGCGGGGCTCGCTCAGAAGCGGCGAGGTGGGGTGCTGCAGCGAGGCGAAGAACCCCTTGAGGGTCTCCGTGAAGTGCTCCTCCGAGAGGACCTGAAAGACCTTGCCGCCCGGCAGGAACATGATGGAGGGCCCCTGGAAGCATGAAATCAGGCACTCCGTCTCCACCAGGCCGATCCGCCCCCGGTAGCCCAGCTCGTCGAGAGCCTTTTCCAGCAGCGAGCGCACGTCGATCGGCTTGCGGAATTTGCACTTGCGGCTCGCGCAGTAGGCGATCTTGCTGACCGACGAGATCATTCGATCTCCACCCTTTTCTGCGGTTTCTCGAGTCCCTGCCCGATGGCGTACTCCGCCTTGGGGTGCCCGCCCAGGATGTGGCTGTAGAAGATCTCCCGGGTCTTCGCGGCATCGAGCTTGCCGTACTTGACGGGCGTCTGACCGGGAAGATGGACGGTGATCATGGGCTCCATGCTGCAAAGCCCCGCGCAGCCCGTTACGCGCAACTTCACGTTTTCAACGCCCAGCCGCTCGATCTCCCCCTGCAGGGCTGAAAAGACATTGCGGCCCCCGGCGGCGATGCCGCAGGTGCCCATGTGGACGTCGACAGTCACGACGCCCTCTTCGAGCTCCTTTTTCCGCTCGCCGATGTAGGTTTCCTTGATCTCGCTGAGTTCCTTGATGGTCATGACCGCTCACTCCCTGTTTCAAGTCTTTTCGATGATCTCTTCCACGTGTTCGGGGTCGATGAGGCCGAAGGTCTCTTCGCCGATGACGACGACGGGCGCGAGGCCGCAGGCGCCGAGACAGCGGACCTCCTCGATGGAGTATTCGCCGTCGGCCGTGACTTCCCCTTCCCCGACACCGATCTTCTGCTTGAGCCGATCCATGATCTCGCCGGACCGCTTCACGTAGCAGGCCGTCCCGCTGCACACCTTGACGACCTTGCGCCCCCGGGGGACGGTGCTGAAATAGGAATAGAACGTCACCACCCCGGAGACTTTGCTCGGGGGGATTCCCGTCTTCGCGGCGATATAGCGCTGGAGGTTCACGGGCAGGAACAGGGTGATGTCCTGCGCCTTTTCGAGCACGACGAGAAGGGACCCCGGCACGTTCCGGTACGCCTCGATGACGGCGTCCACCCTCGCCATCTGCTCCTCGGAGAATTGCTGCACGAGCTGACGTCTCATAACCTTTCTTTCCTTTGACCTTTATCCTTTTGCCTTTCGCCTTCTTTACCGGTCCACCTCGGCCAGCACGATGTCCACGGCCCCGATGATGGCCACGACATCGGCAAGAAGCCTGCCGCGCACCATCTTCACGAAGCCCTGCAGATTGACGAAGGAGGGGGGACGTACCTTGAGTCGCAACGGCCGGCTCTCCCCGTCGCTCACGATGTAGAAACCCAACTCGCCCCGGGGAGACTCGATGGCGTGGTATACCTCCCCCACAGGCGGCTTGAAGCCCTCCATGACGAGACCGAAATGCCGGATCACGGCGGTGATGTCCTGCTTCAGATCGCCCTTCGCGGGGAAAACGGCCGGCGACCCCGACACCGTCCAGGCCCCCTCGGGAAGCCCCTCGACGGCCTGCCGGGCGATGCGGGCGCTTTCGCGCATCTCCCGGATGCGGACGAGGTAACGGTCATAGACATCCCCCTGCGTCCCGACGGGTATTTCAAAATGAAATTCGTCGTAACAGCAGTAGGGCTGCGCCTTCCGGAGATCCAGGGCCTGGCCGGCGCCGCGCAACATCGGACCCGAGATGCCCAGGCGGATGCAGTCAGCGGCATCGAGGACGCCGACCCCTTTCGTCCGGTACTTCCAGATGGGGTTTTCCGTGAGAAGCGTCTCGTACTCGTCCACCCGGGCCTGGAAGGTGTCAGTGAAGGATCGAACGGCCTCGACGAAACCGTCATCGATGTCGGCGGCAAGCCCGCCGATCCTCAGGAAGCTCGGCGTCAGGCGCGAACCCGCGAGGGACTCGAAGATGTCCATGAGGGCCTCGCGCTCCCGCAGGGCATAGAACAGGGGCGTCATGGCCCCCAGGTCGTGGGCGTGGGTGCCCAGCCAGAAAAGGTGGCTCGCGATTCGCTGCAGCTCGGCCAGCGCCGCCCGGACATACTGCGCCCGCCGGGGGACATCGATGGCCATGAGTTTTTCCACCGCCATGACGTAGGCCAGGTTGTTGCTGTGGGCCGCCAGGTAGTCGAGGCGGTCGGTGAGCACGATGATCTGGTGGTAGGTACGGTTCTCGGCAAGCTTCTCGATGCCCCGGTGCAGAAAGCCGATGTCGGGACGGGCAGAGACGACGGTCTCGCCGTCGAGCTCGAGAACGACCCGCAGAACACCGTGGGTGCTCGGGTGCTGGGGGCCCAAGTTGAGGCTCAGGGTCTCGGCGCTCATGGCTTTGCCGTGCCCTCCAGGGGAAAATCCTTCCGCAGGGGATGCCCCTCGAAGTCCTCCGGCATCAGGATCCTCCTGAGATCCGGGTGGTTGCGGAACCGTATGCCGAACAGATCGAAGCACTCCCTCTCGTGCCAGTCGGCCGTTTCCCAGACGGGCACGACGGAGTCGATGACGGGGTCCTCTCCCCCGAAGGGGACCTTGACACGGAGACGGTGGCCGTGCCGCGGCGAAAAGAGGTGGTAGACCACCAGGAAGCGGGGCCTTGCGGGGTGCAGGTCCACACCGCACAGATCGGACAGGAAATCGAAGGCGAGGGCCTCTTCATCCCGGAGGGCCTTGCAGAGAGACGCGATGGAGTCACGGTCGACCGTAAGGCTCGTCTCCCCCCGGAAGACGGTCACCTCGCCGATGGCCCCTCCGAAACGTTCACGGATCGCATCGAGGTTCATCGAGCGCCTCCCCCGGCCTCGCGGGCGATCTTTTCCTGGAGCCGGATCAGGCCGTCGAGCAGCGCTTCCGGCTTGACGGGACAGCCCGGGATGTAGACGTCGACGGGCAAAAACGTGTCGACGCCCTGGACAACGGCGTAGGTCGGAAAGAGCCCTCCCGAGCATGCGCAGGCGCCCATGGCCACCACCCATTTCGGTTCGGCCATCTGGTCGTAGAGGCGCTTCACCGCGGGCGCCATCTTGCAGGTCACCGTGCCGGCAACGATCATCACGTCGGCCTGGCGGGGCGATGGGCGGAAGACCTCCATGCCGAACCGGGCCATGTCGTAGCGGGAGGCGGCCGTGGAGATCATTTCGATGGCGCAGCAGGCAAGCCCGAATGTCAGCGGCCACAGGGAGTTCTTACGGGCCCAGCCGACGACGCGGTCGAGGTTTGCCGTGACGATGGTGGTCTCACCGAGGCGTTTCAGTCCCACTGCAGGTCTCCTTTGCGCCAGACATAGACCAAAGCCGCCAGCAGAACGGCGATGAACACGAACATCTCGGCGAGCCCGAAGCCCCCGAGATCCCGGACGACAACAGCCCAGAGGTACAGAAAGACGATTTCCACGTCGAAGATGACGAAGAGCAGGGCCACCCTGTAGAACCGGACGGGAAACTGAGTGCGCTCCTTCTCGATGGGCGGCATGCCGCACTCGTAAGGCACGTCTTTTTCGGCCGTGAGGGGACGGCGCCCGACCCGGTGAGATACCAGGAGGATCGCGGCGGCCGACCCGACGACCAGCAGGAGGAAGATGGAAATGGAAAGGGAAGCCGTCATCCCGTCGATAAGTCTCCTCTTGATAGGATGAGGCTGTAAGGGCAACGGCTGTGCCAGGCAAGTCCGCCCTGCGGAAAGCGGCGGCGCCATGCCGGGCAGGGACGCTTCAATTGCTTGATGTAGAAAAGGATTATTTATTTCTGGCGGAAAGGAACTTGAGGTCACTCCCGTCACAGGGAGCCTGCGGGAAGGCCGAGCCGAGGCGTAAGTATTTCAGAATGAAATGGGACGTTCGGTCAGCGAACACCGTCAGGGAAGCGAGTTGAAGTCCTTCTCGGATTGCTTGAGTTTTCTCCAGAGCGTTGTGTAGCCGATCCCCAGTTTTTTCGCCACGAGCTTCTGGTTGTAGTTGTATTTCTGCATGGCCTTGAGGAGATGGCGGCGCTCCATTTCCTTCAGGGGGATGATCTCGTCGTCCTGGTGCTGCCCCGCCAGCTTGAGATAGTTCTCGCAGGCCAGGGGAAAATCCTCCGGCTGCAGCGTCTCGTGACCCGACAGCAGGGCGGCCCGCTCGAGGCTGTTTCGCAACTCCCGGACGTTGCCGGGCCAGGGATAGGCCATCAGCACGGCCATGGCATGCGCAGAGACGCCCCTGACTCCCGTTGTGAGCCGCTCATTGATTTCCTGGAGGAAGTAATCGACGAGGGGCAGGATATCCTCCTTGCGCTCCCGCAGCGGCGGGATGACGATGTCGATGACGCTCAACCGGTAGTACAGGTCCTCGCGGAAAGCCCCCTCGCCGATCATTTTCTTGAGGTCCCGGTTGGTGGCGGCGACGATGCGGACATCGACGGAGCGGGTTGCCGTGTCCCCGACCCGACGGATCTCTTTTTCCTGGATGACCCGCAGCAGCTTCGACTGGAACTGCGGAGTGGTGTCGCCGATCTCGTCCATGAACAGCGTCCCCCCGTCGGCCATCTCGATGAGCCCCTTGCGGGTCTGGGTCGCTCCCGTGAAGGCCCCCCGGACATATCCGAAGAGTTCACTCTCGAGGATTTCGTTGGGGAGGGCGGCGCAGTTGATGGCGACGAATTCCTTGTCACACCGGGAGGTGCTGCGGTTGTGGAGGATCCGGGCGATGAGTTCCTTGCCCGTCCCGCTCTCGCCGTGGATGAGGATGCCGCTGTCGACGTCGGAGACCCGGAGGGCCGTCTGGAGGACCTGCTCCATGCTGCGCGACACCCCCACCACCTCGTCGACAAGGTAGCAGTAGGGCTCGTTGACCCGTCGAAGGGATTTCAGGCCGTGCTCACGGCGGTGCAGGGCGTCGCGGACGATCTCGAGAAATTTCCCGTTGTTCACGGGCTTCATGACGTAGTTGAGGGCGCCCATCTTGATCGTCTTGACGACGCAGTCGATGGA
>Ga0209079_10000112_pt1 | contig 39306 bp, 29 predicted proteins | sample PPLLaktember2015_2_FD_187259 | JGI IMG/M metagenome (GOLD analysis project Ga0209079, IMG submission 187259) | Freshwater sediment microbial communities from Prairie Pothole Lake near Jamestown, North Dakota, USA - PPLs Lake P7 Core (6) Depth... | ecosystem: Environmental > Aquatic > Freshwater... | reverse complement strand
ATCCCGATCGTCGACATCACGGCGAAGCTGCTGTCGAACGTGCTGTCGCAGAGCCAGTAGGCCTGCAGGCCGCTTGGCCTGAAGCTCCGGTGGTTGCTGCGTGCGGTGGAGTCCACTGCGCGCCGACCGCGCTGCGGGGCACCGCGACTCCGCGCGGCTCGGCGGCGGTCGGCCACTGCCCAGGGCACTTCTTGCGGGCGCGCAGCTTTCGGAGTGAGGTCCGAGCGTGCGCGTGCAGGGTGCCTTCCGGCGGACAGCGTGTTCGGCCCGCCGCCCGGTTGAATGGCCACGCCCGCCGCCTGAGCCCCGCTCCGCGCGGTACCCCGCAGCGCGGCCGGCGCGCCGCGCGATGTGGACGCAGCCCCCGCCGCGACGGCCGCGAAGTCGAGGCACGCCGCCGGCCGACCAGGCGCAGGCGAGGACACGGCCGACCAGGCGCACCGTTCTGACGCAGGAGAGGAGGACGCAGCGGCTCCGTCGGCGGGCGAGAGCGCCTTCCCGAGGTTCCCGGACGCTCGACACAGTGCGAACACCGCGCTCCTTACAATGGCGCGCCCGGCACCTCGCCGCTCCCCTTCGAGCACCCCGCCACGATGTCATTCCTGAAAGAAGCGCCGTACGTCCACGGGACCAGGGCCAGGACCGCCGTCCTGCTGGTCAACCTCGGAACGCCCGAGGCGCCGCAGCCCGGCGCCGTGCGGCGCTACCTGAAGGAGTTCCTGTCCGATCCGCGCGTCGTCGAGATCCCGCGCCTCGTCTGGTGGCCGATCCTCAACGGGATCATCCTCACGTTGCGGCCGCGCAAGTCGGCAGCCAAGTACGCGACGATCTGGACCGAGCGCGGCTCGCCGCTGATGGTGCACTCGCGCGAGCAGGCCACGCTGCTGCGGGGCTACCTCGGAGAACAAGGCGTCGAGGCGGACGTGGTCCTGGCGATGCGCTACGGCGAGCCGTCGATCGCCTCGGTGCTGGCCGAACTGCAACGGCAGCACACGGACCGCGTGCTCGTCGTTCCGATGTACCCGCAGTACTCGGGCACGACCACGGCCTCGGTGCTCGACGCGCTGTTCGACCAATGGAAGCGCACGCGCAACGTGCCGGAGGTGCGCTGGGTGAAGCACTTCCACGACGATCCCGGCTACATCGACGCGCTGAAGCAGTCGGTGCTCGCGTACTGGAAGGCGCACGGCCGCGCGCAGGACGCCGGAGGCAAGCTGGTGATGAGCTTCCACGGCGTGCCGAAGCGCACGCTGATGCTCGGCGACCCGTACCACTGCGAGTGCCAGAAGACGGGGCGGTTGCTGGCCGAAGCGCTCGGGCTGGGCAAGGACGACTACCTCGTCACGTTCCAGTCGCGCTTCGGCAAGGCCGAGTGGCTGCAGCCCTATACCGCGCCGACCCTGCACGAACTGGCCCGCAACGGCGTCCGGCGGGTCGACGTGATGTGCCCCGGCTTCCCTGCCGACTGCCTCGAAACGCTCGAGGAGATCGCACTGGAGGGCAAGCAGGAGTTCATGTCGGCGGGCGGGCAGGAATACCGGTACATCCCGTGCCTCAACGGGTCGCCGGCGTTCATCCACGCGCTGGCGCGGCTGGCGCAGCGGCACATGCAGGGCTGGGATGTCGCGCGCGGCCGCGCGGAGGAACGCGCGGCGGAGGCGGCGCGTAGTCGCGCGCAGGCGCTGCTCGGCGGAGCGCCCGACTAGGACGGGTCGCGCAGGGTCAGCGCTTCGTCCTTCACCTGGACGGAGTCGCCGACGCTGAACTGCAGGGCCGGCGCCCGCAGCGTGCGGACGGAGCCGTCGGTCATCTGGATCTCGACGAAGGTCACCGGGATCGAGTGCGCGGAGCGCCGCACCGCCACCACCGTGCCGCAGTCCTTGCACTCGGTCGCGTTCGGCGCGCGAGTCGTGGCGCCAGGCTGGGGCCGTGCGAAGTAGTTGACGGCGACGATGATGCCGATGGCGAGCAGCCCGACCAGTGCGATCGGGGCCTGCCCTTCCATCATCCCCGCGGCTGCCCGCGGGCTCATGTTCGATGCCTTGGTCACTGGACGTTCCACCTTCTGGCCCACTTTGTACGGGGAGCGCTGGCGCGGCGATAGGTCATCCGATCCCGTGTAACGGCGAAGGCGGACGGCGGATTGCCGCCCGGACGCGTTCGCAAGTGTCGAAACGCGCCGGCGGGCGCCTTGTCTGTCCTGGCGGCGATGTTCGAGCCGTTTCCCTTGAAAAACCGCGGTGGCGACCCAACATCCCCCTAAACCATTGAACGACAAGCGAAAACCGGAGGAATCGATGCAGGGACGAGAGGGCGAGGCGGCCGACACGACCGACCGCAACGACGCTCCCGAGGGAGAACAGCCGCAGGCGCTCGGCGCCGCGACCGTCGTCGACGTCGAGAAGGAACTGCAGACCGCGCTCGAAAAGGCGAACGAGAACTACGACCTGTTCCTGCGGGCCAAGGCCGAGGCCGACAACGTCAGGCGCCGCGCGCAGGACGACGTTGCCAAGGCGCACAAGTTCGCGGTGGAGTCGTTTGCCGAGAGCCTCGTGCCGGTCATCGACTCGCTCGAGAAGGCCCTGGAAGCGACCAACGCCACGCCCGAAGCCATGCGCGAGGGCGTCGAGCTGACGCTCAGGCAACTGAAGGCGGCGTTCGAGAAGGGCAACCTGAAGGAAGTCAACCCGGTCGGCGAGAAGTTCGACCCGCACTGGCACCAGGCGATCTCGATGGTGCCCGCACCGCAGGGCGTCGCGCCGGGCCAGGTGGTCGCGGTCCTGCAGAAGGGCTGGACCATCGCCGACCGCGTGCTGCGGCCGGCGTTGGTGACGGTCGCGCAATCTTGAACTTGCCCGGCGGCGCCGCACATTAGCGGCAGGCAGCTGGACAGCACAACGCACAGAACAGCGGAAAACAGAGGGAACCAACATGGCAAAGATCATCGGCATTGACCTGGGAACGACCAACTCTTGCGTCGCCGTCATGGAGGGCGGCCAGATCAAGGTCATCGAGAACAGCGAGGGCGGGCGCACCACGCCGTCGATCGTCGCGTACCAGGAAGACGGCGAGATCCTCGTCGGCGCGTCAGCGAAGCGGCAGGCGGTGACGAACCCGCGCAACACGCTGTATGCGGTCAAGCGGCTGATCGGCCGGCGCTTCGAAGAGAAGGAAGTGCAGAAGGACATCAACCTGATGCCGTACAAGATCGTCAAGGCGCCCAATGGCGACGCCTGGGTCGAAGTCCGCGGCAAGCAGATCGCGCCCCCGCAGGTCAGCGCGGAGGTCCTGCGCAAGATGAAGAAGACCGCCGAGGACTACCTCGGCGAGGCCGTCACCGAGGCGGTGATCACGGTGCCCGCCTACTTCAACGACTCGCAGCGCCAGGCCACCAAGGACGCCGGCCGAGTCGCGGGCCTCGACGTCAAGCGCATCATCAACGAGCCGACCGCGGCGGCGCTCGCGTTCGGCATGGACAAGACGCACACGGGCGACCGCAAGATCGCGGTCTATGACCTCGGCGGCGGCACCTTCGACATCTCGATCATCGAGATCGCGGACGTCGACGGCGAGAAGCAGTTCGAGGTGCTGTCGACCAACGGCGACACGTTCCTCGGCGGCGAGGACTTCGACCAGCGCATCATCGACTACGTGATCGGCGAGTTCAAGAAGGAGCAGGGCGTCGACCTGTCGAAGGACGTGCTCGCGCTGCAGCGCCTGAAGGAAGCGGCCGAGAAGGCGAAGATCGAGCTGTCGTCGAGCGCGCAGACCGACTTCAACCTGCCGTACATCACGGCCGACGCATCGGGGCCGAAGCACCTGAACATGAAGCTCACGCGCTCGAAGCTCGAGTCGCTGGTCGAGGACCTGATCGAGCGCACGATCGAGCCGTGCCGCATCGCCATCAAGGATGCGGGCGTCAAGGCGAGCGACATCAACGACGTGATCCTGGTCGGCGGCATGACGCGCATGCCGAAGGTCCAGGAGAAGGTGAAGGAGTTCTTCGGCCGCGAGCCGCGCAAGGACGTCAACCCGGACGAGGCGGTCGCCGTCGGCGCCGCGATCCAGGGCTCGGTCCTCACGGGCGAGCGCAAGGACGTGCTGCTGCTCGACGTCACTCCGCTGTCGCTCGGCATCGAGACGCTCGGCGGCGTGATGACCAAGATGATCCAGAAGAACACGACCATCCCGACGAAGTTCTCGCAGACCTTCTCGACCGCCGACGACAACCAGCCGGCGGTGACGATCAAGGCCTACCAGGGCGAGCGCGAGATGGCCAGCGGCAACAAGCTGCTCGGCGAGTTCAACCTCGAGGGGATCCCGCCGTCGCCGCGCGGCATGCCGCAGATCGAGGTCACGTTCGACATCGACGCCAACGGCATCCTGCACGTGAGCGCGAAGGACAAGGCCACCGGCAAGGAAAACAAGATCACGATCAAGGCGAACTCGGGCCTCACCGAGGACGAGATCCAGCGCATGGTCAAGGACGCCGAGGCCAACAAGGCCGAGGACCACAAGCGCTTCGAGCTGGCGCAGGCCCGCAACTCGGCCGACGCCTCGGTGCACCAGATCCGCAAGGCCCTGGCCGAGCACGGCGACAAGATCGACGCCGGCGAGAAGGAGAAGATCGAGGCCGCGGTCAAGGACGTCGAGGAAGCGCTGAAGGGCGACGACAAGGACGCGCTCGAGGCGAAGACCGCCGCGCTGATGACCGTCTCGCAGAAGCTCGGCGAGAAGATGTACGCGCAGGCGGACGCGGCGGCCGAGCAGGGCGGCGGCGCGCAGCCCGGTCCGGGCGCGGCGGCGGGCGGTGGCGGCGCGGACACGAAGAACGACGACGTGGTCGACGCCGACTACAAGGAAGTCAAACGCGGATAATCTCGCGCGGTTGGCAGCGCGCGTTTGACACGCCGAGACCGGGACGACGCGGCACGCGTCGCCCGCCTCGGCGTTTGCGTGTCAGGGGGATGGCAGGAACATGGCGAAACGGGACTACTACGAAGTGCTGGGCGTGGCGAAGAACGCGTCCGAGGAAGACGTCAAGAAGGCGTACCGCAAGCTCGCCATGAAGCACCACCCTGACCGCAACCAGGGTGACAAGTCGAAGGACTCCGAAGACAAGTTCAAGGAAGCCAAGGAGGCCTACGAGGTCCTCTCGGACGCGAGCAAGCGCGCGGCCTACGACCGCTTCGGTCACGCGGGCGTCGATCCGAACAGCATGGGCCGCGGCGGCGCCGGGCCCGAGGGCTTCGGCGGTTTCGCGGACGCGTTCGGCGACATCTTCGGCGACATCTTCGGCGCGGCCCGCGGCGGACGCGGCGGCGTGTATCGCGGCGCCGACCTGCGCTACAGCATGGAGATCACGCTCGAGCAGGCGGCGAACGGCTTCGCCACCGAGATCCGCGTGCCGAGCTGGGATACGTGCGATGCCTGCGGCGGTTCCGGCGCCAAGCCGGGCACGAGCGCGAGCCGCTGCGGCACCTGCGCGGGCTCCGGCAACGTGCGGATGTCGCAAGGCTTCTTCTCGATCCAGCAGACCTGCCCGACGTGCCACGGCTCGGGGCAGGTGATCGCGGATCCGTGCGACACCTGCCGCGGCGCGGGGCGCGTGAAGAAGAACAAGGTGCTCGAGGTGAACATCCCCGCCGGCATCGACGAAGGCCAGCGCATCCGCCTGTCCGGCAAGGGCGAGCCGGGCATGAACGGCGGTCCGCCGGGCGACCTGTACGTCGAGATCCACCTGGCCCGGCACGACGTCTTCCAGCGCGAGGGCGACGACCTGCACTGCGAAGTGCCGATCGGATTCGCGACCGCCGCCCTCGGCGGCGAGATCGAGGTGCCGACGCTCAACGGCAAGGCGAGCATCGCGGTTCCCGAGGGCACGCAGGCGGGCAAGACGTTCCGCCTGCGCGGCAAGGGCATCAAGGGCGTGCGCGCGTCCTACCCGGGCGACCTGTACTGCCACATCGTCGTCGAGACGCCGGTCCGCCTGAACGAGAAGCAGAAGAAGCTGCTGCGCGAGTTCGAATCCAGCGTCAAGGAAGGCGGCAACAAGCACTCGCCGCAGACCAAGGGATTCATGGACAAGATGAAGGGGTTCTTCACCGCGGAATAGCGTCGCTCGTGTACGCGACCGCTGGTCAGACGACCATCTTGGCGCCGGCGATCAAGAGCACGGCTGCGAGCGCGCGGCGCATCGCGCGGTTGTCGAGGCGACGCGCGCCGAAGCTGGCGCCGATCAGGCCGCCGGCGATCACGGCCAGCACCCAGTACGGCAGCGGGTCGGGCAGCGTCGGCTGGCGCGTGAGCAGGCCCGCCAGGCCGGCGATCGAGTTGATGAGGATGAACGCGGCGGTCGGCGCGGCGCTGTCGCGCACGGTCGCCCATCCTGCGAGCACGAGCAGCGGGCTCAGGAAGATCCCGCCGCCGACACCGGTGAGGCCTGACAGAAGTCCGATGCCCGCGCCGACCACGAGCGCGAGCGGAACCGGCGGCGGACCGGTGACCTCGCGCGCCTGGACCCTCGAGGTCATCGTCTCGGTGAACAGCCGCACGGCCGAGTAGAGCAGCACGGCGCCGACGAGCGCGCCGAACCACGCCACCGGCAGGTGGATGCGACCCCCGATGAACGCCATCGGCACGGACGTGGCCGCGAATGGCAGGAACAGGCGCCAGCGGAACCCGTTGGCGCGCGTGAACTTGTAGAGCGAGATCGACGCGACGGCGATGTTCATCACCAGCGCCGTCGGCCGCATGATCGCCGGCGCGACGCCGACGAGGCCCATCGAAGCCAGGTAGCCGGACGCCCCGCCGTGTCCTACCGACGAGTAGAGGATGGCCGCCGCGAAGAACAGGCCCGCGAGGAGCAGCGCTTCGTCGAGCGAGACCATGCCACGGTCCTAGAGCCCGTACCCCAGCGGCCGCCAGGCGCCGTCTTCGTGGACGAGCGTGACGATTTCCTGCGCGTCGCTCTTCTTCTCGAAGTTGGTCGAGAAGCGCACCGTCACGTAGTCGCCCGCGGGCATGCCCGGCAGCGACGGCTTGAACGACGACACCTCGACGGTTCTCGACTTCGCGACGCCGAGCGCGCCGCGCGTCTTTGGCAGGCTCTCGACCCACTGCTCGCGCTTCACCTTCTCGCGAAACATCTTCGCGGCCTGGTCCCACGCCTTGCCGTAGTCGCCGGCATCGAGGAGGGCGAGCCACTTCTCGGCGGCGCCACGGGCGGCCAGTTCCTTGGACGCCTGTTCCTCCGCCTTCTTCGCCTCGGCGGGAGCTGGAGGCAGCGGTGTCGTGCCGGGCCCGGGCATCTTCAACTGGGCCTGGGCCGCGCCGAGCGTGCAAAGCAGGCCAGCGAAGGCCAGCGCCTGGAACCGTTTCATGGATGCTCCTCAGGCCGGCGTGTAGGCCAGCCGGACGTAGATCGGCGCGTACGGCGCCGCTTGAGTGATGTCGATCAGCGACTCGCGCGCCAGTTCCAGCAGCGCGAGGAAGTGCACCACGGCCACGGCCGTGCCGCGCGCGTGGTCGAAGAGATCCGAGAACTCGACGAACTTGCTGCCCTGCAGCCGCTTCAGGATGAAGCTCATGTGCTCGCGCACCGAGAGCTCCTCGCGCGAGATGTGGTGATGCGCGTGCAGCTTCGCGCGCTTCAGCACGTCGACCCACGCGTCGCGCAGGTCGACCACGTCGACGTCCGGGAAGCGCTTCTCGATCGACTGCTCGATGACGACGATGGCGCGCACGAAGTCGCGGCCCGCGCGCGGCAGCTCGTCGATGCGCATGGCGGCGAGCTTCATCTGCTCGTACTCGAGCAGGCGGCGCACGAGCTCGGCACGCGGGTCCTCGACCTCCTCGCCGGTGTCGGCCTTGCGCACCGGCAGAAGCATGCGCGACTTGATCTCGATGAGCAGCGCCGCCATCAGCAGGTATTCGCCGGCGAGCTCCAGGTTCTTGGCGCGGATCTGGTCGATGTACGCCAGGTACTGGACCGTCAGCGGCGCCATCGGGATGTCGAGGACGTTGAAGTGCTGCTTGCGGATCAGGTAGAGCAGCAGGTCCAGCGGTCCTTCGAACGCCTCGAGGAAGACCTCGAGCGCGTCGGGCGGGATGTAGAGGTCCTCGGGCAGCTTGAACAGCGGCTCGCCGTACAGCCTGGCCAGCGCGATGCCGTCGATCACGTCCGGCGTGCTGTCGGCGGCGGGCGCCTCCAGCGCGGCGGCGGCGGCCGGATCGAGGACGGGCACCACGCCCGGCAGCGGAGCGATCCCGGCCGGTACCACTACTTCGCCTTGGGCTGGTAGACGTACGCGGGCTGGGGCAGCGTCGACGCGTCGAAGCGCCGGTACAGGTCGCGATCCACGTCCTTGTCCCACCAGATCGCGCGGCCTTCGCGCTGCTCGCGGTCGAGGGCGGGATTCTCTTCCTTCAGTTGGCGCAGGAACTTCGTGATCTCGGATTCGTAAGCGGCGGCCATCGGATGCGGTGCGTCGGTGAGCTTGGAGGCGATTTTACGTGACGGCCGGGGCGGGGCCGGAGATGGGATGGTTCGGGCGGGCAGTGGCAATGATGGCCGCGCTGCTGCCGGTCGCGGCGTGCGACCCGAGCGTCGAGGACGACCCGCGCCGCCCGGGCGCCTGATCAGGCCGGCGCGCGGCTCGCCGCGGCCGCGACCGCGCGCGCGCGCGCGACGGCTTGCGGCAGGTTGGCGACGACATTGTCGCGGCCGACGCGATCGAGGAATCCCGAGCGCGTCATCAGCGACAGGGGCTGTTCGTTGGGCCCCGCGAGGACGAGCGCTCCGCCGGTGCGCGCGAGTTGCCGGCGCAACGAGTCGAGGGTCTCCAGGCCCGTGGTGTCGAGCGAAATCAGCTGCACGAGGTCGAGGACCAGCACGCGCGGAGCTGCGGGCTGCCCGAAGTGGCCGGGCTCCATCAGCGCTTCCAGCTTCGACACGGCGGCGAAGAACAGCGAGCCGAAGATGCGGTAGGCCTCGACGCCGTCGGGCAGCGCCTGCGCGAGCGCCGCCGGCGCCACGGGCTCGACGCGGGTCAACTGCGAGATCCGGTAGATGAAGAACAGGCTCGACAGCACGAGGCCGACCTCGACCGCGACGGTCAGGTCGAACACGACGGTCAGGAAGAAAGTCGCGAGCAGGATGATGCGGTAGGTGACCGCGAAGTGGCGCAGCCGCGCGAACTCCCGCCACTCGCCCATGTTCCAGGCGACGAACACCAGGATCGCCGCGAGCGCGGCGAGCGGGATGCCGGCGGCGAGCGGGGCGGCGACCAGCACGATGACCAGCAGTGTCAACGCGTGCACGATGCCGGCGATCGGGCTGGTGGCCCCGCTCTTGACGTTGGTGACCGTGCGAGCGACGGTGCCCGTCGCCGGGATGCCGCCGAAGAACGGCGCCACGAAGTTCGCGATGCCCTGCGCCATCAGTTCCTGGTTGGGGTCGTGGCGGTCCTCGATGATGTTGTCCGCGACGCGCGCGCACAGCAGCGACTCGATGGCGCCGAGCAGCGCGATGGTGATCGTAGGCGCCACCAGCTGCTTGGCGAGCTCCCACGAGAACGCGGGCAGTTCGAACGAAGGCAGCCCCTGCGGAATGCCGCCGAACCTGCTGCCGACGGTCTCGACCGGAAGCTCGAACGCGGCGACCGCGATGGTCGCCAGCGCCAGCGCGACGATCGTGCCCGGCAGGTGCGCGACCCATCGGCGCCAGCGCACCGTCGTGCTCATCTGGTAGGACTTCGGCCACAGCACGATCAGCGCGAGCGAGGTCACGGCGATCGCGACGGCGTACGGATTGACGGTGTGAAGCGACGCCGCGATCACCTGCACCTGGTGAAAGAAGTCCGCGGGCATGCGCTCGATGCCGAGGCCGAGGAAGTCCTTCACCTGGGACAGCCCGATCAGCACTGCGATGCCGTTGGTGAATCCGATGACGATCGAGACCGGGATGAAGCGCACCAGGTTGCCGAGGCGCGCGAGTCCCATCGCGAACAGCAGGACCCCCGCGCACGTCGTGGCGATCAGCAGGTTGGGGAGGCCGTACTTCTCGACGATCGCGTAGATCACGACGATGAAGGCGCCGGCCGGCCCGCCGATCTGCACGCGCGAGCCGCCGAGCGCGGAAATGAGGAAGCCGGCGATGATCGCGGTGAAGATGCCCTGCTCGGGCTTGACGCCGCTGGCGATGCCGAAGGCCATGGCGAGCGGCAGCGCCACGACGCCGACGGTCAGGCCCGCCGAGACGTCGCGGGTGAAGTGCGCGCGGTCGTAGGACCGCAGCGACTTCAGCAGGTAAGGCCGGAACGGGGCGACCGGCAGCTGCGCCAGGCGCGCCCGAAGCGCGTTCAGCATGCGCAGCCGTCCCCGGGAACCGTCGCGGGCTCGGGCGCGCTCATCACCCGGCGCGCTTGCCGCGGGACTTGCCCCCGGAAGCGGCAAGGAGCCACGCGGGCAGCGGGCGGCTGCCGGCGTGCTCGATGACGTACTCGCGGATCAGCTGCCGCACGACCTGCGAGGGCGTGAGGTCCTGGGCGGCGCAGATCTCCTCGAACAGCGCCTTCTTGCGCGGGTCGAGCAGCAGGGTCAGGCGGGCGGTCTTGCTTTCGGTCCGGTTCGGCATGGCAATCGCATTGTATGCGAATCGCATGTTAATCAAATGCGACTGCGCAAGGAGAAGCGGGCGACCCTGCAAATGGGCCGCCTTGATCGCGGTCAACGGTGGCGCTCGTCGGGCGCCTAAGGTAGGCAGCGCATCCAATGAGAGGGAGACAGGCAATGTTCAGAACCAGGCTGGCAATCGCCGCTGCAATCGCGTGCTTCGCGACCGTGGCCGGCGCGCAGGACGTCACGTGGAGCAAGGACGTGGGCCCCATCGTCGCGGCGAAGTGCGGCGCGTGCCACGGGGCGAACGCTCCGGAGTTCAACGACTGGATGGCGTTGGGCGATGAGAAGCGCGGCAAGGTGGGGCCGCGCATGGACACCTATCCGCACTTCATGTCGTACGTGGTCTGGCCCGCCACCGGCGCGATGATGCGGCGGCTCGACGACGGCAAGGCGTCCGGCGGCAAGCCCGGCAACATGTATGCGTTCCTCGGTGGGAACGACGAGGAGCGCGCGAAGAACCTCGCGACCATCAAGGCGTGGCTGGGCGAGGGCGCGTGGAACACGAACCGCTGGAAGGCGCGCAAGGAAGTCCCGGGCGTGACCAAGGAACAGCTCGAGAAGATCAAGGCCAAGTACTGACGCGGCAAGCGGCAACGCCGGTCGCGGCTCGAACGCTCCGCGACCGGTGGCCCGCCGGCGTGCCGGCCCAGCGGCCGCGCGCTACTTCACCCGCATGCCCGGCTGTGCGCCGGAGTCCGGGTCGACGACATAGAGTCCCGGGTTCTTCTTCTCGTCCGCGTGGCTCGCCGCCAGCACCATCCCTTCGCTGACCCCGAACTTCATCTTCCGCGGCGCGAGGTTGGCGACCAGCACGGTGAGCCGGCCGACCAGGTCCTTCGGGTCGTAGGCCGACTTGATTCCCGAGAACACGGTTCGATGCCGGCCTTCGCCGGCGTCGAGCGTCAGCTTCAGCAGCTTGTCGCTGCCTTCGACGTGGCTGGCATCGACGATCCTGGCGACGCGCAGGTCGATCTTCGCGAAGTCGTCGATCGTGATGGTGTCGCCGATGGCCACCCCGCCCGGCAGCGGCGCCTCGGCGACTGGCGCTGCCGGCGGCTCGAACAGCGCGTCGAGCTGCTTCGCCTCGACGCGCGTCATCAGGTGCGCGTACGGGCCGATCTTCTGCGGCAGCCCTTCGGCGTCGCCCCACGTGAAGTCGCGGTCGAGCCCGAACAGTTCGCGCGCCACGCGGCTCGCGGTGCGGGGCAGCACCGGGGCCAGGCACACCGACAGCAGCTTGAACCCGTGCAGCGCGCGCGAGCAGACGTCCTGCAACTGGTCGCGCTTCGCCGGGTCCTTCGCCAGCAGCCACGGCTGCGCGGCGTCGAAGTCCTGGTTGATGCGATCGGCGATGGTCATGACCTCGCGGATGGCCTTGCCGTACTCGCGCGCCTCGATCAGCTCGGCCACCTGGTCGGCCGCCGCCCGCGCCGAGCCCGCGAGCGAACCGTTGCCCGCGTACGCGAGCTCGCCGTTGAAGTGCTTCGTGATGAAGCTCGCCGCGCGGCTGGCGATGTTGACGTACTTGCCGACGAGGTCGCTGTTGACCCGCTGCAGGAAGTCGTCCGGGTTGAAGTCGATGTCCTCGACGCGCGCGTTCAGCTTCGCGGCGATGTAGTAGCGCAGCCACTCGGCGTTCATGCCGAGCTCGAGGTACTTCAGCGGGTCGATCCCGGTGCCGCGGCTCTTGCTCATCTTCTCGCCGCTGACGGTGATGAACCCGTGCACGTGCACGTTGTCGGGCACCTTGTACGGCGCGCCGGCGAACTTCAGCATCGCCGGCCAGAACAGCGTGTGGAAGTAGATGATGTCCTTGCCGATGAAGTGGACCTGCTCGGTGCCCGGGTCCTGCAGGAAGGCCTCGAAGTCGATGCCGCTCTTCGCGCAGTACGCCTTGAAGCTGGCGAGGTAGCCGATCGGCGCGTCGAGCCAGACGTAGAAGTACTTGCCGGGAGCGTCCGGGATCGGGATGCCGAAGTAGGGCGCGTCGCGCGAGATGTCCCAGTCGCCGAGCGCCCTGTCGCCGTCGCTCGCGATCCACTCGCGCGCCTTGTTGGCGACTTCCTGCTGCAGCCGCCCGTCCTGCGTCCAGTCGCGCAGGAACTCCACGCAGCGCGCATCGGACAGCCTGAAGAAGTAGTGATCCGAGGTGCGCAACTCGGGCGTGGCGCCCGACAGCGCCGAGTACGGGTTCTTCAGGTCGGTCGGCGAGTACACCGAGCTGCAGACCTCGCAGGCGTCGCCGTACTGGTCCGGCGCGCCGCACTTCGGGCACGTGCCCTTGATGTAGCGATCGGGCAGGAACATGCCCTTGACCGGGTCGAAGAACTGCTCGACCGGCTTCGTGTACGTCAGCCCGGCGGCCCGCAGCTTGCGATAGATGTCCTGCGACAGCTCGGTGTTCTCGGGCGAGTCGGTCGAGTGCCAGTGGTCGAAGCGGATCAGGAAGCCGTCGAGGTACGGCTGGCGTCCCGCGGCGATCGCGGCGACGAACTCCTGCGGCGTCTTGCCGGCCTTGTCGGCCGCGACCATGATCGCGGCGCCGTGCGCGTCGTCGGCGCCGACGAAGTGGACCTCGTGGCCGCGCATGCGCTGGTGGCGCACCCAGATGTCGGCCTGGATGTACTCCATGATGTGGCCGATGTGGAACGGGCCGTTGGCGTACGGCAGGGCAGTCGTGACAAACAGTCGTCGTGTCATGGTTCTTCGTGGTCCCGATGTGCTGGTTCAGGACGCCGCGCGGGACGCGGCGGGGCCGTCAATGCAACGGCGGGCACATTCGGGCGAGCGCGTGGTGGCCGGCCTGGGCGTGCGTGGGCGATGGCAATGGAAGGCGGCGCATGGGGTCGGTCCGGAGAGGGGCATTCTATCAACGGGGTTGCGCTCCATTAGACTGGCGCGTTCCCGCATTGCAGCCCCGAACCGCGGCATCGCCGCAGGCAGTCACTCATGGCCATCACCGTCGAACAAGCAACTGAAGCGCTGAAGCGCGTCATCGATCCCAACACCGGCAAGGACCTCGTCAGCACGCGCTCCGCGCGCAACGTGCGCGCCGAGGGCGGCGACGTCAGCGTCGACGTCGAACTCGGCTACCCGGCCGCCAGCCAGGTCGACGGCATCCGGCGCGCCGTGATCGACGCGCTGAAGGCCGCCGGCGCGGCCAACGTCAGCGCCAACGTGACGATGAAGATCGTCGCGCACACCGTGCAGCGCGGCCTGAAGGTGCTGCCGAACGTCAAGAACATCATCGCCGTCGCCTCGGGCAAGGGCGGCGTCGGCAAGAGCACGGTGGCGGCCAACCTGGCGCTGGCGCTGTCTGCCGAAGGCGCGCGGGTCGGCGTGCTCGACGCCGACATCTACGGCCCCAGCCAGCCGACGATGCTCGGCATCTCCGGCAAGCCGGAGTCCACCGACGGCCGGACGCTGGAGCCGATGGAGAACCACGGCCTGCAGATGAGCTCGATCGGCCTGCTGATCGACGCCGACCAGCCGATGGTGTGGCGCGGCCCGATGGTCACGCAGGCGCTGCAGCAGTTGCTGGCGCAAACCAACTGGAAAGACCTCGACTACCTCGTCATCGACCTGCCGCCGGGCACCGGCGACATCCAGCTCACGCTCGCGCAGCAGGTGCCGGTGACCGGCGCCGTCATCGTGACGACGCCGCAGGACATCGCGCTGATCGACGCCAGGAAGGGACTGAAGATGTTCGAGAAGGTCGGCATCCCGATCCTCGGCATCGTCGAGAACATGGCCGTGCACGTGTGCTCGAAGTGCGGCCACGCGGAGCACATCTTCGGGGCCGAGGGCGGCGTGAAGATGGCGGAGCAGTACGGCGTCGAGCACCTCGGCAGCCTGCCGCTCGACATCCGGATCCGCGAGCAGGCGGACGCGGGCCGTCCCACCGTGGTCGCGGAGCCCGACAGCGCGATCACCGCGACCTACAAGGAGATCGCGCGCAAGGTGGCGGTGCGGATCGCCGAGAAGGCGAAGGACATGTCGCTGAAGATGCCGACCATCAAGGTGTCGAACACCTGACCCGGTCGGTGCAGGCGCGAACGAATCGATGAGACGCAGCGCCGTCATCGGTCTCGTGGGCCTGGCGTTGATCGCCGGCCTCGCCGGTTGCAGCGAAGAACCCGGGCCGCTGGTGCGCGATCACTACGCGACGCTGGAGGACTGCGCGGCCGACTGGGGGCGGCCCGGCAACTGCGACCGCGTGCAGAGTTCCGGTTACTCCGGTGGCATGGTCGTGTTCCGGGGGCCGGCGTATCCGCAGAATGCCCGCGAGTCCGCGCGTCGCGATGCCGTGGCGGCGGGCGATCGGTCCGCGGGCGCAGGATCGCTGGATTCGCCGCGAAGCGGGCGCTCGATCGGCACGGTCCGTGAACCCGCGGCGCGTGACCGCGCGCCAGGCCAGTTCCGTCCGGCTCCGCCGAATTCACCAGGCCCACCGAGTCACGCCATGCCGGGCACCGTGCCGGAAATCCTCGCAGACCTGCCGTACTTCGTCGCCCGCTTCGGCATCGTGCTGATGCTGCTTGCGCTCGGCCTGGCCGCCTACGTCGCGCTCGCCGCGCGGCGCGACATGCGGCTGGTTGCCGAGGGCAACGTCGCGGCCGCGGCCGGCATGACAGGCGCATTCGTCGGCTTCGCGCTGCCCCTGGCGAGCGCAGTGATCCGCAGCGAGGCGCTGCTCGACATGCTCGTCTGGGGCAGCGTCGCGCTGCTGGCGCAGTTGCTCGTCGTCGTGGGCCTGCGGCTGATGCTGTCCGCGCTCGTGCGGCGCATGCGCGACGGACAGGTCGCCAGCGGCGTGTTCCTCGGGGCCGTTGCCGTCGCGGTCGGTATCCTCAACGCCGCCTGCATGACGTACTGAACACTAACAGGCCCTAGAGGAACCTGCAGACATGCGCATCGAACCCTGGACGCCCGAAGCGGCGCCGCGCAACGAGGAACTCGTGAAGTCGATCGAGGCGCGCCGCGGCGGCACGCTGATCAACCTGGACCGCATGCTGCTGTGGAGCGAGCCACTCGCACGCGGCTGGAACGTCTACCTGCGGGCGCTGCGCCAGGAGATCTCGCTCGCGCCGTTCCTGCGCGAGCTGGCGATCTGCGTCGTGGCGCGGCTCACTGGCGCGCAGTACGAGTATCACCACCACGCGCCCGAGCTGAAGAAGGCCGGCGCCACCGACGCGCAGCTGGCGATCCTCGACGATCCGGACGCCGCCGCGGCGAGCCCGCTGTACGACGACCTGCAGCGCGCCGTGATCCGCTTTGCGATCGCGAGCACGCGCCACGTGCAGGTTCCGGACGCGCTGTTCGACGAACTGAAGCGCCGGTTGCCGCCGACCGAGCTGGTGGAGCTGGTGGCGACGACCGCCGCCTACAACATGGTCGCGCGGTTCCTGGTGGCGCTCGACGTGACGCCCGAGACCTGATCGAGACCGGGTCCGGGATCGAACGAGGCAACGAGGAGAGGCGATGAAGCTGCTGCGGTACGGACCGGCCGGACGCGAGAGGCCCGGCATGCTCGATGCGCAGGGACGGCTGCGCGACCTGTCGGGCGTGATCGGGCACGTCACCAGCGAACACCTGTCGGACAGGGCGCTGGCGCGGCTGAGGAAGCTCGACCCGGCGTCGCTGCCGCTGGTGCGCGGCACTCCGCGGCTCGGCGTGCCGTACCTCGGCATCAGCAAGCTGGTGGCGATCGGCCTGAACTACGCCGACCACGCCGCCGAAGCGGGCCTGGCCGCGCCGTCCGAGCCGATCGTGTTCCTGAAGGCGACGACATGCATCAACGGTCCCTGCGACGACCTGGTCATCCCGGCGGGCTCGACCAAGACCGACTGGGAGGTCGAGCTCGGCGTCGTGATCGGCACCAAGGCGCAGTACGTGCCGGAAGGCACGGCGCTCGATCACGTGGCCGGCTACTGCGTCGTCAACGACGTGTCGGAGCGCAACTTCCAGCTCGAGCGCGGCGGGCAGTGGGACCGCGGCAAGGGCTGCGACACGTTCGGCCCGATCGGGCCGTGGCTCGTCACGCGCGACGAAGTGCCCGATCCGCAGGCGCTCGACCTCTGGCTCGACGTCAACGGCGAGCCGATGCAGCGCGGCAGCACGCGCACGATGATCTTCGGCGTCGCGCACCTCGTCAGCTACGTCAGCCGCTTCATGACGCTGCTGCCGGGCGACATCATCGCGACCGGAACGCCGCCGGGCGTGGGGATGGGACGCAAGCCGCCGCGGTACCTGAAGCCGGGCGATGTCGTCACGCTCGGCGTCGCGGGCCTGGGCGAGCAGCGGCAGCGCGTGCGCGCGCACGGCTGACGCCGCGCCGCGCGTCTTTTGCCGACGCCGCAGCGCCTCAGAGCGCGTCGGCGACGAGTTCGGCGATGTCGCGCGCGGGGACCTTGTCGTTGACCTGCGCGAGGCCGTCGCCGACCATCACCGCGCAGTAGGGGCACGCGGTCGCCACCGTCGCCGGCGCCTTGGCCATCGCCTGCTCGGCGCGCAGCACGTTGATGCGCGTGCCGGTCGTCTCCTCCAGCCACATGCGGCCGCCGCCGGCGCCGCAGCACATCGCCTTGTCGCGCGCCAGATCGAACTCGAGCGGGCCGTCCTTCGACACCGCGTACAGGATGCGCCGCGGCGCGTCGTACTCGTTGTTGTGGCGCCCGAGGTAGCACGGCTCGTGGTAGATCACGCGCTCGTGGGTCGGCTTCACCTTCAGCCGCCCCGACGTGATCCAGGCGTCGATCGCCTGCGTGTGGTGCACGACGTCGTAGTGGCCGCCGAACTCGCCGAGTTCGTTCTTCAGCGCGTTGAACGCGTGCGGGTCGGTGGTTACGATGCGCTTCGCGCCGACGCCGGCGAGCTTGTCGACCAGCGCGCCGGCCAGCCCCTGGAAGACCATCTCGTTGCCGAGCCGGCGCACGCACTCGCCGGTCGAGCCTTCACCCTGGCCGAGGATGCCGATCTTCACGCCGGCCGCCTGCGCCACCTTGACGAACGCGCGCGCGATCTTCTGTCCGCGCGGATCGAACGACGAGGCCGAGCCGACGTAGTACAGGTAGTCGAGCGCGGCCACTTCGTCCGGCGTCGATACGATCGGCACGCCGAGCCCCTTGGCCCAGTCGCCGCGCGATCCGGCGTCGAGGCCCCACGGATTGCCGGCCGACTCGTACGCCTGGAACAGCTTGTTCAGTTCACCCGGGAACTCGCCTTCCATCATCACCTGCCGCTGCCGCAGGCGGAAGAACTTCGACAGGTGCTCGAGGCCGATCGGGCAGGCGACCTCGCAGTAGCCGCAGGTGGTGCATGCCCACAGCGTCTCTTCGCTGATCGGTCCGCCGATCAGCGCCGGCAGCTTGTCGCTGGCTTTGGCCTTGATGCTGTCGCCGACGTCGACGAGGTGATGCTTCACCGCGTCGTTGACCCACTTCAGCGACAGCGGCTTGCCGGTGAGGAAGGTCGGGCAGGCGTCCTTGCAGCGACCGCACTCGGTGCAGGTGAAGGCGTCAAGGCCCTCTTTCCACGTGAGGTCGAGCGCGGTCTTCGCACCGATCTTCAACTGGTCGGGATCGACGTCGTCCTCGGCGAGCGGCGCGAGGTCGACCGTGGGCACGCGGTTCAGCGGCGCGTCGCGCCCGAAGAACACGTCCGGCAGCGCGGTGACGATGTGGAAGTGCTCGCCGATCGGCAGGATCGCCAGGAAGGTGAACACGGTGAGCATCTGCACCCAGTAGAACAGGTGGTAGCCCACGTCGATGGCGGCGGGCGAGAGGCCCTGCAGCGCGGTGGCCAGCGGGCCGCCGATCCACGCCCACGCCTGCTCGTGCGCGACGCCCGCGTCGACCGGCGCCAGCTTGGCGAAGCGGAACGCGTCGAAGCCGAAGTCGGTCAGCATGATCAGCGTGATCAGGCCGAGCACCAGCACCGCCTCGCGATTGGGTTCGAGGCGGCGCGGCCGTCGCACGAAACGGCGCCAGAAGCCGAACGCCACCGCGGCCAGCACGGCGAGCTCGACGAAGTCCTTCCACGCCGTGTACGCGGCGCCGAAGGCGCCGGGTATCACCGCCTCGGGCCAGTAGCCGATCACGATGAGATGCAGCTTGCGGACCAGCAGCGTCATGAAGCCGACGAAGATCACCGCGTGCATCAGCCCGGGTCGGAAGTCGCCGGTGAGCAGCCGCGACTGGCCGATGCCCATCTTCAGCAGGCGCAGCGTCCGCTCGCCGAGTCGGTCGAAGCGGTTGTCCGGCGCGAGCGCGGCGACGATCGCCAGCTTGCGCCACGCCATCACGCCGAACGCGGCGAAGCCGGCGGCCATCAGCAACGAGATGAACAGGGGACTCATCGTGCGCCTGCGTGCGCGGGAGAGGTGACGGCCGATTGTCCGGCCGTGAACGCGTCCGGCACTGACCCCGGTCAACCCGTCGGGGCGAAAAGAAAGCCCGCGGCGGAGGCGGGCTTCCAGAGTGAAGAAGGTCAGGTTCCAGCGTGAAGAAGGTCACCTTCCGGCGCGAAGGCCGTCACGTGCCGGCGGAGATCCGGTTCTCCTTGACGATCTTCGACCAGCGCTCGACTTCCTTCTTCATGAACGCGCTGAACTCGGCGGGACCCTGGCCCGTGACCGTCATGCCCTGGGCGCCCAGTCGCTCCGCGACCGCGGGCTCCTTCAGCGCCTTCTGGATCTCGGCGTGCATCCGGTTGACGATGTCGGCCGGGGTCTTCGCGGGCGCGATCACGCCCCAGTAGGCGAGCGCCTCGAAGTTCGTGATGCCGACTTCGGCGAGCGTCGGCGTGTCGGGCAGTTGCGGGCTGCGTTTCGCGCCGGTGACGGCGATCGGCCGCACCGTGCCCGCCTTCACGTGCGGCATCGCGAGGAACACCGTGCCGATGGCGATCGGCATGTGGCCCGCGACCGTGTCGTTCATCAGCGGGCCGCCGCCGCGGTACGGCACGTGGGTCCACGACCATCCGCCCTGCTTGCCCGCCTGGATCATCGCGAGGTGGCCGAGGCTGCCGGTGCCGATCGAGCCGATGTTGATGCCCTGGACGGTGCGTGCGTCGGCCAGCATGTCCTTCGCGTTGTTGTACTTCGACTTGCTCGAAGCGACGAGCGCCATCGGGGACGTGCCGATCAGCGTCACGTGCGCGAGGTCCTTCAGCGTGTCGAACTGGATGTTCGGGATCAGGCTCGGGTTGGTGCCGTGCGTGTCGAACACGACCCCGAAGGTGTAGCCGTCGGGCGCGGCCTTGGCCACGGCTGCCGTGCCGATCGAGCCCGACGCGCCGCCGATGTTCTCGACGACCACGCTCTGGCCGAGCTGCTTCGTCAGTTGCTGCGACAGGATGCGCGCGACCTGGTCCACCGAGCCGCCCGGCGGGAAGACCGAGACCAGGCGAATCGTCTTGCCGGGCCAGGCCTGGGCCCAGGCGGGCGCGGAAGCGACGGTGGCGAGCGCGAGCAGGCACAGCGCCGCGCGGCGAATGAACGATGGCATCGGCAATCTCCTTGGTGACGCGGCGACTGGCGCACCGCTGCGCGCGATGTTAGCTCCGGCGCGGTCGGGGGACGGGCGCGCAGGGAAAGTCAGTAGACGGCGCCGCGCGCGTCGACCGGCCAGACGGCCTCGACGCGGCCGCCTCGCACCGCGACGATCCACTCGTGCAGGTTGACGGTGGGATCGATGTGACCCGGGACCAGCCGCACCTTGTCGCCGAGCGCCAGCGCGGGCCCGTCGCCGATGCGATCCAGCACGGTGTGCTCGTCCGACACGCCGCGCACCGTCCACCCCGCGAATGCCGGCTGCGCCGGTCCGGAGTCGGTCGAGAACGTCTTCAGCCCGGCGTCCAGCGTCGCGCGATCGCCGCTGGCGTCGTGCCGCCGGCTCATCACCGTGGCCAGGATGAACAGCGACTGGTCGAACCGCGGCCACAGCGGGTCCTGCTCGTTCTTCGCGTAATCGACGTCCATCAGGACGTACGAGCCCGGCTGGATCTCGGTGTACACGCCGCTCGCGGCCTCGAGGAGAAAGGTTCCGGTGCCCGCGCCGGTGACGGTGTCGCACGGCAACCCGGCGGCGGCGAGCGCGTCGCGGGTGGCCCGCGCGAGCGCGGCGGCCGACTCGATCGCCCGGCGTCGTTCGTCGACGCCGCGGCGATGCTGCGCGGATCCGAAATACGCCTGCAGGCCGCGCAGGTTCAGGCTCGGTTGCGCGGCGACCGCGCGCCCGAGCGCGACCGCCGCGCCGGGATCGGCGACGCCCGCACGGTCGTGGCCGACATCGAGCTCGATGTAGACGTCGACGCGCGCCGCCGCGCGATCGCACGCCGCGCCGAGCAGTTCGACCACCGACGCGTCGTCCACGCACACGCCGACGCGCGCGGCCGGGAAGCGCGCGGCGAGCGCGGCCAGGTTCGCGAGCTTGCGCGCGCCGACGACCTCGTTGGTCACCAGCACGTCGGCGATGCCGCCGGCGAGGAAGGGCTCGGCCTCCGAGGTCTTCTGCACGCAGACGCCGATGGCGCCCGCGGCGACCTGCCGCCGCGCGATCTCGACGCACTTGTGGCTCTTGGCGTGCGGCCGCACGCGGACGTTGCATCCGGCCACGGACTGCATCAGGCGTTCGATGTTGGCGTCGAACCGGTCGAGGTCGACGATCAGTGCCGGCGTGTCGATGTCGGCCAGCGCGTCACCGGCGCGTGCGGGAATCCAGCGTTTGTCCATGGGTCGAGTCTAGCGAGCGGCGGGCGCGCCGTAGAATCACGCGCTTGCCGATCACACGACGACGGGACTCGAGTCCACATGAGCATCAAGAGCGACAAATGGATCCGCCGCATGGCGGAGAAGGGGATGATCGAGCCGTTCGAGCCCGGTCAGGTGCGGGAGAAGGACGGGCAGCGCATCGTGAGCTACGGCACGTCGAGCTACGGCTACGACATCCGTTGCGCCGACGAATTCAAGATCTTCACGAACATCAACTCCACGATCGTCGACCCGAAGGCGTTCGACCCGAACTCGTTCGTCGACATCAAGAGCGACGTCTGCATCATCCCGCCGAACTCGTTCGCGCTGGCGCGCACCGTCGAGTACTTCCGCATTCCGCGCAGCGTGCTGACGATCTGCCTGGGCAAGAGCACCTACGCGCGCTGCGGGATCATCGTCAACGTCACGCCGCTCGAGCCCGAGTGGGAAGGCCACGTGACGCTCGAGTTCTCCAACACGACGCCGCTGCCGGCGAAGATCTACGCGGGCGAAGGCTGCGCCCAGGTGCTGTTCATCGAGTCCGACGAGGTCTGCGAGACGTCGTACAGGGACCGCGGCGGCAAGTACCAGGGGCAGCGCGGGGTGACGCTTCCGCGAACCTGAGCGCGTCGCTCGCGTGCGCGATCCGCCTCGCGGATCGCGCGTGCATCACCGGTCCCCCTGCTTCGGCCGCATCGGCGGCGCCTCGCGTTCGATGGGCTTGCCGCGCTCCTGTTCCGTTGCCTGGCGCATCGCCTGCTCCTTCTGCGTCGGCTTCGGTTGCGACCGCGGCTGGGATGCCGCCACGGGCGCTGATGGCGCTGGTGCGGCGGCCGGCGGCGCGGCGCGCGGCGGCGCAGGCTGTGCCGAGGCCGGCGGCTCGGCGCGTGGAGGCGCTGCGTAGCCGGGGGCCGGGGGCGTCACGCGCGCGGCGGGCGCCGGTGCTGCGGGCGCCTGGACCCGTGGCGACGGCTGGACGGGTCGCGCGGCCGGCACCATCGGCTCCGGCTGGCGAATCGTCGGCGGCGCGCCGGGCGGGAAGCGCGGTGGCTCGGCCGGATTGATCGGCTGCGGCTGGCCCGGCGGGATCTGGTCGCTCGGCAAGTGCGGACGCGGAGTCGCGCGCGGCGGCAGCGGTGTCGCGGGCGCGGGCGACTGTGGCGCCGGCTGGACCTTGTCGAGTCCGGGCGGCTGGCGCAGCGGCGCCGGGTCGTTGCCGGGCAACGGAGGTGGCGGCGTCACGCCGCGGCCCGGCATCGGGTCGCTGGACATCGGCGGCATGACGCGCGTCGGCGGCGAACCCCGTTGCGGCTGACCGGGCGGTGGCGCCGGTGGCGCCGACGGACGCACCGCCTGCGACTTCGGCGTGCCTGGACGGCCATCGTTGTCCGAGAACCTCGGCGTCGGCGACCGCGGTGCCGGCGCCACGTTCAGCGGCGGCGGCGCGGTCGGCTTCAGTTCCTGCGGCTTCGGCGGCACGGGCAGGGCGACGCGGTGGATCGGTTCGCGGAAGCGCGGTCCCGGCACCATGGTCGCCCCCGGGCCCTGCGCGGGATCGCGTGGCGCTCCGCGCGGCGGCTGGACGATGATCGTCTGGTTGATGATCGTCGTGTAGCGCGGGCTGTGGCGATAGTGCGGCTCGAAGCGGTGCCACGGCGCGAGCGGATACCACCCGACCACAGGTGCGCCGATGCTCACCGAAACGCTGACGCCGGTGCCGACGAAGCCCACCAGCGCGGGAGCCCACACCGGCTGGCGCACGAAGCCGCCCGGCACCCAGGCCCAGCGCGGTCCGACCATCACCCAGCGCCCGTAGTGGAACGGCGCGTAGCCCCACGGCGCGAAGTCCACCCAGGTCCAGCCCCACGGGCGGATCCAGCGCCACTGGCCGAACCGGTACGGCGCCCAGCCCACCGGGACGGCGCGCGGGAACCACACCATGCCGAAGCTCGCGTCCGACGACCAGTCGCCGTGGCTGTCGAGTTCCTCGTAGCCGGTCATGTACGGCGACACGAACTGCACCGAGCGCACCTGCTGGAACTGCTCGTCGCGTTCCAGTGCCCACTGGTCGAACGCCGACACGACCGGCTGCTCGTAGCTGAAGCCGCCGCCGCCCGGGTTGACGACGACCGCCTGGCCGGGGCTGACGCCGGTCGCGTTGGCGGCCGACCGCACGGTGCCGTGACCCTCGAACACCGTGAGCCGCATCGGGCCCCGGTCGGTCGCGTCGATGCGATAGCGGCCCGGCGCGACGAGGTCGATGCGCAGGCCGGCGACCGCCACCGCGGTCGCTTCCCCGTGCTCGGGCCGCGCGAGACGGACGTTGAGCGTGCCGTACTCGAGGTCGAACACGGCCGAGGCGTAGTCGAGCTGGGTGAAGCCGCCGCGGCTGCTGGCGGCCATCCGGAAGGTGTGCGGGCCGACGCGAACCTCGTTGCGGCCGTCGCTGCCCGTGTGGAGCCCGGCGCCGGCGCTGACGACGTCGTTGACGATGGCGTCGTCCCACTGGCCGGACGCGCTGTCTTCCTCGGCGCGCCAGATCTGCGCGTCGCCATCGGCCACCGCGACGCGGCCGGCGATCAGCGGCGGCTCGCTGGCCGGGCCCTGCGCGTCGGCCGGCGTCGCCGCGGCACAGCCGGCGAGCACGAAGGCGAAGATCACTGCGAGCCAGCGTTGCATGGTCTCTCCCCGGGTCCTGTCCATGTCCCTATTAACGACCTTCCGGCGCGGGTTGTTGACCCCTGTAACACCCTGTAACACCCGCCCGCCGCCGATCGGCCCCGACCGTGCTTGCTCCGGGGTCCGGCGAGCGCCCATAATCCCGCGCTTCTTCCACGCCGTCCGGCACGACTCCCTCCCCATGCGATTCCGCTTCCCGATCGTCATCATCGACGAGGACTTCCGTTCCGAGAACGCCAGCGGACTCGGCATCCGCGCGCTGGCCAAGGCCATCGAGGCCGAGAGCGTCGAGGTGCTCGGCGTGACCAGTTTCGGCGACGTGTCGAGCTTCGCCCAGCAGCAGAGCCGCGCATCGGGCTTCATCCTGTCGGTCGACGACGAGGAACTGGCGGAAGGCAACGGCGACCGCGAGACGGTCGCGCGGCTCGTCAAGTTCGTGGCGGAGATCCGCCGACGCAACGCCGACATCCCGATCTTCCTGTACGGCGAGACGCGGACCACGCACCACCTGCCGAACGAGGTGCTGCGCGAGCTGCACGGCTTCATCCACATGTTCGAGGACACGCCGGAGTTCGTCGCCCGCTACATCATCCGGGAGGCGCGCGCGTATCTCGACACACTGGCGCCGCCGTTCTTCCGCGCGCTGGTCCACTACGCGCAGGACGGCTCCTATTCGTGGCACTGCCCCGGGCACTCCGGGGGCGTCGCGTTCCTGAAGAGTCCCGTCGGGCAGATGTTCCACCAGTTCTTCGGCGAGAACATGCTGCGCGCCGACGTCTGCAACTCGGTCGACGAACTCGGCCAGCTGCTCGACCACACCGGGCCGGTGGCGGCGAGCGAGCGCAACGCCGCGCGCATCTTCGGCGCCGACCACCTGTTCTTCGTCACCAACGGGACCTCGACGTCGAACAAGATCGTCTGGCACTACACGGTGGCGCCGGGCGATGTCGTCCTGGTCGACCGCAACTGCCACAAGTCGGTGCTGCACGCGATCACGATGACGGGCGCCATCCCGGTGTTCCTCACCCCCACGCGCAACCACTACGGAATCATCGGGCCGATTCCGCTCGAGGAGTTCCAGTGGGGCTCGATCCAGAAAAAGATCGACCAGCACCCGCTGATCAGCAAGTCCGCCGGCGGCGGCCAGCCGCGCGTGCTGACCCTGACGCAGAGCACGTACGACGGCATCATCTACAACGTCGAGACGATCAAGGCGCTGCTCGACGGCAAGGTCGACACGCTGCACTTCGACGAGGCCTGGCTGCCGCACGCTGCGTTCCACGATTTCTACCGCGACATGCACGCGATCGGCGGCCGGTCGCCGAGGTCGAGGAACCGCGAGTCGATGATGTTCTCGACGCAGTCGACGCACAAGATGCTGGCCGGCCTGTCGCAGGCGTCGCAGATCCTGATCCAGGACTCCGAGAAGGAGAAGCTCGACCGCTTCATGTTCAACGAGGCGTTCCTGATGCACACGTCGACGTCGCCGCAGTACGCGATCATCGCGTCGTGCGACGTCGCGGCCGCGATGATGGAGCCGCCGGGCGGCACGGCGCTGGTGGAGGAGTCGATCTCCGAGGCGCTCGAGTTCCGTCGCGCGATGCGCAAGGTCGACGCCGAGTACGGCGAGTCGTGGTGGTTCAAGGTGTGGGGGCCGGAGCACCTCGCGGAAGACGGCATCGGCACGCGCGACGACTGGATGCTGTCGGCCAACGACGACTGGCACGGCTTCGGCGCGATCGCGCCGGGCTTCAACATGCTCGACCCGATCAAGGCCACCGTGATCACCCCGGGCCTGAACGTCGACGGCTCGTTCTCGGACCCGGGCATGCCGGCGGCCGTGGTCACCAAGTACCTGGCCGAGCACGGGATCATCGTCGAGAAGACCGGGCTGTACTCGTTCTTCATCATGTTCACCATCGGCATCACCAAGGGCCGCTGGAACACGATGGTCACCGAGCTGCAGCAGTTCAAGGACGACTACGACAAGAACCAGCCGCTGTGGCGCGTGATGCCGGAGTTCATCCGCGGCTTCCCGCGCTACGAGAAGATGGGCCTGCGCGACCTGTGCGACGCCGTGCACGCGATCTACCGCGAAAGCGACATCGCGCGGCTCACCACCGAGATGTACCTGTCCGACATGGAGCCGGTGCTGAAGCCGGCCGACGCCTACGCGCAGATGGCGCACAGCCAGATCGACCGGGTGCCGATCGACGACCTCGAGGGCCGGGTGACCGCGGTGCTGCTGACCCCGTATCCGCCGGGCATCCCGCTGCTGATCCCGGGCGAGCGCGTCAACGGCACGATCGTGCGCTACCTGAAGTTCGCGCGCGAGCTGAACGCGCGCTTCCCGGGCTTCGGCACCGACATCCACGGGCTCGTGAAGGAAGAGAACGGCGACGGCACGCAGTACTTCCTCGACTGCGTGCGCGCCGCGTAGCGCGCGCATGCGCGAGCCAGGCGTCAACAGCCCTACAGCTTCTGGCCGCAGGCGATCGCGTAGCACTCGACCGGCTCGGACTTGCCCTTGAACGTGGCCGCGCCGAGCGCCTCGGCGCGGCAGCGGTCGCCGACGGCGAGCCGGGTCGCGGCGTCGGCCAGGATCGGGTGCCCGACCACCTTGGTGTGCGCTTCCAGCCGCGCCGCCAGGTTCACGGCATCGCCGACGCAGGTGTAGGTGGCGCGCTGCTGGGTGCCGGTGTAGCCGGCGATCACGCTGCCCGAGGCGATGCCGATGCCGATCGCCAGCGGCGGCTTGCCGGCGCGGTCGGGTTCGCGGTTGTAGAGGTCGATCAGCTCGATCATGTCGAGCGCCGCCTGCACCGCGGCTCCGCAGGGATCGGCGAGCGGCAGCGGCGCGCCGAAGATCGCCATCAGTCCGTCGCCCACCATCTGGTTGACCACGCCGCCGCGGCCGCTGATCGCATCGAACATCAGCGTGTAGTACGTGTTCAGCAGCTCGATCGTCTCTTCGGGCGGCTGCCGCTCGGCCATCGACGTGAAGCCGCGGATGTCGGAGAACATCGCGGTGGCCTGCACGCGATGACCGCCGAGCGCGAAGCCCGACGCGTCCAGGTCCTCGGCCACCTCGCGCGTCGCGAAGCGCCGCACCAGTTCCCTCTGCTGGTCGCGCAGGCGCTTCTTCTCGAGGCTCGCCCCGATGCGCGCCTTCAGCAGCACAGGGTTGACCGGCTTGTGCAGGTAGTCCTCGGCGCCCAGCTCGATGCAGCGCACGACGTTGTCGAGCCCCTCGATGGCGGAGGTGACGATCACGGGCAGGTCGCGCAGCTGGCGGTCGCTCTTCATCTCCTCCAGCACCTGGATGCCGTCCATCTCGGGCATCTCGATGTCGAGCAGCAGCAGGTCGAACGGCTCGCGCTTCAGCCGCTCGAGCGCGACGCGGCCGTTCTCCGCCAGCGCCGCCGTGTGGCCCTGCAGTTCCAGGCTGCGCGCCAGCAGCAGCCGGTTGACCTTGTTGTCGTCGACCACCAGCAGGCGCGCGCCGCGTTCAGGCATCGCGCCGCTCCCGCAGCGCCTGCGCGGCGCGCGCGTACTCCGCTTCGAGCGCCGTGAGCAGGGCATCGTCCGCCGCCGGCTCGCCCAGTCCCGCCAGCTCGATGGCGCGCGCCTGCGCGCCCAGCGCCGTTGCACCGAAGGTGTGGGCGTTGGACTTCAGCGAATGCGCGGCGCGGCGGTAGCCGTCGGCGTCCGCGGCACCGCGCGCCGCCCGCAGCTCGGCGAGCATGCCCGGCGCCTCGTGCAGGAAGGTGTCGATCAGCTCGACGACGAAGTCGGCGCCCGCGGTCGCCTGCAGTTCGGCGAAGCGGGCCGCGTCGATGGTGGCGGTCATGTCATATTCCCTTGCGTGCCTGCACGCGGTTGAGCGCCTCGACCAGTTGCTCGACGCGGATCGGCTTGGTGATGTAGTCGTCCATGCCCGCGGCCAGGCACATCTCGCGGTCGCCGGCCATGGCGTTGGCGGTCATCGCGACGATGCGCGGGCGCCCGTCCGGCGGCCACTGCGCCGTGATGCGGCGCGACGCCTCGAGGCCGTCCATCTCCGGCATCTGCACGTCCATCAGCACCACGTCGTAGGCCTGGCGTTCGACCGACTCGATCGCCTCGATGCCGTTGGACGCGAGGTCGGCGCGGTAGCCCATCTGCTGCAGGATGCGCAGGGCGAGCTTCTGGTTGACCGCGTTGTCCTCCGCCACCAGGATGCGCAGCGGATGGCGCGTGGCCATGCCGGAGTCGATGCCCGCACGCGCCGGTGCGGTGCTCGTGCGTGCGGGCCGCTGCGCCGCCAGGACGCCGACCAGCGTGTCGTACAGCTGCGACTGGCGCACCGGCTTCGACAGGTGCGCGGTGAACAGTCCCTCGGTGTCGCCCGCCTCGCGTCGGCCGAGGGAGGAGGCGAGCACCAGCGGCATCTCCGGGCGCCGGCGGCGCACCTGGCGCGCGAGTTCCACGCCGTCCATCTCCGGCATGTGCATGTCGAGCACCGCGAGGTCGTACGTCTCGCCGCCGTCGAGGCTGCGCAGCGCCTCGGCCGGCGTCTCGCACTCGCGCGCCAGCATGCCCCACTTGCCGGTCTGCAGGCTGAGCACGCGGCGATTGGTGGCGTTGTCGTCGACCACCAGGATGCGGCGCCCGTTGAGTTCCGGCTGCGTGCCGAGGAAATCGCGGCCGCGCGCTGCCGGCAGGTCCGCGACGGGCGCGTGAACGGTGAAGTGGAACGTCGAGCCGCGGCCGGGGCCGTCGCTCTCGGCCCACATGCGCCCGCCCATCAGTTCCGCCAGCCGCCGGCTGATCGCCAGGCCCAGCCCGGTGCCGCCGTACTTGCGCGTGGTCGACGAATCGGCCTGCGAGAACGACTGGAAGAGCCGGCCCATGCCCTCGGCGGTCAGCCCGATGCCGGTGTCGCGCACCGCGAAGGCAAGTTCGACTGCGCCGTCGCGCGGCGCCGACGCGGTCACCGTCAGCACCACTTCGCCGCGCTCGGTGAACTTCACGGCGTTCGCCAGCAGGTTGAGCAGGATCTGCCGCAGCCGCGTGACGTCGCCGCTGACGGCGGGCGGCACGTCCCCTTCGAAGAAGTAGGCCGTCTCGAGGTGCTTCTCGGTGGCGCGCGGCGCCACCAGGTCGAGCGCCGACTCGACGCACTCGCGCAGGTCGAACGGGTGGCGCTCGATGTCCATCCGCCCGGCCTCGATCTTCGAGAAGTCGAGGATGTCGTTGATGATGGTGAGCAGCGCGTCGCCCGAGTCGCGGATGGTTGAGGCGAAGTCGCGCTGCTCGTCGGTGAGCGGCGTGTCGAGCAGCAGGCCGCTCATGCCGATGACGGCGTTCATCGGCGTGCGGATTTCGTGGCTCATCGTGGCCAGGAACGCGCTCTTGGCCTCGTTGGCGGCTTCGGCCTGGGCGCGCGCCTCCTGCGCTTCCCTGAAGAGCCGCGCGTTCTGGATCGCGATCACGCCCTGGTCGGCGAAGGACTGCAGCAGGTCGATGTCCTTTTCCGAGAACGCGGAGGCGGCTTGCCTGGCGATCGAGATGCTGCCGATGCGCCGGCCCTCCCAGATCATCGGTGCAATCAGCAACGAATCCAACCCGGCCTTTGTCGCGAAGCGCCGAGCGAGTTCGGGCACGCCTTCGGTGGTTCGCGCTTCGGGGTAGTACAGGGGACGGCGAGAGTCGAACGCCAGCCCGAGCACGGTCCGCTCGATGGGACGCGGGTAGCCGCGCGAGAAGAATCCCTCGCTGTCGCCGTGGACCGCGCCGACCTGGACCTGCTGCCGTTCATCGACCACCAAAACCGCACCGCCGTCGCAAGGTATCAGCCGCTTGCAGCTGTCCATGATCTTTTCGAATACCGGCCTGGCGTCAGCGACCGACCCGCTGATCACCCGCAGCACTTCGGCAGTGGCGGTCTGCCGCTCCAGCGCTTCCTTGGTCTCGTTGAACAGCCGCGCGTTCTGGATGGCGATCACGGCCTGGTCGGCAAAGGTCTTCTGAAGCGCCAGCTCCTTGTTGGTCATGGGCCGCGGCGGCGTACGCATGATGTTGAGCGTGCCGATGCCACGCCCCTGCCACATCAGGGGCGCCACTGCGCCTGTGAAGTTGCCGTACTCGCGCGCGATGCCCTTCATGTACTCGGGCACCCACGGTGAGGCCAGCGTGTCTTCCCAGTACAGCGTCGAGCCCTGGTCGATCGCCATCTGGCTGAGCGTGCCCGCCGCCGGGCGTGGGTAGTTCTTCGGCGCCCACTCGGCAAAGTTGCCTCGACAGGCGTCGGCGCACAGGCGCTGCTGGTCGTCGATCAGGAACATGCCGATATCGCGTGTGTCGAACAGGCGCTCGCAGCTGTCCAGGATGCGCTCAAACACAGGGCGTGCATCGGCCATCGAGCCGCTGATGACCTGCAGCACTTCGGCGGTGGCGGTCTGCTGCTCGAGGGCCTCCTTGGTCTCGTTGAACAGGCGCACGTTCTCGATCGCCACCACGGCCTGGCGCGCGAACGTCTGCAACAGCGCGACTTCCTTGTCGGCGTACAGCCCGGTCTCGGCGCGGTTGACGGTGATCGCACCGACCACCTGCTGGTCGCGGATCATCGGCACCGACAGGCCGCTGCGGAAGCCCGCCGCTTCGCAGGCCTGCTTGAACACCGGCGCGTACTCGTCATCGGGCAGCGCCAGCAGGTCGGCGACGTTGAGCACACTGCGTGTGCGTATCGCGCGCGCGGCGATCGAGGTGCTGCTGGCCACGGGCTGCGGCCAGGCGGCGCGCAGCGCGGCACTGCCCGCTTCATTGACGCCGTGCAGGCTGGCGAGCTGCAACTGCTCGCCGTCCAGCCGCGTCACGAGGCAGAAGCGCGCCGCGGTCAACGAGGCAGCCCGCTCGGCAATGGTGTCGAACACCGGCTGCACGTCGGTCGGCGACTCGCTGATCACCTGCAGCACGTCGGAGGTGGCCGTCTGCCGCGCCAGCGCCTCCTGCGTCTCGTGGAACAGGCGCGCGTTCTGGATCGCGATCACCGCCTGGTCGGCGAAGGTCTGCAGCAGCGCAAGCTCCTTGTCGCTGAAGGCGCCGCGCGAGCGTGCCACGCCGACCACGCCGATGCCGCGTCCTTCCCACAGCATCGGTGCGAAGGCGATCGAGTGGTAGCCCAAGAGCTTGCCCATGCGACGCATCACCGGCGGGATGTCGGTCGCATGGAGCACGTCGGCGTACTGAATGGCCCGCCGCTCGGTGATCGCCAGTCCCGGCGCCGAGCCCACCACCGGCGCCGGGAAGGTGGCTTCGATCGTCTCGCGCGCCTTGCCGACATAGGCGGCCACGTGGAGCCGCTCCTGCTCATCCACCAGCAGCACGTCGAGCTCGTCGCCGCCGAACAGGATCTTGCAGCTGTCGAGGATCTTGTCGAACACCGGCTGCGTGTCGGCCACCGAGCTGCTGATCACGCGCAGGATGTCGGCCGAGGCCTTCTGCTGCTCCAGCGCCTCCTTCGTGTCGTTGAACAGCCGCACGTTCTCGATCGCGATCACCGCCTGGTCGGCGAACGTGTTCAGCAAAACGACGTCCTTTTCGCCGAAGGCGCCTGTCTTGCGTCGGAACACGGCGATCGTTCCCAGAGCGGTTCCGCCGCGCAACAGCGGCGCGAAGATCGCCGAGCGGTATCCCATCTTCAGCGACATCTGTCGCGTCCGCGGAAACTGTCCCACCGCCGTCTCGAGGTCGTCGATGTGGATCGTGCGCGCCTCCAGCACGCAGGTGCCCACGGCGCTGCTGGAGTCGAGCGGCACCGGCCCGGTGTCCATGCCGATGTTCGCCTCGACGTGCAGGACACCGTCGCGCAGCAGGCGCAGCGCGACGACGCTGTCCTCGAACAGCGATCGACAGCTTTCCACGATCGCGTCGAAGACCGGCCGCACTTCGGTCACGGACCCGCTCATCGCGGAGAGGATGCGGGCCGTCGCCGTCTGCCGCTCAAGCGCCTCCCTGGTTTCGTTGAACAGCCGCACGTTCTCGATCGCGATCACGGCCTGGTCGCGAAACGACTCGGCCAGCGTGATCGCCTTGTCGTTGAACGCGTTCGCCCGCTTGCTGCCCAGCACCAGCACGCCAACGCAGGCGTCGCCGCGCAGCAGCGGCAGGTACAGCGTCGAGTTCAGGCCCAGCTGTTCGTGCCGCACCCGCTCGTGGGCAGGAAGCTCGACCGCCGACCAGTCGCGGACGTGGAGCATGGTCCTGCTCACGATCGCGCGCGACGGGAAGTTGGCCTCCGGGTCCACCGGCATCACCGCCGACCCCGGCACCGGCGCCAGGCCGGCCGGAGTGGCCATGGCCTTCGGCGAGTAGGTGTCGCCGCTGCAGATCTGCACGATGGCGATGTCGCAGCCGAGGTGCCTGACGGCGGTGGTGACGATGGCATCGAACACCGGCTGCACGTCGGCGGGGGAACTGCTGATGACGCGCAGGATGTCGGCGCTGGCAGTCTGGTGGGCCAGCGCCTCCTGCGTCTCGTTGAACAACCGCGCGTTCTGGATCGCGATCACGGCCTGGTCGGCGAAGGACTTGAGGAGCGCGTTCTCCTTGTTCTGCAGGCCGCGGGAATCCCTGCGGAACATCGTCAACGACCCGACGCCGCGACCCTGCCACATGAGCGGCGCGACGACCACCGAGGTGCCTAGGCCGATCTCCCCCGCCGCGATTGCAGCGGGCTGCAGGCGGTCGGGATCGTTCTCGAGGTCGTGGATCTCGACCAGGTCGCCCTTGCGGATCGCCTTTTCGGTGAGCGTGCCGGCCAGCGGGCGGGGAAACGCCGCCAGGGTCCTTGCGACGATGGCGTCCGCCTTGTCTGCGCCGATCTCCGCGCGCGCGCTGGCCGTCATGCGGATCACTTCCATCGACAGTTGCCCGTCGTCCCCGACGATGCCCACCCCGAAGGTGCGCGCGTCGAACAGCCGCTCGCAGCACTCGACGATCTTCTCGAACACCGGCTTCGGGTCGGCCATCGAGCTGCCGATCACCTGCAGGACCTCGGCCGTGGCCGTCTGCCGCTCCAGCGCCTCCTTGGTCTCGTTGAACAGCCGCGCGTTCTGGATCGCGATCACGGCCTGGTCGGCGAAGGTCTGCAACATCTGCGCCTCGGCCTCGGTGAACGGGCGCAGGTCGCGGCGGAACACCATGATCGAACCGATGCCGCGCCCGTCGCTGACCATCGGCGCCTCGACCTCCGACCAGCTGTGGCCGAGCTGGCGGGCGTAGCCGCGCATGGCCGGCGGGCTGTCGGCCCCGTTGAGCGCGTCGTCGAAGCGCACGACGCGGCGCTCGCGCAGGCAGATCTCGGTGCCGGTGCCGGCCAGCGGAATCGGGAACAGCGGCCTGGCGGCTTCGGCCATGGCGCCGCGGTAGCCACTCAGGTGCAGCCGCTCGCCGTCGTCGTCGAGCGTGAGCAGGAACACTTCGTCGGTGCCGAACAGCCGCGCCGAGCTGGCCAGGATGCGCTCGAACACCGGCTGCGTGTCGGCCACCGAGCCGCTGATCGTCTGCAGCACCTCGGCGCTGGCGGTCTGGCGCTGCAGCGCGGTCTGGGTCTGGTCGAACAGCCGCGCGTTGTTCAGCGCGATCACCGCCTGCTGCGACAGGCCTTCGAGGAAGGCGAGTTCGCGTGCCTCGAAGGGCTGGCCGCCGCTGCGCCACACCGCCATCGCGCCCTGCACCTGCGCGCCCGCCTTGAGCGGCACGACCATCAGGCGCTCGTCGCGCTGCAGCGGTGTGCCGGGGATCGGGATCGCACGCGGATCGACCCCGCTGTCGTTGACGAACTCGGCGCGGCCGCTCGCTATCAGGCTGCCGATGATGCCGCGCCCCGGCTCGATGGCCGTGGCCTTGAGCGTGTCGGCCAAGTCGCCCAGCGCCACGATCGCGCGGTAGGTCTTGCCATCGGCATCGGGCAGGAAGATGGCGCTGTTCTGCGCGCCCAGCAGTTCCTTGGCGTGCGCGGCGATGCGGTCCATCACCGTGGCCAGGTCGAGCGTGGAGGAAAGGTCGCGGCCGACCTCCGACAGCGCCGACGACTCGCGTGCGTTGCGCTGCGTCTCGTCGAACAGGCGCGCATTTTCCAGCGCCAGCGCCAACGACGACGCCACGGTGGTGAGCAGGCGCACGTCGGCGTCGCCGAAGGCGTGGTCGCGCTCGTGGTTCTCGACCACCACGTAGCCGAGCAGGCGCTCCCCGGCCAGCATCGGCGCGCCGAGCAGCGAGCGCGCGCGATCGGTGCCCTTCTGCACCGGCACGCCCTCGCTCGCCTGCTCCTCGACCGAGCCGAACACGAAGGGGCGCGGTTCGGTGACACATCGATGGATGAAGCTGCCCGGGACCGGCTTGCGCGGCGGCCTGGCGGACAGCCGCACGCCGTGCTCGACGGCGTACACGTCGGTCAACTCCTGTGCGGCCTCGTCCCAGACGTGGATGCCCAGGTCGCCGCTGTCGAACACCGAGCGCAGCTTCTCGCCGACCAGCTCGACGATGCCCTGGTAGTCCAGCGAGCCGGCGATGCCCTGCTGAACGCTGTTGATCACCGCCAGTTCGCCGGCGCGCTGCTCCAACGCCGCCGTGCGCTCGGCCACCTGCCGCTCCAGGCCTTCCTGCGTGCGCAGGTTCGCCAGCGCCACCGCCGCCTGCGCGGCCAGGGTGGCGAGCAGGTCGCGGTCGCCGTCGTGCAAGCGGCCGAACAGGCCTTCGAGGTCGGCGTAGAGGTAGCCCAGCAGCTGCTGCTGAGCTACGAGCGGCGCGACGAGGCAGCCGCGCTGGTCGATGTCGTCGGCGCCCTCGGGGCCGTGGCGCACGTGGGTCTGGCGCGTGCGCCGGGCCTCGTCGAGCCAGGGCGCGATGGCCTGCAGCAGTGCATCCGGCGTTTCGCCTTCGGGCACCTGGGCGCCGGCGATGGCCGGGCCGTCGGTCGTCTCCAGCACCAGCAGCGCCCGCCGCGCGCCGAGCAGTTCGGCCACTTCCTCTATCAGGAACGCGTGCAGCGCATCGCTGCCGGCCTGCTCGTTCAGCCGCAGGCCGGTGTCCACCAGGCGCTCGATGCTCTCGCTCAGGTTGGCAGTGCCTTGCAGGTGCGCGGTGTAGCGCTCGGCGGGCAGGCCGGCTGCGCGCGCGTGCGCCACCCAGCCTTGCACCAGCTCGGCGTGTGAAGTGGGGGCGTGCAGCGCGCTGCGGCGCAGGCCCTCGTCGCCCAGCGCGGCGGTGGCCTGCACCAGCCGCGTGTAGGCGGTCTCCATGGCTTTGGCCGCCTGCGCGGCGCGGCCGTTGGTCCGAAGCGCGCACGCGTGCTGCCACCACACGTGCGCGTGCGATTCGCCGCCGCCGCCGCTGCGGCCGTGCAGCGCCTGCAGTTCGTTCACCGCCTGGGTGCTCGCGCGCAGCGCGGCGCGGCGCTGGCCGGCGCGAAGTTCGGCCTGCGTCAGCATGGCCAGCACGAGAGGACGGCCCCAGGGCGCGCCGATCTCCCGCCAGGCGCTCCAGCCATGCCGCCACGCCGCCACGCCCTGCGCCGGGCTCAGCCAGCTCGCTCCCCGCGCGCGCCAACCCAAACTGGCGATGCTGATTGAAGGCCCCGGGTCCTGTTCCCGCGCCGCGGCCAGCGCCATCTCGGCGCGCGCCACCACCTGGTCGAATGCTTCGCGCTGCCCCAGCTTGGCGTGCAGCGAGGCCACGATGTCGTAAGGGTTCAGAAGGGCCACCGGCCGCGACTGCGCCTCGCGCAGCGCGATCGACCGCTGTATCAGGCGCAGCGCGCGCCGGTGCAAGCCAAGCTGGTTGTAGGTGAGCGCGAGGTTGTGCAGCGCACTCATCTGCTGCTGCAGGTCGCCTGCGTCCTGCGCCACGCGCAGTGCCTGGTGCAGGCCGCGCACGCGCTGGGCGAGGTCGGGGTCGCTCGCGTAGAGGCTGTTGATGGCGCGACTTTCGCCACCGCGGTCGCCACTGGCACGCGCCAGCGCGATGGCCTGCTGCATCAGCGCGCGGTGCTCGGCCGCATCGTCGAGCGACATGCGCGCGGCGGCCAGCACGCGCGTCGCCTGCCCTTGCAGTGCGGTCTGCCCCAGCGCGGCAAAGAGCCGCGCGGATTCTTCAGCCGCCGCCGCGGCGTCGGCCGGCTTGCGCGCGAGGCTGGCGGCCGCCTGGCGCAACAGGGCCAGCGCGATCAGGTCGCGCCGGCGGCTGCGGCGGGCGGCGGCCACGGCGGCGGCCGCGGTGACCAGCGCCACGTCGGTGCGCTCCTGGCGCGCCTGCACGTGGGCCAGGCAGGCCAGCGCGTGCGCTTCATGGACCACCGACTTCGTCGACTTCGCGATCGCCAGCATCGCGTCGGCGTCGGCTTCGGCATCGTTGAGCCGCAGCAGGGCGAGCAGGCTGTTGAGGCGGGCGTCGAGCAACGCGAGTCGCGCGGCGGGCGCCAGGCGCGGCGCCGCCAGGGCGGCGGTGCCGGCCGCGACGGCCTGTTCGTGCAGGCCGGCGCGGGCGAAGTCCTGCACCGCGGTCGAAGCCGGTGGCTGCGGACGTGCACTCGACACGCGCGTCGCTCGGTGCAGGCTCGGACTGCGCGCGGGTTTCGCCATCCGCTTCCCTCGTTGGGCCAGGCCGGTGGCTGAGGATCAGCCACCGGCGGCCGATGGTACACAGCCGCGTCGGCATCGGGGGCAGTCCGGCTGGCTCGTGCACGCCTGCGGCGCAGCCGATACAGTCGCTCCTTGCGAAGCGCGCCGCCCCATCGGCGCACGCCACGGGAATCCAACAATGACAGAGACCCTCACCGGTTTCGCCGCCCTCGCGGTGTTCGGCTTCATGCTGGCCTTCGGCCTGCTACTGCTCTTCATGGCGCTGGTGCAGCCGATCTGGTGCGTCGTCGACTGCGCGGTGGACAACCGGCGCAACGGCGGCAACAAGGCGGTGTGGATCATCGTGCTGCTGGTCTTCTGGGGCGTGGCGAACTGGTTCTACGGCGCTTTCTCCGCCGACCGCGGCGCGCTGCGGCGGCTGACGCGGCTGGCGTGGATCTCGATCATCGTGCTGGTCGTTGCGTTCATGGCGCTGTACTTCACGCACGCCGAGTTCCGCAAGGGCATCGAGGAGGAGTGGCACAAGCGGCCGGAGTTCACGGTGCAGATGGAGGTGGCGCGGCGTGGTTGAGACGATCGACCTGCGCTCGGACACGGTCACGCGGCCGACCGCCGGCATGCGCGCCGCCATCGCCGCCGCGCCGGTGGGCGACGACCAGTACGGCGAGGATCCGACCATCAACGCGCTGCAGGAGCGCACGGCCGCGCTGCTGGCGAAGGAGGCCGCGCTCTTCCTGCCGAGCGGCACGATGGCCAACCAGGTCGCGCTGCGCGTGCTGACGCGGCCGGGCGACGAGGTCGTGGTCAGCCGCGAGAGCCATGCCGTCTGGCACGAGGCGGGCGGCTCGGCGGCCAACGCCGGCGTGCAGTTCCGCGAGATCGGCGACCGGGGGCGGTTCAGCGCCGAGGAGTTCATCGCCGCCGTCAAGCCGCGCGGGCACGCGATCTATCCGCCGACGACGCTGGTGGAAGTCGAGAACACGCACAACCGCAGCGGCGGCACCGTGTTCTCGCTGGAGGAGTGCGTCCGCATCGGCGCGGCGGCGCGCGCGCGCGGCATCGCCAGCTTCCTCGACGGCGCGCGGCTGTTTAACGCGGCCGCCGCGAGCCACCACAGCGCCGCGCAGCTGGCCGAGCCGTTCGACCTCGTCGCGATCTCGCTGTCGAAGGGACTCGGCGCGCCGGTCGGCTCGATGCTCGCCGGCCGCCGCGAGTTGATCGAACTCGCGGTGCGCTACCGGCGCATGTTCGGCGGCGCGATGCGCCAGTCCGGGCTGCTGGCCGCGGCCGGCCTGTACGCGCTGGATCACCACATGGCGCGCCTGCCCGAGGACCACGCCAATGCGCGCCTGCTGGCTGAGGCGCTGGCCGGCCATCCAGGGGTCGACCTCGACCTCGCGACGGTGCAGACCAACATCGTCGTCTTTCACCTGAAGCCCGCCGCGCCGGACGCGGCGACGGTCGTCGAGCGCGCGGCGGATCGCGGCGTGCTGCTGCTCGCGTTCGGCCCGCGCACGCTGCGCGCCGTGACCCATCTCGACGTGTCGTCCGCGCAGTGCGCGCGCGCGGGCGCCATCCTCGCCGAACTCATCTGATCGTCGTCGACCAACCGAACTGGAGGGAACTCTCATGGCCAGCAGGATCATCACGGTGTTCGGCGCCACCGGCGCCCAGGGCGGCGGCCTGGCGCGCGCGCTGCTTGCGGATCCGGCGAGTGGATTCACGGTCCGGGCCGTGACCCGCAAGCCCGACTCCGACGCCGGGCGCGCACTGGCGAAGGCCGGCGCCGAGGTCGTCGCCGCCGACCTGGACGACGCGGCCAGCGTGCAGCGGGCGATGAACGGCGCCTACGGCGCGTTCTGCGTGACGAACTTCTGGGAGCACTTCTCGCCCGGGAAGGAGCTCGCGCAGGCCGGCGCGCTGGCCGACGCCGCGGCGAAGGCGGGCGTGCAGCACGTGATCTGGTCGACGCTGGAGGACACGCGGTCGTTCTTCGCCGCCGACGGCAAGCGCATGCCGGTGCTGATGGGCAAGTACAACGTCCCGCACTTCGATGCCAAGGGCGAGGCGAATGCGCTCTTCACATCGAAGGTCCCGACAACGCTGCTCTACACGTCGTTCTACTGGGACAACCTGATCCACTTCGGCATGGGTCCGAAGAAGGGGCCGGACGGCGTGCTCGCCTTCACGCTGCCGATGGCGGACCAGCGGCTGTCCGGCATCGCCGCCGAGGACATCGGCAAGTGCGCGCTCGGCATCTTCCGCGAGGGCGCGGTGCACGTCGGCGCGTCGGTCGGCATTGCCGGCGAGCACCTGACTGGCGCGCAGATGGCGGCGGAACTGACAAAGGCGCTGGGGCAGACGGTGCGCTACAACGCCGTGACGCCGGAGCAGTACCGCGGCTTCGGGTTCCCGGGCGCCGAGGACCTCGGCAACATGTTCCAGTTCTACGCCGAGTTCGAGGACGCCTTCGTGAAGGCGCGGCCGATCGAGGTCGCGCGGCGGCTGAATCCGGAACTGCAGACCTTCGCCGCCTTCCTCGCGCGCCACAAGGATCGCATCCCGCTCGGCTGA
>Ga0209079_10000110_pt1 | contig 39819 bp, 35 predicted proteins | sample PPLLaktember2015_2_FD_187259 | JGI IMG/M metagenome (GOLD analysis project Ga0209079, IMG submission 187259) | Freshwater sediment microbial communities from Prairie Pothole Lake near Jamestown, North Dakota, USA - PPLs Lake P7 Core (6) Depth... | ecosystem: Environmental > Aquatic > Freshwater... | reverse complement strand
CCCGGTTCGGCGCTTGCCGATCCGCCCGACTCGGTGCGCATCCATGGACCGACGTCCGCCTTCTCGCGGCGCGTCAGCGAAGCGCTCGTGACCGTGGTCGGCGAAGTGCCGCCGGGCACAGTCCGCGCGGTCGCGCAATCCGTCGAGTTTCGCGGCCCGCGCTGACGCGCGGCCGCCTTTCCCCGCAGTCACTCCCAGGCAAGAAGAAGGAATTCACGATGTTGCGCAAGTATTTCGTTGCACTGCTCGCCCCGCTGTTCGCGGTTGCGTTGCCGCTCCTGTCGCCCGGCGTGGCGGCGCAGACGACCCAGCCGACCCCGCCGTTGCCCGACTTCGCCGATCTCGTCGAGCGGGTGGGTCCGGCCGTCGTCGGGATTCGCACCACGGCCCGCATCGGCGCCGGCCCCCAGGGAGGGCCGGCGATGCCGGATCTCGACGAGAACGATCCGATGTACGAGTTCTTCCGTCGGTTCTTCCCGAATCCGCCGCAGCAGGGCCCGCAGGGCCCGCGCCAGCAGCCGCCCGGTCCGCGCCGCAACGTGCCGCGCGGCCTCGGGTCCGGCTTCATCGTCTCGGCCGACGGCTACCTGCTGACGAACGCCCACGTGGTCGACGGCGCCGACGAGATCACGGTCACGCTGCACGACAAGCGCGAGTTCAAGGCCAGGCTGCTGGGCGCCGACAAGCGCTCCGACGTGGCGGTGCTGAAGATCGAAGCGGCCGGGCTGCCGTCGGTGCGCATCGGCGACTCCAACAAGCTGCGCGTCGGCGAGTGGGTGATCGCGATCGGATCGCCGTTCGGGCTCGAGAACACCGTCACGGCGGGCATCGTCAGCGCCAAGGGCCGCGAGACCGGTGAGTTCCTGCCGTTCATCCAGACCGACGTCGCCGTCAACCCGGGCAACTCGGGCGGGCCGCTGATCAACCTGCGCGGCGAGGTCGTCGGCATCAACTCGCAGATCTTCACGACGTCGGGCGCCTTTGCCGGCATCTCGTTCGCGATCCCGATCGACGAAGCGATGAGCGTGCAGCAGCAGTTGCGGACGTCGGGCCGCGTGATCCGCGGCCGCATCGGCGTCGGCATCGAAGCCGTGTCGCGCGACGTGGCGGAAGCCATTGGCCTCGGCACGCCACGTGGCGCCCTCGTGAACACGGTGGAGAAGGACGCCCCCGCCTCGAAGGCCGGCGTGGAAGCGGGCGACGTCATCATCCGCTTCGACGGCAAGGCGATCGAGCGCTCGACCGACCTGCCGCGCATCGTCGGCGGCACCAAGCCCGGTTCGACGGTGAACATGACGGTGTTCCGCAAGGGCGGCCAGCGCGACCTGAAGGTGACGGTCGCCGAACTGCAGCCCGACCAGGCGGCGACGGCGCGCACCCGCGAGGCGCCCAAGCCCGCCGCGCCGACCAACGCCCTCGGCCTCGTGGTGTCGGACCTGCCGGCCGACAAGCAGAAGGAACTCGGCGTCAAGGCCGGCGTGCAGGTCGACGGCGTCGACGGGCTCGCGGCGGCCGCGGGCATTCGGCCGGGCGACGTCATCAGCCAGTTGAACAGCGCCGAGGTCCAGAACGCGCGCCAGTTCAACGACGCGGTCGCCAAGCTCGATCCGAAGAAGGACGTCGCCCTGCTGGTGCGCCGGGGCGAAGCCTCCCGGTTCATCGTGATCCGCCGCTAGGGCATCGGGGACCTGCCGCATCGCGGTAAAATCGCGGGCTTAACCGGAAGAGGGGGTGTCCTGACGGTCACCCCCTTCTTCTTGGCGGTCCGGCCTCGTCGCTCGATGTGACCTGCCGTTGCCGCCGCGTATTCGACCGTCGGAGCTCAATGGCGGCCGTTTCGGCGCAAACGCATGCAGCACATCCGCAACTTCTCCATCATCGCCCACATCGACCACGGCAAGTCGACGCTCGCTGATCGCCTGATCCAGCGCTGCGGCGGACTGTCGGACCGCGAAATGGAGGCGCAGGTGCTCGATTCGATGGACCTCGAGCGCGAGCGGGGCATCACGATCAAGGCCCAGACGGCCGCGCTCGAATACGAGGCCCGCGACGGCACGCGGTACAACCTCAACCTGATCGACACGCCGGGGCACGTGGACTTCAGCTACGAAGTGAGCCGTTCGCTGTCGGCGTGCGAGGGCGCGCTGCTGGTCGTCGATGCCTCCCAGGGCGTCGAGGCCCAGACCGTCGCCAACTGCTACACGGCGATCGAACTCGGCGTCGAGGTGCTGCCGATCCTGAACAAGATGGACCTGCCGTCCGCGGATGCCGAGGGCGCGCGCGCGGAGATCGAGGACGTGATCGGCATCGACGCGCACGATGCCGTGCTGGCCAGCGCGAAGACCGGCATGGGCCTCGAGGAGATCCTCGAGCGCATCATCGAGCGCGTGCCGCCGCCGAAAGGCGACCCGGCCGGGCCGCTGCAGGCGTTGATCATCGACTCGTGGTTCGACAACTACGTCGGCGTCGTGATGCTCGTGCGCGTGGTCAACGGCGTGCTCAAGCCCAGGGACAAGATCCTGCTGATGGCGACCGGCGCGACTCACCTCGTGGAGCAGGTGGGCGTGTTCACGCCGAAGTCGCGCGCCCGGGAACGGCTGTCGGCCGGCGAAGTCGGTTTCGTCATCTCCGGCATCAAGGAGCTGCGCGACGCCCACGTGGGGGACACGGTCACCCACGCGAGCCGTCCGGCCGCCGGCCCGCTGCCGGGCTTCAAGGAAGTGAAGTCCCAGGTCTTCGCCGGGCTCTTTCCGGTCGAGTCCAACCAGTACGAAGCGCTGCGCGACGCGCTGACCAAGCTGCAGCTGAACGACGCGTCGCTGCACTTCGAGCCCGAGGTGTCCCAGGCCCTTGGCTTCGGTTTCCGCTGCGGCTTCCTCGGACTGCTCCACATGGACATCGTCCAGGAGCGGCTCGAGCGCGAGTACGACATGGACCTCATCACCACGGCGCCGTCGGTGGTGTACGAGGTGCTGCTGCGCGACGGCAGCGTCGTGTCGGTCGAGAACCCGGCGAAGATGCCCGACCCGGCGAAGATCGAGGAGATCCGCGAGCCGGTCGTCGACGTGACGATCTTCGTCCCCCAGGAGTACGTCGGCCAGGTGATCACGTTGTGCATCGGCAAGCGCGGCGTCCAGACCGATCTCACGTACCACAGCCGGCACGTGATCCTGAAGTACGAACTGCCGCTGGCGGAGATCGTGATGGACTTCTTCGACAAGCTGAAGTCGGTGTCGCGCGGCTACGCGTCGATGGACTACGAGTTCAAGGCGTACCGGGCGGCCGACGTCGTCAAGGTCGACATGCTGATCAACGGCGATCGCGTGGACGCGCTGTCAGTGATCGTGCATCGCGCCAACGCGACGCATCGTGGCCGCGAGGTGACCGCCCGGATGCGCAAGCTGATCCCGCGGCAGATGTACGACGTCGCGATCCAGGCCTCGATCGGCGCCAACATCATCGCCCGCGAGGACGTCAAGGCGCTGCGGAAGAACGTGCTGGCCAAGTGCTACGGCGGGGACATCACCCGGAAGAAGAAGCTGCTCGAGAAGCAGAAGGCCGGCAAGAAGCGGATGAAGCAGGTGGGTACGGTTGAAATTCCGCAGGAGGCCTTCCTGGCCATCCTGCAGGTGGAAGACAAATGAACTTTGCCTTGATCCTGTTCGTGCTCACGGTGCTCACCGGGGTGCTGTGGGTGCTGGACAAGCTCGTGTTCGCGAAGCAGCGCCGGGCGCGCGCCGCGCGCCTCGTCGCCGACTTCGACCAGCGCAACGCGGCGGCGCTGGCGCGCAAGGAGCCCATCGTCGAGCAGGAGCGTCGTTCGCTCGAGGACGGCGCCATCCGCCAGCCGGCCTGGCTCGAGTACACGGCGAGCTTCTTTCCCGTGATCCTGCTGGTGTTCGTGCTGCGTTCGTTCCTGTTCGAGCCGTTCCGGATTCCGTCGGGATCGATGATCCCGACCCTCGAGATCGGCGACCTCATCCTCGTCAACAAGTTCGAGTACGGCATCCGCCTGCCGGTGGTGAACAAGAAGGTCGTCGAGATCGGCCAGCCGAAGCGGGGCGACGTGATGGTGTTCCGCTACCCGCTGAACCCGTCGCAGGACTACATCAAGCGGGTCGTCGGGCTGCCGGGAGACCGGGTCGAGTACGTCAACAAGCGCCTCACGATCAACGGCCAGCCGGTGTCGATGAAGAACCTGGACCCGTACTACGACGCGGACCGGATGCAGTACTACAGGCAGCACGTAGAGGGGCTGGGGGCGGTCGAGCACCGCATCATTGTTGCCGACCAGATTCCGCCCGGATTGGGCGGCGGATACCCCAATACCCACCCGGGGGCCTGCCAGTACAGCGGGAGCGGAGTGGTTTGCCAGGTCCCGCCCGGCCACTATTTCGTGATGGGGGACAACCGGGACAACAGCGAGGACAGCCGGTTCTGGGGGTTCGTGCCGGAAGAAAATATCGTCGGGCGAGCCTTCTTTATCTGGATGAATTTTGGCAATATCGGACGCATCGGGAGCTTTAACTAGAAGTAATATTGCTAAATTCTTGAAAAGACTGGGGAAGATGGATACTCGAACGAGAACTCGGCAGCGGGGGATGAGCCTCATCGGCCTCATCTTCGTGGGTCTGATCGTGGTGTTCCTCCTGATCCTCGGCTCGAAAGTCGTGCCGGCGGTCGTCGAGTACATCGCGATCGAGCGCGCGGTCCAGAAGATCAAGAACGAAGCGTCCACCGTGCGTGACATCCAGACCGCCTTCGAGCGGCACCGCACGATCGACGACATCACGTCGATCACGGCCGCGGACCTCGACATCACCAAGGAGGGCGACAAGATCGTGATCAGCTACGCGTACGAGAAGAAGATCCCGATCCTCGACAACGTGTCGCTCGTGATCGATTTCGCCGGCACCACCCGGGACCGGCAGTCGGCGAAGGCCGTTCCTTGAGCGGCCGGCATCGGACCCAGGGCGATGGAACTGACGGCGCTTGAAGAGCGCCTCGGCTACACCTTTGCTCAGCGCACGCTGCTCGAGCAGGCCGTCACTCACCGCAGCCACGGCGCCGTCCACAACGAACGTCTCGAGTTCCTCGGCGACGCCGTCCTGAACTGCGCGATCGCGCACCTGCTGTTCGCGAAGTACGCGCGGCTGGACGAGGGCGACCTGTCGCGGCTGCGCTCCAATCTCGTCAAGCAGCAGTCCCTGGCGGAGATCGCGGAAAAACTCGTCCTGTCCGACTTCCTGCGGCTGGGCGAAGGCGAGATGAAGAGCGGTGGTTTCCGCCGCCCGTCGATCCTGGCCGACACGATGGAAGCCATCTTCGGCGCCATTTTCGTCGACAGCGGCTTCGACGCCGCCCGGCAGGCGATCGCCAAACTCTTCGATCCCGTGCTGAAGTCGGTCGACCCCAAGACCCTCGGCAAGGACAGCAAGACGCTGCTGCAGGAGTACCTGCAGGGCAAGCGGATCGCGCTGCCCGTGTACACCGTCGTCGAAACCCGCGGCGCCGCACACAACCAGGAGTTCGAGGTCGAGTGCTCGATTCCGAAGCTCGAGATCAGCGTGCGAGGCAACGGGCGCAGCCGCCGGGCCGCCGAGCAGTCGGCGGCGAAGCAGGCCCTGGAGACGGCCCAGCACGCGATGGCCCTGCTCGGCCGGCGCCCGCGGAAGAAGTCGAGCGCGCCGGAGCCTTCGGCGGCCGACCGACCGGCCGGGCCGACCGAACCGGCCGACGGCCCCGGCGCACCGGCGCAGACGGCCGACCAGATCACCTGAAGCCGGCACGATGGAGCAGGCCGCGCCGCGGCGCGTAGGCATGGTGGCCGTCATCGGCCGCCCGAACGTCGGCAAATCCACCCTGGTGAATGCGCTCGTCGGCGAGCGCGTGAGCATCACGTCCCGCAAGCCGCAGACGACGCGCGACCGCGTGCTCGGCGTGCGGACCGACGCCGACGCGCAGTACATCTTCGTCGACACCCCGGGCTTCCAGCGCCGCCACCGCTCGGCGCTGAACAAGCGCATGAACGAACAGGTGAAGGGCGCGCTCGCCGACGTGGACGCGGTCGTGCTGGTCATCGAGGCCACCGGCTGGCGGGCCGAAGACGAGGCGGTCGTGCAGCTGCTGCCCGAGGGTTCCGACCGCGTGATCCTGGCGATCAACAAGACGGACACGATCGCCGAGCGCGAGAAGCTGCTGCCGCTGCTGGCCGAGTCGATGGGCCGCTTTCCCTTCCACGCGATCGTGCCGGTCAGCGCCGAGAAGAAGCGCCAGCTCGACGACCTGCTGAAGGAGGTCGCCTCGTTGCTGCCCGAGGGCCTGCCGCTGTTCGAGGCCGACCAGTACACGGACCGCAGCGCCCGCTTCCTCGCGGCGGAGCAGGTGCGCGAGAAGGCCTACCGCCTGCTCGGCGACGAACTGCCGTACGGGATCGCGGTGACCATCGACCGGTGGGACGAGACTGACGCCGGTGCCGAGATCGTCGCCACGCTCGTGGTCGATCGCGAGGCGCACAAGCCGATCGTGATCGGCAAGGAGGGCGCGAAGCTGCGCGAGATCTCGCGGCTGGCGCGTGCCGACATCGCCGAGATGCTGGGCAAGCGGGTCCATCTCGAGGTCTGGGTGCGCGTGAAGAAGGGCTGGAACGACGATGCACGCGCCCTCAGGACGCTCGGCTATGACTGACGCGCTGGAGGCGCCCGTCAAGCGCGCCACCCGCAAGCGCGCCGCCGACGTCCGCGTCGACCATCAGCCGGGCTTCGTGCTGCACGGCTATCCGTGGCGCGAGACCAGCCTCGTCGTCGAGTTCTTCAGCCGCGACTTCGGGCGCGTGGCCCTGGTCGCGCGCGGCGCCAAGCGCCCGACCTCGCACTTCCGCGGGCTGCTGTCGCCGTTCAACCCGCTCGCGGTCGGCTGGAGCGGGCGCAACGACATCAAGATGCTGGTGCGCGCGGAGTGGCTGGGCGGCATGCAGCCGCTGCGCGGCGACGCGCTGCTGGCGGCGTTCTACGCGAACGAGCTGCTGGTGCGCCTGCTCGCGCGCCTGGATCCGCACGAGCGCCTGTTCGGCAGCTATGTCGAACTGCTGCAGGCGCTGTCGCACGACGCGCGGCACGCCGCGGCGCTGCGCGTGTTCGAACTCGACCTGCTGCACGACATCGGGTACGCGGTGCCGCTCGACCGCTGCGCCGACGGCGAGCCGATCGACGCCGACGCGCAGTACCTGTTCGGCGTGGGGCAGGGCGCGCAGCGGCTGGAGCGCGGCGATGCCGATGACGGCAGCCGGGTGTCGGGTCGAACGCTGCTCGCCATGGCGGGGCGCCGCTTCGACGACGAGCGCGTCGCGGCGGAAGCCAAGGGCGTGCTGCGCCGGGTGATTCGCTACCATCTCGGCGCCAAGCCGCTCAACACCCGGCGCATCCTGCAGGACCTGAAACAGCTCTAGCCGCGGACCGAACCCATCATGACTGCCCTGAGCGTCAACCTGAACAAGGTGGCCCTCGTCCGCAACACGCGCTCCATCGGCATTCCGAGCGTGACGCATGCCGCCCTGCTCGCGCTGGAAGCGGGCGCCGACGGCATCACCGTGCACCCGCGGCCGGACGGACGCCACGTGCGGGCCAACGATGTCGCTGACCTCGCCGAACTGCTGCGCCGCTGGCCGGCGGCGGAGTTCAACATCGAGGGCAATCCGTTCCACGGGCTGATGGACTACGTGGCGCAGGTGCGGCCGCACCAGTGCACGTTCGTGCCCGACGAGACCGGGGCCTTCACGTCGGACCACGGCTGGAACCTGCCCGCCGACGCCGAGCGCCTCGCGCCGATGATCGAGCACGCGAACAGGCTCGGCGTGCGTGTCAGTCTCTTCATGGACCCGGTGCCGGAGGCCATGCGCCTCGCCCGCGAACTCGGCGCCGGCCGCGTCGAGCTCTACACCGAGCCATATGCGCAGAGCTTCGGCACCGCGCGGCAGGACGAGTCGCTGCGGCAGTACGCGGCGGCGGCGGAGGCGGCGCTGGCCGCCGGGCTGGGCGTCAACGCCGGCCACGACCTCAATCGCGCGAATCTCGCGCCGTTCCTCGCCGCGGTTCCGGGCGTCGACGAAGTCTCGATCGGCCACGCGCTGATCGCCGATGCGCTCGAGTTCGGTCTCGGTCCCACCGTGCGGATGTACCTTGCCGAGATCCGCAAGGCCGGGGCGATGCGGCGGGGCGGATGATCTACGGCATCGGCGTCGACCTGATCGAGATCGCCCGCATCGAGGCGGCCTGCGCCCGGTTCGGCGACCGCTTCGCCCGCCGCATCCTCACCGAGCGTGAACTGGAACGGTGGAACGCGCGACGCGCGCGCTCCGAAGCCCGCGGCATCGCCTACCTGGCGACGCGCTTCGCGGCGAAGGAGGCGATCTCCAAGGCGCTCGGGCTCGGCATGCGCACGCCGATGACGTGGCGCGCGGTCGAGATCGTCAACGACCCGAGCGGCCGCCCGATCGCCGCGGCCCACGGCGACCTGCAGGCGCACCTGCAGAGCCGACGGCTGCGGCTGCACGTGTCGCTGACCGATGAACGTCTGATGGCGACTGCGTACGCGATCGCCGAAGTGGAGGGCACGGCGTGAGCATTCCCGGTCCGGTGGTCGTCGGCGTGCAGGGCACGGAGCTCGGTCCCGCGGATCGCGAACGCCTGTCGCATCCGCTGGTCGGCATGGTGATCCTGTTCGCGTCCAACTACGAGTCGCCCGCGCAGCTCGAGCGGTTGACGGCCGACATCCACGCGCTGCGCGATCCGCCGTTGCTGGTCGCGGTCGACCACGAGGGCGGGCGCGTGCAGCGCTTCAAGCGCGGATTCACCCGCCTGCCGCCGATGCGCGCGCTGGGCCGCCTGTGGGAGCGCGACGTGCTGCTGGCCTGCCGCGCCGCGGCTTCGGTGGGTTACATCCTCGCGGCGGAACTGCGCGCGCACGGGGTCGACTTCTCGTTCACGCCGGTGCTCGACCTCGATCACGGACGCAGCGGTGTCATCGGCGACCGCGCGTTTCACTCCGACCCGCGCGTCGTGACCTTGCTCGCGTCGCACCTGATGCACGGCCTGCAGCTCGCCGGCATGGCGAACTGCGGCAAGCACTACCCGGGCCACGGCTGGGCCGAGGCGGACTCGCACGTCGACATACCGAAGGATGGGCGCCCGCGCACGGAGATTCTCGCCGCGGACGCCGCGCCGTATCGCTGGCTCGGGCGACAGCTCACCAGCGTGATGCCGGCGCACGTCGTGTACGAGGCCGTCGACGCCGCGCCGGCGGGCTTCTCCGGACGCTGGATCGACCTGCTGCGCGGGCCGCTGGAATTCACCGGCGCGGTGTTCAGCGACGACCTGCTGATGCAGGGGGCGAGCGGGCAGGGCGGCGTGCCCGACCGCGCGCGCGCCGCCCTGAAGGCGGGATGCGACCTGGTGCTGGTGTGCAACCGGACGGACGCGATGGACGAGGTGCTCGACGACCTGAAGTGGAAGGCCGGGCGGCACCACGCCGAACGGGTGGCGCGCCTGGTGCCGAGGGGCCCGGCGCCGCGTATGGACGAGCTGAGATTATCGGAGGTCTATCGCGCGGCGCTGCGGGATCTCGAAGCGCTGGCCGACGAGTAGCCTGGTCCGATACGACAACGGAACATCCGAAGGAGCTGCCATGCATCGATCCCCGCACCACGTTCGTTCGATCGCCGGCGCGTGGCTGCTGAAGGCCGTGTCGATCATCGTCGGGTCGCTCGCGCTTGCCGCCTGCGTCGTCTACGAACCGGCGCCGTACCAGGCCGCGTCGACCTATGACCGCGCCTGGACCGCGGCGATCGGGGCGATGCAGGACCAGGGCGTCACGATCAACGAGCAGGATCGCGCCAGCGGGGTGCTGCGCGGCAACCGCGGAGCGGCCGGCGTTACCGCCGTCGTCCGCACGCGACCGGACGGCCGGGTGCAGGTCGAGTTCAACGCCACCGGCACGTCGTCCGATCCAGGACTGGTCGACCGGATCAGCGGGAGCTACAACCGCCGCATGGGTCGGTGATCGGGTGACGCGGGTTCGCATGGAACACTCGAACACGCTCCCGGCCGCAGCCACGTTGAAGAACGGCACCGTGGCGACGTTGCGCCCGCTTCACGCCGACGACCGCCAGCGCCTGGCGGCGGCGATACGAGGGCTCGATGCGCAGACGATCTACACGCGGCTCTTCTCGCACCGCAAGGAACTGACGGAGGCCGGACTCGACCGCGCCATGCGCGTCGATGACGAACGCGAAGTCGTGATCGTCGCCACGACGGGCCGCGGCGCGGACGAAGCCATCATCGGCGGCGGCCGGTACGTCGTCACCGGCGAGGGCCGCGCCGAGATCGCGTTCACGGTCGAAGAGGACTACCAGGGACAGGGTGTCGCCGGGCGCCTGTTCGCAGCGCTCGTCGATCGGGCGCGCCAGCGGGGCATCACCGTCTTCGAGGCCGAGGTGCTGTCGGGCAACCCGTCGATGCTGCGCGTGTTCGAGCGCACGGGCCTGCCGATGCGCAAGCGCAGCGAAGGCGGGGTCGTGCATCTGGAGCTGACGCTGACCCCTTCGGCGTAGGGATCCCCGTGCGACCGCGTCGCACCAATGTTTCCTGGCCTGCCTCGCCCTCGAGGCGACGGTTGCGCGTGCGTCCTGGAAGTTGACTCCGGTCATTTGACCGGTGTCATGGACGCCCGACTCCCGCCGACCGCCGCGTCGCACAGCCACTATGGTGATCAGGTGGGCGTGCACATCCACGCGCCGGAACGGAGGGAGTCCCATGAAACTGTCCACGATCGCGGTCGCCGCCGTCGCCGCCGCCGCGGCCATGTCCGCCAGCGCGCAGTCGCATGTCACGCTGTACGGGATCATCGACCTTGGCTACCTCCACACCAACCCGTCGAACGGGCCCAGCACCAACGAACTCGCCGACGGCATCCAGTCGCAATCGCGCTTCGGGCTTCGCGGTGTCGAGCGACTCACGCCCGACATCAACGCCGCCTTCACGCTGGAAGGCGGCATCAGCGCCGACACCGGCACGTCGCAGCAGTCCGGGCGCCTGTTCGGGCGGCAGGCGTGGCTTTCGCTGCTCGCTCGCACGGGCGAGTTCCGCCTGGGCCGGCAGTACGGCGTCGGCTACGAGTACTTCCTGTCCGACACGTCGCCGTTCGGCACCACGTTCCGCGATGCCGGCACGGGCAGCGTGTTCTCGTCGGCCTCGGGGCGCCTGATCCTCGACAACGTCGTGATGCTCAGGACCGGCGACTTCGGCGGGCTGTCCGGGGCCGTCGGCTATTCGTTCAACGCGAACGGGACCGAACTGGCCGGAACGGGGAACAACACGTCGGTGTGGACGGCCGGGGCGCGTTACCGCACCCGCGACGGGTACTTCGCCGTGTCGTACGAGAACTTCAACTGTCCCGACACGGCGACGGGCACGACGTTCAACACCTGCAATGCGAGCTTCCGGGATGACCAGTCGCACTGGCAGGTTGCCGGCTCATACCAGATCTCCGCGTTCCGCCTCTACGGCATGTGGGCGCTCGAGGAGAACCAGTTCAACTTCTTCGCCGTGACGCCCGCGAAGAAGGTCCACGCCTATGAGCTCGGCGTCAAGGTGAAGCTGGTTGGCGGCGAACTGCTGGCTGCCTACCAGGGACGCGACGACGACTGGAACGCCAACCTCGACGTCTGGGGGATCGGCTTCACGTATCCGTTCTCGCGGCGCACCAACCTCTACACGTTCGTGTCCGACACCAGCGCGGACGATGCGCCGACGGCGCAGCTCGTCAGCGGCGGGCGGATCGTCCGCGAGGGCTACACGACGTCGCAGATCGACGCGTACCGGAATCGCGACAGGCTGCAGTTCGGCGTCGGGCTGCGGCACTCCTTCTAGGAGCGGCCGCATCGAGAGGGGCGCCCGTCGGCGACGGGCGCTTCGCCGCCGGGGCCTGCCTCAGGGCCGGTAGCCGCTCGTCGCCGGGTCGTCCCCGATCCGGGTTCCTTTCGGAATGAACTTCGAGGTGCTGCCGTACCGTTCGCTGTCGTACGTGGCGGCCTCCGCCGCCAGCTTCTCGGCCTCGACGTACGGCAGCGGCGCCCCGCGCTCCGACAGTTCCAGCCGCCGCGTCTGCTCGTCGATCCACACGCGGTACCGGCCGAGGTTGTAGAGCAGGTACAGGGCGAACAGGTTGTCGGGATCCTCGTACTGGCCTTGTTCGCGACGGAAGTCGCGCGACAGCACCGACGGGAAGCGGTCCGGGAGATCCCTGAACATGATCTTCTCGTCCTCGTGCGGATCGACGTACGTCGAGTTCGGGTACTTGCGATACAGGACGACGTCGAGGCCGTAGCCGCGGGCGTTCCACTCCCGCAGCAGCTTCAGTGCCATCTCGGTCGGGACGTTGGCATTGGCGGCCGCCACGACGCGCCGGCCGCCCAGGAGCTGCGGGCGGGTCACGTCGAGGTCCTGGTAGCCCGCTCCGTAGCGGAAGGCCGATCCGATCGTCTTCGCGCAGTTGAGCCGCAGGTAGTCGTACCTGACTTCGCCGTCGTGGTACTCGGTGTCCCGCGCCTGCCGGTGGTAGTCGTCGTTGATGCGGTGGAAGTAGTCCACCACTGCCTGCTTTTCGCTCGCCGACACGCCGTGGACGCGGATGCCGATGACCGAACGCTTGTAGACCTCCCCGAAGTCCAGTCCGAACGACGCGTTGTCACCCAGGGACGACTTCGTGCCGAACAGGTACTCCTTCTTCGGGATCATCGCCATCAGCTTGTCGGTGTAGAAGCCGGTGGCGTGCTCCTTCGACCGGTCGGCGTAGAAGTTCGCCGAGTACACGAGGTCGTCGCCCGGCACCCCGTCGCGCACGGCCAGGGCGAGGTGCCCTGCCGAGCCTCCCTTGGACGTGCCGAAGCTGATCAGGAGTTCGAGATCGTAGGGGTCCTTGCGCAGCGTCTCGACGACCGCGTCGATGTCCGTCGGTTCCGGCCCGCCGGGCGTGCCGAAGTCCGCGGCGGCGGCGGAGGACGCGATGAACACCGCGGCGAGAAGGAAGCGTCGCATGGCCGCATTATCAAGGCGCGCGCCGGCAGCAGCGAAGCGTCGCGGCGCACAGACCGAGACGGTGCCGGTGCGTGGCACGCCGTGCAGGCGGCTGAAGCGGGGCAGCACAAACAGAAAGGACGCCGGCTTGCGCGGGCGTCCTCTCCGTCTTCAGGCGTTGATCAGCCGATCATCGCCATCCAGGGAACTCCAACCAGCATCAGGGCGGCGAAGAAGATCAGGCCGAAGATCGCTCCGAGGCGCCAGAAGTCCTTGGCCGGGATGTAGCCGCTGCCGTAGTACACCGGGCTCGGTCCCGTCGCGTACGGCGTCAGGATGCCCATGATGCCGAGCGTCAGCGACAGCAGCAGCGCCAGCGTCCGCATGTCCATGTCGGGGATGCCCAGCCCGACGGCGAGGACGACCGGCAGCATCGCCGTGACGTGCGCGGTGATGCTGGCGAACAGGTAGTGCGTGAAGAAGAACACGGCGACCAGGCCGAGCATCGCGACCGTCGGGCTCACGCCGACCATCTCCGCGCCGATCGTCTCCGCGAACCACTTCACGAAGCCGACCCGGGCGAGGCCGTCGGCCAGCGCGACGAGCGTGGCGAACCACACCAGCGTGTTCCACGCCGACTTGTTCGCCAGGATGTCGTCCCACGTCACCACACGGCCGATCACCATCAGCGCGATCACGGCCATGGCGACGGTGGTCGCGTTGATGACGGCGCCCGCGAAGATCCACAGCGCCAGCGCCAGCAGCACGAGGGCGGCGAGCTCGATCTCGCGACGCGTGAGGCCGCCCATCGACTTCAGTTCCTTCGCGGCCCACGCCGGGACCTCGTCGCCGCTCTTCACCTGCGGCGGATACAGGACGTAGGTCAGCAGCGGCACGGCGAGCAGCAGCAGGATGCCGACCGGCGCGAACGCGATGAACCACTCGGTCCACGTGAACGAGACCTTGGCGGTCTTGTTGATCAGCTCGATCGCCAGCAGGTTGGGCGCCAGCGCGGTGATGAACATCGAACTGGTCACGCAGGTCGTGGCGATGGCGGTCCACATCAGGTAGCCGCCGATGCGACGCGACGACGGGTCGTTGGGCTTGCTGTCGTACAGCGCCGGCAGGTTGCGGATCACCGGATACACCGTGCCGCCGCTGCGCGCGGTATTGGACGGCGTGAACGGCGCGAGCAGCAGGTCGGCGATGGCGACGGCGTAGCCGAGCGTCAGCGTCCGCCTGCCCATCACCTTCACGAGCCCGAGCGAGATCCGGCGGCCGAGGCCGGTCTTCTCGTAGCCGAGCGCGAACATGAAGGCGGCGAAGATCAGCCACACCGTCGAGTTCGAGAAGCCCGACAGCGCCCAGGTGAGGCCGGCGTTGGCGGGCTTGAATCCGGCCTTGGCGAGGTCGGCCGGGCCGAACAGGACGTACGGCGCGAGGATCGTCACGAGCACGACACCGATCAGGCCGATGGCCGCGCCGGGCAGCGGCTCGAGCATCAGGCCGACGATCACGCCGGCGAAGATCGCGAAGAAGTACCACGCGTGCTGCGCGAGGCCTTCGGGGGGTGGAATGAGCGCCAGCACGATCGCGACCGCGATCGGTAGAGCTGCCTTCCACGGGAATGCATGCTCGCCTTTCGCGGCGGGCGCCTGTACTGCGGCGGGCACGTTGCCGGTGCCGGGGGTGGCCGCAACTGACATGAAATCCTCCGTTTCCCTGGGTGGTCACGGCCCGGAGGGGCGGTCGGGAGGCTGCCGATCCGGTCCGCTAATAGGACCAGTGTCGTCAGGATGACAATTGTCGCTATGACAAAACTCAAACCGTGCCGACCGAACAGCGGCGAACTGAAGTGAAGTTCCTCTAGTCGCGCTGATTCTTTCGCGAGCCGACTCGGCGATTCGCGAGATGGAATTCCGGTCAGCGCAGCAGGCCCAGCACCGGAACGAACACGGCGTAAGTAAGCGCGAAGATCAGCAGGATGCCGGCGAGGTTCAGCCACAGCCCCGCCTTCATCATGTCCGGCATGCGCACGAGGCCGGTGCCGAAGACGATGGCGTTCGGCGGCGTGCCGACCGGCATCATGAACGCGCAGCTCGCGGCGACCGTGGCGGGCACCAGCAGCACGCCCGCCGGAATGCCGAGCACCGGCGCGAGCGCGGCCAGGATCGGCAGCATGGTCGCGACCTGCGCCGTGTTCGACGTCAGCTCGGACATGAACACCATGATCGCGATGATGGCGAGCAGAACGGCCCAGAACGGCCAGCCGGCGAAGCCCGCCGCCAGGCTGCCGATGTAGCCCGGCACGCCGTTGACCTCGGCGGCGGAGGCGAGCGCGAGCCCGCCGCCGAAGAGGATCAGCACGCCCCATGGCAGCTTCGTCGTGGTCTCCCAATCCATCAGCGTGCCCTTCGCGCCCTTCACCGGGATCAGGAACAGCGCGATCGCCGCGCCGACCGCGATGCCGGCGTCCGACAGCCCTTTCAGCGGAGCGAGATCGCCGATGCGGACCTGCGCGAGCAGCGGGGCCGTCATCCACAGCGCGACGGTGATCGCGAACACGACGAGCGTCGCGCGCTCGCCGGCGCTCATCGGCCCGAGCTTCGCCCACTCGGCGCGGACGTAGTCCCGCCCGCCCTCGATTTCCTTCATCCGCGACGGGAACATCACGAACGTGTTCAGGAACCACGCCAGCGGCAGGAACGTCAGCATGGCCGGCACGCCGATCAGCATCCACTCGAGGAAGGTCACGCGCACGCCGCCCGACTGCTCGACGAACCGCACCAGGATCCCGTTGGGCGGCGAGCCGATGATCGTGCCGAGGCCGCCGATCGACGCTCCATACGCCACGCCGAGCAGCGCAGACAGGGCGAAGTTGCGCAGGTCGCGGTCGTCCTGCGGGATGCCGCCCAGTTCCACGAGCGACTTGCCGCGGCGACTGCGCAGCGCGACGTCGATCACCGAAAGCACGATCGGCACCATCATCGCGGCGGTGGCGGTATTCGAGACCCACATGCTGATGAAGGCGGTCGCCCCCATCGTCCCGGCGACGATCGCCTTCGGCCGCGTCCCGACCAGGCGCAGCGTCATGAACGCGATGCGGCGATCGAGCCCCCAGCGGGCGATGGCCAGCGCCAGCACGAAGCCGCCGAAGAACAGGTAGATGACTTCGGCCCCGTAGTTCGCGGTCGTCTTGCCGAGCGGCATGATGCCGGCGAGCGGGAACAGCGCGATCGGCAGCAGCGCGGTGACCTCGATGGGGACCGCCTCGGTCATCCACCACGTCGCCATCCACCCCATCGCCGCCAGCGTGGCGCGGCCGGCCTGGCTGAACGCCACGACCGAGCCGTCCGCCGCCCGGTACTCGGTCGGCAGCGCCCAGTAGAGCACTGCGGCGAGCAGCGGGCCGGCCACGAGGCCGATCTGCCGGACCTTGTGTTGCAGCCCACGATCGGTGACTGTCATCGACTTCCCGTCACCGCGGGGGGGAGCCTGCGGCGGACTCGTCACGTCATTGCTCGAACTTCGGGCTGACCAGGTTCTCGAACGAGAAGACCTCGTCCCACTTCTCCTGCGTGAGGAGCTTGCGTTCCCTGACCACGATGTCGTGCAGCGACTTGCCGGTCTCGTAGCCCTCGTGCGCGATCTCGGCGCACTGCTTGTAGCCGAGCGTCGTCTTGAGCGCCGTCACGATTCCGAGCGAGTTCAGCACCATCTGCAGCGTGCGGTCGGCGTTGGCGGTGATGCCGTCGACGCAGTTCACGCGCAGGCTGTTGACGGCGTTCTCCATCGTCGAGATGGACGTGAACAGCGCGAAGGTGATCACCGGCTCCATCACGTTCAGCTGCAGCTGGCCGGCGGACGCGGCGAGCGTGACCGTCAGGTCAAGGCCGATCACCAGGAAGCTCGTTTGGTTGACGACCTCGGGGATCACGGGGTTGACCTTGCCCGGCATGATCGACGAGCCGGGCTGCATCTGCGGCAGGTTGATCTCGTTGAAGCCGCAGCGTGGCCCGCTCGCGAGCAGGCGCAGGTCGTTGCAGATCTTGGTCAGCTTCGCCGACGTGCGCTTCAGCGCGCCGGATAGCAGCACGTAGGCGCCGGTGTCCGACGTGGCTTCGATCAGGTCGCCGGCCAGGATGAACCTGAAGCCGGTGAGGTCGGACAGGTGCTGCGTCGCCAGCGGCGGGTAGCCGGGGTGCGCGGTCACGGTGGTGCCGATGGCGGTGGCGCCGAGGTTGATCTCCTTCAGCAGTTCGCGGACCTCGGCGATGCGCTGCACTTCCTCGCCGATCGTCGTGCCCCAGCCGTGGAACTCCTGCCCGAGCGACATCGGCACGGCGTCCTGCAGGTGGGTGCGGCCCATCTTCAGGACCTTGTCGAACTCCCTGCCCTTGGCGAAGAAGGCTTCCTGCAGTCTCGTCAGCGCCTCCATGTAGCTGCCAAGGCGCAGGATCAGCGCGAGGCGGAACGCGGTCGGGTAGACGTCGTTGGTCGACTGCCCGAAGTTGACGTGGTCGTTCGGGTTGACAACGGAGTACTCGCCTTTGCTCCTGCCGAGGCTCTCGAGCGCGAGGTTGGCGATCACCTCATTCGCGTTCATGTTCGTCGAGGTGCCGGCGCCGCCCTGGATGAAGTCGGTGATGAACTGATCGCGCATGTCGCCCGCGATCAGCCGGTTACACGCGCCGATGATGGCGTCGGCGACCTTGGTGTCGAGAACGCCGAGGTCGCGGTTGGCGAGCGCCGCGGCCTTCTTGACATAACCGAAGGCCTTGACGAAGTACGGCTCCGTGGACATCGGGAGCCCGGTGATGTGGAAGTTTTCCTTGCCCCGCAGCGTCTGCACGCCGTAATACGCGCTGTCTGGCAGTTCCCTTTCGCCCAGAAAGTCCTTCTCGATTCGTGCCATTGCGACTCCCTTCCCGGAAATCGCAGGCCCGGTGGTCGTCGCCTACGACATGCCTTCCTTGACCATCTTCCTGCGAATGAACGCGATCTGCGTCTGCAGCGGCAACTCCTTCGGGCAGACGTCGTGACAGCCCAGCAGCGACATGCAGCCGAACACGCCGTCGTCGTCGCCGATCAGTTCGTAATAGTCCGCGTCGGTGCGCACGTCGCGCGGGTCGAGGCGGAAGCGGGCGATCTTGTTGATGCCGACCGCGCCGACGAAGTCCTTGCGCATGCGCGCCGTGCCGCAGCCGGCGAGGCAGCAGCCGCACTCGATGCAGCGGTCGAGCTCGAAGATCGCCTCGGCGAGCTCCGGCTCCATCCGCTCCTCGAGCCGCGTCAGGTCGACCTCCTGCTGCTTCGTGTGGCACCACGCCTCGAGGCGCTCGGAGAGCGCGCGCATCCACTTGCCGGTGTTGACCGAGAGGTCGCCGATCAGCTCGAAGAAGGGCAGGGGCGCCAGCGTGATGTCCGGCCCGATGTCGCGCGTCAGCGTGCGGCAGGCGAGCGTCGGCCGGCCGTTGACGACCATGGCGCAGCTGCCGCAGATGCCCGCGCGGCACACGAAGTCGAACTGCAGCGACGGGTCGAGCCGCTCGCGGATCTCCATCAACGCCATGAACAGCGTCATGCCGTCGCTCTGCTCGATCTCGTAGGTCTGGATGTGTGGAACGCTCGCCGGGTCGGCCGGGTTGTAGCGCATCACGCTGATCTTCAGCTTCTGGCCCGTCTGCACGCCGCGCCCCGCGGCCGCTGCGCCGCTGGAGGACGCCGGCGCGGCCGGCGCGCCGGCCTGCACCGGCACCACGTTGATCACTTTTCCGCTGGCCTGATTGCTCATGCTGTCCTCCGCGCCGGGGCCTGCGCCATCGGCTCGTCGATCCTCTCGTTCTTCCCGCGCAGCCGTGCCGGCAGCAGCTGCTCGTACGGCATCAGCGCCGCCTGCCGTGCGAAGCGGTCATCGGCGTACTGCTGCTTGAGGGCGTCCACCGCGGCCTGGCGGCCCGGCGTGTCAGGATGATCCACGTAGTCCTTCGCGCCGTAGCCACGCCATCCGGGCGGCAGCTCCATCTTCCCGACGTCGAGCGCTTCGTAATTGAACGTCGGCAGTGTCGAGTCGCCCTTCCAGGTGGCGAGCGTGCGGCTCAGCCACTTGGCGTCGTTGCGGTTGGGATAGTCCGAGCGGAAGTGCGCGCCGCGGCTCTCGGTGCGGGTGTACGCGCCGTAGGCCACGCACAGCGCGAGCTTCAGCATCTTCTGGACCCGGTACGCGGTCACCAGCTCGGGGTTCGCGCCGGGCGCGCTGGACTTCAATCCGATGCTGCGGCTCTTCACGAGGAGCTTCTGCAGTTCGTCGACCGCTTCTTCCAGCTCCTTGCCGGTGCGGAAGATGCCGACCTTGTCGCTCATGATGGCCTGCATCCGCGCCTTGAGCGCGCTCGCGTCTTCCGTGCCGTGGCTGGTGATGAGGCCCTGCAGCTTGGCCTTTTCCTCGTTCACGAAGTCGCGCAGCACGCCGGTCGGGATCGAGATGTCGTTCTCGGTCTTGTCGCAGTAGTCCGCGATGAACTCGCCCACGATCATGCCGGCAACCACGGTCTCGGCCACAGAGTTTCCGCCCAGCCGGTTGAATCCGTGCATGTCCCAGCAGGCGGCTTCGCCCGCGGCGAACAGGCCCTTCAGCGTGGGGCTCTCGCCCGTGTAGTTGGTGCGCACGCCACCCATCGTGTAGTGCTGCGCCGGGCGCACGGGGATCAGGTCCTTCACCGGATCGAGGCCGAGGAAGTAGTGGCAGATGTCCCAGACTTCGCGCAAGTTGTGCTTGATGTGGTGCTCGCCGAGCAGCCGGATGTCCAGCCAGATGTGCTCGCCGAAGCGCGACTTCGCGCCCTTGCCCTTCTTGATGTGCTCTTCCATCCGGCGCGACACGACGTCGCGCGAGGCAAGTTCCTTCTTCTCGGGCTCGTAGTCCGGCATGAAGCGGTGGCCGTCGACGTCGAGCAGCAGGCCGCCGTCGCCGCGGCAGCCCTCGGTCAGCAGGATGCCGGCCGGGAAGATCGGGGTCGGGTGGAACTGCACCGCCTCCATGTTGCCCAGCGTGGCGATGCCGGTTTCCAGCGCGATCGCCATGCCGATGCCTTCGCAGATCACGGCGTTGGTGGTGACCTGGTAGAGCCGGCCGGCGCCGCCGGTCGCGAGCGCGGTCGCCTTGGCGACGTACGCGGTCAGTTCGCCCGTGATCAGGTCGCGCACGACGGCGCCGTAGCAGCGGCCGCCTTCGTGGATCAGCGCCAGCGCCTCGGTGCGCTCGTGCACCGGGATCGAGCTGGCGATCACCTGGTCGCCCACCGCCTGCAGCATCGCGTGGCCGGTCGCGTCGGCGACGTAGCAGGTGCGCCACTTCTTGGTGCCGCCGAAGTCGCGCTGCGCCAGCAGTCCGTGCGCTTCGTCACGCTCGGTGATCGTGACCTTCTGGCCGTTGATGACGACCGTCCGGTCGCCCTTGCGCACGCGGCTCCACGGCACGCCCCAGGAGGCCAGTTCGCGGACGGCTTTCGGCGCCGTGTTGACGAACATGCGAACCACGTCCTGGTCGGCGCCCCAGTCCGAGCCGCGGACCGTGTCCTCGAAGTGCACGTCCTCGTTGTCGCCCTGGCCCTTGATCACGTTGCCGAGGCTCGCCTGCATGCCGCCCTGCGCGGCCTTGGAGTGCGAGCGCTTGGGCGGGACCAGCGACAGGATGATCGCGTCGTGGCCGCGCCGCTTGGCGGCGACCGCCATCCGCAGGCCGGCAAGTCCGCCGCCGATGACGAGCACATCCGTGTAGATGACGTTCATTTGCTGCCCTCCGTGGCCGGCGCCGCCGGTGGGGTGATGGCGGCCGTCGCGCTCGGGAGGGCCGGAGCCGAGGAGCGCTGCCAACTGGGGACGAATTCCTTGCCGATGCGGGCGTCACGGCCCATGCCGATCTTGATGTAGGCGGCCAGGGTGACGAGGCCGAGGACGATGAAGAAGGCCGACAGCACCCACTTGATCAGCTTCAGGTTCTTGCGCGTGGCGGCCGGGTCCTTGCCTTCGAACCAGCCCCACTTCACGCAGAGCCGGTACAGGCCGATGCCGCCGTGCAGCTCGACCGCGAACAGCAGGACGAGATACAGCGGCCACCACAGGCCGCTCCACACGCGGTCGGCGGACTGCCACGGACCGATCGCCTCGGGGTGCATCATCATCTGGTACAGGTGCACCGACGCGAGGAAGAACATCGCGAATCCGGTGACGACCTGCCAGTACCACAGCGTCGTGTCCTCGTGCCGCATCATTCCCATGTGGTCGCGGTACTCGCGGTACTGGCGATAGTTGACCGGGAACTTCCGCAGCGCGAGCGCGGCGTGCACGATGAACAGGAAGAAGACGCCCGCGACGACGAACGACACGAGGATCGGGTACGCCTTGCCGAAGAAGAAGTAGCCCTCGAAGAACTTCGTGACCGTCCACATGGCGTCCTGGCTGATCAGGATGGTGGACACGAAGAACATGTGCCCCCACATGAAGAGTCCCAGGATCAGTCCGGTGGCGCTCTGGGTGAAGTCGAGCTTGGCTGGCCACCGGCTCTTGCGAACGCGAGGGACTCCTCCCATCGCGACTGCGGGGTTGGCTTGTGCGTTCATGGGTGAGTTCGCGCGAGGCGCGCCGCGGTTGAATCTGCCCCGGAGTGTCGTACCGCATCGCGAGATCGGATTGACGGGTATCAAGTGGCGGAACCGCGCGTCGCGATGTGCGAGCCCGCAATACCCCATGTCGCAACGCGGAATCCCGTCGCGCATCCTGAAGCGGTTGACCGGGATCAACGGCGCGCTGGACCCGGGTGGGAGCATCCACCCGGAGAAGAGAGGCGCGACCGCCTCGACCACCGAGATCCCTCATGTACACGATCGCCCGACGCGAATCCTTTTCGGACACCACCTTTCTCTGGGACGTGATGGCGCCCGACGTCGCGAAGTCAGCCGAGCCCGGCCACTTCGTGATGCTGCGGCTGCACGAGGGCAGCGAGCGGATCCCGCTGACGGTAGCCGACTACGACCGCGAGGCGGGCACCGTCACCCTCGTCGTGCAGGCGCTCGGCAAGACGACGCTGGAGATGCGCGACCGCTACAAGGAGGGCGACACGTTCACCGACTTCGTCGGTCCCCTCGGCCTGCCGCAGCACGTCGGGAAGTTCGGCCACGTCGTTCTGGTCGGCGGCGGCCTCGGCGTGGCGCCGGTGTTCCCGCAGCTGCGCGCGTTCAAGGAGGCCGGCAACCGCACCACCGGCATCATCGGCTTCCGCAACAAGGACCTCGTCTTCTGGGAGGAGAAGTTCGGCGCGCAGTGCGACAACCTGATCGTCTGCACCGACGACGGCAGCTACGGCAAGCCGGGCTTCGTGACCGCGGCGCTGAAGGAAGTGCTCGAGCGGGACAAGCCGGATCTCGTCGTCGCGATCGGCCCGCTGCCCATGATGAACGCGTGCGTCGAGACCACGCGGCCGTTCGGCGTGAAGACGATGGTGTCGCTGAACGCGATCATGGTCGACGGCACGGGCATGTGCGGATCGTGCCGCGTCACGGTGGGCAGCGAGATCAAGTTCGCCTGCGTCGACGGGCCCGACTTCGATGGCCACAAGGTCGACTTCAAGGAACTGATGCTGCGCCAGAAGCGCTTCAAGGGCGAGGAGTCGGCGGCGAACACCGACTACGCGCACGTCTGCGAAGTCGACAAGCAGCTGTTCGCCGAGGGCAAGCGCAACTACAAGAAGTTCAAGGACCTGCCGCCGCACGCGGTCAAGATGCCCGAGCGCGACCCGCTGGAGCGCTCGCGCAACTTCAAGGAAGTGAACCTCGGCTACACGATGGCCGACGCGCTGGCCGAGGCCGAGCGCTGCATCATGTGCACCAAGCCGACCTGCATCGAAGGCTGCCCGGTCGGCATCGACATCCCGCGCTTCATCCGTCACCTGCTGGTGCGCGACCTCGACGGCGCGCTCGGCGTCATCAACGAGTCGAACCTGTTCCCGTCGGTCTGCGGTCGCGTCTGCCCGCAGGAGTCGCAGTGCGAGGCGCAGTGCCAGGTCGGGCGCAACAAGAAGACGCCGATGGAGTCGGTTGCGATCGGGCGGCTCGAGCGCTTCATCGGCGACAACGCGCACGGGAAGAAGAACTCGCCGCCCCGGCTCCAGCGCAAGCTCGGCAAGGTCGCCATCGTCGGCTCCGGTCCGTCGGGGCTCGCCGTGGCCGCGGACCTCGCCAAGTTCGGCTGCGAGGCGACCGTGTTCGAGGCGCTGCACGTGGTCGGCGGGGTCCTGCAGTACGGCATCCCCTCGTTCCGCCTGCCGCGCGAGATCATCGCGCGCGAGGTCGACAGCCTGAAGGAGCTCGGCGTCCAGTTCGAGACCAACAAGGTGGTCGGCAAGACCTTCTCGATCCCGCAGCTGATGCAGGAGCGGGGCTTCGACGCGGTGTTCGTGGGGGCGGGCGCCGGCGCGCCGTCGTTCCTCGGCATCCCGGGCGAGTTCGCCGGCCAGGTCTATTCGGCCAACGAGTTCCTGACCCGCGTGAACCTGATGGGCGGGGACAAGTTCCCGTACCTCGACACGCCGATCACGATCGGCAAGAGCGTGGTGGTGATCGGCGCGGGCAACACCGCGATGGACTGCCTGCGCGTGGCCAAGCGGCTCGGCACGCCGACCGTGCGCTGCGTGTATCGGCGCTCCGAGGCCGAGGCGCCGGCGCGCATCGAGGAACTGCGGCACGCCAAGGAGGAGGGCATCGAGTTCTTCTTCCTGCACGCGCCGGTCGAGATCCTGGTCGACGGCGAAGGCACGGTGCGCGGGATGAAGGTCGAGAAGATGATGCTCGGCGAGCCGGACGAGAAGGGGCGCCGCAAGCCGATGCCGCTCGGCGAGTTCGTCGAGCTCGAGTGCGACACGGTCATCTACGCGCTCGGCACGCAGGCCAACCCGATCATCACCAAGTCGACGCCGGGCCTGAACCTCAACAAATGGGGCTACATCGTCGCCGACGAGTACACGCAGGCCACGAGCGTGCCGGGCGTGTTCGCCGGAGGCGACATCGTGACCGGCGGCGCGACCGTGATCCTCGCGATGGGGGCCGGCCGCCGCGCCGCCCGTGCGATCGGTGCATATCTCGAGAGCGGCAAGACCAAGTGGCCGATCACGCAGGCCGACGCGGACGCGTTCGTGCCGCCGCTGCCGATCGGCGCCGAGCCCCCGGTTTCCCTGTCCACCGAACCCGCCACCGGCGAGGTCAAGCAATGAACATCTGCCCGCGCTGCCACCGTCCACTGGAAGGTGACGAGTCCTACATCTGCTGTGCCGGCATGGAACTGCGCTGGCGCTGCACCGAGTGCCACAAGGTGGCCGAAGGCTTCGCGTTCCCTTACGGGCTGTGCCCGTACTGCAAGGGCAAGCTCGAGATGCTCGACCGCGGCGCGATCGAGGGCGACCGCGCGCTCGAGGCGGTGCGCAAGGCCTTCGAGATCGAGCTCGGCGGCCACGCCTTCTACCAGCGCGCCTCGCGCGACGCGAAGGACCCCGTGCTGCAGGACCTGTTCGCCCGCTTCGCGGAGATGGAGCAGGAGCACATGGAGACGCTGTCGAAGCGCTACCACGCGGAGCTGCCGGAGCCCTCGGCCGACTACCAGGTCGACCGCGCCGCGATCTTCGCCGGCATCGACCGCAAGCCGGAGGACCCGGCCAACCTGTTCCGCATAGCGATCGCGTTCGAGGAGCGCGCGGTCGAGTTCTTCACGCGCGAGGGAGAGCTGGCGCCCGCCGGTTCGGTCGAGCGCGACCTGTACCGCGAACTGGCCGCCGAGGAGCGCGAACACGTCGCGCTGCTGACCACCGAATTCCGCCGCTGGGAGGCTGGCAAGGCCGGCATCCTGTAGCAGAGAGAGGCAAGATGAAACACTCGTACGTGCTCGACGGCAACGAAGCCGCCGCCCGCATCGCTCACATGCTGAGCGAGGTGATCGCGATCTACCCGATCACGCCGTCGTCGAACATGGGCGAGCTGTCCGACGCCTGGTCGGCGGCCGGCAAGACGAACCTCTGGGGCCAGGTGCCCGAGGTGGTCGAGATGCAGAGCGAGGCGGGCGCCGCCGGCGCGGTGCACGGCTCGCTGCAGGCCGGCGCGCTCACCACGACCTTCACGGCGTCGCAGGGCCTGCTGCTGAAGCTGCCCAACATGTTCAAGATCGCCGGCGAGCTGACGCCGGCGGTGTTCCACATCGCGGCCCGGACGCTCGCCACGCACGCGCTGTCGATCTTCGGCGACCATAGCGACGTGATGAGCGCCCGCACCACGGGCTTCGCGATGCTGGCGTCGTCGAGCGTGCAGGAAGCGCAGGACATGGCGATGATCGCCCACATGGCGACGCTGAAGTCGCGGGTGCCGTTCCTGCACTTCTTCGACGGCTTCCGCACCAGCCACGAGGTCAACAAGATCGACCTGCTGATGGAAGACGACGCGCGGCAGATGATCGACGACGAACTGATCGAGGCGCACCGCGCGCGCGCGCTGAACCCGGACGCGCCGGTCATCCGCGGCACGGCGCAGAACCCGGACGTCTTCTTCCAGGCGCGCGAGGCGTGCAATCCGTACTACGCCGCGGTGCCGGGCATCGTCACCGAGTCGATGGAACGCTTCGCGAAGGTGACCGGGCGCAGGTACAGCCTGTTCTGGTACCACGGCGCGCCCGATGCCGAGCGCGTATTGGTGCAGATGGGCTCGGGGGTGGGCGCCACGCGCGAAGCGGTGGCCAAGCTGGTGGCCGCGGGCGAGAAGGTGGGCCTGGTCACCGTGCGGCTCTACCGGCCGTTCGACGTGGAGGCGTTCATCGCCGCGCTGCCGAAGACCGTGAAGTCGATCGCCGTGCTCGACCGGACGAAGGAGCCGGGCGCCGTCGGCGAGCCGCTCTACCAGGACGTCGTCACCGCGCTGGCCGAAGGCTGGCCGCACGACATGGCGCTGCCGCGCGTCATCGGCGGGCGCTACGGGCTTTCGTCGAAGGAGTACACGCCGGCGATGGCGAAGGCGGCCTTCGACGAGCTGAAGCTGGCGAAACCGAAACGGCACTTCACCGTCGGCATCCTCGACGACGTCACGGGCCTGTCGCTGAAGTGGGACCCGGACTTCGACACCGAGGCCGCGGGCGTGACGCGCGCGGTGTTCTACGGCCTCGGCGCCGACGGCACCGTCGGCGCGACCAAGAACACGGTCAAGATCATCGGCGAGAGCACGCCGCTGCATGCCCAGGGCTACTTCGTCTACGACAGCAAGAAGTCCGGCGCGATCACCGTGTCGCACCTGCGCTTCGGTCCGCAGCCGATCGAGTCCACGTACCTGATCGGCCGGGCGGACTTCGTCGCCTGCCACCAGTTCGAGTTCATGGAGAAGCTCGACGTGCTCGAGCTCGCCCGTCCCGGCGCGACCTTCCTGCTGAACAGCCCGTACGGGCCCGACGAGGTGTGGGGCAAGCTGCCGCGCGAGGCGCAGCAGACGATCGTCGACCGCAAGCTGCGTTTCTTCGTGGTCGATGCGCTGGCGGTCGCCAAGACGGCGGGCCTCGCCGGCCGCATCAACACGGTGACGCAGGCCTGCTTCTTCGCCATCTCCGGGATCCTGCCGCGCGACGAAGCGATCGACAAGATCAAGGACGCGATCCGCAAGACCTACGGCAAGCGCGGCGAGACGGTGCTGGCGCGCAACTTCGCCGCGGTCGACGGCTCGCTGGCGGCGATGGCGGAGGTCAAGGTCCCGGACCGGGCGGACTCGCTGTGGTCGCGCCGGCCGATCGTCCCGAAGGCCGCGCCGGACTTCGTGCAGCGCGTGACGGCGATGATGCTGGACGGCAAGGGCGACCTGCTGCCGGTGTCGGCGATGCCGGTCGACGGCACCTTCCCGACCGGCACCACCCAGTGGGAAAAGCGCAGCATCGCGCTGGAGATCCCGATCTGGGACGAGACGATCTGCACGCAGTGCGCGATCTGCCCGCTGGTGTGCCCGCACGCCGCGATCCGCATGACGGTGTTCTCGCCCGAGGAGATGAAGCGCGCGCCGTCGACCTTCAAGGCGGTGCCGTGGGCCCGCAAGGACAGCCTCGAGGGCATGCTGTACTCGCTGCAGGTGGCGCCGGAGGACTGCACCGGCTGCGGCGCCTGCGTCGACGTCTGCCCGACGCGCAGCAAGCAGGTGGTCAAGCACAAGGCGATCAACATGGCGCCGAAGCTCGAGCACCTCGAAGCCGAGCGCGCCAACTACGAGTTCTTCCTGAGCCTGGAGGAAGTGCGGCCGTCGTTCGACACCATCGACGGCCTGCGCGGCTCGCAGCTGCGCCAGCCGCTGTTCGAGTACTCGGGCGCGTGCTCGGGCTGCGGCGAGACGCCGTACCTGAAACTGCTGTCGCAGCTGTACGGCGACCATCTCGTGATCGCCAACGCGACCGGCTGCTCGTCGATCTACGGCGGCAACCTGCCGACGACCCCGTACTCGAAGAACGCCGACGGGCAGGGGCCGACCTGGGCCAACAGCCTGTTCGAGGACAACGCCGAGTTCGGCCTCGGCATGCGGCTCGCCCTCGATGCCCAGCAGTCACTGGCGAAGATGCTGGTGAGGCAGCTGGCCGACCGGATCGGCCCGGCGCTGGCCGAGGCGCTCGTCTCCGCGCCGCAGGTCAACGACGAGCAGATCAAGGAGCAGCGGGCGCGCGTCAAGCAGCTGAAGGCCATGCTGCCGACGTTCGGCACGCCCGAGGCTGCCCGCCTGCTCGCGGTGGCCGACAGCCTCGTGATCCGCAGCGTGTGGATCGTCGGCGGCGACGGCTGGGCCTACGACATCGGCTACGGCGGCCTCGACCACGTCCTCGCGTCCGGCCGCAACGTCAACATCCTCGTGCTCGACACCGAGGTCTACAGCAACACCGGCGGCCAGGCGTCGAAGTCGACGCAGCGCGGCGCGGTGGCGAAGTTCGCGGCGGCCGGCAAGTCGATCGGCAAGAAGGACCTCGGCATGATCGCGATGGCGTACGGCAACGTGTACGTCGCGCAGGTCGCGATGGGCGCGAACCCCGTGCAGACGGTGCGCACCTTCCAGGAGGCGGAGGCGTGGAACGGACCGTCGCTGATCATCGCGTACAGCCACTGCATCGCGCACGGCATCGACATGACGACCGGGTTCAGCCACCAGCGGGATGCGGTGAAGAGCGGCTACCTGACGCTCTACCACTACGACCCGCGGCTCGGCATGGGCGGCGCCGACCAGCCGCTCAAGCTCGACTCGCGCAAGCCGACGATTCCGCTCGAGCAGTTCACGATGAAGGAAGGCCGGTTCGCCATGCTCGCGCAGGCCGATCCGGCGCGCGCCAAGACGCTGGGCCGCCAGGCGCAGGCGGAAGCGGAGGCGCGCTGGCAGTTCTACGAGCAGGTGGCCGGCGTGCATCGCGTGGTGGCGGAAGCCGAGGCCGCCGACAAGGCGGCGTCTGCGGATGCCGGCGACGGTGAAGCTCCCAAGGCGCAGACCCAGGAGGCGCAATGAATCGCATCGACCTCAGCACCCGCTATCTCGGGCTGGCGCTCAAGCACCCGATCGTCGCTTCGTCCTCGCCGCTGACGGCCTCGATCGACAGCCTGAAGCGGCTCGAGGACGCGGGCATCGCGGCCGTCGTCCTGCCTTCGCTGTTCGAGGAACAGATCGAGCACGAGGAGATGGCGACCCACAACCTGATGCTGTACGGCTCGGAACTGTCGCCCGAGGCAAGCGGATTCTTCCCGGAGCAGCAGAACTACAGCACCGGCCCGGACCGCTACCTCAGCCTGATCGGCGACGCCAAGAAGGCGCTGGGCGTGCCGGTGATCGCCAGCCTGAACGGCTACACGCCGGGCGGCTGGACCAGCATGGCGAAGAAGTTCGAGCAGGCCGGCGCCGACGCGATCGAGCTGAACGTCTACTTCCTCGCCACCGGCCTCGACGACAGCAGCGAGTCCGTCGAGACGCGCTACATCGACCTCGTGAAGTCGGTCGCCGGCCAGGTGAAGATCCCGGTGGCCGTGAAGGTGGCGCCGTTCTTCAGCGCGATGGCCAACATGGCCGATCGGCTCGCCGGTGCCGGCGCATCGGGGCTGGTGCTGTTCAACCGCTTCCTGCAGCCCGACATCGAACTCGACGATCTCCAGGTCGCGCCCAACCTCGTGCTGTCGACCTCGGACGAGGTGCGGCTGGCGCTGCGCTGGATCGCGATCCTGCGCGGCCGGGTCGCGACGAGCTTCGCCGCGACCGGCGGCGTGCACACGGCCGACGACGCCCTGAAACTGCTGCTGGCCGGCGCCGATTGCGTCATGATCGCGAGCAGCCTGCTGAAGAAGGGCCCGGCGCAGATCGGGGTGCTGGTGCGCGGCGTCGAAGCATGGCTGGCCGAGCGCGGCTACGATTCGGTCGAGCAGATGAAGGGTTCGCTGAGCCAGCAGGCGTGCCCGGACCCCGATGCGTTCGAGCGCGCCAACTACATGAAGGCACTCAAGTCGTACACGAGCGAATTCGCGTAGAGCGACCCGACGACATTCTTTCGAAACGTTCCTCCAGGAGAACCCCATGGCACTGTTGATCGTCGACGACTGCACCGCGTGCGATGCGTGCAAGCCCGTCTGCCCGAACGAAGCGATCGCCGTCGGCGACCCGATCTACGTGATCGACCCCGCGAAGTGCACCGAGTGCGTCGGCGCGCACGACGATCCGCAATGCGTCGACGTGTGCCCGGCCGATTGCATCATTCCCGATCCGAACCACAAGGAATCGCCGGAAGAACTGCAGGCGAAGTACGAGCGGCTGCACTGAACGATCGACACGCCGCACGCACGGTTCGCGCTCTAGGGGTATTCCCTTCGGCCGACCATCGTTGACGGCGGTCAAGCGCGCCGGACACCGACCCGGTTAGCTTGCCTCCCTAGCGCGCTCAGGCGAGCGCGCGCAAGTCAGGGCACGGCAGCAGGCGTCAACCGCCGCTCGCGCCCAGTCGGGGGAGACAGCACAGCAGCAACGGGGAGGGCGTTGATACGCGTCAATCCGAGCCACCGTGAGGGGCCTAGGGTTGCGCGCATCGCGTCCGGTACTGCGTAGAGGGAACGTAAAGGCCAGGCGAGTGGACGCGGTAGGGAGACACCAAGAAAGAGGGCCAGCGCGCCTTCACAAAAGCTCCAAAGGGCTTGATCTTCCGCTCGCCGGAGAGCCGGCGCCGCGCATCGAGGCGGCGTCGGCTGTCGGGCACGTGGCCGTTCTCGGCATCGACACCCACGGGCTGAAGCCGGCGCTGCTGGTCGCGCCCGGCGACACGGTCCGCCGCGGACAGCCGCTCTACCAGGACAAGAAGAACGAAGGCGTGCGCTTCACCGCGCCGGCCTCCGGCCGCGTGGTCGAACTGCATCGCGGCGAACGACGCGCGCTCGTATCGATCGTGATCGAGGTCGACGAGCGTGCGGGTGAACGCGCGAGTTTCGACAGCTACCGGGGCCAGGCACCCGAGTCGCTGTCGCCCGGCGATGCGCAGGCGCTGCTGATGGAGTCGGGACTCTGGAGCGCGTTGCGCACCCGTCCGTTCAGCCGCGTGCCGGCCGCCGATGCCCGGCCGGCCGCCATCTTCGTGACGGCCGCCGACACGCGGCCGCACGCGCCCGCGCCCGCGCTGGTCCTGGCGGATCGCCTCGACGACTTCCGGACCGGGCTCGCGGTGCTGGCCCGGCTGCGGGAGGCGCCGGTGTTCCTGTGCCATGCGGCCGGCGCGCAGTTCGACGTGCCGGCCGGCGTGACGCCCGTTGCGTTCGCGGGCCCGCACCCCAGCGGCAACGCGGGCTGGCACATCCACCGCCTGATGCCGGTCGCGGTCGACCGCATCGTGTGGACCATCGGCTACCAGGACGTGGCCGCGATCGGCCACCTCTTTGCGACGGGCGACCTGGACGTCACGCGGGTCGTCTCGCTCGCGGGTCCCGCAGTGAAGAATCCGCGCCTGCTGCGCACCCGCATCGGGGCTTCGCTGGAGGAACTGACCGCCGGCGAACTGCTGCCGGGGACGAATCGGATCATTTCCGGGTCGGTGCTCGACGGCCGTGCCGTCACCGGTCCAGCCGACGCCTTCCTCGGCCGCCATCACACCCAGATCGCGGTCCTGCCGGAGGCCGGCGAGCGCGAGATGTTCGGCTACATCGCGCCGGGCGCGGAGAAGTTCTCCGCCACCAACACGGTGCTGGGCGCCTGGCGCGGGGCGCACCGGTTTGAGCTCAGCACGTCGACCAACGGCTCGCCGCGCGCGATGTATCCGATCGAGTCCTACGAGCGCGTGATGCCGTTCGACATGCTTCCCACCATGCTGCTGCGGGCGCTGATCACCAAGGACGACGCGCGGGCGGCTGCGCTCGGCGCGCTCGAACTCGACGAGGACGACATCGCCCTGTGCACCTACGTGTGCGCGGGCAAGTTCGACTACGGCCCGCTGCTGCGCGCCACGCTCGATCGCATCGAGAAGGAGGCCTAGTGCGCTGGCTCAGGGACCGGCTGGACCGCATCGCGCCCAACTTCGAGCGCGGCGGGCGCCTGCACCGATGGCATCCCCTGTGGGAGGCCGTGGACACCTTCCTGTACTCGCCGGGGTCGGTGACGCGCACGGGCTCGCACGTGCGCGACGCGGTTGACCTGAAGCGGATCATGATGACCGTGGTCATCGCCGCGCTGCCGTGCGTGTTCATGGCGATGTACAACACGGGCCTGCAGGCCAACCTGGCGATCGACCCCGCGAAGGCCGCGACCCTCGACGGCTGGCGGCATGCCGTGATCCAGATGCTGGGGGTCGGCTATTCGCCGGCGAGCGCGCTGGCCAACATCACGCACGGCGCGCTCTACTTCCTGCCGCTGTACATCGTGACGATGGTGGTCGGGCTGACGTGGGAGGTCCTGTTCGCCGTCGTGCGCAAGATGGAAGTCAACGAAGGCTTCTTCGTCACCGGCCTGCTGTTCCCGCTGATCCTGCCGCCGTCCACGCCGCTGTGGCAGGCGGCGCTCGGCATCAGCTTCGGCGTCGTGATCGCGAAAGAGGTGTTCGGCGGCACCGGGATGAACTTCATCAACCCCGCGCTCGCGGCCCGCGCCTTCCTGTTCTTCGCCTATCCGGCGGCCATGTCGGGCGACCGCGTCTGGACGGCCGTGCCGCAGGGCGCCGCGGTGGACGGCTTCTCGGGCGCGACGGTGCTCAGCCAGCTGCGCATCCTCACCGAGCCCTTCGAGACCGTCGGCTTCTCGTGGTGGCAGTCGTTCATCGGCCTGGAGCCCGGGTCGCTCGGCGAGACCTCGGCGCTGGCCTGCCTGATCGGCGCCATCATCATCGGCGTCACCAAGGTCGGATCGTGGCGGATCATGGTCGGCGCCGTGCTCGGCACGGTGGCGATGGCGCTGCTGTTCAACGCGATCGGCTCGTCCACCAACCCGTGGTACGCGGTGCCGTTCTGGTGGCACATGGTGCTCGGCGGCTGGGCCTTCGGCGTGGCGTTCATGGCGACCGACCCCGTGACCGCGCCGTTCGCGGACAAGGGCAAGTGGATCTACGGCTTCATGATCGGCGCGCTGATCGTGCTGATCCGCGTGGTGAACCCGGCCTATCCGGAGTCCGCGATGCTGGTGATCCTGTTCATGAACGTGATGGCGCCGGCCATCGATCACGCGTTCATCGCCGCCAACATCAAGCGCAGGAGGCGCCGTGCGCAGGCTTGAGTCGACGCGCTACACGGTGATATTCGCCACGATCGTGTGCGTGGTGTGCGCGCTGTTCGTCTCGGTAGCGGCCGTCAGCCTGCAGCCCCGGCAGGCCGCCAACGCGCGGCTCTACATGGAGAAGAACATCCTCGTCGCGGCCGGCCTGGTGCAGCCGGGGCAGGACGTCTCCGTGCAGCAGCTCGACGAGTTCTTCGCGACGCGCATCAAGGCGCGCCTGGTCGACTTCGAGACGGGTGAACTGGTCCCCGAAGGCCAGATGGACGCCCGCGGCTACGACCAGCGCAAGGCGCGCAACGACCCGGGCGCCAGTCGCGTCGCGCCACCGAACGCGGCCGGCATCGGCCGCATGCCGAAGTACGGCGTCGCCTACTTCGTGACGAAGGACGACGAAGTCGAGCAGGTCATCATCGCGGTCGAGGGCCTCGGCATGTGGGGCACGATCTACGGCTTCCTGGCGCTCGACCGGGACGCGAACACCGTGCGCGGCCTGACGTACTACGAACACAAGGAAACGCCGGGCCTGGGCGGCGAGATCAGCAGCCCGGCCTGGCTGCAGCTGTGGCACGGCCGCAAGGGCTACGACGACAAGTGGCAGCCGCGCATCACCGTCATCAAGGGGCCGGCCGGTCCGCCGGAGTCCGACCCGCTGCGCGTCGACGGGCTGTCGGGCGCGACCATCACGGGCAATGCGGTCACGCGGCTGATGCAGTTCTGGCTGTCCGACAAGGGCTACGGCAGGTTCCTGGAGAAGTTCCGTGAAGGGGCGATGACATGAGCGCGGCGCTTCCGCTCGGCGCACAGGAACGAGGCATCCTGTCCGAGCCGATCTTCAACAACAACCCGATCGGCGTGCAGGTGCTCGGCATCTGCTCGGCGCTGGCGGTGACCACGCGGCTCGACAAGGCGATCGTGCTGGGGCTCGGCGTGATCGCGGTCCTGGTGCTCGCTTCCCTGGCCGTCAGCCTGGTCCGCAACCACACGCCGCCCACCATCCGGATCATCGTGCAGCTGTCGATCGTCGCCTCCCTGGTGATCGTGTTCGACCAGGTGCTGAAGGCGACGCTCTACGAGATCTCGCTCGAACTGTCGGTGTTCGTCGGGCTCATCATCACGAACTGCATCGTGCTCGGACGCACTGAGGGGTTCGCGATGCAGAACGGCCCGTGGCGCTCGGTCCTCGACGCCCTGGGCAACGGCATCGGCTTCGCGCTGGTGCTGGTGCTGGTGGCGCTGATCCGCGAGCTGCTCGGCGCCGGCAAGGTCTTCGGCTTCACCGTGCTGCCGCTCGACAAGGACGGCGGCTGGTACGTCAGCAACGGACTGATGCTGCTGGCGCCGTCGGCGCTGTTCATCATCGGGCTGCTGGTGTGGGCGCTGCGCACGTGGAAGCCGCAGCTGCAGGAAAAGGACTGAGGGATGGAGCACTTCCTGAACCTCGGCATCCGCTCGATCTTCCTCGAGAACATGGCGCTCGCCTATTTTCTCGGCATCTGCTCGTTCCTGGCGTGCTCGCGCAAGGTCGAGACGGCGATCGGGCTCGGCGTGGCGGTGGTGTTCGTGCAGACCCTCACGGTGCCGCTGAACAACCTGATGCTGCGCTACCTGCTGGGCGAGGGCAGCCTGAGCTGGATCAGCCCGGCGCTGGCGTCGGTCAACCTGAGTTTCCTGTCGTTCATCCTGTTCATCGGAACCATCGCGGCAGCGGTCCAGATCGTCGAGATGACCGTCGACCGGTATGCCCCGGCGCTGTACAACACGCTCGGCGTGTTCCTGCCGCTGATCGCCGTCAACTGCGTCATCCTCGGCGGCTCGCTCTTCATGCAGGAGCGCGACTACTCGCTGGCGGAGAGCGTCGTGTTCGGCCTGGGCTCCGGGACCGGATTCGCCATCGCCATCATCGCGCTGGCGGCGATCCGCGAGCGCATGGTGTACTCGGACGTGCCCGCCGGGCTGCGCGGGCTCGGCATCACGTTCATCACCGCGGGACTGATGTCGCTCGCGTTCATGATGTTCTCCGGAATCCAGCTGTAAGGCCCGACCGTGACCGAAATCCTGCTCGCCATCGCGATGTTCACGGGAGTGATCCTGCTGCTCGTCGCCGTGCTGATGGTTGCCCGGAACAAGCTGGTCCCGGCCGGCGACCTGTCGATCGTGATCAACGACGATCCGTCGAAGGCGCTCACGGTCGCGCCCGGCACGACGCTGCTGAACGCGCTCGCGGCCGAGAAGATCTTCATTCCGTCGGCCTGCGGCGGCAAGGGCTCGTGCGGCGTTTGCGACGTCGTGGTGAAGGAAGGCGGCGGCGAGATCCTGCCGACCGAGACCGGCTTCATCTCGCCCAAGGAAGCGCGCCACGGCTACCGGCTCGCGTGCCAGCTGAAGGTCAAGCGCGACATGAAGATCGAACTGTCGCCCGAGGTCTTCAGCGTGCGGAAGTGGCAGTGCCGCGTCATCTCCAACCGCAACGTGTCGACCTTCATCAAGGAGCTGAAGCTGGCGCTGCCGGAAGGCGAGGACGTGCAGTTCCGGGCCGGTGGCTACATGCAGATCGAGGCGCCGCCGTATTCGCTGTCGTTCAGGGAGTTCGACATCGAGCCGGAGTTTCGCGAGGAGTGGGACAAGTTCGACCTGTGGCGCTTCAAGTCGGTCGTGAGTGAGCCGGTCGAGCGCGCCTATTCGATGGCGAACTACCCGCTCGAGAAGGGCATCCTGCTGTTCACGATCCGCATCGCGTTCTCGCCGGATTACCGCGAGGACATTCCGCAGGGCAAGATGAGTTCGTGGCTGTTCAACCTGAAGCCCGATGACATGGTGACGGTGTCGGGCCCGTACGGCGAGTTCTTCGCGCGCGAGACGAACAACGAGATGTGCTTCGTGGCGGCCGGGGCCGGCATGGCGCCGATGCGCTCGCACATCTTCGACCAGCTGCTGCGGCTGAAGAGCAAGCGCAAGATGACGTTCTGGTACTCCGCGCGGAACATGAAGGAAGCGTTCTACGTCGAGGAGTTCGACAAGCTGGCGGCCGAGAATCCCAACTTCACGTGGCACCTCGTGCTGTCGGAGCCGCGGCCCGAGGACAACTGGACGGGGCCGGTCGGCCTGGTGCGGCACAACGTGTTGCGCAAGGCGTACCTGGACAAGCATCCGGCGCCGGAGGACATCGAGTACTACCTGTGCGGGCCGGATGTGATGAACAAGGCGGTGATCAAGATGTGCCTGGATCTTGGCGTCGATCGCGAGAACGTCATGCTGGACGATTTCGGATTCTGAGGAGCGCGTATGCGAACGCTGGTCGAAGAGGTCCTCGCGCAGAAAGCGTCGAGCGAGCTGGTCACGGTGGACGCGTCGGCGACGGTGGCCGAGGCGGTGGCGGTGATGGCCCAGCGCCGCGTGGGCGCGGTCGTCATCAAGAACGAGGACGGGCTGGCGGACGGCATCTTCACCGAGCGCGACGTGCTGGTGCGCGTGGTGCACGCCGAGCGCGATGCGAAGACGACGCCGATCTCGATGGTGATGACGCGCGACGTCCGCTTCGTGACGCCGGGCACCACGGTCGAGGCGGCTCTAAGCCTGATGCACGTGAACCGGCACCGGCACCTGCTGGTGATCGACGGCGCGCGGCTGTATGGCCTGATCTCCATCGGCGACCTGGTGCGGCTGCTGATCGAGCACGGCGAGGGACGTTTCGAGGCCGCCGTGCGCGAAGCGGTGGAGGAGAAGAAATGAACACGCAGACCCCGGCGGTGGACGCCGTCATCTCTCCGCGGCGCCGGCAGGTGCTGCTCGGCGCGGCGGCTGGCATCGGCCTGGCGGGTTGCCAGCGTTTCGAGGCCGGCGCGCCCGACGTGGCACGCATCAGCGGCACGACGATGGGCGGCGCCTACACGGTCAAGCTGGTCGCGCCGGACCAGGACCTGGCCGCCGTGCGCAGCGCGGTGCAGGGCGCCCTCGACGCGGTGGACTGGCGCATGTCGCTGTTCCGCGCGGACTCGGAACTGGCCGCGTTCAATCGCGCGCGCAGCGGCGAGCCGTTCGCGCTGTCCGACGAGATGCATCGCGTGTTCGTGGCGGCGCTTGCCGTCAGCCGCCAGACCGGCGGGGCCTTCGACATGACCGTGGCGCCGCTGGTCGAGCAATGGGGCTTCGGCACCTCGCCCGCCCGCCGCGTTCCGTCGACCGCCGCGCTGGTCGAGGCGCGCGCCCGGCTCGGCTGGCAGACCCTGCACCTGGACGAAGCCACCCGCACGGTCGTCAAGGACCGGCGGGACGTGCAGGCCGACCTCGGCGGCATCGCCAAGGGCTACGGCGTGGACCGGGTGGCAGCGACGCTGGAGGCGCTCGGCGTCGGCCACTACATGATCGAAGTGGGCGGCGAGGTGCGCACGCGTGGCGCCAACGGCGCCGGTGCGCCGTGGCAGATCGGCATCGAGGAACCCGACGCGCTGCCGCAGCGCGCGCGCCACGTCGTTGCCCTGTCGGGCCGGGCCATGGCGACCTCCGGCGACTATCGCAACTACTTCGAGCAGGACGGCCGGCGCTTCTCGCACGAGATCGACCCGGCCACCGGCGCCCCGATCGCCCACGCGCTGTGCTCGGTGACGGTGGTGGCCGACGACTGCATGCGGGCCGATGCGCTCGCCACGGCGCTGATCGTGATGGGTCCGCGGCGCGGACTGGCGCTGGCCGAGGCCGAGGGCATCGCGGCGCTGTTCATCGAGCGGACCGCGCCGGGGCAGCACCGGGATCGCGCTACCGCAGCCTTCGCCGCGCTCGGCGCACGGACGGCCGCGTGACGGCGACGACCTTCGCGGCCGTCTTCGTGCTGGCCGCCGTGCTGATCGGCGCGGCCGTGCTCGCGATGGCGGTGGGTGTGCTCTTCCGTCGGCCCTGCCTGCGCGGGTCGTGCGGCGGGCCGGCCGTGATCGGCCCGGACGGCGAGAAGATCTCCTGCTCGGGCTGCCCCAACAAGGACAGGAAGTCCGCGGCGTAGGCGCCTGCGGCATTCGAGTGCCGCGGAGCGGCGCCGGAGCCGTCGAACGCGCCGGCTAAGCTGCCGGGATGCAAAGCTGCGTCACCCTGCTGGCCGGCATCGCCTGCGCGGCGCTGGGCGGCGAGCTCTTCGTGCGCGGGGCGGTCGGCATCGCGCGCTGGGCGAGGATCTCCCCCGGCATCGTGGCGGTCACCGTCGCGGCGTTCGCCACGTCGAGCCCTGAACTGTCCGTCGCGATCAACGCCGCGCTGGCCGGGACTCCCGACATCGCCCTGGGCAATGCGCTCGGCGCGAACGTCGTCAACGTGGCGCTGATCCTCGGCGTGGCGCTCGCGATCGCGCCCATCCGCAGTCCGCGCGACACCGTGCGGCGCGACTTCCCGGCGGCCATCGCCGTGCCCCTGGTGACGGCCCTGCTCGTGTACGACGGCGTGCTGTCGCGGCTCGAGGGGGCCGCGCTGTTCGCCGGCTTCGTCGGCTGGGTGACGCTGGCCGTGCGGGAAGCGTTGCGCCAGCGCCGCGCGTCGGTCGACCCGGCAACCCCGACGCAGCACTGGCGCTTGCTGCTCGAGTCGGGCGCCGGCCTGGGCCTGCTCGCCGTGGCGGGCACGCTCGTGGTCGACGGCGCCCGTGGCATCGCGCTGTCCTACGGCCTCGACGAGTTCGTGATCGGCGCCACCGTGGTGGCCATCGGCACGACCGTGCCCGAACTCGCCACGGCGGTCACCGCGAAGCTGCGCGGCCACGATGAAGTCGGGCTCGGGACCATCCTCGGCAGCAACCTGTTCAATGGGCTCTTCATCGTCGCCGTCGCGGCGATGATCCATCCGATCGTGATCGAACCCCGCGAGGTGTTCACGGTGCTGGCGTTCGGGATCGTCGCCGTCGCCCTCACCCTGCCGGCGCCCGATGGCTTGATCCCACGCCTGCGGGGGGCACTGTTGCTGCTGCTCTATGCGGGATTCGTGCTGACGATGCTGCTTTGAACGCAACTGTCGCGCAGGCGGACGCCCCATGCCGTGCCGGAGGCGGACGCGCCGTGCTGAGTGGACCGGCAGGGGCTGAAAAGGCGCGTGGATGCGCGCCTCGGGGTTGGAAACGGGCCCGGCACGCGCCGGGCCCGTCGTCGCCTGGCTAGAACAGCAGGTTCGGCAGGAACAGCGTGATCGCCGGCACGTAGGTGACGATCACAAGGAACAGCAGCAGGACCATGGTCCAGGGCAGCGCCGCCCGCACCACCTGCATGATCGACATCTTGGTGATGCCCGCCGTCACGAACAGGTTGAGCCCGATCGGCGGTGTGATCATCCCGATCTCGAGGTTCACCACCATGATGATCCCCAGGTGCACCGGATCGATGCCGAGTTGCATCGCGATCGGGAACAGGATCGGCGCCAGGATCAGGATGATCCCCGTCGGCTCCATGAACATGCCGGCGATCAGCAGCAGGATGTTCACGACGATCAGGAACTGCCAGTCCGCCATGCCCCAGCCGAGGATGGTTTCAGCGATCACCTGCGGGATGCGCTCGGTCGTCAGCACGTGCGCGAACAGCAGCGCGTTGGCCACGATGAACATCAGCATCACAGTGACCTTGCCCGCTTCGAGCAGCACGTGCGGCACCTGGCGCGGACCGATGTCGCGGTACACGAACACCGCGATGACGAACGCGTAGACCGCCGCCACGGCCGCTGCCTCGGTCGGCGTGAACACGCCGCCGTAGATGCCGCCGAGGATGATGATGACCAGCAGCAGGCCCCACATGGAGTCGCGGCCGGACTTCAGGATTTCCGACAGGGGAGCGCGCGGCTGCTTCGGAATGCCGATCATGCGGGCGCGGACGTAGATCGCGACCATCAGCATCAGCCCGAGCATGATGCCGGGGATGACGCCCGCCATGAAGAGCTTGCCCACCGAGGTCTCGGTGGCCGCGCCGTACACCACCATCACGATCGACGGCGGGATCAGGATCCCGAGCGTGCCGGCGTTGCAG
>Ga0209079_10000108_pt1 | contig 39983 bp, 64 predicted proteins | sample PPLLaktember2015_2_FD_187259 | JGI IMG/M metagenome (GOLD analysis project Ga0209079, IMG submission 187259) | Freshwater sediment microbial communities from Prairie Pothole Lake near Jamestown, North Dakota, USA - PPLs Lake P7 Core (6) Depth... | ecosystem: Environmental > Aquatic > Freshwater... | reverse complement strand
TATAAGGGTAAAAATTGACGAGTTAATACCTGCAGAATATAATCCAAGAACCGAAGTTAAAAAGGGGACCCGTTTATATGAGCAGATAAAAAACTCGTTGGATACCTTCGGTTATGCCGATCCGGTTATCATTAATAAAGATATGACAATTATTGGGGGGCACCAAAGATTGGCGGTAATGAAAGAAGAGGGAACCACTGAAATAGACGTTATACGAATAGATATAGATAAGACAAAGGAAAAAGCGCTTAACATAGCGCTTAACAAAATAACGGGGATCTGGGACGAATTAAAGCTAAAGAATTTATTTTTGGATCTGGAGGGATTTGATTTAAAATTAACGGGTTTTGCCGATAGCGAATTGAAAAAATATTTTGATCTTAAAATAGAATCTTCCGGAGAGGCGGCCAAAGACATAGATAACGGTATACAATCGGGCCAGTTATATCTCATTGAGGGGAAGCATAAATTATTATGCGGGGATTGTACCAAAAAGGATAATGTCTCATTTCTTTTCAATGGCAAAAAGGTTGATGCCCTTGTTACCGATCCGCCATATGGTGTGGATTATGGCGGCAAAGTTGAGCACCAAAAAAAGCTAAATAAGGCGTCGAGAGATGACGGGGAGATCATTGGAGACGATCAAAAAGATTATACTAATTTTTACGCCGATTTCTTGAGGCCCATTCCTTTCAATGATTATAATACGAGTTATATTTTTATGCTAGGATCACATTTATATGATCTAGACAAAGCGTTTAGGGCAGTTGGTGGTAATTGGGGGGATTATTTAATCTGGTTAAAAAATGGTAGTATCCTTGGATTTAAGGACTATAATGCAAAGCATGAATTTATATACTATGGATGGATGGGAAAGCATAAATTTTACGGTCCTTCTAATGCTTGTAGTGTTTTGGAATTCGCGAACAATGGAGTCAATAAGATACACCCGCATCAAAAACCTTTAGACCTTATCGGCCGATTGATATCGGATGCGACCGCGCCCGGCGGTTTAGTCTATGATCCTTTTGGCGGAAGCGGCACCACCCTTATCGCGTCCGAGAAATTGGGACGTATTTGTTATATGATGGAGATCGACGAAAAAAGGGTTAACGATATCCTAAATAGAGCAATTTCCGAAGGTTTGAGTTATGAACGCTGTTAAATATGAGGATATCCGGGATAAATTCGGTTCGATACGAGAGTGGAAATATCTGGGTTTATATGATCATGAAATAGCGCAACGGTTGGGTGTGTCTCCAAGAACGGTCCAAAGATGGAAAATGCAGCACCCGGAATTCCACGATTTGATGAGCGGAGCCGATCGGTATATGTGCAAACTTTTAAAAGAAAGTATATTTAAGGCCGCTATGGGGTATGAGTACACGGAAGAAACTTTGGAAGCGATAATCAAAGAGGGGTATGGAAAACCGACCGCCAAAAAGCAAAAATTAGTTCGTAAATGGGTCCGTCCCGATATGACCGCTGCCATATTTCTATTATGTAATTTAGATTCTAGTTTTAAGCGTACTGACTCCGATATCCCTGCGAATACAAATCCGGTTGTCATTATCGACGACTTAGGGGGAATATAGGGTGAAATTAAGCGAAATTATCCCACCCGTATTTCATGAGAGCTGGCGGGGGCATGACAAATATACGCATAATGTTGAGAAGGGCGGAAGGAATAGCGCGAAATCAAGCACACATGTGTTGCGTATGGTCTATAATAGAATGAAGACCAAGACGAGCGGGCTGTGCGTTAGAAGATACGCCAACACACTGGCTGATTCTACATGGCAAGACGTTTTGTGGGCCATTAAAAGATTTGGCGTTGAAGATAAGTGGACCTGGAAACAATCCCCGCTATCCTTTAGATACGTCCCTACGGGGAATGTTATTCTATTTAGGGGAGCGGATCAAGCGGATAGAATAAAAGGAATAAAAGCCGAATTTCCTCTAAAAGATTGTATGTTTGACGAGTTGGCGGAATTCCGAAACGAAGAAGATCTGGAAACAATAATAAATTCAATATTAAGGGCGGACCTTGGATTTAATTACAGTTTTTATTACTCATACAATCCGCCAAAGCGCCGTAAACATTGGTGTAATTTGCGATATAATACTAGAATTCCGCCTTTAGATACGCAAATACATCACTCGACTATATATGATAATCCGTACGCGTCCCCACAAGCGATAAAGGCCGCGGATAATAAGAAACTAGAAAATATACTAGTTTGGCGCTGGATGTATATGGGTGAGGCTATTGGCGGCGGAATAGTACCGTTTGATAATCTTATCTTTAGACATATAACCGATATCGAATACGAAATGTTTGATAACATTTTGGCGGGTCTAGATTGGGGCTACGCCGCCGATCCTTTAGCATATATTAGAATGCATTATGATAGCACAAGACGATTGTTATATATGCTTAACGAGTTTGGGGGGTGTAAAATATCAAATGATAGGTTGGTACAACATATTTTAAACAAGAATTTTATGGAGCGGTGCAAAGCGGACAGCGCAAGCCCGAAGGACGTCGCCGATTGTAAAGAACGGGGAATGAATATTGTAAATGCCCGTAAGGGTCCGGGCTCGGTTGAGTCAGGAGAACGGTGGCTGGATGGCCTTAACGGGATCATTATTGATGATTCAAGGACGCCATTATGCGCTAAACAATTTGAGACAATCGAGTATGCTACGGACGCGCACGGGGAAATATTATCAAGATTAGAGGACAAAGGGAACGACTTTATTGACGCGACCCGTTACGGTTGCGAAGATTTAATAATATCCGGAAGGAAGCAAGTATATTAAGGGAGGTGGATTATGTTTAATTTTTTCAAAAATTTTTTTAGAAAAAGTTTTTACGCCCAGCCAATTGAGCGGGGAAGTACTAAGTGGAGTATACAAGATGACCGCGCATATATTACGGAGGCGTACGAAAAATTGGTGTGGTGCTATGCTTGTATTGGAGCAATAAGCGGGGCCGTATCATCTTTAAATTGGTTGTTATACGATAGATCGGGTAAGAAGATGAAAGAAATTGATAATCACCCGATACTCGATTTAGTAAACGGGCGAGTTAATCCCGATTTTACAAGCGCGGATTTTTTCGATTTATGGGCCACAAGTTTGGCGGCTCAGGGAAAGTTCTTCGCTAGGTATTCCAATTTTATAAAATATGATAATAAATTAGAAATATATCCGATGTACACACATCTAACGGCGCCGATTGTTGGAGAGGGTAAAAATACGCTCAATGGATTCCATTATGATTTAGATGGTCTTGACTATGCGCCAAATATAATTTTATGGGACCGCTTTATTGATCCGATTGATTTTTATGATGGATTAAGCCCGGTGCGCGCTGCGGCTCGTACGATGGATACGGAAAACCAATCCGTGGATTGGAATAAAAATATGTTCGATAACTTAGCGGTGCCGCCGGGCGCTTTGGCGTTAATGAATGCGTCAACGGAGTCTATCAAGGAAGCTAAGAAACGCTGGAAAGAAGAGTACGCCGGAGCCAAACAAGCGAGGATGCCTTTGATTTTTGACTCGGAAAAATTAAGCTATATAAGTTTTGGAATGAATGCTATTGACATGGATTTTTTAAACCAGAAAAAAGTTAATAGGGTTGAAATATGCGCCGCTTTTGCTGTGCCCGGTCAAGTTGTTGGCGATCCGGAAAATCAAACGTATGCTAATTTTGAGCAAGCCTTAAAAAGTTTTTGGATGAATACAGTGCTGGCTAAATATGTAAATAAAATAGCTAAAAAATTAAATTCCGAGATTGTAAGCGCTTGGAACCCTCGGTATTTATTACGGGCGGATACTTCGGAAATACAAGTTTTGCAAGAGGATGAGAACACAAAATCGGAGCGTATTCGCGGTGAATTTATGGATAATCTTTTAACCCAAAATGAGGCCCGGGAAATGCTTGGATATGAAGCGGTTCCAAATGGTACCATGTTTAATTTCGAATTATCATCAGCGTTAAGCGATGAGCTTATCGGGGATGAAGAAGAAGAGACAGAGCCAATATGACCTGGCAAGAAACGGAGAATAGGCGTAGTAAATGGGATAAAAGATTTAAAAAAGGTATGGAGCAATATTTTAAAGGCCAAGCAAATAGTATAATAACACTTGATAAAATACAACAATTGGGGAGCTTTGAAGCAGCGGTAAATAGTATGATTGATAAGGATACCGCGAAATTACGAAAATTATATACGACTCTTTACGTTGATATAATTAATGATTTTGGCAAAACGGTGTATAATGAGCTTATGGGGCAGAAAATATTTTCCATTTTCGCCTTTGGCGTGTATAGTTGGGTCGCTTCCATCGCTTTAGCAAGAGCCAAAAAGATTAATAGCTATTCCAAATTAGTTGTAATGAATATTGTTGCCAAAGCTAATAAGGAAGGTTGGACGATTAGACAAACGGCCCAGGTTTTGCGTACGATCTTTATCGATAGTTTTAGTAAGAAAAGAGCGGTAAGAATTGCAAGGACCGAAGTAAACACAGCGTCTAATCATGGAAGCTATTCCGGAGCTAAACAAACCGGGTTAAAATTGAGAAAAATATGGATCGCGACAAACGATTCAAGAACTAGACCAACACACCGAAAAGCCGGAAAACATACGCCGATCGGCATTGATGAATTATTTAAAGTCGGTAAGGGTAAAATGTTATATCCGGGGGATCAGCAAGGACCGGTCGAGGAAGTAGTTAATTGCCGGTGCGCTATTGGGTATAAAAGGGAGGGTAAATAATGAATTTAGAATATTTTAAATGTAAATCAAGTATAAACATTAAGTCTAAGGACCAGATGACATTCGAGGGGTACGCGTCCGTATTTGGAAATATAGACGACGGTGGGGACCTTATGCAAGGCGGGGCATTTACTAAAACCATCGCGGAAAATATGCATAGAATAAAAGTTTTATTTATGCATCAGATATGTAGCGTTATTGGAAAGCCGCTAAGGCTTGGGGAAGATTCCAAAGGTTTAGAGTTTGAGGCAAAAATCTCAAATACTACTTTGGGCAGGGACGTCATGACCCTGATCAATGATAAAGTTATCACCGAGATGTCAATCGGGTATCAAAAAGTAAAATCCGATTTCGATGAGGTAAGAGGGATAAGGATTTTAAAAGAAGTTAAGCTGTGGGAAATTTCCCCAGTTACATGGGGGATGAACTCCGAGGCGGGAATTAAGGGTTTGGCTTTTATGTCGGAATATGATAAAATAAAATCAGAATTGAAACGATTGGAAGCACTCATCAACAAAGCCGGTATAAATACCACTTTGAATAATGAGCCGCTCAACGGCGAAATAGACCCGGAGACCCTCCAGTCTATAATAGATAGAGTATCAATATAGAAAGTGGGTGTATTATGGCTACGGTTGAAGAACTAGTCAAAAAGATAGACGATTTATCTGCGGCACGCGTAAGTACGGAAGTATTTAACGGGGCTATCGGTGAATTAAAAAGCGCTATAGAGAAAAGAAACGCGGAAGTAAAAACCGAAACGGAAAAAATTTACGGTACGGTAGAAGAAACAAAGAAAAAGTTAGCAGAAGAATTCGCGCAGAAATTAGCGGATGCGGCTAAAGAATTTAAAGCATTTAGTATTGTACAAAATGGCTCAAAAGTTGATATTCCTGATGTTAAAACATACGGCGAATGCTTCGGGGAATTTATGTTCAAAGTAAGAAATAATCCCGATGAGCTAAAAACATTAAGCGAAAATACCGGAAGTTTGGGCGGTTATTTGGTCCCACCAGCTTGGAGTAATATTATATTAAAAAGAAGTATCGAAGCGGCTTTAGTTAGAGGCTTTGGACCTTCTACGATACAATTACCATCACCAGAATTTAATATCCCGATGATTGTATCAACATCAAACGCATCTAATTTTTACGGCGGGGTAATGACATATTGGGGAGCCGAAGCAACAAATCTGGCGAACTCAAAAACCACACCAAAATTTGGTAAATTATCTTTATCCGCAAAGAAATTATTTGGATATACCGAAGCGTACGAAGATTTAAACAAGGATTCTTTTAAAGCTTTGGGGCCTTTACTTCAACAGGTATTTGGCGATGCTTTAGGATTTGAGGAAGATATCGCGTTTTTCCATGGCGACGGAGTCGGAAAACCGCTTGGAGTAACAAGCGCGCCATGTAGAGCAACAGTATCAAGGTCAACAGCGTCCCAAATTCACACACTAGACATTGTAACAATGATGTCAAGATTTAACGGAAGATTGGACCGCGCCGTATGGACCGCGAATCAATCATGTATTCCTTATATTTATACGCTTCAAGATGCATCCGGAGCTTATATTTGGCATCCGGGAAATAACGGAAATATTGCCGGTGCATCTCCGGGGTCCATCTACGGAATACCTTTGGTAATATCCGAAAAAATGAAAGCTTTGGGAACCGAGGGTGATATTGGTTTGGGCGATTGGTCCCAGTATATCATTGGAGATATGCCGGGTTTACGCGTTGAGGAATCAACAGAGTATAAATTCGGTGAAGATATTAGATGTTGGAAGATGATTAAAAGACTTGACGGTAAACCATGGTTACCAACAGCGGTAACACCAAGATACGGCGGTAGTACTTTGAGCCCGTTCGTATTCTTGACATAAGGAGGGACGTTATATGAATAAATTTGGTGAAATGGTAACAAGTAGCGTCCAGATTGCCGCTACATTAACAAGCGCGCAAAGCTCAACAAATTTGTTGGATTTTAGCCCGTATGATAAATTTGTTGTCCAAGGTTTGGCATCAAAGCCAATTGACGCAACAACTTTTGTCGGAAATATTACGGTAACTGTTTACGAGTCAACGGCGTCAACTTGGAACGGCGCTGTGGCTACGGCTATGACTTCGTTTACTAAAACGGCCGCATGTACAAGCGGAGCGGTGGGAAATGTTAGAGTCGAAATAAGAGCCGACGAGCTAAGTATAAATAACTCAAAAAGATATGTTGGTGTAAGAATGGCGGCATGGACAAACACAGATATGTTCGCTATTGTTGAGCGCTACAGAGGAAATTACGAACCTTTAGAATAATATAAATAAAAAACCTATGCAAATTTGCATAGGTTTTTTTTTCGTGTTAAAATTAAAGAAAAACGGAGGGCGCAAAGAAATGGATAAAAAAATAATATTAATAGCATCCCCATCGACGGGATGGTATAACTTCGAGGCGGTGGCGGCGCTGCTATCGCTCCAAATACCAAAGGGGTATCAATTTCAATTTAATTTTATATCTAATTGTTTGGTTTATGATGCTAGGGAGAAATTAGTCGAAGCCGCACAAGCGGTAAAGGCTTCACATATTTTCTTTTTAGATTCCGACATGGTACCACCGGCCAATACTATAGAATCAATGATTTCCCATGATAAAGATATAATTAGCGGGATGATATTTAGACGTAAATTTCCTTTTCAACCATGTTTTTATATGAAATGCGACGTAACTAAAACGGGTGAGACTATTTTCGAGGGCCCTATGGAGCCAGAAAAATGGCCGAAACAAGGAGCGTTTGAGTTTAATGGTTGTGGTATGGCATGTTGTTTAATAAAAATGGACGTATTCGAAAACCTTAAAAAGCCTTATTTTTTCCCGCGTCCAAATGTCGGGGAAGATTTAACGTTTTGTTTAAAAGCTCGAAAGGCGGGTTACTCAATTTGGGTTGATTTTGGGGTTGATTGCGGACATTTAGGCACGTTCCCGGTAATAAAGGATAGTTACGAAAAGGCTATGTATGCGTGGCTAAAGGACCCGGCAAACCAAGGAAAGTTAATTTTTGGTGATGAAGTATGAGAATAATTGGCGGAATGCTTGTAAAAAATGAAGCGGATCGGTGGATCACCGAAGCGCTCAACCAAATGGAAGGTATCTGCGATAATGTTATTATTTTAGATGATCATTCAACGGATGATACCGCTAAAATAGCTGAAAATTATGGTTTTACGATTCTTTATTCTAATCGTAGTTATTGGGAGTTTGACGAATTAAAGCAAAGGAAGCGCCTTTTTAATGCGTTATGGTATACCGCGCGCGTAGATGATTTGATATTAATCTTAGATGCCGATGAACTATTGCGGGGAGAATGGGCCGCCAATAGAAAAAAATTACTCGATATGCCGACGATGTATAAAACCATTACATTTAAGCTTTACGATATGTGGTCAAGTACGCATTATAGAGAAGATCAATACTGGAACGCGCACACCCGTGATTGGCCAATGGCCGTAAGAAAAACGATTGACGGGGGTGTTAATCTTTGGAATGATCAGGGATTACATTGCGGAAGATTTCCGGTTAATAAATTAGTTTGTCCCATGGATTCGGGCATAAAAATAAAACATATGGGATGGAGCACACAAAAAGATAGGGAAGAAAAATATAAAAGATATTTACGTATTGACCCGGAAGGGAAATACGGGATATTAGAACAATATTTAAGTATTTTGGATACTAATCCGAATTTAAAAGAGATGGGGGTCGATTATGTTAAATAATACATTTTCAGATCGCAAAGGGGAAATTTTATTTTTTCCGGAGCATTATAAATTTTTATCGGGTAAAATACTTGATATCGGATGCGGCACCGGCAATATGGCGGAATATTATCCGGATTATACCGGAATTAGCACAAATCCATTAGAAGTAGAAGAGGGAAAAAGACGGGGAAGAAATATTATTTTATGCGACGCACACGATTTAACTTATCATTTTAAAGCGAATTCCTTCGATGGGTTCATAATGTGGGATTCATTGGAGCATTTTCATAGTCCATATACCGCATTGAATGAAATAAAAATGATGTTAAAAAATAAGGGTCGCGGGTTGATATTTATGCCGGGCCAAAATTGGCTTAATTGCAAAGATCATATCCATGTTATGACCGAGCCGCAAATGTTACATTTGATTAATAAAGTTGGGTCCTTTGATGTTAAATGTTACCCTAAAAAGTATGACGACCCTGGTATTTATTGCGAAGGCATGGCGGTCTATGAACTAACAAAAAATATTGAAAAAGAACAAATTTTTGCATTACAAGGATAGATATATGGGGATAGCCCGACGGGTTGACGGGATGAGGTGCGCCCCTTATTCCTCCCCATTTTAACAATGAAAAGGCGCAAAAAATTTTAATGGAGGCGTTTTATGATTAATTTAATTTTAGTATACCCACCGCATAAGGTTAGCGAGCTACACGGACAGGATCGGGATTGGTTCCCGATAGGTATCGCAAGTTTAGCGGCATATATAGGTAACAAAATACCGGATATAAAAATAACTTGTTTGGATTTATTCGATTATGATTATGATGAGGCCAAAGGAAAAATATTTGAGCTTTTATCTGAAGAAGATAAAAATTATATTGGTTTTACGTTAATGACCGAGCAAAGACACCAAGTATTAGACTTAATTGATGATTTAAAGGGGCATTATATTACTGAGGAATATAATATTAAAACTTTTGTTGGTGGCCCGCATGCCTCAATTATGTATACACAATTGAGCGAGTATGAGGAAATAGATCATATAATTGTGGGAGAAGGCGAAAAGGGTTTAGAGTATTTATTAACAAATCCCGAAGCCGAAAAAATAATAAAACAAGGGGAATTATCAATCGAAGAGATCCCGGTGGCCGTTGAAGGGTTAAAGTATTTCTCCGAAGTAAAGCTCAACGGACAGGCGCCAATAGTTTTTTCTAGAGGGTGCACCGATCGATGTTATTTTTGCTCAACATATAAAACATGGAAAAAATATAGAACGCGCACACCTGAAGATGTATTCAAGGAAATGCAAGTATTTAAAAACGAATATGGCATAACCTATTTTAAATTCCATGATGATAGCGCAACGGCTAACAAAGAAAGTCTATTAACTTTATGTAAGCTTATAGAGAATGAAGGTTTTACACTTGAAATGACCGCACGGGCGGATCAACTAGATGAAGAGCTCATTATCGAGCTCAAAAAAGCGGGGCTTTTAAAGATAGCTTTAGGAATAGAAAGCGGGTCCGAAAAACTTCGCAGATCGATGAATAAAAAACTAGATATCGAAAAGGCTAAGGAAAATATTGCTTTACTTAAAAAATATGGTATTTCGGTCCATCTCCTTTTTATAATTGGGTATCCGGGAGAGACAAACGAAACAATAGAAGAGACAAGACAATTTATAATTGAAAATAAGCCGGATACATTTTCCAATCTGCCGGGATTGATGGTAATACCGGGAACGCCGATATATAATAAATTGGTTCAGGATAATTGGATAAATGATACTTATTGGTTATCTAGACAGCCAGCACCCTATTATACCGGAGAGCATTCCATCGATAAGTTGAGGGCGATGAGCAATAGATTGAGAATACAAAAACCGTTAAAAATATTAATCGCCGGAGTAGTAAACCAACACCCGGAGATATTTAAAGAGTATCTAGACGGAATTAATAATTTAGTAACTGGATCGCATATTGTAACTAGCAAATATTTTATATTGCATAACTCCGATGATTTGAAACCTTTTTTATCTGAAGGAGAATACGAGAGCGTAAATAATAATTTAGATCATGGCTTTGATCATGTATGGACCTATGAAAAATTTGATTTTATAGCCAAACAAAAAAATAAAATAATTCAAATCGCGCATAAGGCCGGAGCGGATTATATTTTTTGGGTTGACTCCGATCTTATTCTACACCCGCCGACATTAGAGCATTTAATCGATAGAGGGGTGCCGATTATTGGCGAAATATTCTGGACGGTATGGCCGGGAAATAAAGATAATAAAGAGCTTCCTAATTGTTGGGACGCAGATCATTATTCCTTTGGTAGCGATCCGGGATTATTAAGAAAGCCTGGCATGTATGACGTAGGAGGAACCGGGGCGTGTATATTGGTACATATGAGCGTTTATAAATATGCCAATTATTCTCCGATACCAAACGTTTCATTTTCCGCATGGGAAGATCGAGCGTTTTGTATAAGAGCCGCGTGTGCGGATATCCCGATATATATTGATACGGTTTACCCATGCACACATTTATATACTGAAGAAATTTTTAAAAAATGGTATAATGAAAAGAAAGGGGGAGGGGTAAAAAGTGAATAAGTTTTTAACATATAATGATAAGCTATTAACAGATTTTGTTGAAATGCCGATAGAATGGTGGTCTAGACCCTACGAATACGCTTTTGTGTCTTATTATTTAGGTAAGAATCAAGTAATAGTTGATGCCGGTTGCGGAATAGAACACCCGTTTAAATGGTACGCGGCCGCAAGAGTTAAAAAGGTTATTGCGATTGATACGGATGAAAGATTATTAAATTTGATGATTGGGCAGCCGATTACGCAAGGGGACCCGTTAACATTAAAGATGTTGGCCCAAAAAGGCGATGACAAAAATATTGAATATATCCATGGAAGTTTTACAACTAAAATGGAGATCGTCAAAAATGTCGATAGAGTTTTTTGTATTTCCGTTTTTGAACACATGAGCCCGGCGGATCAAGAAAAAGCAATGATTAATTTTTACGGAATGTTAAAGCCCGGCGGTGTGTTGGTTATGACTCTAGATTATCCAATGGCAAAGCCAGACATTATCTACAATATGGCGAAAACAATCGGTTTTGAACTTGAGCCAGCAACATATGAGGCTGATAATGAAGCAAATATTATTACGCGTCAATTTGGAAATATTAAAGTATTTACTTTAGTTGGAGTAAAGCCGAAGAAGGAAGAGCCAAAGAAGGAAGTATCTAAAAAAGCCGCGAAAGAAGAAACCGAGGTGAAGTAATTGCTTAAATTATTAACCGCCGCAACAGTATCTATTTTAGGGATAACGGCAACAAAAAATTATTTAAAAGTTGAACATACGCAAGATGATACACTTATAACCCAATTGATAGAGGCGTCAATCTTATTTGTTGAAAATTATACGGGGTTTAAGACGTCCCCGGAGACTTGGGAACAGTCAGAAACCGGGGACGTTAGTAAACTTACTTTGGATTTGGCGCCAATTGATAGCGTTAATTCGGTGATGGAGTACGACGATTTTGATAGTACGGGCACATTATTAACAGCTTCTACCTTTAGAAGGTCCGGTAATGATCTCATACATGTTGATGGATATTGGCCGAAGCAACGAGATGTTGACGGGTATGTCGTAAATTATACGGTCGGCACGTGGTTGGCCTCAGATAGAAGGATTGAAGCATTAAAAACCGCAGCGCTTAGGTGTGTTGGTTGGTTGTATGAGAATCGGGAAGAATTTGTGGTAAACATACAAGAAAGTTTTAACGTAGTATATGATTTTAATTCCGTACCGGCCGGAGTTAAAAGGTTGTTAAATCCGTTTATGCGTAATGTTGGCATATAGGGACCGCGTAGTCCTTCAAAGTAATAGCCCTATAGGATTCGCCGGAGGGTGTAGCACCGAATCATGGGCGACGGTAACGACATTTTGGGGGAACATATATAATAGTAATGTATCGGAAAATTACGAGAATGTTAAAGGACAGCAACGGTCGGAAGTTAGCATAATAGCGAGATACACAACAAGTGTGGACAAAGCTACCTGCCGATTGGTCCATAATAACAATATAATTCATATTGAAAGCGTAGACGATAAGACATATAGAAAAAGGCAAATAGTTATCCATGGGAGGTATGAAAACCGATGAGCGTAAGACCAGAACGAAATATATTTTATGATAAAGTAGAATTGGGTTTAACTTTAACCCGTCCGGCTGATACCGTTCAATATGCCGATAATGATACCATAGCGGCGTCAACTTCTACGGCCTATGCTATAGAGGTGGCGAATGTTGGAGCGGTTCCCGGGCAAAATGTGAACGTTGTCGGGGCGTATTGTTCGAGTACTAATCCGGCCGCGACGCCGGTTAGTTTAAGCGTATGGCTATTTAATAGCCCACCGGCGTCCCCGGTTGATAATGCGGCTTTTGCGATTACCGACGGCGAGAATGACACCGTTGTTGGAGTTATCCCGATATCAACATGGGTTAAATCCTCCAACAATTCGCGCGGACAAGCGCACACAATGAAATTACCGCTAAAATGCGCGGCCGCAGATACGAGCTTATACGCTTTGATTGTCGCCAATAACGCGTATCAGCCAATTAGCGGGGAAGTATTCAAATTTAAATTCCATATTGAGCGCACATGATTCGCGTTAGAACTAACGCGGCTCGGTTCGCTCGACGCTTTGGCGAGATACCCGATAACTTGCGACAATCATTATCGGATACTATAAAAGAAATTGCTATAGTAGATATTGAAACCGAAGCAAAATTAAAATTAACTAGGGATGGCCACATCGATACCGGAAGGCTTAGAGCCTCAATCCATACTGAGTATAAGGGATCAAGCCGAATATTAAAAGGCCGTATATCTAATGATTTAACCTTTATTGTTGGAACAAATGTGGTGTATGCTAGGAAAATTGAGAAACTCGATTCTTATCTTATATGGGCATATAAAAGGGCCCTCCCAAAGTTAAGAGTAAAATTAAGTCAAGCAATTAGAGAGGGGTTGGAAGGATGAGCAGCACAAAATTTTTAGTGCAAGCGGCGGTGATGAGCGCATTGACAAGCTCAACGGCTTTTATGGCTTCGGTTGGTAGTCGGGTATATGATACGCCACCGGATAATTTAGTTTATCCGTACGCATGTATTGAAAGCTGCACAACTATTCCGGCAAATAGGCACCAACGTAAAGGGTGGAAACATTTATTTACATTCGGAGTATACACGCAGCCCGGTTTGGCGGGAAGCTATCCGATGGAAAGTATCTATAAAGAAATGGATGCGGTAATAAATTTAAAAAAATATGCTTTAACAAGCTCATATACTATGATTACGGCACAGCTGATTTCAAAAAATGATTTTAAACAAAATGATATCGTAGGATCAAATATTACGTATGATTTAACGGTGTTTGATAGTACGAATGTAACTTAAAAGGGGGTTTTGATATGTATTTGGGAAATGGGTGTACTCTAAAGATCGGTACTACCGGAACAGTATCAGAAATAACATTAGTAACAAGTCCGCAATATGAGGCGGATACATTGGATTCAACGACCCATAATAATACAACTAGATTTAGAAATTTTGTTAAGGGTTTAATTGATGCCGGAGCGATTGACATCGATGGTTTAGCGGATAGTACTTCTATAGGCATGTTGGAGGGCTTTGTGTCAACTACAACAAAGTATAGTGTTACGGTTACTATGCCGACAGGTCCGAGCGTTTCAAAGTTTGAATGCAATGGATTTTTTACAAGTTTTGTTGTTAATGGGCCGCATGATGATTTAATAGACTTTTCATCGTCTATTAAAATCGATGGCAAACCGACATTTAGTAAAGTATAAGGGGTTAAATTATGTTGATAAAAATGGGCGCAGATACGTATAGAGTTGAGTATGATTATAATTCTATGTGTGAAATAGAGGAAATAGTGGGGTTTTCGGTTTATGTTTTGGCTTTAAATGACTCGCGATTAGGCTTAGGCGCGGTGAGAGCCTTTTTAAAAGCGGGGCTTAGTAAATACCATCCGGAAATATCTTTAACGGAAACCGGGGATCTGATACAAAAATATATAAAAGTAAATAAAACGGCGGCCCCGCTTTTAAAGCAATTGATGGAAGCCATGAAACAATCAGGATTAATGTTGGAAGATACAAACAAAGTAGCGCCACCGGGCGGGGGCGGAAGTTACGAAAAAAAAAATCATGGACCGAGGAGATAAAGGAGTCCTACAAATTGGCCGCGCGGTGGTTAACCTATGAGGAATTTATGAGGTTTACGCCCGCGGCTTTTATAATTTTTTATGAGACAAGGGTGCAAGTAGAAAAGGATAAAAACTTTTTAGATAATCACCGATTTGGTATGGTGTGCGCAACAATCGCCACCGTTTTTGGTAAAAAGAAATATAAATCGAGTGATTTCTTCCAAACAAAGGACAAAACGCTGCAAAGCGCCGAAGATATGGCGAATGTTTTAAGAGCAGTTACAATAGGATTGGGGGGCACGGTAATTGAATGATGAAGAATTTAAAATCATAATTGACGGAGACGCCGACGATGCCATTGATAGTTTAGAGGAAATGGGGGGCATGTTTAGCGGCTTAGGCGCTACGATTGCGGGTTTTGCCGCTGCGGCCGGGGCGGCGTTATTAGCTTTGGCCGGAATTATTGTGGGTAAGGCTATAAAATCGACCGAAGATTTAGAGCGCGCGGTGTCTAAGATGGGACAACAAACGGGGGCGTCAAAAGAAGAATTTAAGGGTTTTGAGGATAGCATAAAATCTATATACTCCCAAAATTGGGGGGAAAGTTTTGCCGATATTGGTGAGGCTATGAGCGAGATAAAAAGGCAAACTAATCTAAGCGGGAAAGCTTTGGAAAGTATGACCAAAGATGCATTAATTTTACGCGATGTTTTCGAATTCGAGGTCGGGGACTCAACAAGAGCGGCTAATCAATTAATGCAAAACTTCGGCATTAGTTCTAAGGAAGCATTTAACCTGATCGCGCAAGGAGCTCAAAAGGGCCTTAATAAAAATGATGATCTATTAGATACCATCAACGAGTATTCGATTCAATTTAAAGCTATTGGGATGGATTCAGATCAAATGTTTGATACTTTAATGGCCGGCGCCGAATCGGGTGCGTGGTCCATAGATAAAATTGGGGATTCGATAAAAGAATTTACGATCCGAAGTAAAGACGGATCAAAGGCATCGGCTGAAGCGTTTGAAATGCTAGGATTGGATGCCGGAAAAATGACTAAGGCATTCGCCAAAGGCGGTAAGGAAGCGAATAACGCATTTTATCAAGTCATTGACGCCCTCGGAGCTATGAAAGACCCGGTTAAACAAAACGCCGCTGGTGTTGGGCTATTTGGCACAATGATCGAGGATTTAGGCGTTGAGGGTATCGTCTCTTTGGGAAATATCACCGATGGATTTAATAAAACAAAGGATACTATGGGAGAGCTCGACAAATCGACGTTTTTCGGTATCACCGAGGCTTTGAATACCTTCGGGAGAATGTTGGAGCTTAATATTTTGATCCCGCTTGGAAAGTTAATCATGCCATTGATAAAGGAATTTACGGCATGGGTGGGAAGCAATCTGCCTGCGGCTATCGAAGTATTTAAACAAATCGCCGGTTTTATTGGCAGCGTTTTTGGACCCGTTTTTATGAAGGCCTTTAATGATATTAAAAAACAATTGGGCGAATTTATTACAAATTCCGGAGGGATGAAAACTGCGCTGACTCCAATCTTTGACGCGGTTAAAAATATGTTTAAGGCCTTAGCGGATTTTTGGGCGACGTATGCGGATATTATAATAAATCAGATCCTGCCCAACATCTTAAATTATTTAAAAGTTTGGCTCCCAATCATACTGGGTGTGTTTGTTGGGATCATAAACGGATTAACCGGAATGTATAAAATGTGGACCTCTATATTTAACTTTTTAGGTCCAATTGTTGGCGGCGTTTTGGGTTATGTTGTAACCGCGTTTACTAATTTTGTTTCATTCATCAAGGGAGTAATAACGGTATTTTCCGGAGTACTCCAAGGCGATTGGCGCAAAGCATGGACCGGGGTAAAAATGATTTTTTCCTCAATAGGAAATATCATAAAAAGCATAATGAAAGCATGGTTTAATGTTGTTAAAATGATATTCAAAAACGGGTTAAATATAGTTGTTGGTGTTATTAAGATATCATTTAATCTAATAAAAAGCGTTATATTTGGGGCGCTTAACGCCTCAAAGACCGTTGTATTAACAGCTATGAATGGGATATTGAACACATTTAAAACTAGGGGTGGGAATATAAAGACGGTTTTTGCTAGTCTAGTAACGTATATCAAGGATAAAATTTCTGGCCTTGCGAAATCCGCGTATAATTGGGGCGTCAATTTTCTATCCAGTTTTACAAAGGGTATAAAATCAAGAATCAAAGAATTAAAAAATATGGTTTATAGTGCGGCCAAAGAGCTTAAAAATTTATTGGGCTTTAGTTCTCCGACTAAGGAAGGACCCGGAAAAACGGCTAATAAATGGGCGCCCAATTTTATGGATATGTTTATAAAAGGGCTCAACATGAGACAAATGGCGCTTAAAAATACCACTACGGGAATGGCTCAAGTATTAAGCGACGCGGCGAATGTTACAAATCCGATCCGCGAAGTAGGAGCCGCCGTAACGGGTGGCGGGGGAATAACCGTAACGGGTAATAGTTTTATGGATCAACATATGATCGACCTTATAATGCAAAGAGCTGTTAGAATGATAAAGGGTAGGAGGTAGATGGATGACCAGATATAGCGCGTCAATTGAAGTTTTACAATTTGATAGTATAAAGGTATTAGAAACGGCGTCAAATGCTACCACCTGCGTTATTACCGCGCATGGCGCGGAAGATGGCGAATTTGTGGTAAATATTACGCGCTCAACTAATCCGCCGATTTACTTCGGCACCGCCGATTCATGTCGGCGCAAAGTAATGAGCTCGACAACGTCCCAATTTAATGTGACGGCCTCAATCTCCGGACAAACAAGGGGGGACGTCGTAGCATTGTATAAATACAAGGACGTCACCCAATATTTGACTGATGGATCATTGGATATGACTTTGAGCTCAAGAGGAAATAATGAGGCCTCATTCACAATGGAAGTCGAATACACTACGCCTAAAGAATTTATGCATATCGGCGGGTGGGATGATGGCTTTATATATGGGCGTACATATGGATTTAATATGATTCGTAGGACATGGGAGACTTATTCCAATTGTCTTGTAAACGCCCGCCATATTGGCGTTGATATTAATGGGAAGATGTATATGATGCAGGGCCAAACATATTCCGGCGGTTGGATTTATCGCGATGATACCACCGAATATACGCTATCGACAGATACATGGGCGACTAAGACCGATTCAAGCGTTGGTAAAACGGCATGCATGGGGGCCGTTTGTGACGATCAGGCGTATGTATACGGCGGCGCTAATACTGCATCGGGGTATAATACCGGAAATGAAAAATATGATCCGGATACCGACGCCTGGACAACTTTAACGGATGGTGGAGCAAACGCCGCGGGTAAAGGATTAAATTTATGTAATACTTTATTTGTTGCGTATGGTAGAACCGCGGCGGGGTTTATGGATTCCGATTTCTTTTATATCCCTTATACGGATACATGGCACACATTTTTTGTTAACCATAGCGCGCCAAATAGAATTTTTACGGCCTTATCCCGACAAACTTATGAGCATAAAGCCAATTTATTGGGTGGTTGTTCTTCGGTCGATGGCGATCCGGCGAATGCTATCGATTATCATACCGCGGTCAATTTCATAACTAAAACCTATCACGAGAATGAAGCGTGGTGGCAAAATATTCAAGAACCCGGAGCGGGATCGTATGAAGACTATGGAGCCATAGTGGGTGGGATGAATAATACAATGTTCGTCGCCGGGTCCTATCTCGATAACTTCGATTGGTGGCTCAAGACTACGGACGAATCTTTTTATATGATCGCAGATATTCCTTTGGCTATAGCTTCGGGGCAGGGGGTGTCGATATGATAGAACAATTAATATATTCCGGTCAATTAGTAAGAATAAAAATTGACGGTACCCGATACATGATTGGTGTGGCTTCCGGAAATACAAGAAGAAAAGTAACGGATACAAAAACGGCGTTCGATTATAATCTCATAGGGTTAAATACCTTATTACAAAAAGATAGTATCCAATCTACATTCGCGGCGGGTGCGTCATATTCCAGCGTTGTAAGAGCTTTGATAAATACCGAGCTTGGATTAACCGAAGGCGAGGTGGAGTCTAGTAATTATCTAGAATCGGCGATTGTAGGAGATGGCAAAGAATCAGCCGAAATTTTGGGTACTTTGGCAACAAATGAGGGTAAACAGTGGTGGGTTAGCGATGATTTAGAGTTAAATTATACCGCTCGGTTATATGCACACATCGGGTCCTATCCCGAATGGGCGCCACATGGTGTTGGGGATATCGCCGATCTTACGGACCCTGATTATTATATCCCAGATTATCAAAACTTAATAGCTACCGAAGAGCACACCGATTATGCTAATAATGTTTTTATAATTGGCGGGGAGTATGAGGGTATTACTATAAAAAGTATGGCTATATACAAGAAGGAATATGACGATTATGTTGCCATATGCGGGTATAACGCCCGGGCGATTTATGTACATTCCGACCCAAATATAATTGAAATACCCTATTCAACAAATGCAAATCCCGGAACGAATTCGGAGTCTGTAGTGGACACACCACCGACGATTCCGCTTCCGGAGATTGCCGCAGGGGATTGTATATTAAATAAAACCCGTAACAAACTAAGTTATATTACAACAATATCTGTATTATCAACGGTTAGTGTTGCGTATAGCATTTCCCCGGCAATAGCGGGGCAAACGACAAGCGATGTAATTCTAACGCTTCCGCGCCTAAATGAAACGGCGCAAAGTATGCTGGCGTCAAAGTCGGGATTCCCATATATGCGCGTATCTTACGATACATTTACGCCCGGAATGTTACCGCGACAAATGCAAAGTATAAGCGATGTATGGGCAAAAATAGAAGGCTATTTTATGATAGAATCGGTTAAGGTTAAAGATGAAACGGCCGGAATTTTTAAATTTTCGATTACCGCGGAGCAAAGGCCAAAGACTCAAGTTAATGCCGTATCGACTAGGGAATTTGCATTATATTTTAATGATCTATAGGAGGAAATAAGTAATGATTAAGGGTTATAATCCAAGACACAGCGAGTATCAAATAATAAATTTTATACTTAAACCGAATGGGCGAACAATTTACGGGCAATATCGTCAATGTATTCGGGAAATAATTGCAAGGATATCAAATAAAAATATGGACGAGGCAACAAAAAAAGAAGTAATGATTTTTTACGATATTTATTTACAATTGAGGGACCAGATCGATTTTGATAATATGGAAGAACTCGAAGCCCAATATTGGACCGAAACGATAAAATATAAAATAGCTTTGGAAGTTTGGGTCAATGGGCGACCCAGTTTAGGAACCATCGAGGCGGCTCTTAATATGCCAAATAGGGACGAAATGATTAATTTTATATCATCGTCCGCGCAGCCTCGAGTTGCTAAGATGTTCATAGAATCGGCGAAGCCTTTAGAGTTTAAACCATCAGGGAAATTGATAGAAATGGGGGTCGTTTATAATGAATTCGAAGGAATCAAAGGTGAAGATGGGGGATTTCTCGACGATAATCAACCAATATGCATTGGAGAGTGATGGAGCATGGCCAAAAAAGACTTTGGAAGGTTCCGAATTAGAGGAGCGCCAAACGGTCGAATATATGTCACGGCGTTTAGTCCAGCCGACCCGGTTAAAGGCGATATCTGGCTTTATCCCGACGCGGGGACCGGTAAGTATTACATTAAGAAACAAGCCACCGAAAGCGTAGCGAGTAGCACGGCTATGCAAAATGATAATGACTTTGTATATAATTTTGTTGAGCCCGGAACGTATGAGGTTAAAGTGTCTTTAGCCGTTGCGGGAGCCGCCGCGGCGGATATAAAAATTGATTGGGTAGCGAGCGCGGGAGCCACCCAGGTTACCACGCGAAGATGTTACGGGCCAGCTTTAGCGGTATCCGATCCGGCGGCCGCTACGTTGAGATTAACAAATCATAATTTAACGACGGAAGTATCTTACGGGACCACGGAAACAACGGTTGGTTATGGCGGAATAGAAGAAAAGTTTTTAATATCGACCGCCGCCACGGGTACGCTACAAATGAGATGGGCGCAGCGGGTTAGTTCGGCAACGGCCACGGTTATTGCTAGTAATAGTTATATGACTATCGAACGGTTAAAAGATATAAATGTGGCGGCTATAAAGAACTATGACGGTTCGGCATGGGACGTTATAGCATTTTAGAAAGGGTGGAGATAATGAGCGAGAGCAACGAAAAAATATTAGACATAATCCTTGATACAATCAAAGATTTAAAAACTGATACGGTTGAGCGTATGGGTCGGATGGAAAATAAAATTGATCAAATTGTTACAAAAGAAGAATGTCAGGCGAATCGTAAAAATTGTATGCATACTACGGAAATACAAAAAAGCGAAATAAGCGTAAAAAAAATAATAGCAATTGGCGGGGTCGTTACGGGTACCATTACAACATCAGCCGCTGCGGTTGTTACCATATTAAAAATAGTTTATTCATAAGAGCCGATTTATATCGGTTTTTTTTTTTTTTTTTTTTAAATAAGTACTTGACATTTATCAAGTACTATTATATAATGTGTGCATAGGGTAAATTAATCAAAACGGAGGCGTTAGTTATGAAAAATCAAACTTTTGGAGTAGAAATCGAAATGGTATTACGCAGGGAAGTAGCTGCACAAGCGGTCGCAACGTTTTTAAATGGTCGTATCGAAAGGACATATGATTCCTACCATACAATCAAAGTAATAGCGGAAGATAACCGGGTATGGAAAATAATGCGCGACTCATCAATTAGAGGCGGCGAGGCTTGCGAGGTAGTTAGTCCGATACTTAACTGGGATGATATCGAAACAATACAAGAAATATTAAGAATTTTAAGGAGAGCGGGCGCAAAGATTAACGAATCATGCGGGCTACACATACATGTAGGAGCCGAAAAGCATACCGGTAAAACACTTCAAAACTTGATAAATATCTTTTATGCTAAAGATGAAATGTTGTACGAAGCTTTAGAAGTCAGAACAGCCGGAATAAATAGATTCGCCAAAAAATTTAAATCAAGCCTTATAACTCAAGTAAACCGCATTAAAAACCCTTCAATCGCTCAAGTATTAGATGTTTGGTACTTCGTAAATAATGACTTAATGAGTACCAACAGGCATTATCATTCAAGCCGCTACCATGGTTTAAACCTTCATAGTTACAACAGAATTGGAACGGTAGAATTTAGACTATTTAACGCCACATTACATGCCGGAGAATTAAAAAGCTATATCCACATGGCTTTGGCAATAAACCACCAAGCGTTAACCCAAAAAAGCGCAAAACCCGCAAAAACAAACGAGATTATCGGACATGAAAATTATAAATACACCTTCCGTTGTTGGTTACTAAGATTAAAACTTAACGGTCCAGAATTCAAAAACACTAGAATGCATTTACTAAAACATCTAAAGGGAAACACAGTTGGTAATTACAGGGCCGTTTAGGCCCTCCCAAATAAAAAAGGAGGAAATAACAATGAGAATATATGTAGCTTATGGAAGTAATTTAAATCAATTACAAATGATGTTGAGGTGCCCAACGGCCATATTTATGGGACCTTGCGAAATACAAAATTATGACTTAATATTTAAACATTATGCAAGTATAAAGAGAAAAAAAGGAGCTAATTGTCAAGCGGCTTTATGGTTGATTGATGATAAATGCGAAAATTCTTTAGACAAATATGAGGGGGTAGCGGCGGGGTTTTATAAAAAAATACAAGTAAAGGTTATGTATAGGGACCAGACTTTTAAAGCTTTAACCTACCAAATGGGGTCCGGGTTTTACCCAAAAAAGAAACCCGCCAACATGTATTATGAGATATGTAAACAAGGATATATCGATTGCGGGTTAGATATTAAATATTTGGAGGCGAAGCGATGAGAACATTTGAAAAATATACTATGAGTAACTTCACAAGCGAAAAATTATCCGTTTTACGAAACGGGTATCTTGAGTGGGATGGGGAAAAATGGTTGACTAACATGCACAGCTTAATAAGGCTTAACAATCCGCGGCTAAAGGTGCCGCGCTCAAGTCACCCGGGTTTTAATATCGGCGGGTTAATGCATAAAGATTTAGTACCCTACCGGGAAATAGACGATAAGGACATAATAACATACGACCCATCCATCGCTGGTAAAATGGATATACGGGCCGAAGATGATAAGTTTATTACTATAGATAATGATATGTTTGGAAGAATGTGCAAAATGAACGATAATGATAAATTTTATTTTTTAATCCGGGGTCAATATATGATGTATTTATATACTAAGGATTATAAGTTCGAAGGCTTTATTTTAGGGATAAGGGAGTGAATGTGATGGGCAGATGTACAAATTGCGGGAGCGGAAATCTAACTCTTAATACAAATGGGACGTATGTTTGTAAGGATTGCGGATATGTTGGGAGCACCCGGGAATGGCTCAAGATTAAATACTTGACAATAATCAAGTATTTTAATATAATGGGTTAATGGGGGTGATATTTTGAAAATGCAATTTGATAATAGAATAGCGTACAGATCGGGACCGTCAGTGGTCCTTAGTATCCCGGCGGCGGTGGTTAAATACTTAGAGCAGCAATATGATGAGCCAATAAGCGAATTATGTTTTAATTTACAAGTCGATGGGGAAAAACTAATCTGGACGCCAAACGGAAAAAGGACGGAGCCCAAAGGCGTAGCGGGGAGGTGGAAAAAGAAATGAAATATTTAAAAGTAGCGGCGTTATGTTCTCAGATCATTAACGCCGTAAGGTTAGTAAATGGAGAAGATGAGCTGGAATGTTTTGATCTATTGGAAGCCGAAGAACAAAACGTAAGAGCGAAAAACGTTATGGCCGTTATTAGAAATCCCAATATGAGTATGAAAGAACAACATGATATCTGGATGAACGACCTGCTGGCTATGGGCTGGAAATGGGGAGAGGAGACAGATAGAGCGAATAAAATACATAATTGCTTAGTCAATTATGAGGACCTTAATTTTTTACAGAAATTAAAGGATCATTTATTTATCGAAACGGTAAAATTTTATGCTATGGAGGCAAAAAACAATGGAAATGTTGATTGGTAGTAATTTAATAACCATCTTTGTGTGCTTAATAATATTATACGCTTCATATCAACTGATAAAAAAATTGACTTCCGATATAAAAAGCGCTTTGGAGCTTATCGAAGCGCTGACCACCGATATTGTAACGCTTAATAGTTTTATGGAAAAAATGCACAAAACTATGCATTTGATAAAAAGCATAGACCCGTTATTTCATAAATACCGGGCGATGAATGAGGCATTAAAAAATGAAGATACTATCCAAAATACGGTTAATATCGAAGATTGTTACGAGAAATTATTTGAATTGGACGAACAAATGACATATTTGAAAGGGGGAAAATAATATTATGGGGGATTATTTTGCGGATTTTTTAGATGGTTGCTTTAAAGGTTTGGAGGCGTTTTTTGATGCATTCTGGGACGCCTCAGAGAATGCCATCGAGGTGGCTTTAAATGAATCGGGAAAATGTGTTGTTGCTAGCGTTGAGGGGTATAAAAAAATAATTATTGACTATTATAATGCTGGTAAAAAACAAATAACAAATGATAGAGACGCAACGATTAAAGAAATTTATAAAAAGTTAACCGATCCAAAGGAAATTGAAAGATCAATTAAAAAGACGGATGAATTAAAGGCAAGGAGGGAACAAAAATTAATCGATAAAAAACAAAGACAATTAACTAAACTTCAAAACGCCAAAGAGAGGTGGGTGAAAAAACTAAATGCAAAATAATGAAATCGTAAAAAGGTTAAGAAAGATCATAGACGGGGTTGAATATGATACGCCAGTAGAAGAAATTATATTATCTATGGAAGCCCTTATAATAGATATAGACACACCCGTTATTGATTGGGGTCCAACGGTATGTAATGGCGAGGCCTTAGCGCGTATAGAGACAGATAAAGAAAGGGAAACGCGGATAAAACGGCAGCGTTTAGGGTTTTTATAGATGGGCGATAAGAAAGAAATAATCGAAAGATTGAAAAAGATTATAGAAGAATCTAACGATAATATATCTCTAGATACAATTATGTTAGCCATAAAACTGATTATAACTAATAGACCTCGAAAAAGTTTAGCATGTATGGAGATGGAAAAACAAATAGCCTCAGGAAAAAACCCGGTCGATACATTATAGGATAAGAGCATATAAAAACGCTCAGAAAGCTCGTATACAAAAAAGGGCATTCAAAGCCTTGATATCAGGGCGTTTCAAAAAATCCTGAAACGCCCTGATATCAAGGGATTCAATTTTAACGAAAAAGGGGAGAGAAAAATTGAAGTATTATAATTATGAGGTAACATATAGTATAAGTAACGCCGAATTTGGAAATTATTCCGCAACGTTTACATGTATAATCAATACTAAAATAGAACCTTGTAAATTAGAGGAAATAGATTTAATTAATATTTTGGGTAATTTATTGAGTATAAAAGAGGATCGTATTATATCAATTACCCACGTATTTATTGGCAATAAATTTATCCCATTAAATTAATAGAAAGGAATGAGGGGGATGGATAAAGTATATGTAGTTATGAATATAAATACTGGGGGATTAGAAATTGTTTTTAAAAATAAAAAAAGAGCCGAATTATATGTTAACGATAGAAAAAATGATAATGAAGAAGTTACTATTATTGAAGTAGATTTCAGCGATGAATAGAAAGGAATGAGGAAAATGGTATATTTAAGCCCATCGACGCAAGAAAATAACAAAGGCGTCAAGGAATACGGAACGGAAGAAATGCGCATGAATCAGGTGTGCGATGTAGTCGAAAAGATTTTGAAGGATCATAAGGTAAAAACATATAGGAATAAGCCAACAATGACTTTAAAAGAAGTCGTTAAGGACTCCAATAGTAAAAAGCCTAAAATACATGTTGCTTTACATTCAAACGCTTTTAATAACATCTCAAGAGGTTGTGAGGTATTCTGCTGGAAAAAGGGGTGCGAAGGGGAAAAACTAGCAAAGATTTTATATAAATACATTTCTCCCATAACGCCATCGGCGGACCGGGGTGTTAAATATGCGTATAATTTTTACGGACCCGGAAAGCATATGTATGAAGTAGCGTATACCACCGCCGACACGGCATTAATAGAGATTGCTTTCCATGATAATGTTATGGACGCAGCCTGGATTGTTGCCAATATAGTAAACATTGGAACGGCTTTGGCAAAGGCAATTTTGGAATATCTCGGTATCAAATACGAAAGCGGTGTTTTATACCGGGTAATAGCCGGATCATATACCGAGAAGGAGAACGCGGAAAAACAAGTTACAAAATTAGCCAAAGCGGGTTTTGAGGCGTACATAATTAAAAATGGTTAAATACGTGTATTGTATCAAATGCAATAAGCAGCTGCTGGCCTCTAAATATAAGAACGTCCCAATTATAAAAATTTTATGCAAAAAATGTGAAAAAAGTACTTGACAAATATCAAGTAATAATATATTATAGTATTTGTAGCCCGGTGGTATAGCCCGGCACCCTACACGGTAGGACGGTTTTGTCAGGGGTTCGAATCCCCGTTCCCTAGTATCTATGGTACCTGTTGATATTGGGTCAAGTTATACGGTTACGACACGGCGGCGGTTGAAGGTTCGAGTCCTTCATAGGGTTTAAGACTTTAAAGAGTCTTATTAATAAAAAATAGGAGGGTCGCTGATGGATGAAAAATTAGATGCTATATTCGCCTTAATGATCGAGGTTGCTAATATGAATAAAGCTATTTTAGATATCATTAAGAAAGAAGAGCCAAAGCCTGAAGAGCCAAAGCAAGAGGATAAATTAATGCTAATTAGGAAGATGGCGCAAAACATTATTATGGACGGCCGCGACGCAGATATAAAAAAACTATTTGCTGATCACGGGATTAAGAAATTATCGGAGCTCGAAGCCGGTAAATATGATGAATTTATAAGAATATTAGGAGGAATGTAAAAATGGTATTAAAAAATGTAAGGTTAAGTTACGCGCATATATGGGAAATGCATACAAGCTTTGGGAATACGCAATATAGCACCGGAATTTTGATTCCAAAAAGTCATCCACAAGTAGCGCAAATATTGGCGGAAATAGACAAGCTTAAAAGCGAATTCGCGGCAAAGCATAACGGAGCTATTCCGCACGGTTTTAAAATCCCGCTTAGGGATGGGGACGTCGAGAGGCCACAGGATGAGAACTACAAAGGACATTACTTCATGAACGCAACAAGCAAAAAGAGGGCCCCGCAGATCGTTGACATTTACAAGAACCCAATTACCGACAGAGAGCTAGTATATAGCGGTTGTTTCGTAAACATAAGCGTTAATCTATTTACTTTTGATATGGCCTCTAAGGGTATAGCCGTTGGATTAAATAATATTCAAAAGATAAGGGACGGCGCAAAGTTAGGCGGAGCAACGACAGCCGCTGAGGATTTCGAAGTCGAAGAGGGCGACGGATTACTGGATTAATTAGAAGGGCCCCACGGGGCCCTTTACTTTTTAGGGGGTATAATATGTATAGTATAGATTTAGAAACGTATAGCGAGGTAGATTTAAAGAAATGCGGGATATATAAATATGCAAAGCATTCCGAAATAATGTTGACGGCCTATTGCGATGATTCCGGAGAAGTAACCGTTATTGATCATATGGCCGGGGAGGAAATACCTGAAGAAGTTAAAATTATAATTTGTAGTGATAGCGTAAAAAAATACGCTTGGAATGCTACATTTGAAAGATTAGTACTATCAAATCATTTCGGTGTTGAGCTCAAAGCGTGTGGGTGGGATTGTACCCAATTTAGAGCGGCCAACATGGGTTTAAGTTTAAAACTTAGCGACAGCGCCAAAGCTTTAAAGACCTCGCTAAAGATTGATACAAGACTAATCAATTTTTTTTGTAAGCCAAACTCAAAAGGAGAACGTAACTGGCCGAAGGATCACCCGGAAAAATGGGAAGAATTCAAAGCATACTGTGCGGGGGACGTTATTGCGGAATTTGAGATTAGGCAATTATTAAAAGACATAAGAATTGAAAGTTCTTTATATGCTTTAGATGGAGAGATAAACGATCGAGGGGTTAAGATTAATATGGACCTCGTTGATAATTGTATTTCCTTCGATGAAAAGGAAAAAGAAAAAATATTAGAAGATATGAAATTATTAACGGGTTTACCGAATCCAAATTCGTTGGCTCAACTAAAAAATTGGCTTTTAAGTAGATGGATCAATGTAACAAGCCTTGATAAGGATCATGTTACCGAGCTTTTAAAGGATGAAAATTTGGAACCTTTAGTCAGAGAAGTTTTGGAATGCCGGCAAAAATTAGGGAAATCGAGCACCAAAAAATTTGTATCAATAAAAAATGCGGCGGTAAATGGTAGGGTCCACGGATTGTTTCAATGTTGCGGAGCTACGCGCACACGCCGATGGGCGGGAAGAATCGTTCAACCTCAAAACTTATATAAGAATAGGGAAAAACTTTTAACCGAGGCCCGTAATATGGCGATCAAGGGTGTTGATCCGCGTATATTGTTTGATGATGATATATTAAGCCAATTAATACGACCCAGTTTTGAAGGACCTTTTAGCGTCGCGGATTTTAGCGCAATAGAGGCCCGCGTTTTGGCTTGGATTGCCAAAGAAGAGTGGGTGTCAAAGATTTTTGCGGGGGATGGCAAAATTTACGAGGCGCAAGCCTCAAGAATGTATAATGTTCCAATGAAAGAAGTAACAAAAGAGCTAAGGACAAAGGGAAAAATTGCTACCTTAGCGCTTGGATATCAAGGGAGTATCGGGGCCCTGCGCGCTATGGGATACGAGGGAGAGGACAACGATTTAATGGAGATCGTCGGCAAGTATCGGCAAGCAAATCCACATATAGTCCAATTTTGGTATAACATAGACGACGCTGTGCGCGAAGTAATAGAACATAGCGGGAGAATATTTACAAATGGGCTAAGGCTTGAGCGTGACGAAAAATGGTTATATATTTATCTACCTTCCGGTAATAGATTATGTTATTTTAACCCGCATATCGATGACGAGGGAAGTATAAAATACGCCGGAACGTATGCGGGGCGATGGATTGAAACCATTGAGACATATGGCGGGAAAGTAGTCGAGAATATTATACAAAGCATCGCCCGCGATTGTTTGGCAATAACGCTGATGAGATGTAAACACCTTCCAATCGTTATGCATGTACATGATGAGATCATAGTCGAAGGATATTATTTAAATGAAATGCTTGAAATTATGTCGCGGCCCATTAGTTGGGCCAAAGGGTTAGTATTGACGGGCGATGGATTTATAAGTGATTATTATCGAAAGGAGTAAAAAAGATATGGGTACTATAGCAAAGGGCGCGTGGATTAACTTAGAAGGCAACAAACGAACCGTCGGGGTGACTATTGATAGTTTAGATAAAAACGAATTATTAATAGTAGCAGAATCCTTAAACTTATTGGCTCAAGTTATTGTGGTTATGGATTCCACGGGAATGCCGTACCATGCAGCAATGGCGGAGGTTTTTGGAAAAAGTTATGTTGGTATGATTGAGTAAAGGATGCTATAATTAAATAAAAAATGTATCTTAACTTTTGGCGGGGCCACCCGCCGTTTGTTTTTACATATAGATCAATATCGGGGGGTGATATCATGAAAATAGAGGAATTAACTAAAAAGGGTATGAGCTATGATTTGTATCCCTATAGGTTTGTTGTTAGACTGTCTTTGGAGAATGCGAAAAGCCTTAGTAAAATAGCCGTAACAGAGGGTGTGTCAATGAATAGGGTAATAAATGCCGTTATCGAAAAAATTAGAAACGAGGGATAATATGTATATACCAGAGTTGTTAAAGAATCGTACCGGATGGGTATTGTGGAAGCTCGTCGACGGCCGGAAAATGCCTTTTAAAATCGATGGCGTATCAGCGGGATGGAATAAAACCCGTTATACATACGCCGAAGTTATGGAGGCCTATATTGAATATTATGACGGTATCGGCCTGCAGCCGCTCAATGATTTGGGTTGTATTGATTGCGATGAATGCGTAGGATCGGAGGGCCAATTTGTAGGACCCGCCGCGGAATTAATAAAAAATATGGAAACGTATATCGAGTGGGGCCCGTCCGGTGATGGGGTCCATATTTGGTTTTTACATGATGGGAGCCTCAAAACCAGAGCCCGTAAAGAAATAGAACTATTCGCCGGTAGCAAGTTTGTAACCGTAACGGGTAAAGCCATCAAGGCGATAGATGTTAAGCGTTGCGAATTCGATACCGATAAATATTTTAGCGCGGCGGTTGTGGTAAGTAATAAGCACACCGCGGACCCGCTCAAGAAAAAAGGAGTGATTGGGGCGTTTTGTCGGGCGTATGATATATACGAAGCTCTAGAGATGACCGGAATGTATACCAAGGTAGATGATAACAGATACCATTACAATCCATCGCAAAGTGCTCCAGGCGTTTTGGTATACGAGGATAAATATGTAATATCAAATCATGCCACCGATCCGGCGTTTGGTGCTCAACATAATGCCTTTGATATTGTTAAAATACATAAGTTTGGCGAATCCAAAGAGAAGTTAAACCAAATGTTAGAATATGCCGTAACATTAGAAAAAGTAAAAAAGGAATTATTAGACGAATTTGACGAAGAGTGGGAAGGAAAGTTAAAACTTAATAAGACCGGAAATATTAAACTTAACATGGGAAATATTTGTTTGATCCTAAAAAATAAATTTGGATTTAAATATAATATTCTTGAGGATCTTATCATGTTTGACAATAGAAATTATTGGCATAAAAGAAGTGAAGTTCTAGAAAATGCGGATTTAAGCCAATTAAAGAAATGGTTAGAAGATAACTACGGATTTACTCGAATATCCACCGTAATGCTTGAGGATTGTATCATTGTAGCGGCGCGCTTAAATGCTTATCATCCGGTAATACAAGCCTTAGAAGCCCTGCCACCATGGGATGGCAAAAAACGGGTCGAAGAATTATTAATTAAATGTTTTGGCGCTGAGGATTGCGCGTATACCAGAGCCGTAACGAAAAAGTTTTTCGCCGCCGCCATCAAGCGAGCATACGTCCCAGGTTGCAAATTTGATTATGTACTTACATTAATTGGGAAACAGGGATTAAGAAAAAGCACATTCTTAAAGAATATTGCGATGGGATTTTTTACCGATGATTTCGCCTTAACGGATACCCGGGACAAAGGAGGAGCCGAAAAGATTATTGGCAAATGGATCATAGAGATTGGGGAAATGGTTGGAATGCGGAAGGCCGATATGAGCGCCGTAAAAAGCTTTATAACCAGATTAGTTGATCGGTTTAGACCATCCTATGGGCGTGTGGTTGAAGAATTTAAAAGACAATGCGTTTTTGCCGCAACGAGTAACGACGATTATAATTTTTTGCAGGACCCTACCGGCGGGAGGCGTTGGTGGATCGTAAAATGTAATAAAATGCATACCGAAGAATTAGACATAAAACAATTATGGGCCGAAGCTTTAACGTTTTGGAGGACCGAACAAATATACCTTGATCCCGAATTGGAAGAAGTTGCCAATACTATACAACAAAATGCCGTTGAATCCGATGAGCGTACGGGATTGGTTAAAGAATTTTTAGATGCACCAATAACATCTAATTGGTATGACATGAGTATCGATGAGCGCAAATATTTTAATGGCGCGGGAAATGTCGAAAGAAAGACCGTATCCATTATTGAGATATGGACCGAGGGGTTTAAAAATAATCCGAGGGATATAAGCGTCAAAGATACCCGCGAGATAGCTAAAACATTGAGAGTGTTGGGGTATGAAAGAGCCGGGGATAAAAGATTAAAAGGATATGGGAAGGTTAAAATATGGGAGAGTAAAACTGGAAATTGATTTAAGGGTGACGCCCTCAATGAGGGCGTCAGACGCCCAAAAATCAATTTTTTGGGGACACGTCCCAATCATTTATAATAGGGGGTTTGAGCCGTTGTGCCTCTCTGTCTCTCTAAATAAAATAAGTAGTATATTATACATATATATATATAAACATATACATCTAAGTTATTACATATATCTACCATATAAATAGACATATGTATATATATACATTATTATTATATACACTATGACAAAATTTAGAGCGGCGGCGACAGATTGGGGGTGAAACGCTTGGTATGAGTACCTTATAGGGGTGTCGCTCGTAAATTAACGAAACGCGCCAAAATTAAAATTTAAGTGCGCCACACCGAATATTTGGAAGCCTTGTAATAAAAAGTAAAAAAAATAATTACCTAATATTTACATTCCCATAACTGTCAATTAACTGGAAAGGATAATAAACATAATGTTAGAGTCAAGAATACAAAGAAATATAATAAAAAAGGTCGAAAAATTGGGGGGATTGGCGTATAAATTACATACAAATTCCGTATCGGGTTTACCTGATTTGATGATCCTATATGAAGGGTTTGTATTTTTTGTTGAAGTCAAACAAGAAACCGGGGTCGTATCTAAGCGGCAAAAATATATACATGAAAAATTTAGATCAGTCGGGCACGAGGTTTATATTTTATATGATGATAAAATAGAAATAATACTTGATAAATATCAAGCACTATGATATTATTAATATATGGAGGTGATTACATGTTTATAGATGGCGTTAAGTTAACACAGATACGCGTTTGGAAGAATTTTACCCGCCAACAATTGGCGGATATGACCGGGATTTCCGAAAGCAAAATAATGAGGTTCGAAAGGGTGCGTAATATGGATATAAGCGAAGCGGACCTGAACGCAATATATAAAGCGTTAGATATTAATTATAATAATATACGATATGGGGGTTAGTTTTATGAAATGTTATTGTAAATCAAAGGGCGGCGATATAAGCGCCAAACATGCCACAACAATGGTTACGGATGGCAAGAGGGAAATTATAAAAGGTAATCTATTTATTAGGTATCGATGTCCTAAATGCGAGAGCGAAAGAATTAAAATTATAAGAGAGGAAAGCCAATGTATAACTCGATAGCCATAATAATTTTAAGCATATCTTTAACCGCGGCATGGTTGGAGATATACAAATTAAAAGCACACATCAAAGAGGACCAAGCAAAATATTTAAGGAGGAGAAGCGTGAAATATTTCGATTGCCCGGAATGTGGGTATTCCGTTGAGGGGTCCGATAATTTGGGCGAATTGACCTGCCCCAAATGCGAAACGGATTTTTATCCCGATTTGGAATTGATGGACGATGTAATTAGTATTTTGAAAGAAGGGATTGACAAGGATGAAATGTGATAAATGCGAGTACCGAATGATTACAACGGAGATTGTCAGCGGAAAAAAGATATGGCAATGCGCGAATGATAAATGTAATAATAAAGTAGTTGAGCCGTTGAGCGCTAAGGAAACAAGCGATCTGGTAAATGAATTATGGGATTTAAAAAATAAATTATCAAGCGCTACGGATGGCCGGGAAATTAGAGCGCTAAGAAGTAATATTATATTAATTGGGAGGATGTTGAACTAATGATAAAGAAATTATTTAGATGGGTGGGGGTCGTTATACTCCCATGGATAGCGCTTGGGGTCATAACGTATCTGGTAACCGGTAGTAGATGGAAAACTATATTGATAACCTTTATTAGTCTATGTATAAGCTTTATATTTTTAACTGGGTTATATGATGAATTAAAGACGGAAATAAATATTAGAAATGATCAAATATTTGAGCTTAACCGCGAGCTTGAGCACGACGCGGCTTTGATAGAGGATTTAAGGGGGCGATTGAATGAGGATTAATCTAATTATAGACGGAAGCCGCAAAAACTTTGACAATCCTGGGGATTTACGTAAATATTTATTGGGATTTAAAACTATCCCGCAGGTCCAAAGCTTATTTATTGATGATCGAACAATTTCATTTTTTGGTTTATGTTATTTCATAGCACACGGGCATTTCCCGAATGGGTATTAAATTATGAAGCTACATGATTATCAAAAAAAGGCGGTTGACTACATTCTAAATAACAAATTCTGTGGCTTATTTCTTGATATGGGTATGGGTAAAACATTGAGCGTTTTGGCGGCGCTCAATGTAATCAAGAATCTAGACGGAGAACTGCCAAAGACTTTAATTATAGCGCCGTTGCGCGTTGCGTCTATGACATGGCCCTTTGAGATTGAAAAATGGGGGTTTGATTTTACCTATTCTAAGGTTATAGGATCGGCGGCGAAGCGCACAGCAGCGCTAAACGTTGAGGCCGATATCTATATAACTAATATTGATAACCTTGTATGGATCAGCGATTATTGGGATTTTAAGATCGTTGTTATTGATGAGGCGAGCGCGTTTAAAAATGTTACTACGAATCGATTTAAGGCCATTAAAAAATTAAAGTATCAAAGGCTCATCGCATTAACCGGAACGCCAGCGCCTAACAATTTAACGGAATTATGGCCATTAATGTATCTATTGGATCACGGTTTACGGTTGGAAAGGACCATAACAAAGTATAGAGCTAAATATTTTGAGGCGGTTTTAAGTTCGGGATATGTTGTATATAAATGGGGGTTAAAGGATGGGGCGGAAGAAAAAATATATAATGAAATATCGGATATTTGTATATCTATGCAAAATATTGTGAGGCCCGAAGTATTAATCAATGATATTTTAATTGATATACCTATGGATGATTACGAGGTGATAGAGCGCGAGGCCTTTATGGAGCTCGGAAATGATAAGTATGTAGATATAGCGAACGCCGCTGTGCTTGCTAATAAGTTGAGCCAGGTGGCAAATGGTTTTGTGTATGATGATACGGGAGAGGCAAAAATATTACATGATTCTAAATTATTGGCGTTAAAGGATATTATTGACGAGGCGAACGGCGAAAACGTTTTAATTTTTGCAATGTTCAAAGCTGATATTCTTCGGATCGTCAACGAGTTAGGAGCCAAACACTTAAAAGCCGATGAGGATTTTATTAATTGGAATCGGGGAAATATTTCCGTAGCCATTGCGCACCCGAAGAGCTGCGGCCACGGGCTCAACTTACAAGATGGGGGCCGTATAGTTGTCTGGTACGGTCTAACATATTCCCTCGAATGTTACTTACAAGCAAATGCAAGACTAGCAAGACAAGGACAACAAAAAACCGTAATAATTAATAGGTTGATGGCTCGAAACACCGTAGATGAAGGCATAAAAGGTATTTTAGAGGGTAAGGGCGAGGGATTAAAGAGTTTGTTGGAAGCGATACGAGAAAAGTATTGACACATATCGAGTATTATTATAGTATGCATATGAAACCTTGTGAGGTTGATCCAAGGAGGGGACCTGGTGAAGTTGGAAACACTCAAAGTATTGTACTTTTGAATTGCGGATTCGAATTCCGCGGACCCTTTTTATAATAAGTATTGACACATATCAAGTATTATTATATTATTTATTCATAGGATTTCCATCTATGGAGTATTACTTTTTATGAGGGCCCCAAAATGCTTTTAAATTCATTGTAGAGCCGGAGTCCAAGAACACTCTGGGAGTTTAAAAGCGTTTTGGGGTTCTCATAAAAAAGTAATTGGGGAGGTAACAATGGTTTTATGTAAGCGTTGCGGCAAAGTATACACCGATGAGGAAAGCGGCATATGTATAACATGCCAAGCGGAAATATTAACAACAAATGCGTAGTTACGGACTTTATTCGGCGCAAAGCCGAGCGTGTTTTTTAGCCTCGTATTGACCCTATTTTGAATATAAAAAGGCAAAATAATACTTGACAATTGTCAAGTATTATTTTATTATGTAGAAAAGGAGGTTATTACCCATGATGGATGAAATTTTAAAAGATTTGGTTAAGGAAATGAGCGGCGAAATAAGAAAAGATTTAAAGCTCAAATCTTTATTGGCGGATAAGGATATAATTATAACGATGATTGATAAATGCGTTTCGGATCGTCAATTCATTATCAATAATAATATCGATGATTATCGTCAAGATTACGAATATGGCAACCAAAAAATTGAGAAGAAGTTTGATTATATTATTGTGGCGCTAAGTAATAAGTTAGAAAACACCCTCAAAGAAATAATAAATTTTTTAGATGAAAAAAGTACTTGACATATATCAAGTACTATGATAATATAGTATTAGAAAGGGGGGTTGATCGATGGCACAGAAAATTACTTATAGCAGCGACAACGTAACAATTTGGAAAGAAGAGTGCAAAGACAACGAAGAGTATCAAAGGCTTATAACCGCAACACGTAAGGCATTAGACAAAAGAAACGCAACGTATGACGAGACAGACCGAGGCAATAGATATATTTTTTCAGAAAAGAACAACTAAAATATGGGACGTATACGTCCCATATTTTCAAAATAGGGGGTCAATATGAAGGTAGAAAAATATAATGCTTTACGGGCAATAATCCCGGCGAAGTATAAAGTTAAATTGAGGTTTAAAGATAACAAAGTAAATTTAGACGTTATCGGACCAAAGGGCAATATGTTAAAGCCGATAGTCAAAAAAGGATATTCCAAGACGACATTCTTCAATCTATACGGATACAATAAAGATAACTGGCACACCTCCAAATACGAGTTATTATGTTTTATGGCGGGGGTTGAGGTTATCGGGGTTGATGAGATTAGTACGGAATTTGTAAAGGCACACATGGATGAGATAAAAGCATTAATTAGGAGGGAGCTTAAAAAGGATGAAATGGCAAGAATATAAATGCACATGTCCTAAATGTAAAGCAACGTGCGAGACTATTCTAGTAACGGAAGATTCTGAGGCGTGGTATATAGGGTATGATTGCGGTTGCGGATGGTCTAGCAGAATGATAAAAATATTAAAATGTAATCCAAATGCGGGGGAGCTGAAGAAATGATCAAATATTATATTGGGTTAATACTATTTATTTTTGTTCTTCCGCATGAGATCAATGGGGAAAATCTTTTATGGTTAAAGATAGTTTTGTTTGTATTGTTTTTTGTAGGTCCGGTGTTGAAGTTTTTTAATATAGTTGGAAAGCCCATAGACAAAGGGGTTAAAAAGTTTAAAGAGTTTGATAAATTTAAAGGGGGATTTTGGAAATGAAAATTAAGTTGATTATTGGTGTGGTTATGTTTATATGGTTGGTAATAATGGGGGTTGCTATTGGTAGCGCCCCTACGGATAACGTAGCAGCCGCAACGGCATCGGTTAAACCATCGGTTAAACCATCGGTTAAACCATCGGTTAAAAGTAATAGAATAGGTTTGGAAATGGCGGTTAAGGTTTTAGAAGATAGTTACAAAGGTGTTGCGGATATCAAGGTTGAAGGTAGGATCATTCAAATAATACCGGTTAGACCTTCATTCACCTACGAGGTTATGAAAGCTATGGAAGGAGACAAAGACAAGTTAAAAATGTGGGAAAGTATCGAGGAATCTTTAAAACAAACGTCGCGAAATATCGACGAGGATATAGCAATAACAATCATTAACCCGATGAACATAGACAACATGTTTTTGATTGTAATGGACGGAAAAACGATATATAACTGCGTATAAGGAGGTAGGGTGATGATTTTAGAAGATGTATTACAAGTTTTAGAAGATGATCAACTAATTAATTTGATTATAGACGGGGTTATTATTGGCGGGCTTTATAAAATGTCATTCGTCGGGGATGATGATTTTATACAAGCCGAAGGACAAAGAACCGTTAGGCTTATAAAAGCAAATAAAAACGCATTAATCATAGGTATTTAAGGAGGTAGGGGAAATATGGTAACGGTAATATTACCAGCACATAACGAGGCTAAAATAATACGAGAAGCGGTCCAAAGCATTTTGGATCAAAGCTTATGGGGGATTGAGATTATCTGCTGTTTAGATAATTGTACCGATGATACGGAAAAAGTATTAAATGTTTTTGAAGATAATACGAGCGTAAAAATATTTAAGACGGTTGACAATAAGCATAAAAAGGCCGGAGCGCTTAACCAGTTATTCCAATACTATTTCGATAAAATGCAAGAATACATTCTAGTTATGGACGCGGACACAGTTCTACACCGCGACGCCATAAAAGAAGGGGTTAAATTTTTAGAACAAAATATTGAAAACGGGGCCGTCTGTTCGATGGCCGGAGTAATGGAGCCGGAGCGTAAAAACCTTCTTTGGTATTTACAAAACGTCGAGTATGGGTTTGGCGATACCGGGTTTATAGAGAATCAGGGAAATATATTTGTATGCCGGGGAATGTATTCAATGTATAGAAAAGCTGCTTTACGCAACGTAATAAAAAAGCGAAATATGGTTTACGATGTTAATAGTTTGACGGAGGATTACGATTTAACTTTAGTATTAAAGCAATTAGGTTATAAAATAAGTAATAGTCATAAAATAAAAGCATTCACCGAGGTCCCTAATACATTTAGAGAGTTTTTTATTCAAAGGAAACGATGGATAAAAGGAGGCGCCGAAGATTTAATTAGACATGGATACAAAAAGCACACATATTCGGACATAAATAAAATGATACTTTACTTTTTACTAATGTTGGCGCAGGTAGTATTCGCCATTGAGGCGATAAGGGTTCAAGATGTTAACCTTATATGGTTAACCGTTATAATCGGGTTATATTATTTTAATGCTTGCTTACGAATAAAATATGTTAGGAATAAAGATTGGAAAATGTTATTAGTCATATTTGGGTTGGTTCCAATGACCATATATAGTTTTTTAGATAGTTTGTTAACGGTTTATGGCACAATATTGGCAATATTTAAAATAAACGTAGAATGGAGGTAAGTATATGACGGATCATAAGGACCGGGAAAGAATACAGATATATCAAGAGTTTGGCGATTATACTTTGATTAATCCCGAAAAGATAGAGCGGATATTATTAGTAATGATATTAGACGAGCGCCCATATTTGATGATCCACACGGAAAAATGCAGTTTTAGAATCGAATTATTCGATAATCTTGATTTATATGAGGCCAGAGCGGGTGGGCATTTAAATATACTGGGGGATAAACTAATATCTATTAAGTATAAGACCATAAATAATAGGGACATAGTAGTAATAGAAACAGATAGTCATGATTTGGTTATATGTTGATAAAAATAATTTTATAGATGGGGGAAATAATGTTAAATAAAAATTTAGAAAAAGTTAAAAAATATCTAGCGGATAATTTTACCGAAATAGATGCTATAGCAATATCGCACAATGAAATTACCATAACATTCAAAGATAGTAGCGTAATTTCATTGTATGCTGATGTAGCTGAGTTAGTTCTTGTAGAAAGCGAAAATAGGGGAGGAAAATAAAAATGTATAATAAAACAGTATTACCACAAACTGGAATGGTAGGGTTAGGATTGGCGGGAATGTCGACACAAAATAGTATTATTACGGGGTTTTGCTTCGTAATAGTTGGAATTATCTTGTTTAAATTGATTAGGTTTAAGTTAAAGGATAAAGCATGATACTATATTTAGTAATGATCATAGGGTTAGGCGTAGGCGTAGGTGTAGCGGTAAATTGGTTTTTAAACAAGATAGGTTATTAAATGATGGGGGTTAAGTCTATGTTAACAAAGAATGAAGAAAAAGTTTTAAATTTTATACGGCAGGGCGGGAAAGATTCGATCGATGTATGCAATTATGTAAATTCCGATATTGATAGCACAAACCCGGCGGTATACGGAATGTTATTGTTACGAAATTTAGAGGAAAAAGGAAAAATAAAAAGGGTAAGAATATCAATTTTTCAATCCGCATATGTTGAAATATAACATAAAAAAGGGCTCTCCTATGGAGGGCCTTTTTTATGTTATAATAAAAATAAAAGGGAGGCGCGCACACATGGAGCTTATAAGGGTAAAAATTGACGAGTTAATACCTGCAGAATATAATCCAAGAACCGAAGTTAAAAAGGGGACCCGTTTATATGAGCAGATAAAAAACTCGTTGGATACCTTCGGTTATGCCGATCCGGTT